>JGI24712J26585_10000241_pt1 | contig 46671 bp, 41 predicted proteins | sample BioPla3DNA2_FD_26585 | JGI IMG/M metagenome (IMG submission 26585) | reverse complement strand
GTATCGTCTCTACTTTTTGCGACAGTTCTATTCTTTTGTCAAAGTCGTTGATATTTCGAATGTTATAAAAAACATCATATAAACTGTCTGATACAATTTTAAAACTTGAAATTTCCTGAGAATAGGTTTTAAAACTACAAATCAGCAAAATCGTAAAAAATCCAACAATTATATTTCGAATCATATTTTTAATAAACGATTAATCTATAACGTATAAATTTGGCTTTATTATGATTGGTACTCTTTTTCCTTCAAAAATAATCACTATTAATCGATAAAAAAATAAAAATCTACTTGCGTGTCATATTTTGAAATTAGTTAGCAATATTCGGTTGCGCCACTTTATGCAATGATTTGAATATTACTTATCGAAAAATTAATCACATAACACGAGAATTAATTATAGAAAAAAAACAGTAAAAAAAACAATTCATAGAAAAAATGTGTAATTTTGCTCATAGTAGATTGATTTTGATAAAGCTAATCTAATGAAAAAAATATTTGCCTTACTATTAATATCTTCTTTATCATTTTTAAGTTGTAGAAATGAAAATGAGTACCACGGTATAACAGGTGTGTGGTCGGTTGAAGAGTATGGAGATTTAACACCATACAGGCGATACAACCTAAGCATTAGGAGTCACGAGGCTTTTGATAGCGTTTATATTATTTCGAATCTTTATCGTTCCGGCAGCCATAATGAAACATTAATTAAAGTTGATAATTTAACAATTGTTATTACTCCTCAATTAGTTGATAATTACTATATTAGAGGTTCGGGTCAAATTCAGCCCGATTTTAAAAAGATAGACTTAAATTATCATGTAGTCAATACTGTAGCTGGTATTGAAGAAGATGTTATTGCTCAATTTACTAGAAATTAGCAGTACTATTTCTTAAAAAAACATTGAAAAAAATTCTAATATATAGATCTTTCGGGGTGTTTTGCGTGAAGATCTAGTGAGCTGAAAATGCTTTTTAATTTAGCGAAGTCATCTTTTTGATTGCCTGTCATGTATATTGCTTTATCTATGTAACATGTTTTGGTTTTGTAGTTCAGTCCAATTGGCACAATAGGCACATTTGCTTTTGTTGCAAAATACCAAAATCCCGGTTTCCATTTAGCTACTTTTTTTCTAGTTCCTTCCGGAGCAATTACTAAAACAAATTGCTTGCTATTTTGGAAGCGGTCAATTATCTGCACCATTGTTGTACCTGGATTTTTTCTATCTATCGGGATACCACCGGCAGCTTTTAATATGAGTCCTAGTGGGGGGAAAAAAGCTTCTTTTTTTATTAGGAAGTGTATTGGAAAGCCTAAATATAAATTGAACATTTTCCCCACTAAAAAATCCCAATAGCTGGTGTGGGGGAGTACTGCCATAATGAAATTTTGTTTTTCAGGGGTATTCCCTATCAGTTTCCAACCGGATAGTTTAGCAAGAAATTTTCCAAATCGTTGTTTGAAAGATAATGTCATCGTTTTTTTGAAATATTGTGTTTGCGAAATTAATGAATTTCTTATTAATAGAGTAGTAGTGTTTTAAAAAGTGCATGTGTATAATGGATACAACAAAGCCAACCAAAGATCTTTAGTTGGCTTTGCTGTATCAGTTTTTAAGTATTACTGATTTTATATGCCTTTTCTTTGCATAAGTGCGTCAGTAGTGGGTTTCCTTCCTCTAAATTTAACGTACATATCCATGGCATCTTCGGTACCTCCACGTTCTAAGATATTTGTTCTGAATTTGTTAGCAGTCTCTTTGTCGAATAGTGAAGTCTCTTTGAATGCTTGAAATGCGTCTGCATCAAGTATTTCAGCCCACGTGTAGCTGTAATATCCAGCTGAATATCCTCCTGCGAAAATATGGTTGAAATATGTGCTTCTGTATCTGTATTCAATTTCTGATATTAAACCTGTTTTGCTTCTTATTTGAGCTTCAAATTCGTAAATATCAGGAATCTCTTCTGTTTCAAGTGTGTGCCAGTACATATCTAAAAGGGCTGCAGCTTGGAATTCAGATACTACAAATCCTTGATTAAATTTGGCTGATGCTTCCAATTTTTCAATAAGTTCATCAGGTATAACTTCGCCTGTTTCGTAATGGAAAGCATAGGTTTTCATTACTTCTGGTTCAGCTGCCCAGTTCTCCATAATTTGTGACGGTAATTCCACAAAATCTCGTGGTGTTGCTGTTCCTGAAAGCGAATAGTATTGACAACGGCTTAATAATCCGTGCAATGCGTGTCCAAACTCGTGGAATAGTGTACTCACTTCATCAAATGAGAGTAGGGCAGGGGTGTTTTCTGTTGGTTTTGAGAAATTACAAACTACTGTAATTACTGGTGGAACTCGTTCACCTTTTTTGTTGTTATATTGTTTGCTAAAACTACTCATCCAAGCACCGCCGTTTTTCCCTTTGCGTGGGTGGAAGTCCATATATAATATACCTATTGTTTGGTTGTCGTTGTCTGTGACTTCGTAAACACGAGCATCAGCGTGATATAGTGGAATATCATCTCTTTGTTTAAAGTTAAGGTCATAAAGTTTGTTAGATACACTAAAAACTCCATTCAGAGCATTTTCAAGAGAGAAATATGTGCGAAGTTGATCTTCGTCAATGTCAAATTTTTGTTTACGAATTTTTTCAGCATAATACCACCAATCCCATGGCTCTAACTTAAAGTTGTTTCCTTCGGCTTTAATCTGTTTTTGCATTTCTGCAGCTTCATTCTTAGCTGCAATAGTTCCGCGATTCATTAACTCATTACAAAGTTCAAAAATAGGTTCTGGAGATTTTGCCATACGTTCTTCCAAAACGTACTCTGCATGATTTTTATAACCTAATAGCTGAGCTTTTTGATAACGTAGGGATAGTATTTTTTTAATATTTTCTTTGTTATCGTATTCATTATCATTGTCACCACGTTTTACATAAGCTTTATAAACTTTTTCTCGCAGTTCGCGTTTGCTGCTGTATTGCAAAAATGGAAGTCGGCTTGGGTTATCTAATGTAAATAGCCATTTGCCATCGTTGTTGTTTTGTTTTGCAAGCAGAGCAGCTGCATCGCGTACACTTTGTGGTAATCCTTCTAAATCACTTTCATTATCAATAATGAGTTGGAAACTGTCGTTATCCTTGTTCACATTCTCACGGAAACTGATTGATAACAGAGATAATTCACTATTAATTTGTTTCATTTTTTCTTTATCTTCATCATTTAGATTGGCACCACCGCGAACAAATTGTTTATATGTATTTTCAACTAATTTTAACTGTTCGGTATTTAGTCCAAAAGAATCTTTGTTTTCATATACACTCTTTACACGGGCAAACAGCTCCGGGTTCATGTATATTTCATCGTAATGATTAGAGACCATTGGTGATGTTACTCGTGCAATCTCTTGCAGTTCGTCGTTTGTTGCACTACTTCTTAGATTACTCAAAACAGCTCGTACTTTTTGTAAAGTCTTACCAGCAAATTCCAATGCTTCAATTGTATTTGCAAAAGTAGGTTCTTCAGTATTCGTAATAATTTGTTCAATTTCAAGTTTGTGTTCTTGAATACCGGCTTCATATGCAGGTATGTAGTGTTCGTTTTTAATTTCATTGAACGGAGGAACTTGATATGGAGTGTTATACTCCGATAAAAATGGGTTTTTATCTACCTTCTGTGTACACCCAAATGCTACTGTAAGTGCTAGCATTGCTAAAAGATTTTTGATATTCATATTATATTGTATTAAAAATTAGTATCAGTTTTAATGCTTGTGTTTATTGATTTACAAAAGTAATGTATAAGTTGTTATAAATCGAGCCTAATATCTTTCAAAATTTCAAAACCATATTTTTTATTGATTTTATTTTTCAGTGGCGTTCTAATAATCTGGAGTTCTTGTTTGACAATTCCCGATGTTATTTTTACAAATAGAACGCCGTTGGATATTCTAAGACCTTTTGTGCTTTTTGCCATGTGCTCACCGACAAAATCACTCCAATTATTAATGATAGACGTTTCATTTAACTTGCTTTTGGAGTTGTTTTCGGTTATCCACTCATCAATTGCTTGTCCTAAGTTAGTTACTTTCTGTTTTCTCATATTGTAATTGTACTTGCCCATAAGATACTGAAAATATTTTATAAGGAGATAAAATATCTTCTAAAAAAACATCAATTCTTGCTTTGTTTGTGTCTGTTATAAAAATTTGTCCGAAATGATCGGCAGATACCATTTTGATTATTTTAGAAATACGTTTAGCATCTAATTTATCAAAAATATCGTCAAGAAGCAGAAGGGGCTTTATTCCTGTTGTTTTGGCAGAGTATTCATAATATGCTAACTTGATTGAAATAATAAAAGTTTTTTGCTGTCCCTGAGATGCCGATCTTCTAAGGCTTCGCCCGTCAATGGTCATTTCCAAGTCGTCTCTGTGGATACCAACAGTAGTGTGACCAGCAACCAAGTCCGTGTTTCGGCTTTTTGTTAATTGGTCTTGAAAATCTGAATCATTAAGTTGGCTGCTATATATCAAACCAACTTTTTCGTCATTGTTGCTAATTATCGTGTAGTATTGTTGAAACAAGTCCTTGAAATTATCCATAAAGTTCTTTCTTACAGAGAATATCTCATTTCCGTATTTTACTAATTTCACATCGTACATTTCCAAGGTTAGTTCGTCAATTCTATTGTTTTCGCGCATTTGTTTTAGGGCTTTATTTCTATTTTCAAGAACCTTGTTGTATTGAATAACATAAGTTAAATAAGTGCGGTCAAATTGCGAAATCATATAGTTTAACATTTTTCTGCGCTCATCGCTTCCTGCATGTATGACCATTGTGTCTGATGGAGTTATCATAACAAGTGGAAGATATCCTATATGATCAGAATAGCGACGGTAGTTTTTACCGTTTAGGCTAATAGTTTTTCCTCTATCGCGTTCAACACCGCAGTAAACTCTTTCTTGGCTGTTGTTTTTTGTGAAATAGCCGTCTATTATGAAGTAATCGAAGTCTTTAAGGATATTTGAGCTGTCGGGTATATTAAAATAGTCTTTGCAAGCTGATAAATAATAAATAGAACTCAATAAGTTAGTTTTGCCTGCACCGTTGAGCCCAACGAAACAATTAATGTTTTCTGAGAAAAATAAATCGGCGTTTTCAATATTTTTATAATTGTTAATTTTTAAATTACTTATGTACATTATAACACCAATTTTATTTTTATAATATAAGACACTTTTAGCCACCAAATTATAGAGTTTACTATAGTTGTGGCAGTTTGCTGGTATTTCTGTTTATTTGTAGGAAGTGATTAGAGCTTACTTTCTTGGTATAGTAGGGTCTAATCCTTTGTTCTTGTAACGTAAATCATTTGACTAATACTTCTATATCCTCTTATGCCCTCTTCGACAAAATAATATGTGTCGCCAAATGAATGTTCTACTTTTACATAAACGCTAAGGCTATTATCTTCGTTTATAAATACTTTCGTAACTTTTTTATTGAATTCATAGTATTCATAAACTGTCTTTCTTCTTCCTAAAACCTCATCTAATTTATCGCCTATATCGTCGAAACTTGATTCAAGTGAACGTGCCGCCCTTTCTTCAATTGAGTTTCTATATTGTGCTCTTTTTATTTCGTTAAGTTCTCTTTCTCTCTCTCTTCTTTCCTTTTCACGAACTCTATTAATACTGTCTGCTGCAGCTCTTTCTAAAGCGACTCTACGTATATCTTCTTCCACTCTAAGTCTTTGCTGTTCTTCTTGAGCTTTTCGTATGCTATCTGATACCGCTTTTTGTCGTGCAATTTTTCTTGCTTCTTCCATTTGAGCTTCTCTTTTTGCATCTTCTTCGGCTTTTCTAGCGGCTGCAATTTGTTCTCTTAGCTTTCTGTTTTCCTCTATCTGTGCTAATCTTGCTTCTTCTTGTTGTGCTGCCAGGATACTATCTGAGCGAGCTTTTTCTGAAGCGGCTCGTCTCATCTCTTCAATTAGTTTAAGTCTGTTTTTTTCATCTTCTGCTAACCTTATACTGTCAGCAATACGGTTTTGTTCTGCAATTCTTTTTAGTTGTTCAAATTGTTCTGCCCGTATTTTTTCATCTTCTGCTCTTTTTATACTGTCAGTTAATGCTCTTTGTCTTGCGAGAGTTTTTTCTTCCTCTTCTTTAGCTTTTCTCTTTGCCTCTTCTTCGGCTAGTCTTTTATTTTCAAGTTCTTCTTGAACTCTTGCTGCTTCCTCAGCAGCTTTTCTTACTCTTTCAATCTCTTGTGCGCGTTGTAAACTGTCAGCTCTGGCTTGTGCCATGGCTCTTTGTCGGGCATCTTCAATAGCTTTTTGCCTTGCAAGTTCTTCTTGTGCTGCTTTGATACTATCAGCTAATGCTCTTTGTCTTGCGAGAGTTTTTTCTTCCTTTTCTTTAGCTTTTCTTTTTGCCTCTTCTTCGGCTAATCTTTTATTTTCAAGTTCTGCCTGGACTCTTGCTGCTTCCTCAGCAGCTTTTCTTACTCTTTCAATCTCCTGTGCACGTTGTAAACTGTCAGCTCTGGCTTGTGCCATGGCTCTTTTACGAGCATCTTCGACGGCTCTTTGTCTTGTAAGTTCTTCTTGAGCAGCTTTAATGCTATCAGAAACACGTTTCTGTTCTGCTAATCTTCGAGCATGCTCTTCATTTTGCCTTCTTTTTTCCTCTTCTTTTGCAAGTCTTATGCTGTCTGTTACTCTTTTGTGTTCTGCAATTTGCCTTTGTCTTTCTATATTTTCTGCTCTTAGTTTTTCTTCATTGGCTTTTCTGGCTGCTTCTATTTGGGCTTGTAGCTCAGCAGCAGCCTTTCTTTCATTTTCTTGGGGAGTAGTTTTTGTGATTGATTTTTTTTCAATGTCGTCTATTCGCTTTTGAATAGTTTTAGAATAGTCGGTATCGTAATCAAAATCGTCCTTATTGGAGTGATATTTTATAATTGCAACAGGTTGATTAAACACAACTATATCTGTTCCTTCTGGTTGTTTAAATAAAATTACTTGAAATTCAAATGGTTCAAACGGATCATAAGATACAGTTTGATATTCTGAATCGGGTATGTGTGTGTTAACGTTAATGCTTTTTGTAATATATCCCGCTTTTTCAAAAGTTAAAATATAATCTGCTTGATAGTCTAAATCAAACTCAAATTTGCCGTTTCTTGGTATGGTCTCATTTCCTACCCTTTGATTATCACGGTCGATATATACTCGTGTTCCTTCTGGATCTCCTTCAGACATTTTCACTTTTCCAAAAACCTCGTACCTAGGTTTTTGTGACAACAAGCTAAAAGGCTGCAACGTCATTATTATGAGTGCACAAGAGATAAAAAGAGTTCTTTTAAAAGCTATATTATGAAATCTCATTATGTTGCGAATAGCAATGATTTTATAAGTTTTTGAAAACTTTAATTAAAACTCCACAAAATAATTAATTTTTTATGATTTTACAAAATATGTATTTAACAATGATTTGTTAATATTAATGTAATCTTATTTTCTAATTAATTAAAAAATTGTGCAATAATCTAGTTGTATGATAAACAATAACATAGTTGAATGTTGATTAAAACCAGAAAACAAAAAACCGCTCGAAAAAATTATCAAGCGGTTTTTTATATTAAATGACAATCTTTTTCTCCAAAAAACTTCAACCTTAAGCTTTAACTGATTTCACAATCATTTCAAAAGCTTCTGGATGGTTCATTGCCAAGTCGGCTAAAACCTTACGGTTGATTTGTATGTCTTTTTTGTGTAATGCTCCCATTAGTTCAGAGTAGGTCATTCCATGAAGACGTGCACCTGCGTTAATTCTTTGAATCCAGAGGGCTCTAAAATTACGTTTTTTTGTTCTGCGATCGCGATATTGATATTGCAATCCTTTTTCGTATGTGTTTTTAGCTACGGTCCACACGTTACCTCTTGCTCCGAAATATCCTCGTGTTTGTTTAAGGATTTTTTTTCTTCGGGCTCTTCCTGCTACTATGTTTGATGCTTTAGCCATTTTGTTGTTTGTTTTACGAATGTTCAGTGTTCGTTATCCGAATCTTTTAAAACTGAGGCACTCTTATTGTTAATATTAATATTTGATTACTTTAAACCTAAACATTTCAAGATGTTGTTTGTGTCAGATTTTGATACCAGTGATGTATTTGTTAATCGACGTTTTCTCTTGATAGTTTTCTTTGTTAAAATGTGACTTTTGTACGCATGTTTGCGTTTAATTTTTCCCGTTCCTGTTAATGCAAATCGTTTTTTTGCTCCGGGATTTGTTTTTACCTTAGGCATAATACTCTAGATTTAATTTTGTTAAACAAGTTACTTTTTTTGTTTTTTTGGAGATATAAACATTGTCATTCTTTTTCCTTCAAGTTTTGGAAGTTGATCTACTTTTCCCCACTCTTCGAGTTCTGTCGCAAGTTTTAGCAATAATATTTCGCCTTTTTCTTTAAATAAAATTGTCCTTCCTTTAAAAAAGACGAATGCTTTAATTTTTGCTCCTTCTTGCAGGAACTTAATAGCGTGATTTTTTTTGAATTCAAAATCGTGCTCATCAGTGTTGGGGCCAAATCTAATCTCTTTTACTACAACTTTTGATGCTTTTGCCTTTTGCTCTTTAAGTCGTTTTTTTTGGTCGTATAGAAATTTTTGATAATCAATAATCCTACATACAGGAGGATCAGCATTTGGTGCAATTTCAACCAGATCAAGGTTCATTTCCTCAGACATACGCAATGCTTCTTTAATGCTGTAAATTCCTTGGTTCTCGATATTATCTCCTGTAAGGCGAACCTTAGGTGTAATTATTTTTTCGTTAATACGATGGGCGGGTTCTTGTGCAGCCTTGCCCCTTGGTGTTCTTTGTGTAGGTCTTTGATTAATAGATCTTTCCTCCATAAATTAATTTAACAATTCGTTATTTACTTCATTTTTTACGTGTTTAGTAAACTCTTCAAGTGTCATTACTCCTTTGTCACCTTCTCCTTGTCGGCGAACAGAAACAGTATTCGTTTCCATCTCTTTTTCTCCTACGATAATCAGAAATGGAACTCTTTTTAGTTCATTATCACGTATTTTGCGACCAATTTTTTCGTTACGGTCGTCAATAACGGTGCGAATATCGGAATTATTTAGGAAATCCAAAACATTTTTTGCATATCCATTGAATTTTTCACTAATAGGCATCACAACTACTTGGTCTGGAGTTAGCCACAATGGGAACTTTCCGCCTGTGTGTTCAATTAAAACAGCAATAAAGCGTTCCATTGACCCAAAAGGGGCGCGGTGGATCATTACGGGGCGGTGTCGTTTGTCGTCGTGTCCAATATATTCTAATTCAAAACGTTCGGGTAGGTTGTAGTCTACTTGTATTGTTCCTAATTGCCATTTTCTACCAATAGCATCGCGTACCATGAAATCCAATTTTGGACCGTAGAATGCAGCCTCGCCGTACTCAACAACGTAGTTTAAGCCTTTTTCGTTCGCAGCTTCTATAATCGCGCTTTCTGCTTTTTCCCAATTTTCTTCGGATCCGATGTATTTTTCGTGATTATTTTTGTCGCGTAATGAAACTTGTGCTACGAAATCATTGAAGTTGAGAGTTTTAAAAATATAAAATACAATATCAATTACTTTAATAAACTCCTCTTTCAGTTGGTCTGGGCGACAAAAGATGTGTGCGTCATCTTGTGTAAAGCCGCGTACACGTGTTAATCCGTGTAACTCTCCGCTCTGTTCATAACGATATACCGTACCGAACTCGGCTAAACGTATTGGTAAATCTTTATACGATTTTGGACTCGACTTGTAAATCTCGCAGTGGTGGGGGCAGTTCATTGGTTTTAATAAAAATTCCTCACCTTCGGCTGGAGTTTTGATTGGTTTAAATGAGTCTTCGCCGTATTTTGCGTAGTGCCCGCTGGTTACGTACAGTTGTTTTCCACCAATATGTGGTGTCATAACCATTTGATACTCATATTTTTTCTGTATCTTTTTTAAGAAGTTTTCCAATCTTTCGCGTAGAGCAGCTCCTTTTGGCAACCACAAAGGCAATCCTTGACCAACAGCTTGTGAAAAAGTAAATAGTTCAAGCTCTTTTCCTATTTTTCTATGGTCGCGTTTTTTCGCCTCTTCAAGCATAACTAGGTATTCGTCAAGCATTTTCTTTTTCGGAAAAGTAATGCCGTAAACGCGTGTTAACTGTTTTCGTTTTTCATCACCACGCCAGTATGCTCCTGCAACCGAAGTAACTTTAACCGCTTTAATTGGTTCTGTTGAAGGCAAGTGTGGACCTCTACAAAGATCTGTAAATGTTCCTTGTTTATAGAATGATATGGTACCGTCTTCTAGTTCAGATATCAGTTCAGTTTTATAATTTTCTCCAATACTTTCAAAATACTTAAAGGCTTCTTGTTTGGGAACTTCGTTTCTGATGTATTGGTTTTTTTGTGATGCTAACTCCATCATTTTGCTTTCAATCTTTGCAAAATCAGCATCTGTAATCATTTTTTCCTCAGGGAGTTCAACGTCATAATAAAATCCATTTTCAATAGCTGGACCGATACCGAACTTTACTCCGGGATATAATTGTTGCAAAGCTTCGGCTAATAAGTGAGCTGATGAGTGCCAGAAAGCATGCTTACCCTCTTCGTCTTCCCATTTATGTAATTTGATCGTAGCGTCATTGGTGATTTTACGGGTCAAATCCCACAAGTCGTCATTTACAGTTACCGACATTACATTTTCAGCAAGGCGTGGGCTTATGCTTTGTGCTATTTCAAAACCTGTAACTCCGGAGGGATACTCGCGGACGCTATTATCGGGAAGGGTGATTTTAATCATGTTGCTATTTTTTATTGTTCAAAGATTCTATACGATTAACAATTTCTTGAGTTGAGTCAACTAACTGCAAGCGTAGTTCTTTGAAATATTTTTTTGCGTTTTTTTCTGTCTCTTTATTTGACCTACGGAAACCGTTGATATTATCAATCGTTTCATTATGGAGATTTATAATATCTTGGCTAATTTTAGTAATTTCCTCTGTTGCTGATGAATTCGTAATTTCTGCAATATAGCAGCCAAATAGTAGTTCAGAGGTCAGGTAATCTAATTCTTTTTTTAATCGTTTTATTGATGCCATATATGTTATTTTATGTTTCTTCGTTAAAGAAGAGTTTATAATAATTCATTTGTTTGTTGTTATCGTATCCTCGCTCTATTTTTTCAGGGTCTCCATGCACATAAAGATGAAAATTTCTATCCAGCTTGATAACTGGTCTGAAATATCTTCTGCTTTTTGACAGTGCAGGTTTAGAAACGACGAAACTGTCTGCAAATTCTACACCATAATTATCGGCAAACTGTTTTTTGTAATCTTCAAAGACTTCAATAGCTTCATTTTGTCCAATTACTTTTTTTGTAAAATCTTCGTTATCAAATAGTTTTGAGTTTTTAAAATAATCGTCACTACGTTGTAAAAATGCAATTTGTTGTGCCTTTTCAACGTTGTTTTCTTCTGTCAGAACTTCATTACCAAACTGTTGGCAAACTTGCATAAAATTTTCAGTTTGATAATATCCATCTGCGATTTGGTTTAGGTTAAGAAAATCGGTGCGCCAATATTGCGCTTCAGCACTTTTGTTAACCTTATCTACAATAGCAATTTTATAGCCACTCTCTTCGTACACGTTGAAAATAAGGCAACCCTTATCTAATTTACGAATATTTATTCCTTGATCATGTTCGGCAACAAATTGTTGGTCATTTTGATATACTTTTAAGAAAACATCTTTGTTTTCACTTTTAAAAACTCCTAGGCAATCGACCTCTTGTCCATCAATACTACAGTTTTTAAAAAGGGCTATATAAAGCTCTCCGGTTTTTATATTAGGATGTTGTGATGTTGTGTGCAACCATTTGGTTATTAGGTCACTATTTGTTTTAAACTCTTCAGGATTATTAAATATTGCTTTACAATATTTGTACATATTATGATTTTCTCCAATGCCACTAATATCAAACTCGTAGAATGCACCTGGTTTAAACGATGAGAGGAAGTAGGTTAGGAGCACTTGTTTTAGCTCACTGTCATGTATAACCAATTCACTCTCTGAAAGTAGCAAAGATGATGAATCAAATCTACTACCGACCTGATGTATAACAAATTTTTCTAACGAAACATTTCTAAAGTCGATCATAATCAAAAATTTCGGACTGCAAAATTACAAAAATATCAGACAGGTTTTCAACTCTTAGTTAATAAATTTGTTAAGAAATGAGTTCATCCTTTAAAATCTGACCTAATTGTTAAGAAATAGACAATGTTAATTGTGTGAGTATAAGTTGTTTAAATAAATAGTATTTGATTTTAGTATTGAAAATGTAATTATTTAGTGAATAATTTATTTTCGCTAATCTCTTTAATTTTACCATATTTATTAAGTTGATTGATTGATATTCTTGATTTATCACCAACAACAACTATCGCAAATTTGTTATTTTTTAACATTCGATTGTAAAATTCGTACAATTTATCCCAGGTTAAATTTTTATAATATTCTGTTAGTTCGTTAAATGGGTCTGTTTCATACCCTTGATTTTTCCATTTTTTAACTTCAGGTATAAGGTTTCTAAAATCTGGTTTATCGGTTAATGCCTTACTAATTAGGTACTCTTTAATCATTTCGATGCGTTCGGGTTTTTGTGGCATATCACGAATTATTGAGTTCAGAATCTCTATGGCTTCATTTGCCTTGTCGGATTGTGTTCCCACGTATGCAGTAAAATGCACCGGGTCGTTCTGTTTTTTTGGTATTTTAAAACTTCCACCAACAGCATAAGCCATGCTCCTGTATTCGCGAATTTCCTGTGCAAGTAAACCCGAAAATCCACCACCAATATAAACATTGAAGGCGTTGAGCATTGCATATTCTTGTTTTGATAATTCAGATTTTGTTGTGAAAAATATCTTTGCCTGTTTAGCCTTTTTCTTATTTGTAAAAAACAGCGTGTTTTCGGGATAGGTCGCAGTTGGCTTGTAAATAGGGGAGTCAGTATCTTTTAGGTTCTCACTGAAATTGAGATTGTTACGTGCATGCTCGCAGAGTTCGCCAATATCGGTATTTCCTGCGAAAAATATCTCAATTGCGTATTGAGTTGCTGATTTAAATACCTCGATTAAGTGAGTTGCTTTTAGTTTTTTAATATCGCTAAGTTTGTCTCTGTCGATATATTTCGATTTTTTGTTGTATAAAGCGTAGTGTAACAGAGCGTTGGCCACATTATCTGGTTCTTTGTGCTCGATCTCTCTGTTTGCTTTTTCGTTTTCGTATATTGTTGATATTTTGCTGTTATCGGCGATGGGTTCGTTAATTAGCTTATTGAGTAGCTGTAAGACTTTTGGAAGATTTTTCTCTATTCCAACTACGTTGATAGACGTGTAACTATCGTTAACATCGAAAGTATATGTGGCACCAAGCTTTGCAAATTCAAGTTTTAGTTGATTTGAGTCAAATTCTTTAGTTCCAGTGAGGTTCATGTACGAAGTAGCTAAATCAAGCCTTTTAATTTTTTCTGTGCCTACGCAAAACAAAATCTGAAGTGTAAATATGTCGTTTACGTTATTTGCTGTTCTGAAAACTTTGTAATTCTTATAAATTTCCCTCTCCTGAATATCCTTTAAAAAGTCAATGGGCTTATAATCAAGCTCTTTTGGTTTAATGGTGTTGAAATGTTTTTGATATTCAGACACCTCCTGTGTGTTTGACATAATGGGCTTATATCCTGGTTTGTCTATCTTGTCAACAGGCGGTTTTCCCATTTTTGATTGTAAAACTAAATAGTTGTCACCGAAATACTTAGATGCAACTTTTTTGACATCATCTGATGTGATTTTTTTAATTATCTCAGCTCGATTAAAAATAGTGTTTAGATCTAAACCTTTTGTAAATGCAAAAGCTAAGGCAAGTGATTTTTCTTGCAGTGACTCTAATTTCTGTTGCTCTTCACTGTAAAATTCGTTTTTAATGGTTTCGAGAAATGTTTCGGTAAAATCGCCTTTGGTTATCCTCTGTATTTGCTCAATAGCAAGATTTTCAGCATTTTCGTGGCTTTGTCCAATTAGTTTGGGGATAGCCATAACGATTAAACTTCCGTAGTCGTGGTAAGGGATTTGCATTGCTACAGCTGCCAAAAGTTTATTGTCAAGGCTAAGTTGGTCGAGGTAACCCGTTTGTGTTGAATTGTTTAACATCTTGCAAATCAGGTCCATAACAGGTTTTTCTTCTTCGCCATCTGCGGGAACGCGGAAACCCATCAGATTCATTTTTATAGGCGACAGCTTTTCGCTATATACTTCGCGCCCTTTGAATGGCTCTTCGATATATTTTGTACGCTCTGGCAATTTTGCGCTTTTAAGTTGACCAAATTTATCCTCAATCATTGGCATTACTTCATCTGTATTGAAGTCGCCTGACAATACAAGAGCCATATTATTAGCTACATACCAAGTTTTGAAAAATTCGTACATCTTGGTAAGACTGGGGTTTTTCAAATCCTCCTTAGTGCCTATTAATGAGCGTTGTCCGTATGGGTGCTTTTTAAACATGTAGCGATTAAAACTTTCGATAAGCTTTGTTTGGAATTGGTCTTCGTACATATTTTTTTCCTCGTAAACAACTTCGAGTTCGGCTTGAAAAGCCCTAAAAACAGGTTCCTGAAAACGGTGTGAATATAGGTCAATCCAGCGATTGATTTGGTTTGGCGGAAACTCGTTGAAAAACACCGTTATATCGGGCGAAGTAAAGGCGTTAAGTTTTGTTCCGCCCATTCTGTAAACCAAATTACTCATTTCATTCAGAATGCCGTATTGTGCAGCCTCCAGTGACTCTTTGTTTATCTGTGTCTGAATTTCTTTTCTTTTTTCTTCGTCTTTTGTCGCTGATAATAAATCATATAGCTTAAATATATTATCGATATGTGGTTTCTCTTTCTCCCAGTCTAACGTTCCAAGTTTGGTAGTGCCTTTAAAAAGCATATGCTCCATATAGTGAGCCATTCCTGTTGCGTTTGCCAGGTCATCTTTGCCGCCTGCTTTTGTTACAACAAGTCCAAAAACTTTTGGTAGTCTGTGGTCTTCGTTCAGAATTACGGTAAATCCGTTTTTTAGTGTTTTTGTTGTTAAGTTGTTATGTGAAGATAAGTTCATAATTTATGTACAGTTATAAAATTGTGTTAGATATAAATTTTGCCCTTAAGGCAAGTTATCAATCCGTGCAAAAGTAGTAAAAAGCCTCAAATTGATAAAGCATTTGTGTTCGGAGAGAAAGTCAAATTCTTAAAATTCAATTATATCTCCACTGCTTATCCAGCTGACATCAAAATGAGTGCTTAAGTGACATATCACTCTCGGGTGTGTGCAGTGCGATGGGTATAATTTTGTGATATGATGTTGCTTAAAAAACTTGACGGTTTTTTCTAAACGTTCATCAATCTGTGATAAATGAAATCCACCTACAATTGCTGCTATAGGGTTATGGGGGAAAAACTCTTTCGCTTTCAGTACAATATTGCAAATGCCACTATGAGAGCAACCTGTAATAATAACAATGCCTTTGTTAGTATTGAACGTCAGAGCGGTATCATCTATTATTGGGTCAGTCTCGCCATTTTCTAAAATATATTTTGGCGATATGGATTCAAAGTCGGTTATTCGGGGAATTTCACCCATAAACCATGCTTGATGTTCAATTTTAACAGGTTTTGATGAGCGGGTAATCTTAAAGCTGTTCTCTATATCAGTTTCTGACAAATCAAGTCCAATATATTGATTGTTAGTGCGTTTATACCGTTTAGTAAAAATATCGGGGTGAGCTAAAAGAGGTTTGTTTTTAGGAAAATATTTTAGTCCGTTTCCGTGGTCGTAATGTCCGTGGCTTAAAACAATTAAGTCGGTTTGGTTCAAATCAATGCCTAATTTGTGCGCGTTAATTGTTGCTATATCTGTTTGTCCGGCATCAAATACAATCTTTTTGTTATTGTATTCAATGTAGAATGATAGTCCATGTTCGGCTTTACAGTTAGAACTTGCTTGATTATCGACCAAAACTGTTAATTTCATTTTTTGCGTTTGTTTGTAATTTTTCAGGCTTTATGCCACGAAATTAAAAAATAATTGAAATAAATTTCAAAAAGGTTTGGCAAAAATAAAAAATAGAGTACCTTTGCAGTCGCAAAACAAAAATGCATTGATTCAGTAGCTCAGCAGGTAGAGCACATCCCTTTTAAGGATGGGGTCCTGGGTTCGAACCCCAGCTGGATCACAAGCCGAACATTAGTTCGGCTTTTTTTGTGTAAAAAAACAAGGTGTCGTAAACCATGTTTTTGAGTTTGTTGGTTTCTCAAAACGGCATTCTCGCCAAAGGAGCCAATCCATGGTCGGCAAATTCGTTGTTCAGGAACTTGTAGTATCCTGCAATAGCTACCATTGCGGCATTATCGGTTGTCAGAGAGAGAGCAGGAGTATAGACATCTAACTTTAACTCTTTGCCAAGAGAGTGAGCTGCTTTTCGTAATTCGCTGTTTGCTGATACTCCTCCGGCAATGCCAAAACTTTTGACATTTGTCTGTTTTATTGCCTTTTTAGTTTTGTCTATCAGAATATCTACAATACTTTTTTGTAACGAAGCGCAAAGGCTTTCTCTGTTGTTTTCAATAAAATTGGGGTCTTCTTGTAAACGGTCTCTTAAAAAGTATAGAAACGAAGTTTTTAAGCCACTAAAACTAAAATCCAAGCCGTTAACTCTTGGTTTTGCAAACTTAAAGGCAGTTGGGTCGCCTGTTTGAGCCAACTTGTCGATAACAGGACCTCCGGGATAGCCAAGGCCCATTATTTTTGCGCATTTATCAAAAGCTTCTCCTGCAGCATCGTCAATAGTTTGCCCTATTATCTCCATTTTCAAAAAATCTTCAACTAACACCAATTGTGTATGACCGCCAGAGACTAACAAACATAACATTGGAAACTTTGGCATTTTAAAATCGGGAGTATCTTTTTTTATAAAATGTACTAAGATGTGGGCTTGTAAGTGATTTACATCAATTATTGGAACATCTAACGATAAAGCCAATCCTTTGGCAAAAGATGTTCCCACTAACAAAGCTCCTAACAGTCCGGGACCGCGCGTAAAAGCAATAGCCGATATTTGATTTAATTCAACCCCAGCCTCTTTTAAAGCTATATCAACAACTGGAATAATATTCTGCTGATGTGCTCTTGAAGCCAGCTCGGGTACAACTCCACCATATTTTTGGTGTATTGTTTGATTTGCTATGTAATTTGAAATAACATAGCCGTCTTTTACAACCGATGCAGATGTTTCATCACATGACGACTCTATTCCCAAAATAATTACTGACATATTATGTTTTAAAAAACTTACAAAGTTAAACTATTTATTTTGACAATTCGTTAATAATACTGATAGTATATGTTGCATCGGTATTAACTATTGTAAAATTTAATAAAAGAACTAACCTTTAAAAAATTATAATTGGTGTAACAAAATACCACAAATTAGCTGTTTCTAAGCTTTGAATGACTATTTTTGCAGTAACATTAATTAACTAAACAAATTAGACCCATAAAGAGTAGAGGTAAAATATGGTTGTTGATATTGACAGTGATTGTTTCATTGCCATTTATACTCTATTTGGTATTGCTTAGCAGTTCTGTACAGACATATCTGACAGATAAAACAACTTCGTGGTTAAAAAATGAGTTTGGTTTGAATGTCTCTATCAGACAAATTAATTTCAGACCCATTAATCATCTTGTTATAGAGGATATTTATGTTGAGGATACAAGTGGTGACACTTTAGCCTATATCCACTCATTGACAGCAGGCGTTGAACAAATAAACTTGAAAGGTCCTGAATTGTATTTCAGCCGTGTAGTGTTTGATAGTCTGAAGTTTCATATGCAATCTGACAGTTTAGGTAAGTCAAATCTTATTAATGTAATTGATCTGTTTAGAAAAAAGGATTCGGTTGTTGAAAAGAAAGTTTCGAATTTCAGACTCTATTCGCACATTGTCGCTCTTAAGCGTTCAGAATACGTTTTAAGAAAATTTAATCCCGAAAAAACGCAGAAAATAAACTTCGGCGATTTAAAACTTGGCAATCTGAATGTTGAGGCACAACCATTTGATTTGCGAGGCGATACAATCATTATTGATATTAAAAAACTCTCCACAATAGATCATTGTGGTTTAAAGGTTGATAATATGTCAACTGTTTTTTGCTTAGAGCCGAGAGCTTTAAAGTTCGAGAACTTTAACACAATGTTTGGGCAAACAAATGTTAATTCCGAGTATGTAAGGCTTATTCAATTAACTGACACCGCTTTTGCTAATTTTGAAAATGAAGTATCATTCGATGTCAATCTGTTTTCAAGCGATGTTACAACTGATGACCTGGCTTGGTTCGCGCCAGAATTAAAAAAACTCGATCTAAAAGCAAAAATTAAGGGTAAAGTAACTGGACCATTAAGTAATTTGTATGGAGATAATTTACTTATAGAAGTTTTAGACTCCACAAAACTGCATACATCACTTAAACTAAGAGGTTTACCCGATGTCGAAAATATGTTTTTTGATGCCGATATAAAAAACCTAACAACATCGTACAGTCAGTTAGCGCAATTAACGGTATTAAAAGATAGTTTGGGTAGCCCTATTTTGCCTCCAGAACTGAGCTGTTTAGAAAGAATAAATTATAAAAGCTTTGTTTCTGGGAATATGTCAAATATTTCATCAGTAGGAACCTTTAACACAAATATTGGTGGTGTTTTTCACAATATCTCTTATAGCCAAAATGATATGAAGCAAATAAGCCTTAATGGTTTAGTTCAATTAAATAATTTTGGTATAGGTGTTATATCAGGAACTTATCCTATGTTAGATAAGATCGATACGAAAATAAATATTAGCTCTGTGCTAAATCCCAACAAAACCTTTTCTGCACAATTTAAAACTTTGGTAAGTCATGTTGATTTTGAAAATTATCCATATAAAAACATTGAAATCGAGGGTAAATTAACCGACAAGTTTTACGATGGGAGTATCACAATTGATGATCCTAACGTTGAATTGGATTTTATGGGTAAGGTTGAATATGGAACCAAAAGGCAGCATCACAAGTTTATATTAAATCTCTCAAAATTTAATCTTTATCCTCTCGGTTTAGACTCTGATTCCGCTTCACGAATGCAATTCGATATGGTTGCAAATCTTTATGGAATAAATCCTGATAGTATAATTGGCACGGTTAACATGTACGATGTTTATATTACACGTAAAGGGGAAGAAGCGAATTTTGTGAATTTAGACTTGAATTTCGACAGGAAAGGAATCTCTAAAACCCTGAGTGTCAATTCTGAATATATAGGAGTGTTACTTTCAGGACAATATACATATAACACTGTATCAGATGTTTTAAGCGATGCTGTAAAGCAATATATGCCAGCAGTTGCATGGTCTGATGAGGTAATTCAAGAGGACGATTTTACAAATATCCAACTTAAAATAGATTTACACAATGTTAAACCTGTTGTAAACCTGTTTGATACAGCTTTGACTGTAAGTAACAATAGTTATTTGGACATTAGGTATAAAGCCAGCGGAAGAAAGTTTGATATGAAAGGTTTAACATCAAAAGTTGCATATCAAGATATGTATTTGAATAATATTTCGTTTTCAGGGTATAACGAAGCAACTAAAATAATTGCCAACATTAGTGCAGACAACTTCTTTTATTATCAAGATATGTCGTTAAAAAATTTATCATTAAACACAATTCTTGAAAGCAATCTAATGACATTCAACGTCAACTGGAATAACTATAACAGAGAAGACACAACGAATTATAGTGGATACATCAGTTCGCAAATATTGTTTCCAGAGTCGGGGAATTTCGACAGATTTGGTATCAATATACTTTCGTCAAATGTCGTAATTTCCGATACAACGTGGAGCATTTCGCCATCAGTAGTAAAGGTAAACGGTTCTGAAATAGAATTCGATAATTTTGCTATCGGACATCGAAATCAACATCTGTATATAAATGGAATAATAAGCAACGACTCTAATGACACTCTATTTGTTAATACCAAAAGTATAAACTTAGAGATGTTAAATGTGCTATTAAAAAATAAATTCGGGATTAGCGTTGAAGGGGTTCTGACAGCCGATATTGCGGCGACCAATCTTTACGAAAATCCTTTTGTGCTTGCGCAAATAGATTTGGATAATTTAAAATATAATGGGCAATTAATTGGCGATACAAAAATATCGAGTTCGTGGGATCCTTTACTAGAGATGATAAAAGTTGACTGGGTATCGACAATTCAAAACTATGATGTTTTGTACATAGTGGGAGATTATAGTCCGGATAATTCAAATGTGAATTTTAGATTGTTTGTCGACAGATTCGATTTATCTATTTTAAATCCTTATTTGGAGGGAGTTTTGCACGATTTGACTGGTCTTACAACTGCAGAAATGATAATAAAAGGTAATTTAAAAGCACCAAAAATGGAGGGTGTAATTATTTTAGATCGATGTAGTTTTGTTTTAGATTACACAAAAACACGTTATCAAATAACCGACTGGATAGATATTTCACCAGATGCAATTATTTTTTCCGATTTAAGAGTTGTTGATAATAACAATAACAATTTACTTGTAAGTGGTAGAGTTACTCATAACAATTTTGACAGTTTAGGTCTTGACGTAAGGTTTAACGCAACTAACTTTATGTTCTTGAACACCTTAGAGAAAGATAATAGTAAGTTTTTTGGAACAGTATTCGCCTCGGGTAATGGAACTGTAAAAGGGAAAGTTGATAATTTGGATATTTCAATGGGAATTAAAACCGAGCCAAATACGCGTCTATTTATTCCGCTTAACAGTGGAGGAACTGTAAATCAAACCGATTATATTGTTTTTAAACAACCAAAAGCGCAATTAACGGATAAAAACAAGCAAGCACCTGAAACGAAGGACAAGAGTGAATCAGAAATAAATTTAATGATGAATCTTGAGGTTACTCCCGAAGCTGAAGTTCAAATAATTTTTGACCCTGCAATTGGAGATATTATAAAAGCCAAAGGTTCGAGCAATTTAACTATATATATGCCTCCAAAAGATGATTTGGAAATATACGGTGATTATATAATTTCAGAAGGAGACTATCTGTTTACCTTGCAAGATGTTTTTCAAAAACGATTTGCCATAGCTAAAGGATCAAGCATTACTTGGTCAGGCGATCCGGCTAATGCGAATATCGATATTGACGCTGTTTATAAGGTGCGAAGGGCAAATTTATACGACCTGACATTTAATTCCGAAGATGAAGGCTCACGCATTTCCGCTGATGCTCACTTGCTTATGACAGGAACATTTACAGCACCAAACATCAATTTTAAAGTTACTTTGCCAGCATCAGCCGAAGCAGCACAAGACCAAATAAACGCACTGCAATCAGACGAAATAAGCAAACAAGTAATATCGCTACTAGTATTAAACAGATTTCAACCTTTGCCCGGAGCAGTTAAGGTTGCAGAAACAACAGGACCTTCGAGTGTTGAAAGCAATGCAAGTGAATTGCTTTCAAATCAGGTAAGCAACTGGCTTTCACAAATCAGCAGATCGTTTGATATTGGGTTTAACTACACTCCGGGAGGTGAAGTTTCGTCACATGAATATGAACTTGCCGTATCAACTCAAATATTGAACAACCGAGTGACAATAAACACAAACTTAGGTATGGGAGGAGAACAAATTGGACAAAGTTCTAGTAGCGGAACAAATATTGCAGGCGACTTTGAAATGGAAGTAAAACTCGATAAGCGCGGAAAAATAATGTTTAAAGGATATCACAAAACAGATAATAATTACGATTCACACTCAAAACAAGGAGCAGGTGTATTTTATCGAGAAGAGTTTAATACCTTGAACGAATTGTGGGGGAAGTTTTTTAGAAGAAAATCGAAATAAAACCATTTGGCTTTTAGCCTTAGATATAAAAAATATAATAACTTTGAGCCAAAATCGTTAACAATTTAAAATCACTATTATATGATCGACACACTTATTCAAGATGTTCCTGGTGCAGTTGCGGAAAGCCAAGCAACCGAGATGACTATGTCAATTTGGGAAATGACCCTCAAAGGGGGTGTTCTTATGATACCCATCTTTATTCTGTCCATTATAGCGGTTTATATCTTTTTTGAACGCTATTTTGCTATTAGAAATGCTTCGAAAGAAGATCCCTCTTTTATGGAAAGAATTAAAGATTATATTCATGCGGGACAAATTGATTACGCTATAAATCTTTGTCAACACACTGATAACACGATATCACGAATGCTTGAAAAGGGAATTAATCGCATAGGCAGACCTTTAAACGACATAAGTACAGCCATAGATAATATTGCAAACCTTGAAATAGCAAAATTAGAAAAAAGTTTACCAGCTCTGGCATCTGTAGCAGGTGGAGCACCAATGCTTGGTTTCTTAGGTACTGTTACTGGTATGATACGTGCATTTTACGACATGGCTAACGCAGGTAGCAATATAGACGTACAACTGTTGTCAAGTGGTATTTACACGGCAATGGTAACCACAGTTGCAGGTTTGATAGTTGGTATTACAGCCTATTTTGCATATAACGCTTTGGTAGCACGAATTGAGAGAGTTGTATTCCGGCTGCAAGCGCGTGCAATTGAATTTATGGATTTACTCAACGAACCAGTAAATTAAACTAACAATGGCAATAAAAAGAAGAAGCAAAGTTAGTGCAGAATTCAGTATGTCATCAATGACAGACATTGTGTTTTTGTTACTTATATTTTTTATGGTAACAAGTACACTTATCGCGCCAAACGCATTAAAACTATTGCTACCTCAAAGTAACAATCAGACACAAGCAAATAAACCTATAACAACAGTATCCATAACTGCTGATTTAACATATGCTGTTGAGACACAGATTGTTCCATTTGAACAATTAGAGAGCTATATACAATTAAAAGTTGGACCAGCTGCCAGTTATACTGAACCTCCTACGATATCGCTACATGCCGACAAAAGCGTAGCTATTGAACATGTAGTAAAGGTTATGAATATTGCAAAACGAAATAGATATAAATTGATTTTGGCTACTGCTCCAGAAAATTAATCTTTTGTAAAAGCGCAAATTTAAACAGGCACAATAATATTATAATATAAACCAATGCAACAAGATAACAACAAGAAGATTGGATTTATAGGTACTGTAATATTTCATGTTGCAGCTGTCATTATAATGTTTCTGTTTGGTTTTGTTACCCCACTGCCTCTGCCCGAAGAGGAGGGTATTTTGATAAATTTTGGTGTCGATGATGCTGGTAGCGGAGATATTGAAACTCAGTTTTCGCCTTCAGTTGCTATGGTTGAAACTCAGCCGCAAGTATCAAACCCTGTTGTAGAAACTTCCGATGACAATGAGAAAGAGATACTTACTCAAGATTACGAGGAAACCGCTGCGATGGAAGAAAGGAAGAAGAAAGATAGGGAACGAAAATTAGAAGAGGAGAGACAAGAAAAAATCAGAAAAGAACAAGAAGCCGAACGAGTACGACAAGAGGAGATTGAACGCAAAAGACAAGCAGAAGAACGTCGTAAGGCAGAGCAACAACAAAAAATAGCAGAAAGCACAGGAAAAGCATTTGGAATAGCCAACACCAACTCGCAAAGCGACGGAACGGGAGGCGGTTTTGGCAATCAAGGTGATTTAAGGGGATCACCGGATAGTCGTTCATACGAGGGTAGTGGGCAAGGTAAGCAAGGAATTAGCTACAGCCTTGCTGGAAGAAGCCCTCACGGAGGACAACTACCACTACCGCTTTATCCGAATAAAGAAGAGGGGGTTGTTGTAATAAAAGTCAAGGTTGATAAAAATGGCTATGTAACAGAAGCTGTGTGGGAATCCAAAGGTTCTACTACGACCGACAGACAACTTGTTGAAGCAGCTACTAAAGCTGCAAAGAAAACACGTTTTAATCAAGATGAAAACGCTGATTTAATACAGGTTGGAACAATTACTTATAGATTTAGTATCAAATAAGCAATTAGCAATGTGCAATTAGCAATGTGCAATGAACAATTGGCAAATAATTGGCTGAATGTTAATGTGTTGTAGAGACGTCATATCATGGCGTCTCTGTCTAGCCTGGAAGTTACTGTAGTAGCTACAAATTTCAAAAATTTTGAATATGAGGATAATTGCTGTTCTTATTTTCGGCACAATAACCTTTTGGGGTTATTCACAAGAAACTAAAATTATTAGTGGAAAAATTATAAATCAAGAAGGTGAAGGAATTCCGTACTCAAGCATTGAATTTAAATCAAAGAAGGGAGGTGTTGCTTGCGATAATAAAGGAATATACCATTGGAAAATAAAGAACTTTACTACAAAAGATACTATAATTATTAGATCAATGGGTTATCTTTCAAAAGAAGTCCCAATAAGTATAATTCTTGATACTTCCCAAAGTGTAATTTTAAAAAGAAAAATATTTGAACTTGATGAAGTTGTTATTAGCAGTAATACAGAAACTTATAATAAAAAAGTAAAAATAGTAGGGAACAATAATAAGCCTAAGGGGGGATTTGGCTTTATTTCTCCAGGGAGAGAAATTGCTATATTTATCAAAGACACAAGCGTAGTTAACAGACGAATACACTCTGTGTCATATTTTATAAGCAATAAAGTAGGAATACCTACCACACCATTTAGAGTTAGAATATATTCTGTAGATAAACAAACGGGATTACCTTCGAATGACTTGTTGATAAATCAAATAGTTTTTACTCCTAAAAATAGTGGTTGGAATAGCATTCAGATAAATGATGATATTACTTTTCCCGAAAATGGTGTATTTGTTTCAATGGAATATATTTATACAGATGAAAAATATTATGCAATCGACAAATGGGGAACAGAATACTATGGACAGTATATAGGAATGTCTGAAAGTAAAAATAGGATTTGCAGAACATTCGTTAAAGAATTTGGTTTAGGTTGGATAAAAAAGAGCAATTCAAAATATAGTGATGCTTGTATTTTTATAGAAGTAATCTAATAATCGTAATTTTATATCAAAAAGATACTGTCCTAAAAAGGAGTGTAAAGTTCTTTATTAAGTCGGAAGACCGAAGACAATTCCGCATTGAGCTTGTAGAAGTAAAGACGGAAGCCTTTAGCTGTTGGCTATCAATGAGGCAATTGTTGTATCAATAGCCCCGACTTTCAAGTCGGGGATTGAGTAAGCGCACGTGATTTTTGGGCTTTAGCCCAAGTAATGCGGATCATGTGGGCAACGTTTTCAACGTAGAGACGGAGCATGCTCCGTCTCTACACTAAGAGTTTCCCTATGATTTCAACCCATTTTGAAATGGTTTTCATTTCATCGTGATTATCAAAATCGGGATCATAATCGGCGTTAAAAAACTCCCATGTAATAGTCGATGCTTGTTTGTTTGTTGTTGTAAAAGTAATACCCTCTCTTGTCTTTACGTTTTTTTGGGTTTCTCCCTCTCCAACGGTTTTGCTTGAACTAAACTCCTCGCATTTAACTATATCTTTTATTTTCAATACATACTCTTTCATCTGAAAATCGCGATAGATACAGAAAAATAGGAGAGAGTTGGTTTCATCAATAGCAATGCCCGAACGTCCGTAAACATCACTCTGAGAAATTTTAGCATTATTCTCCTTGCTTATTTTGTCTAAAGATTTTAGTACTCTGGCACTAAATCCCTTTTTCTTTTTTGATGCCCATACAAAGGGTATAATAAAAGCAGCAATACATGCTACTGTAATAATTATCATTCCTGTACTCATTGTTATAAAAATTTTTTAGTAAATAGATTATTGAAAAAATATTAATAATGCGCTATATTTCAACAGGTTATTAAATATTGAAACGTAGCATAAACTACAGATAAGGGAAACGTAGTTTTAGTTTTTATTGTAGATAACCGTATTACCAAAAACAGTGGAAAGGAAAAAGCTTATCGGCTTTGCGTGGATTTATAATAATTGTAGATGTAAAATACAGGTACTCAACCCCTACAGTCGGTTCCGGGCGAGCGATTGTAGGCAATAATCCATTAAGGCTTTTGTAAACAGCATTATGATTAATAAAATTAACGTGACTAAACGAAGTTTGAACTTCATTTTTCAGAGCATGCTGTAAAAAACCAATATTATAGACAGAAAAATAATAATTATCGTGGTGTTGGCTACTGTAACTACTATTAAACTTACTTAGTGTATTATTAATTTCAGCACTCGATATAAACTGAACACCCAACAGTAAAACCAACAAAAGCGCAGTCATAATTAACCATGGTGAGCTTTTGTCTGACTTTGGTTTATATAACTTAGGTTTATCTATATGCAAGTTTTGCATTATCGAAATATTTCCCGAAAGATAGTAAAATTAGTGCAGATAATTGAATAGTTAGGCGTTAATATCTGAAAGAATAGTTGTGAATTTTTCATGATACTATATTTGACCAATATCGTAAAACAAAAAAGCGAAGCATGGTTGCTCCGCTTTTTATTTTTTTTTCTATTACTGCCGATTATGCCGGAGAAATTGCTTCAACGGGGCACACTTCTGCACATGAACCACATTCAGTACATGTGTCTGGATCGATTTTATAGATATCTCCTTCAGAAATTGCGTCAACCGGACATTCTGAGATACATGAACCGCATGCTATGCAGTCTTCTGAAATTTTATAAGCCATCTTTTTTATTTTTATTTGTTAAGGTTTCGCAAATGTAGTGTCCTTTATTTAATTTATGAAATAAAACTGTAAAAATTAAAGCATTTTTCATCTATTCAGATAGATTTTAAATAAGTAATATATAGTCCTAGGTTAAATTCGTCTCACCAACGTTACTCCATTTAATAATGACAAGACCACTAAGTCTTCCCATTACTTTTGTATTTCAAATGCGCTATAACAACCCTAATGTCGCTATATTCAACACTATTGCTCAGAGCCCGCTTAATCTCGCCAATACTTTCAAAGAAATTACTGGAAATAAAATCGGATATAAGTTTAATTTTATCTTCATGAATCAGTTCGTCTGCAGATATTTCACCTGTCTCTACATATGAAATCAGATGTCCCAAAATAGTTGATATAACAAGACCTCTATCAGTCGCTATCTCTTCAACAGTTAGCCCTTGTTTGAACATATCGTAACTAATCTGTTTAGTACTGATTTTCTTCTTTTTTGGTTCAAATTCAATTTTCTCGGTTTTTTCGTACTGAGGTCTCAAATTGTTGTTAGCGCAGTACTCTTCAACAATTGATATTATGTCTATACCAAATTTTTCGGCTTTTATTTTACCTATTCCATGAATTTTTCTAAGCGCAGCAATATTTGCGGGTAAGTAATTGGAAATCTGAACAATAGACTTATTTGGCAATATTGCATAAAGAGGTACATTAAGATTGTCGGCTGCAATTTCGCGCCATTGTCTTAGCTGTTCGTATAGTTCCGGATTTTCTGACTCTTCGTTTTCTTTAACTTTTATTTTACCGACACGCATACTCTTTTTCCGTCTATCACTTGGCGACTCAATGGCAGCTTTAGCTTTTGCCTGCATAAACAGCTTAACGTCAAAACCAGATGCACACGATAACATGCTGTCGTTCTTTATTTGTAAATCCCACTCAATTTTAGTTTTAACATCTGAAAGCATTTTGCTGACCTGTTTGTTGTCGCTTGAAATATCAATGGTTTCAATAAACTGTATGAGTTCGTTCTCCATTTTTGGCTGAAAGTATGCAACGGCTTTTTTTATTCGTCCCTGTATCAGTTCCGACTCTTCAACCGATGATGTAAGTTTTTGTGTATGACGCAAAATTTCGTTGTTGAATTTTTGTCCTACATCATAAAAGTTATTGTTTAAGACATTTATAAAGTTCTCTGTCTTTTCGGGCAAAGTTGAGCTAAGAATAGTGTGATTGTTTTGAATAGTTTTTTGTAGTTGATATGCGTTTTTTCTAATGCTACTAAAATCGAAAAGATCATGTAGTAATTCTATTTGGAACTCTAGTTGCGCTTGTTTAAGTTGGTTACTGTCAGGTTGATTGCGTGAAATTTCATTATTAAAACTGATAATGCTTGAATCGGTTTTAATCCCGTAAGTGTTGATAGGCGAGCTTAAAATTAATCCTTCTAAAGATGTACATCGGCTAAGCGCAACATATACCTGACCATGTGCAAAAGCAGCTTGTGCGTCAATAACTACTTTATCGAATGTCAGCCCCTGACTTTTGTGAATGGTAATAGCCCATGCAAGTTTCAAAGGTATCTGTTTGAAAGTACCAATTACTTGTTCTGTAATCTCTTTAGTCTCTTGGTCAATAGAGTAACGATTATTTTCCCATGTAAGCTCAGTTACAGCCAAAACCTCCTCTTGATCCTGACACTTAACGAAAACAACATCTTCCTCGATATCAACTACTTCGCCTATTTTGCCGTTATAGAACAGTTTCTCGGGCGAGGGGTCGTTTTTAACAAACATCACCTGTGCGCCAATCTTCAAATCAAGGTTATACTCTGTGGGGTAAGACGTTTCAGGAAAATCTCCAGAGACCTCAGCAGTAAACATCTCCGACGCTCTATTTAGTTTTTTAAGCTGTTTGTCGTTAATAAGTTTTGCTTGGTTGTTGTGGGTTGTAAGCGTAATATATCCTTTGTCGTAGTTATCAAGTATTTGGGGCTGGTAGCGCGCATTTAATTTCTCTATATCGCTTGTAGTCAGTCTATTGTCTCTCACACTGTTTAGCAAACTGATAAAATTTTGGTCTGATTGCCTGTAAACCTCTGTCAGCTCGATGCTAACATAATCGGTTTGACGTAGTGCGTTGCTTCCAAAAAAATATGTTGATTGATAGTATTTTTCCAATATTTCACGCTCGTCTTCTTTTACAACAGGTGCAAGTTGCTGTAAATCTCCAATTAAGAGAAGTTGAACACCTCCAAATGGTTTAGAGTTGTTTCTGTATCGTCTTAAAACATTGTCTATTGCATCAAGCAAATCTGCTCTAACCATGCTTACTTCATCAATTATCAGAAGATCAAGGCTTCTTATAATATCAATTTTGACCTTTGAAACACGTAATTGTGCATTTTGCTCGTCTTCTGATGTTTCTGTTTTCATTCCGGGAATAAAAAGTCCGGGAGCAATTTGAAAAAATGAATGTATTGTGACACCACCTGCATTAATTGCAGCAACGCCTGTCGGAGCGACTACAATATTCCTTTTTGTTGTTGTTTTTGTGATATTTTGTAGAAAAGTTGTTTTTCCTGTCCCTGCTTTTCCTGTTAAAAAAACATTCCGTCCTGTGTATTCAACAAATTCGTATGCTAATTTTAATTGACGATTTGTGAAGAAGCTCATGTGTTTTTAATTTTGCAACTAAAATACTAAATCATAACGAGACACAAAAAAATGAGACACTCTTTACTCTAATAAAAGTATCTCATTCCTAAGTGTTTTTCTATTTTGACAGTATTCCTCAAATCATTTTGTCTATGGAAAAGTTTTGACTTGTTTGCGTGTTTAAAACTTGTTAGTCCATTTTTCAAATGATGCCATAAAGTTTGTTAAAAATTTCTCGGTTTCAGCCACTAAATTACCTTTATCGTCAAATAGGTTATGTACATTACCTATGTATGCTTCTGGATTTTGCATTAACAAAACATTCAAAAACATCATTGGTTGACGTAGTGCAAGATTGGCACCAAAACCGCCAAGAGGACTTTTCGAGACACTAACGATAGCACCAGGTTTACCACTCCACATATTTTTTCCGTACGGGCGTGATGCTACATCAAGCGCATTTTTTAATACTCCAGAAATAGTACGATTATATTCTGGCGTAACAAACAGAAAGCCATCGGCTTGCTCTATTTTTTTTCGAAATTTCACATATTCCTCATGAGGTTGTTCTTGGTCGATATCCTCGTTATAATGGGGTAAATTTCCTATTTCCACTATTTCCATTTCCAGGTTTTCAGGTGATAGACTTATTAGTTGTTGAGCAATTTTTTTATTATAAGACTCTTTTCTTAAACTGCCTACTAAAACTGCAATTTTTTTCTTATTCATAATTATTAAACGTTTGTTGTGATTTGACTTAAGCAAAATCGGATATTATTTATTTAACTCCGAATACTCAGATATCAACAACAAAACCAGTATTTTGTTCTATGATTATTAGGTGTAGAAAAAGTTTTTGCAAACTCAAGCACAGTAAAACACAAAACTCCAATTATATTAATTGGAGTTTGCGTTTTATTTTATATTCTTTTTCCTGTGTTTAGGGCTATTAGGGAATTATCAATATTCTACAATTCGCTTGCAACTTCTTCTGCTGTCTCGGGGTCGATTAATATACGTCCACAGTATTCACAGTCAATAATTTTTTTGTACTGACGAATATCAACCATTCTTTGTGGAGGAATTGCATTGAAGCACCCGCCACACGACTCTCTGTCAAAAGTAACTACAGCTAAACGGTTTTTTGCATTGTTTTGAATTCTTGTATATGCATTATACAAGCGCTCTTCAATGAGTTTTTTTACTGATTCTCTGGAATTAAGCAATCGGTCTTCTTCAATTTTAGTTTCTGCGATTATTGAATCAAGTTCAGGACGTTTGTGTTCCAAATCAGCTTTTCTCTCATTATGAACGGCCTCTGTTCTTTCGTATGCTTCTTGATTTTGTTTAATCCTTCCTGTAAGTTCGCGTATTAATTTTTCACGAAGTTCAACCTCAAGCTCCTGATATTCAACTTCTTTGGCAATAGACCTGAATTCACGATTATTGCGAACATTCATTTGTTGCTCTTCGTATTTTTTAATTAAGGTTTGAGCACTAATAATCTCGTTCTTCTTATCCGAGACTTCATTTTCAAGCTCTTTTATCTCTTCCTTGATCTTATTTAAACGTGTTTCGAGACCTGCAATTTCATCTTCAAGATCTTGTACTTCAAGAGGAAGTTCTCCACGTAAAGTTTCAATTTTAATAATTTCGTTATCAATGCATTGAAGTTTATACAATGCTTTAATCTTTTCATTAACCGTTTCGGCTACAGGTGTTTGTTTATTTTTTGCTACCATAGAGTTACAGATAATTAATTGGGTTCAAATTTGTTTTCGATTTGAGGACTGCAAAGTTAGGGAATTTTTTTGTAAGACAATCGTAAAAAACATTCATTGCTATTTTTTCACTACCAAAATGTCCTATATCCACCAAAAATAGTTTGCTTTCATAGTCAATATAAGTGTGATATTTAATATCGCCAGTAATAACTGCATCAGCTCCCAACAATAAAGCGGTATCAATAACCGATGAGCCACTACCTCCGATAATCGCAATTTTACTTATAGCTCTATTATTGATCCGACTACATAAAACATTTTCCAACGATAACTTTTCTTTCAGATACTTAATTAGTTGATTTTCACTCATCTGTTGTGGCAAAACTCCTATACGACCAAGCCCAACGCTTGGGAGTTCATTCTCAATGGGATAAATATCGTATGCAACCTCCTCGTAGGGGTGGGCACTAATCATATCATTAATGGCCTTTTGCAAACTGCGTCGTTCAACAACGGTTTCTATTCTTGTTTCAGGCTCAAAGTGTATCTTTCCAATTTTTCCAACGAACGGATTTGTGTTATCGTTACCTCGAAACGTTCCGTTGCCCTGAATGTTAAAGCTACACGAGTCGTAATTTCCAATGTTTCCGGCCATAGAATTAAACAGAGCTGTCCGAACTTTATCGGCGTGTTCATGCGGAACAAAAGTCACAATTTTGAATAGGTGTGATTTTAGTGGTTGTAATACCTCTATATCTGTTAGATTCAACGCTTTAGCCAGATAATCATTTAAGCCTCCAACGGCATTATCTAGGTTTGTGTGTGCGCAGTAAAGGGCTATATCGTTCTTAATCAGTAGTTTTAATATCGAAGCTGTTTTGTCGGTGTTTATTATTTTTTTAATACCACTAAAAATCAATGGATGATGAGAAACAATTAGATTTGCATTTTCGGCAATGGCTTCATTTACAACATCTAAAGTGCAGTCAAGGCAAGTTATTATTTTCGATATTGGTTTATATGTATCAACCAATAAACCAGAATTATCCCAACTTTCCTGATATTGTAATGGGAAACGCTGATTTAAAAAAAATATGATTTCGTTCAAATTTAGTTTCATACTTAATTAGTTTTTCAAACTCATAAATATAGTAAAAATTGTTCCTTATTGTTTTGAATTATTAAAACAAACTAATTCTATAATCTTGATAACTAGTGTAATTTGGTTTAATTAACGACCGCTTTCTGATGTTTTTTCTATTTTTAGAGTTGTGTAATCGACAGGGCTTTTAGCTTTCTTTTGTTCCATTTTGTCAAATGCTTTGGCGCAAATAATGCCTCTTTTGCGCATTTCTTTGTTGTGCCCAACGTGCGTTTCAGGGAAACGTCCTCCCTTAATAATTATTATGCGGATTGCCAGGCCTATGACCGCAATACCTATCAATATCAAAGCAGCTAAAATGGTTTGAATCGCTGACATATTTTATAATTTTATTTGCTACTATCTCAAACTTACGCAAAAATAACGTAGTCAGCGCTAAAAACAAAGAAAAAATAGAAAACATTAGAACAGTAGCTGATTTTATGTGTAGTAAATAACTTAATTATAACTATATGTTGGACTAAATAAAAATCAATAGGCAAAATAGTTGTATGAAAAAGTACTTTTCTAATCGAAAAAATAGTATGTTTGTAGTTGGTAAATATCTGACATTTCAAATAAATGCTTTGAAGTCAAGGCAACAGAAATATAAATAGATAAAAACATTATACGAATGAAGTTTAGATTTTCAATGGTAAACCGTTTATATTTCGGTTTTGGAATATTAATAGTGGCATTTGTTGTTAGTAGCGTTTTAACTTTTACAAACCTGCAGGCAAACAAAAAGGCAAACGAACAAATATCAGAAATATATGCTCCTTCGATTTCATATTTGAATGAGCTAATAAGTTTAGTTAACAATTCAAAGATGTTAATAAAAAACTGGGTTTTTATTGAACGACAATCAGAAACACCCGATAAGATTAGTCTTAAAAATATACACTCTAAACAATATCCTCAAGTTATTGTGAAACTAAGTGAGTTGAAAGAGCATTGGAGTGTAGATGATATTGAACTGTTCGACAAAATTGAAAAAACTTTGTCTGATACGCTGTTTGTATTGCAAACACAAATAATGGAACAACTAAATACTTTGGAGTCGTATGAAGATCAAGAGGTTGTTTTAGAGGTGAGTCCTATGGTTGAGAAGAACGGGGAGATTATTGTTTTTTCTAACGATGTAATAGAAGATATAACAGAACTTAAGACAAGCATAAATGAATGCTATGATGAAATAAATGCAAGAAATATTGAAAATGTAAACAATTTTCAACGTACTGTAGTAATTATGGGGATTGTTTTAGTAGCACTCTCTTTGTTTATATTTTATCTTATATCTCGAGTTACTGTAAGACCTGTTCTTAAGCTGCGTGAATTTTTATTGCAAATGGCTAGAGGAATTTTGCCCGATGAACACCTGAAAGTTTCTGATGATGAAATTGGAGATATCTCGCAAGCTCTGAATCAGTTTGTCGACAATATGAAAAGGACTTCGAGTTTTGCGTTAGAAATTGGAAATGAGAACTTTGGAGCCGAATACAATGCTTTAAGTGAAGACGATATACTAGGTAACAGCTTAATCACAATGCGCCAAAATTTAAAAACAGCATCGGAGCAAGAACAAAAACGTAAACAAGAGGACGAAATAAGAAATTGGACTACAAAAGGACTTGCGGAATTTGGAGATATTTTAAGACAAAGTACCAATATAGAGTCTTTATCGTATGACGTTCTCGAAAAAGCTATTGAAATTTTGGGTGCAATTCAAGGAGCACTGTATATATTGGAAGATAATGACGAGGATGATGTTCATTTTAGAATGACAGCAGCAATTGCTTATGGTCGAAAAAAACTAGCATCGCGTCGTGTAGAGATTGAAGAGGGACTCGTTGGACGTTGTGCCTTTGAACAAGCTCCGGTTTATTTAAAAGAGGTGCCGCAAGACTATGTAAGAATCACGTCCGGCTTAGGCGATACAAATCCCTCTGTAATATTGTTGGTGCCATTAAAAGCTAATGAGACAATTTATGGTGTAATAGAGATAGTATCCTTTAACCAATTTGAAGAGTATCAGATTAATTTTTTAGAGCAAGTAAGTGAAAACATAGCTGGGACTTTAGCGACTGTAAAAATAAATGAAAAAACGGCACGATTACTTGAAGAGTCGCAGCAGAAAGGAGAAGAGTTAGCATCTCAAGAGGAAGNGATGCGTCAAAATATGGAAGAGCTTCAAGCCACTCAGGAAGAATCAGCAAGACGTGAGCTTGAAATGCGCGAAATACTCGAAGCCATCAACAATAGTGTTGGAAATATAGAGTTTGATTTGTTTGGAGTAATTCAAAATGTCAACGAAAGATATGCTCAGTTTTTGGGTCTAAAAGAAGAAGATTTAATAGGACGTGAACACCGCAACTTACTTAAATTAACCCATAAACAAGATATGCTTTACCGTGAAATGTGGGAAGGTTTTACTTCCGGATCTTCGGTTGAAATGGACTTATGTTATCCGACTTCATATGGAGATGTTTGGCTGAGAGAAACTTATACTCCTTTAAAAGATGCTAGTGGTGAATATAAAAAGGTTTTGAGTCTTTCGGTAGACATATCCGATAATAAAACAAAAGATAGAGCAATACATGCGTACAGGAGGGAGCTTGATGAGCAGGGAGAAAACCTTAAAAACATTATTGATCAATTAAATACACATAAATCTGAAAGCGAACTAAGAGAAAATGAGCTATTGAAAGAAAGCGAAGCTACAGAAGAGGAAAACAGAGTTCAAATAGAAAGTATGAAACTACTAATTGAAGATCTTGAAGAAAAAATACGCAAGCTTACAGCAGGCAAATCATAAAACACAGTTTTGATTTGTAATATAAAAACAAATAGCTCAAAACTAATGATCCTTACATTACCCAAGAGAGTTTTATTTATTACTATTCTACTCATTGTTGTCACAACATCGCTGAACGCTCAAAGATGTGAGAAGAAAAAGCTTGCACCAAAAGAGTGGCTTGCAAATTATGATTTTTCGACACAAACAACATATACTCAATTGGCTGTTGGAGACACAATAAGAATGAAAACAGTTGTATATTCGCAGTACGACTATAGAATTTTCGTAGTAGGAGAAAATCGGCTTGGAAGATTAAAATATAGAATTCTTGTACCTGAGAAAAAATTTGAACCTGTTGTAGGGAAAGTGGTGGATAAAGAAATAACGTTATATAAGAGAGATCAACACGGATTTCTCATGTATGATGAAAATGAAGAGCCGATACCTATAGGGACAACCATTGTTAAAGACACTATTTGGTCAAGACAATTAACAACTTCTGAATCAGTAATATTTGAAAATGATAATATCGACAACTTTTATTGGGATGCAAAAGTACATAAGACACGATTGTTAATAGTAGAAGTTATTGTGCCTAAGAGTAGTAGATATTTTTTTGGTTGTGTTTCACTTATGGTAGGACGAATCCCATTTGGAGAAAACGTAGATTCTGAAACAAACATATACTAGTTAAATCAATTATTTTGTCCATGTGAATGATTAAAAAAGTTTTCACGAGAGTTCCTTTATGTATAACTGTTTAAATGTCAGCGAACAATAAAAAGTATGTCAATTAGGCAATAATATAAATTGGTATTTTGTTTGTACAAGAGTTTAATAAACATCAATATTACAAGCATTTTTTATACTTTTGCAAAACCTGTATTAATTGAAAACAAAATAATTTATAAACGATTTAATAATATCAAGTTTTTATAAAATAGGAGATTACAAAACAATCAAATGACAAAAGAAAAAGAAGTAACAACCAAACAACTACTTGAAGTCATTATTGAAAGCATAAAGGAGAAAAAGGGAAAAGAAATTGTTCAAATTGACTTTTTAAAAATTGCAAACTCAATAGCAGACTCTTTCATTATTTGCCACGGAGACTCCACAACACAAGTTGAAGCTATCGCCGACAATATCAAAGATAAAATAAGTGAAAAACTTTCAATGAAAGTTAAATATATAGAAGGAAAAACAAATGCCCAGTGGGTTTTAATAGACTTCTCTGATGTAGTGGTACACATTTTTCTTGAACCTATAAGGAGATTATACAATCTTGAAGGTTTGTGGGCTGACGGAGAGTTTTATTATCACAATGATTGATATTATTAATATGACCAACAAAAAAAACATGAACAATCAAAAAAGCAATCGTAATAATCCCATAAAACAGGATAAAACAGATAATAAAAAGCCCAGATTTAATATATATTGGATATACGCCATAATAGCATTGGCATTCATATTTATAAACTTTCTCTCGCCAAGCGGTTCACCCGAAGAGATAAATATGGCTGATTTTAAAAACAATATGCTTTCCAAAGGCGATGTTGAGAAAGTGATTGTTGTAAACAAAGAGACCGTTGAAGTATATATTAAACCCTCAAAAATTGGTACAGGTAGATACATTGACAATACCAGCGGTGGCTTTTTTAAGCAACAAAAACCAAATTTTTTATTTAAGATCGGCTCGGTAGAAAGTTTTGAGAAGCAAATGGCTGAAGCCCAGGAAGGTATACCTGAAACAGAAAAGACCCCAATTGTTTATGAAACCCGGGAGAATCACATTGGTAATATTATCATGTATATTCTTCCAATAGTAATAATTGTCGGTATATGGATATTAATTATGCGACGTATGAGTGGGGCTAACAGTGCGGGAGGGCAAATTTTTAATATAGGAAAATCAAAAGCCAAGCTTTTTGATAAAGATAACAACGTGAAAATTGATTTTAGTCATGTGGCGGGTCTTGATGAAGCTAAAGTTGAAATAAAAGAGATAGTCGATTTTTTGAAAAACCCAAAGAAATATACTGATCTTGGTGGAAAAATACCGAAAGGAGTGCTTTTAGTAGGACCTCCGGGAACAGGAAAAACGCTTTTGGCTAAGGCCGTCGCAGGAGAAGCCCATGTCCCTTTCTTTTCTCTGTCGGGTAGTGATTTTGTAGAAATGTTTGTTGGAGTAGGGGCAAGTCGTGTAAGAGATTTATTCAGGACTGCAAAGGAAAAATCCCCATGTATAATTTTTATTGACGAGATTGATGCAATTGGTCGTGCAAGGGGAAGAAACCCAAATATGGGAGCTAACGACGAGCGGGAAAACACACTAAACCAACTCCTTACTGAAATGGATGGCTTTGAATCCAACAGTGGTGTGATTATTCTTGCGGCTACCAACCGTGCCGATATCCTAGATAGAGCCTTGTTGCGAGCCGGAAGATTTGATCGTCAAATTCATGTTGAGCTTCCCGACCTTAATGGACGTAATGAAATATTTAAAGTACATATGAAACCTTTACGATTGGCAGGAGATGTCGACGTTGAGTTTTTGGCAAAACAAACCCCCGGATTTAGTGGTGCAGATATAGCTAATGTTTGTAACGAGGCAGCATTGATTGCAGCAAGAAAAAATAAGAAAAAGGTAGAAAGACAAGACTTCCTTGATGCTGTTGACAGAATCGTTGGCGGTCTTGAAAAAAGAAGCAAAGTAATTTCGCCACAAGAGAAAAAAGTTATAGCATTTCACGAAGCAGGTCACGCTACAGTAAGTTGGATGTTAGAACATGCCAACCCATTAATAAAAGTTACTATTATCCCCAGAGGACAGGCTCTAGGAGCAGCTTGGTACTTGCCTGAAGAGAGACAGCTTTCGACTAAAGAGCAGGTTTTTCACGAGATGTGTTCAATAATGGGAGGTCGTGCTGCAGAAAAATTAGTTTTCGACTCTGTTTCAACTGGAGCACTCAATGACTTGGAGCGAGTAACCAAACAAGCCTATGCACTTGTTGCATATTTCGGCATGAGTGAAAAATTAGGTAACTTAAGCTTTTATGACAGCACTGGACAATCAGATTTTTCATTTGTTAAACCTTTTAGCGAAAAAACAGCAGAACTGATTGATAAAGAGGTTAAAATGATAGTCGATAAAGCCTATAATACAGCTTTAAAAGTGTTAGACGAAAATAGAGAAGGTCTTGAACAATTAGCAAACAAGCTACTTGAAAAAGAGGTAATATTTACAGATGATTTAGAACAAATTTTTGGTCCAAGACCTAAAAGTGAATCAGAGGAACAGACAGTTGATAGTATGTAAAACAACCTGCTGTGATAAAATAGTTATTGAAGTAATTATTTATTGTAAAAAATACTATCTTTGATTTTATGAGTAAAAACTGGTCATTAGCATACACAACAACACTCGATTATCGTGCACAAATGATAAAAGATCTTTTAAAAGATCATGATGTAGAAGTTGCAATTATTAATAAAAAAGATTCAGCATATGTGCTAGTAGGAGAGATAGAGATATATGTGTTACACGAAAAGTTAATAACAGCCAAACACCTAATCAAAAGCTTCTTAGAAAATGAAAAATCTGACTAAACGAACGCTTACAGGTTTAGTTTTTACGGTAACGCTAATTGTTGCATTTGTTGCCAGTCAATACTCTATGTTAGCCATGGTAGTGCTAATCGCAATTTTGTGTATTTCAGAGCATTATGGTATGGCAAAGGCTATAGAGATAAGACCACTGTATGCTATTGGATATACTATTACTTTGTTAATCATTGCATTAACGTTTTTAATTTCAAAAGATATAATACCTCCTGAAATTAGCATTGTGTTAATCCCCTTATTATCAATGGCTTTTATTGTACAGTTATACCATAAACACAAAAAACCCATAGAAAATATTGGATATACTTTTTTGTCAATAATACACGTTGCTATACCTCTTTCACTGTTAATTGTTTTGTCACAATTAGGTGAAACATACGACCATCAAATAAATCTCGGTATTATTTTCATGATATGGGCAAGCGATACTTTTGCCTATTTGGTTGGAATGGCAATTGGACAAAATCCACTTTTTTACAGAATCTCTCCAAAAAAATCGTGGGAGGGGTTTATTGGAGGTTTGGCCGCTGCTCTGGTATTATCGCAAATTATCGCAAAGTATTGGATAATTTTAACACCATTGCAATGGGGAGTTCTTTCTATAATAGTTTCAATAACAGGCGTTTGGGGTGATTTGGTTGAGAGCATGTTTAAAAGAGCTGTAAACGTTAAAGATTCGGGCAATATATTACCAGGACACGGTGGAGTTTTGGACAGATTCGACAGTTTGCTTATGGTTATGCCATTTGCATTTACTTATGTTTATTTGATATTATCGTAATAAAATACAAGTAATTATATGACGACAATTCATAAAGCTGGTTGGAAAATTACGTCTGTAATAACGCTAATGTTGATAGTAGTTAATTTTTTGATAATCTGTTTTGTGAAAGCCAAGTGGTTAGTCTTTTCAATTTTACTGTTATCTGTCCTATTCCTAATATTCGTACTACGATTTTTTAGAAATCCTGTCAGACAAGTAATATCAGATGATAACGTTATTGTTGCGCCTGCTGATGGTACTGTCGTTGTGGTTGAAGAGACTTTTGATAACGAAGTTTTAAACGAAAATTGCATCCAAGTATCGATTTTTATGTCAATATGGGATGTGCATAAAAATTGGATTCCAATTTCAGGAGTACTTAAATATTTCAAGTATCACCAAGGAAAATTTTTAATAGCAAGGAACCCAAAATCATCAACGCTTAATGAGAGAACTACTTTAATGATTGAAACTGAGGATAATAAAAAAATTGTTGTAAGACAGATTGCTGGCTACGTTGCAAGAAGAATAGAGACATATACTACTAAACCAGAAACAGATGTAAAAAAAGGGCAACAAATGGGATTTATTAAGTTTGGCTCAAGAGTAGATATTTTATTTCCCACTGGCACTGAAATTCTTGTAAACATTGGCGACACCACAAGAGGCTGTTTAACTCCTATAGCAAAATTTTAAATAGAGTATAATACGTTTATTTTTTTGCTAAAAAGACGTAGGTCTTCTTGTTTTTTAAAATCTCTACTTTCAATAACCCATCAACTTGGCTAATTTCTATATCCTCCTTTTTTAACTTTTTAAAACATGCATCTTCTGCTATATATACGTAGTTTTCCGTAATAATACAACCATAGCGATATTTTAAAAAATACCAAATAGAGTATGCTATAAATATTGCTCCAAAGAAAAAGTTGTAACTATAGTTTGCAACATCTGTTTGGGTGTTACTTTTATAAATACCAATAAACATCCATAAAAAGCCCACAACTGCAAGGCCAACCGAGTGCAGTGTAACCAAATCAGTATTTTTAATTTTAACCGAAGCTTTGATAAGTATTTTGCGTAAAATTATCAGATCGATTAGGAGTACAATTGCTATCACTAAGGAAAACAAAATAAAACCAATTTCCCATCCCATAAAAGACAATAATGTACCGGCAATTATGCAGATTATTACAAATGTTAAAATTAATGAGCTTCTCATTTTTTGCAAATTTTTAGAGTTTAAAATTGAGAGAAATATATTCGATAGTCTATAAAATTATTTTTGGCGTATTTACTTTATAACAGTTTAAAAAATAATAATGGAAGAACAATGACAGCATTATGTGCACTGTGAATCAAAGCAGTAGAGAGCAGTGCATGTTTTCTTATACGATAAAATATGTAGTAACTCACTGCGAGCATAATACCACCAAATATTTTATGAATAAATGAAACAACTCCTAAAAAAACTCCTGTTGTCCAAACAACTTGATGTGCCAAGCCAAACAGCAGTGAACTAATTATAAAGAACTTTATAGGTATTCCAGTTTTTCTAACTATTTTAAAAAACTGGAATATCAAGTGTTGAAATATTGAAGTTTCAATTATTGGACTCAAAACCAAAGCACTAATTGTTGCAATAATTGCATTTTTTGTAGGGAAATCAGAATTTAACCCTTGAAAATAATTTTCTAATTGTAGTTCCAAAAACACGTTTGTTAATAGTATGAACCCCATGAAGATAAGACTTATTATTATTTTGAAAGTCACAATCAGCAAAACAGTTTTCTTATATGGTATTTGTTCAACTCTGGTTCGTAAAAGAACGAATTTTCGATCTATTTTCATCTAAGTTATTAATGCAAATTTAAAGGACCATTCAATAAACAAATGTAATTTTTATTTACAAATTCATAATTAATATCTACGATTTTTTTATTGTTTAAAACTTTTTTTGTTTTCTGTCGATTTCGCTGCTATATCTGATTTTTGTTCAAAAAATAGAGTCAGTTTATACATATTTTTGCATTTCTGAAAAACAGGAACTTTTCGTCTTATTATAATTTTTTTCTTGTATAAAAAGTGGCTAAATTTGTACATAATTTTAATGATGATACTATAATGAATGGAAAGACAATTGTAACCGGTGTAATAGGTGCAGATGTCCACGCTGTTGGAAACAAGATTCTCGCTTATGCCTTGGAGCAAGCCGGATTTAAAGTTATTAATTTAGGAGTGATGGTATCGCAAGAAGAGTTTATTGAAGCAGCATTGGAAACCAACGCCGATGCTATTTTGATCTCTTCACTATACGGACACGGAGAAATTGACTGTAATGGACTGCGCGAGAAATGCGATGAAGCAGGATTGAAAGACATTCCTCTTTTAGCTGGTGGAAATCTCGTAGTGGGGAAACAGAATTTCGAAGATGTGGAAAAACGATTCCTCGATATGGGTTTTACCCGCGTTTATCCCCCCGGAACTACCGTAGAAACAAGCATTGCAGATTTAAATGAAATTCTTGGATTATAACTAAACAAAAGTTTTGTTATAGTTTGCTGATAATTTGTTGTATTGCTGACTATCTTGGTTATACAACGGAATTATTAAACTGATTTTTGGCATAGCCAAAATATGCGAAGTGAATAATACTAAGTAGATATTATGAATATCCTCACAGCAGACATTGGAAGCACTTACACTAAATTGACTGCAATTGACGCTACTACAAAGAAAATTCTTGCCACGTCTGTTGCTTTTACCACCATCGAAACCGATGTTATGGAGGGCTTTATGTCTGCGTTTTCTAAATTAGAGGAGAAAATAGGGGTGTTCAAGTACGATGAACTTCTTTGTTGTAGTAGTGCTGCTGGTGGATTAAAAATGGTAGCTCTGGGGCTTGTTCCTGAACTTACCGCAAAAGCTGCAAAACTCGCTGCTGCAAGTGCCGGGGCAAAAGTGGTAAAAACTTATGCTTTCGAAATATCGGAAGCCGAACAGACCGAAATATTTGAAATTAATCCTGACTTGGTGTTACTTTGCGGCGGAACTGATGGCGGAAACAAAGAGGTAATACTCGCCAATGCTCGTCGTCTGTGTCAGGTTGACTGCCCGTTTACTACAATTATTGCTGGTAATAAAAGCGCATCTTTCGAGCTTAGAGAGATTTTTGAAACATCGGGGAAATCGTTTGAAATCACAGAAAATGTGATGCCCGAATTCAATAAGCTAAATATCGAACCCGCAAGGTTAAAAATTAAAGAGCTCTTTATCAGCCGAATAATAGAGGCAAAAGGATTAAGTCGCATCCAAAAAATGTGTAAAACCGATATTATTCCAACACCCTTGGCAGTGCTAAACGGCTGTGAACTATTAAGCAAAGGTACAAAATCTATTGATGGGATAGGAGATTTACTTGCAGTGGATATTGGTGGAGCAACCACCGATATATATTCCATAGCAGACGGAAAACCCACCATAGAAAACGTAATCATAAAAGGATTGCCCGAACCATTTAGCAAACGCACAGTTGAGGGCGATTTAGGAATGCGTTATAGTCTGTTGTCTCTTGCTGATGAGCTTGACTTAGAGGCTATTGCAGAAGAAATTGGCTTGCAATCAACAGATATTTCAAATTGGGTAAAAACGTGTAGTGCAAATCCCGATACGTTGGCAGAACCTCAATCCAAGGAACAGAAAATAGAAGAGGCGTTAGCGCGTGGTGCTGTAAAAATTGCTGTGGAACGTCATGTTGGAGTTTATCAGCCAGTATATACGCCCTTTGGGCAGGTCTTTTCACTTACAGGAAAAGATTTATCGGCAGTACCTTTTGTGATAGGAATTGGTGGAGCTATTATCAATGCAGAAAACCCAAAATATATTTTGGAAGGTGCTAAGCTCCAGTCAGATGATTTTGTTTACGCAAAACCTAAAAATCCCGACTATTTAATCGACAAAAAATATATTTTCGCCTCTATGGGTTTGCTAAGTTCAGATTATCCTGATTTGGCATTGGAATTGATGAAAAAAGAGATAAAACAACCGAAATAAACAGAATAAAAAACTAAAATAATGCAAATTAAAAACCAAAAACTTTCAGACGATAATTTCTTTGCCGAACGCAAGGAAGTTCTCGGGCATTGGCACACAGGAAAAAGTGTTAATTTTGATGAAGCCGTTGAATATCAAAAATCTATTCCAAAAGCGAAACGTTTTGGAGAGAAGCTTTCTAAAGCTGTTACCGATGGTATTACACTTATCCAGCCACGTGCAGGCGTAGCACTTTACGATGAGCATATCAAACTACTTAACTTTCTTGAAACCGAAGGCGAGGCAGACCTTCTTCCAACAACTGTTGACAGCTATACTCGTTTAAATCGCTACAACGAAGCTGAAACAGGTATTGAGAGAAGTAAAGAGACAGGACGCTCTATGCTTAACGGTTTTCCTATTGTAAACTATGGAGTAGATATTTGTCGTCAAGTAACCTCGGCACTTAAAAATCCTGTTCAAGTGCGTCACGGAACGCCTGATGCTCGCTTGCTTACTGAAATAAGCATTGCCGGAGGATTTACTTCATACGAAGGTGGCGGAATTTCATACAATATACCTTATTCAAAAGCTCACTCTATTGAAAAAACCATAGCACACTGGCAATACACTGACCGATTGGTAGGCTTGTATGAAGAAGCTGGAGTTTCTATTAATCGTGAACCATTTGGTCCGCTTACAGGAACGCTTATTTCTCCATGTATTTCCAACTCTGTGGCTATCATTGAAGCATTGTTGGCTGCCACGCAAGGTGTAAAAGATATCACAATAGGTTACGGACAATGTGGAAACCTTATTCAGGACGTTGCTGCCATTCGTTCGCTTAGTATTCTTGCTCGTGAATACCTTGATAAGTTCGGTTTCAAAGATGTGCGCATTACTACCGTTTTCCATCAATGGATGGGTGGTTTTCCACAAGATGAAGCCAAAGCCTTTGGTGTAATTTCGTGGGGTGCTGCTGCGGCTGTACTTGCAAAAGCTACTAAAGTGATTGTTAAAACTCCACACGAAGCAATGGGAGTACCTACCAAAGAAGCCAATGCAGCAGGATTACGTGCTACTAAACAGTTAGTTTCAATGCTGAAAGACCAGGATTTTCGTTCTATTCCTGCGGTAATTGCAGAAAGTGAAATCATTATGAAAGAGATGCATTGCATTTTAGACAAAGTGGAAGAATTAGGCAAGGGCGATTATGCCGTTGGAACCGTTGCAGCCTTTGAAGCAGGAGTATTGGATATTCCATTTGCGCCAAGTCGCTACAATGCAGGAAAAGTTATGCCCGCTCGTGATAACGTAGGGGCTGTTCGTTTCTTAGAAATAGGCAATATGCCTTTTACGCAAGACCTAATCGATTTCCATCGCCAAAAATTAGAAGAGCGTGCTAAATACGAAAAACGTGCTGTTAGCTTCCAAATGGTTATTGACGATGTTTACGCTATAGGCAAAGGATTTCTTGTAGGACGTCCAAAGTAAACAAATTCGGTACTAAAAGATATTTTGAAAATACTTTATAAACTTTTAACTTTCAACTTAATAAATATATGAAAATTACAAAAATTATTTGCGCTCCCGGCAAAACAGGCTTTTTCTTTGATGACCAAAAAGCCATTAAACAGGGAGCTAAAATAGATGGTGAATTCTATGAAGGAGAGCCAGTAACGCCAGGATTTACAGCAGTACGTCAAGCTGGAGAATCTATCTCGGTTATTTTTGTTCTCGAAAACGGAGCATTGGCTCACGGCGATTGTGCTGCCGTTCAATATTCGGGTGCAGGTGGTCGTGATCCACTTTTCCTTGCAGAAAACTTTATTCCTGTCATTGAAAAATATGTCGCACCACTTTACGTAGGTAAAGAGATTACCACGTTTCGTGAAATGGCTGAATTGGTGGATACAGGAATAAATCCTGAAAGAGGAAAGGTGTTTCATACTGCTATCCGCTACGGTGTTACGCAAGCGCTCTTAGATGCAGTAGCTAAAAGTCAAGGTAAACAAATGGCGCAAGTAATTGCAGAGGAGTATGGAACAGAAATTTCAAAAAAAATGATTCCTATTTTCTCGCAATCGGGAGATCTCCGCTACCTGAATGCCGACAAAATGATCATGAAAGGTGCCGATGTGTTACCACACGCGCTTTTCAATAATGTAGAGACCAAAGTGGGCTTGAATGGAGAAAAAGTCAAAGATTATATTAAGTGGTTGAGAGACAGAATATTGAAGCTAAAACCGTATGATAGTTATAACCCAACAATCCATATTGATGTTTATGGTACATTAGGAATTGTTTTTAATGATGATTTTGAATCTATTGCAAATTATATAGGAGAACTTGAAAAACTGGCTAAACCGTTCTGTCTCCGTGTTGAAGGTCCGGTTGATATGGGTGAAAAAACCGCTCAAATGGATGCACTACGCACTATACGTCAAAAGATGGAGCAGAAAGGAATTAAAGCTGAAATTGTTGCAGACGAGTGGTGTAACACGTTGCAAGATGTGATAGATTTTTCAGCACACAAAGCAGGACATGTTATTCAAATTAAAACGCCCGACCTTGGCGGTATCAACAACACTATCGAAGCTGTTTTATACTGCAAAGAGCATGAAATGGGAGCATACCTCGGTGGTACATGTAACGAAACCTGTCGCTCGGCTGAGGTTTGTGCACATATTGCCATGGCGACATCGCCTGTTCAGTATCTTGCTAAACCCGGTATGGGCGTTGACGAAGGATATATGATTGTATATAACGAGATGAGTAGAATTCTTGCTCTTTGCAAGTAGTTGTCTTTGCTAAAGTCAAGATGTATCAGTTCAATAGAAATTTATAATAAAAATGAAAGAACTTAGAATATTATCCCCCACAGCTATTCTCGGATACGGATTTCCGATGGAATCGTTTGTGGAAGGAATGAAACGTAAACCGCACGTAATAGCAGTAGATGCAGGCTCAACCGATCCAGGACCATATTATTTAGGTGCAGGAAAATCGTTTACCGACCCCAATTCAGTTAAACGCGACTTAGAGATTATGATT
>JGI24712J26585_10000240_pt1 | contig 46780 bp, 45 predicted proteins | sample BioPla3DNA2_FD_26585 | JGI IMG/M metagenome (IMG submission 26585) | reverse complement strand
GTCACCATCTATTTTACATTGAGAGATTAGATCTTTCATTACATAAGTATAACTTCTCGATTCTCACACGCATAGCGTGTGGTTTAATGAATTAATTAACAATACAAGTTTTTTGTACATATATACCCTTTTCATTATTCGAAGATTTCTACACATTTTGCTTAATACAATAAATACATATAATAAGCTTCAAACTCGTCAGCATTTTTAATCAATTCTGACCTATTCTCTCATATCTTTTGCAGCATCAAACATCTTTAACGAAGCAATAGCTATTTGGCTATCATAATATTCCTTTGATTTACCGCTTTTGCAAAAGTCTATTGAAGAACTCAAGCTTACTCTTCTATAACCCTCTGCTTTGCTTTAGCCACTCTTTACTATTCCACATTACAGGACATGCTCCAACAGAATTTAATGAAATTGCTGGATCATCAGATTGCACTAATGTAATTAATCTACGTCCAGTCAACAAAAGTCTCCGTGAATTTGTTTCAATAATATCCAAAATATCATGGGTTATGTCTGGAAACCTTTTATAAAACAAATCATATCTTTGGAATATTATTATTGCTCCACCTTCATAAGGTACATCTAATCCCCGCAAACAATCGTTAAATGCGCTTAAGTTTTCACCGTAATAGTCTGGAAAGTTTAAACCCTCCTTAATTTCTTTATGAAAATCTTCTTCTAGTAGCCACTTACTACAATTGAATGCGAACATGATATATTTGTTTTGTAAAAACCAATATATTGATTCATTCAATATTTCTTGTCTAAAATAAAGATTAATTGAACCATTAACTAATATACGCCAATCTAGCCTTTGCCATTCTTCTGGATTATCCTCAAATGCTGCCATTAAACTTATACCTCCTTATGTAATTAAGTGCTACATAAAAGAGTTCGATTCCTTTATTCAACCGCAAGGAGTTGAAGTCTCTTTTTACAATTTTAAGTCTACTTAAACCCAACAACGGAAGTTCTTCTGTTTTCTCAATCATCGTATCACCTGTATAAACATGTATAAAGGTGTACTTATCATCAGACATTTATAACTTTTTTCCGAATTTTAATAATTTACAGATCACCTATTCTCTCATATCTTTTGCAGCATCAAACATCTTTAACGAAACAATAGCTATTTGGCTGTCAGGAAACTCTTTAAGTATCCTTTCATAGTATTCCTTTGATTTAGCACCTTCCCCAAGCTGTCCATAACAAAAAGCTATATTAGCTAATGCCATTTCCGTATATGAGATTCGGCTTGATGATAACAATACTACAAATCTATATTTATCAATCCAATTATATCTCTTAAAAAATTCATAGCTTAACTTAAACTCATCTAAAGCTTTTTGATATTGTTTTTTCTTTAAATATACAATACCCTTTCTTTGGTTTATAGGGCTCATTCTTCTTAGAAAAAATGATAGCAATAAATATGTTCCTGCACCGAAAAAAATAAAACCACTTACACCCAAGTAATAATATATGCCACAAATCACCACAAGCACTAAAACTTGCGGAAATACAGAAAACCAATTTCTTTGCCTAACTATAGGCTGTGATGAAGACATTTTTTATCCTCCTCATAAAAGTAGCATAGTTCATTGTACTATACCAATAAAATCTTTAAATATAGTTATGGGAGTTGTATCCTTTGCTAATACACTATTCCAATTTGGCATAACTTTATTTACACATAAAATGGCTAGCTCTGCTCTTACTAATAATCCTTGGATTAATACAGCATGCTTCAAAATATTGGATATTACTGTGCATACTTATTCTTCGTACGACTGGTTATTAATCAATCCTTTAATATACCCCTTCTCTTTTTGCTTATTTTTAAAGCTACAAACTGATAAACACTTATAACATCTGATACACAATAAAGCATTCACCACTGGATACAGAAATCCTTCCTCATCTGGTTCCATGGTAATACAAGATGAGCTATAATCTAGTTCAACCTTATCATCATTAGAACGGTTAGAGCCAGAAAATGGGCATATTGCATAGCAAGCAGTACATCCACAACAATTCTCACGATTCTCATAAAGTTGTGGTAACGCTTTCTCAGCATCTATAGCTTGTCCGTTGATAAGCATCTGTGCTAAACCATTACTACCTATGATTACTTTTTTATATCTTGTAGATTTGTGTGGAGTATAGAGTTTTGGATTTGCTGGTTCTGGCTGGGAACTATCTGGCAGGTATCTCCCATCTGCATATTGATATATTAATTCTTTTGTTCTTATATTATACTTTTTTTTATTTCTTTTTAATATGTTAAGCATATGAGATTTTCCTTCCATTGATTCTAAAAAATAACGTTTAATTCTTATTCTTTTTTAATACAATTTTAACCTTTTTCTTTATCTTAGACACAATATTGTTATTACCATATTTATTTGTAATTGTAGAAAACTTCGATTTACGGTACAACTCCCAAAACTGTTTTCTATCAATTGGTTCTGGAAACGGACCTATTAGCGGTTCTTGTAAACACATGTTTGCATCACAACACACACTAGATAAATGCAACTTAATTTTGCTGTAAAACCCTTCTCCAACAGAAGTATTTATAAGTACTAATGAAACCCCTTTATTATCATCAAAGCCAGGCACTGCATTTTCAACACCCCAAAAATCTGCAATTGTAATATCACTTGAATGTGTAAGAGATTTATATGGACATTTGAAACATGATGGTCTTAAAATTTGATGTCTATAAAATATTGTTGTAAATATTCTGCTATCAACCAACTTATTTTCTATTCCAATAGTTTCAACATGATCACGCCACCCATACTTTTTTTTATTTCTAAAATCTACACAAGTAATCTTTCCTTTATATTTTTTACTTGTCCACTTAAGATAATCTTTCCAAACCTTGGGACTCGGGACCCCATGGCATATAATATCGACACAAAGTAACTTTGATGTGTCCACTTCACTAAGATACATTTGCAATCCATCGACTTGGCATGAAGTACCTGAAAATAATACCTGCTTTCCCTCACATAAATCTGCTTTCACATATTTGAATATATCTCTTAATTCACTTTGAATATACTTCGATCCTCTAAAACCATCTCTCTCACTTTTTGTTACTGCCCTTGTATGAATTGCCATATAATTTTCATCCAAAGAACACCCATATATCACACCATTATTATGAAGAATATAATCTGAAAGTGCTGTAAAAACTCCTCCTGAACGTGAAGCCATACGAACGTCTATATCCTTATGCTTTACAGCATAAGCCTGTGGGTATTTAGTCAAATTATTACTGGCAGATTTAGTCATTCCGCCAAACTCCTTTCAAGTAATTTTACAAATTTTACATTCCCCATTTATAACCTTTTAAATTTAGCATTTATCATATTTTTAAATCTGCCTAGAACAGAAACCAACTGTTTTCTATCTGATACAAATGATACTGCGATCCAAACTACTATTGAATAAATCAATACAGCAATTGCATACAAGATCCATTCAATATATCCGCTCATCACCATATTGAAAATAAAACCTGCTGGAATTACTGTAATAACCATTGTTATTACCGATCTGACTATTCTTAAGAAAGTCTCCATAACAGGTAATTTTGTTACTTTTTTAGGTATATAAAACAACAGATCAATATCCCTATATATATTTGATATTATCAAAGCAATTAAAATACCTGCAATTCCTATTTGAGGCACTAAAATTATTCCTGGTATAATTATACAAAGGACCTGTATTGTGCTTTGTTTCTGAGTTTCTTTAAAGTGACCTGCTGATATCACTAACATTCCCTGTGGTGTTTTAATATTATATAAATAAGCATTTAAAATAAATAATATACCAACAATAGGTTGATTATAATTTGCATCAACGATATCAGATGTATATATTCGTACAAATGGCATAATTAAAATTAAGGCAACTGAATATACTATAGTAATAAGACCATAATATGAGAATTCAAAATCTCTGTACGCTTTATGAAGAACTTTCATATCTTTACGAGAAAGAATATCCCCAAACGAAGCTGACAATCCACTCATAAAAATATCTAGTAAACTTGATAGTCCTGTTATTACCATATTAAATATTGAATAAATACTAACATTTTGAAGAGTTGAAAAAAATGTTATAAGTATTGTAGGAGTACCTTTTTGTACAATTTGTAATAATTGCAAGTAAAAAGCATTCCACCTTTTAGACAATGCTGAAACATTTGGTTTAGCCTTCAAATTAACATAAGAATATTTTTTCATACTATAAAAATACAAATAACATGATCGAAAAATCACCGACAAAATTGCCACTGTTTTTAATAATACAATATTAATACCATATTTAGCTAATACAACAATTATAATAAGATTAATTACCGTGCTAATAATTGATCCAATAGAAATAATATAAGAACGCTGATCTGCAGTTAAAATCGCCCTATATTTAGCCAACAGAAAAAAATCTATAATTTTATTAAATCCAAGAACAAAAACCAATATAGCAATTAATGCAGGACTAAGCATATCTGTTTTAACAAATATAGGATAAACAGCTGCTAATAAAACTAACATTCCAATAAAAACAAAACCTGATTTATAGTAAAAATCTCTAGTAGCAGTTACAATACTACTTATCCCGTCATGGTCTTTATCCGCTAAAGGTTTGTAAAGTGAATAAACAGCTGCGCCAGATAATCCCGCCTCAACTATTACAAAATATGAAACAAATTGCGTAATCGATGAAACTAAACCATTTATTTCTGATCCGTATGCTACTAACATAATTCTAGGCGTTATTAAACCTACTATCATCACAACCATCTGATATGCAGCAGATGCAATTGTATTACTCATAAATTTCTCGGTTCTTGTCATTAAACGACTCCCTTTCAAACAAACTAATTAAACGTTTAGCCTTTATGTTTTGTTAATGATTTTATCAGACTTTTCATAGACATTAACAGCAATAAGTATCGCTGGAAAAAACCACAGAAAAAACATATAATATAAATCTAAAGAATAAGCCATAATACTCCATGCTATCATAGCCGCTACAATATATATGGAATCACCTTTGCCCATTCTTAACAGCTTAATTATATAATTCTTTACTAACATAATAATATAAAATACATAAGATATTAAACTAACAACCCCTCCTGATAACAATAAGTATATATATGTATTCATGGTATCAGTTGTATCTCCTAAGATTGCTCTTAAATTACTCAAACCACTTCCCCATCCTAAGCCAAAGATCGGATTCTGATACCAAAGAGACAATGATGTTCCAACAACATAATTTCTGAAATTTGTACTTTCTACAAATGAGTTTGAAATCATGTTATCAAATATTGAAAAAATATTCGGTAATAAGAATAATAATATAGGAAATAGAATTAGTATAATAGGCTTATATTCAAGTGCAATAATAAAAACAAACACTAACGCTAATGTAATCAATGCAGTGCGCGATGTAGTTAAAACAATCATTAGTATCATTAACATTGATACTAATCTAATCCTCTTTTTGCCTATAATATCTTTAAAAGCTCGTGTTTGGAACAAACATAATGATACAACCAATAACGTGGCTAGAAAATTTGGATCTGCAACAGTACTTCCAACTCTTAAAATATTGTATCTGTATCTAGATTCACTAATCCATCTAGAGTAAAAAAATGTTTGACCAATTATTAATTCTATATAAGCAATTACACACATAATTAAAATCGAATAATAAAATACCTTTACTACCTCTGCACTCTTTTCAGATGCAACTCCTTGCATAGCATATGATAAAATCATAATAAAAAGTATAGTAATAAAAGTAGTTATTGGAGACCTAAAATACAAACAACTACCAATATAATATAATAATACAACAAAATAGTACTTAATTGACACTAATGATGTACTCGTTTTTACTTTACTTCGAAGATATTTCATAAGGATTATCATGCTCGAAATACTATGTATTATTAAAGTAAGGCTAGCTCCTAAAAAAGTATCTAGGGCAGTAACTTTAGAATTAATTAATAAAACACAAATAAATAACAACATTGAATCATAGTTGTATTTTAACAACATCATAGATATTAAACATACTAAAAAAACACCCAGCATTATTATTCCGTTAGTACAAAAAAGAGATATTAAAATATATAATAATGCGAAAACTACCGGCATCATATTTTTAGGTATAGTTATTTTGTTCACACCTTCTCTTCGGCAATTTGCATCATAGCTCGAATATCTTGTATAAATGTCATTTCTCACAATATCCTCCTTTAAACCAATAACAAAAACATATTTTTAATTTTTTAATATATTATCAAGAAATAGTTGTGATTTCAACAACAATTTTGTATATTTTTTTGAGTCAAGTAAGGAGTTTTCACACATATAACAGCCATTAGGAAGCATATCATATTCTATTCCAAATGATTCCAGCATACTTATAACTCTATTTGACTTTTTATCAATAACAGTGAATCTTATATCCTTTTCATAAATTAATGAAAAGGCTGTGGCATGAAATGAATTTGTCACCACATATCTGGCATTCATAATAGCATATAAAAACTCACGTGGTCCAACATTAATTAGTAGCTTCCCTGACCTCGCAAGTTTCCTACATGTAGGGTGAATTATATATACAGGCAATCCTGTCGAATTCTCTAGATCCTTACACTCCATATCAAGTATAGAATCCCCTTTTAATGCGTAATATAAAATATATTGATTAGGTTTTATAAAATTGATTTTATTGGCTAACTTACTCCAAAATTGCTTTGAATGCAAAAACACTGGATCTACAACTAATTCAGAAGTAATACCTAAATCCGATTTCAAATATTCTTGTGCAGATGTTTCTCTTACTGATATCAAACTAAATTTTGATAGCATTTCAACTATATCTCTTACATTACTTTGTTCAAATCCCTCAGTTCCAATACTCGCTGCATAAGATACTTTTTTAAGTTTACTATTGTCATTGTTTATGAAATAGGTATAATCATTAAATGTAATATTTGTATTCCAAACCTGATCACTTCCAACAATCACTATATCATATTTATCAAAATCTATCTTTTGAAAAAATGCTCCTTCTATTTCTATATAGTCTTTTAAAAACTTTACGAATTTATTATATTGAAGTATTTTAATAGGCACTTTCATAATACTCTTAACTGATTTTACTGGAACAAGTGAATATGCATTCTTTAGTCTTCTATTTGCATAATTTATTATTTCAACGTGACTATTAAGCTTCTCTTCCAAATATTTTTTTAATGAATAAGCTTGCAATAAAGCTCCATAATTATGAGCAAATTGAAAAGTTAGTATACCTAGTTTCATTTCTATTTTCCTTTTCTTAATTTAAATTTGATTAAATATATTAATGTTAATACTATATTTCTATATCCTATACAAACGCTATTTTTTTCATTATGAGCTTCTAATAGAGGTTCATAAAAAGCCGAAATATCAGTGTTAGGATATGACTTTTCAGGTGAGTATGTCGGATTTTCTTGGTATTTTTGTATAATATTTCTTAGAGTACTTTCATCTTTAACTGTATTGAATAAAGCTGTTTCACCATCTAAAATTATACCATTATTATAAAAACTAGTTTCCTCATATATATTACCACTTTGTTTATTAGTAATTATGAAACATCCGGCCTGACAAGCCTCATAATAAACATAGGAGTACGTTTCTAACCATGGATTCCACAATAACAATATATCTATTTCCTTCTCTCTTAAAGCTTCAACCATTGAATTTGAACCTTTTAATACATTCACAGATATATTATTTACATTATCTAATTTTTCGCTTCCTGTCCCAAAATAAAACAAATCATACGGTGATCCATTCTTCAATATAGTCTCACACAATCTTTTCCATGTATCGTAGCCCTTTGTCTTAAGCTGTGCACCGGCAAATCCAATCCTTATATTTCTATTAATAATAGGACTTCGTTGATATACACCTTCTAAACACAAATGAGGTCTTACTATAATCTTTTCTATATATTGGGGATACAATTTTCCCCAATTTTTTTTAACATTTTCAGATGGAACGATTACTCTTTTAATTTTAATAAGTAAATTATCCATAAACTTTAACATGCTATTCAAAACCACTGATGCAGCTGGATAGTAACTACAATTACTACACTTTTTTTCGCATGGAAAACTAGCACCACAATTTTTTCCATTAGAATCTATTAAAGTAATACTTTTACACACAGTATAATAATCATGAACAAAAAAATATATAGGAACATTTACTTGTTTCAAAAATTCCTCAACCTTTTCTAGTTTATGATGTAATAAATGATGAATTTGAATGCTGTTTAATTTAATATTTCTTTTTCGTTCAATATCATTAAGTACTCCTTGCAAGTTCTTCCATTCAACAATGCCATAAAATTGATCATCAATATTAATCCCTAAATATGTTGAAGTCTTTGAACTCAAGTAACTATTATAAAACGAAAAAACTTGGATGTAATGTATATTATTTTTTTGAAATTGAAATGCTATTTCTCTCATTGCTTTTTCTGTTCCGGTACACTTTAATAAATAGTTCGAATGCGAGAATGCTAGTATATATTCCGATTTATTTTGATGCATTATATCCTCCAAACACTTTTATAACAAAGCTATTTTTTCCCTAGTAGTACACGTTCTACTAATAATAAATTTGTTCGTATACTATTGACATATATCTCATTCTGTCTTAGTAATTTCAGTTTATATTTAAGTTTAGAATCAGAATTTGCTACTATCTCAAGTTCCTTAATTTTCTCTACACTTAGTCTGTTTTTATATAAACTAAGACAATACCTAGCAAGCGTCGCAGCAGACTCATCTGAAGTTCGTCTCATTATCTTTTTTTGCTGTTTAATAATATGTTTTATACTTAAATGTTTTTTTTGTACGCCAACTGCATTATTTCCATGTATCCTGTAAGAAAACAAAATCTTTGGAACATGAATTATTTCTCCAAATAAACATGCCATCAAGAGTACGTATACATCATGCATAGGAACATTTTTAGGTGAATTCTCTTTTAACAATTTCATTAGCTCCCAGTTAAATACCATTATACACCCAGGTATATTATTTGCCATTAATATTTTAAGCACTGAATAATCTAACGGTTGTTTATAATTTTTTTCAAAAGTCACATTAAGATTTTTATCTACAATATTGTAATTAGATATACAGACACAAGGTTTAAAATTATAATCATTCATTTTGCTTATAATAGTTATAGCCTTATCATCTGCCCAAAAATCATCTTGGTCACAAAAAGCATAATAATCTGTTATTGGAGCTTTATCTATTAGATCCAAAAAACTTTTTTGAACACCTACATTATGACCAGTAATTACCTTTACTTCAAGAGGTAATTTAGATGTCAATGAATTTATCTTTTGAATAGTTCCATCTGTAGAACCATCATCCCGAACTAAAACTTTTATATCTAAATCGTCACTCACATTATTTGCTACACTTTCCAACTGTTGCTCTATATATTTCTCTCCATTATATGTAGACATTAATACAGTTAATGTTTTCATTAATCTCCCTCACAACACTCATTAAAATAATATTCAAATAAATAGTTAATCACTAAACGCTTTTCGTAAATACTGATCCGTAGATTTACGATATAAGTCTAATTTCTCGTTTACATTTTTAAAATTAATTTTATTTTTAATTTTCTCAAAATCATTATAATCTGAAATCATTTGGTCTGTTAAAGAGAAATTCTCTAGTATATCTATTAAACGATCAGAAAAATTTTTAGGTGAAAAACAAAGAAACTGTTTGTTGAAATTGATTGAAAATGCTGTTCCATGAAAAGAATCCGTTAATACATATTCAGCATCATTAAACAACGTTAACCACTCACCAACAGATGGAAAGCAAAGAGTCTTTCCACAACGCAATACATGGTCGTATCTTGTTCCAATGCGAATAATAGGTAATCCGGTAATTCTTTGAACGTTCTTAGCATATTCATCCATCCTTTTATTGGTGTTTAATTGATAAATCAATATATATTTCCCTTTTACCGGATTAGTTTCAAATAGCTTTGACCAAAAATTCTTGTCAACCACCATTGTAGGATCGAGTACAAAATCTGCTTCATATCCCATTTCATTTAATAGCTTTATTCCATAATGTTCACGTAAGGAAAGATATTTGTACTTCTTAAAATATGGCTTCATCTCTTCCAATTGTTTTGAAGTAAATTGAGTTGTACCAAAACTAGATGCGTAAGAAATACATCTTTTATTTTTAGGTACAAACTCCAAATAATATGCTGGCAGTATTCCTTTATTAGCATTAACATTCCACACCTGATCACTACCTGTACAATATATATCAGATTCTCTTATATTATTAGTAATATCATCAAAATGATAACAGACTTCCCCACTCAATTTAACTTTTTCTTTTAAAAATGAATCACATATCGTTGCGAACTTTTTAATAGACTTTGAAATTACAGCTGTATATGTCAACTTCTTAGCAAGATTTTTGCTATTACCTAAAGTCCTCTCTATCAACCATTTTGTAAAATTTTCATCATTACTATCTTCACGTACATAGTTAACTACTTCTGTTTCAGCTCCATATTCTTTGAATTTCTCTTGTGTAGCATATGTTTGTAACACAGATCCATAATTTCTATATCCATGTACCGTAATTAATGATATTTTCATAACCTACCTCACCTATTTTTTAATTTTCTATAAGTATTGATTAATGGTGTTTTTCGTATATATTTTTTTATTGAAAAAATAATTTTATATTTTAATCCATATCCTAAATATTTTTTGACTATATCATCAAAAGAAGCTGTTTTATAATCACTCCAAAAGGAATCATATCCATTAGGTTCTTCTGTTGGTCTTTGCAAATTGTGCTGATAGTTAATGAAATTACTACAATTTATTTTTTCAATAACTACTTCATTACTTTCACTATCCATTTCATTTATTAAATGTTTACCACTTTCTGTATTCACTAAAACTAAAGTAACTCCTTTTTTTGAAGGGAAAGATGACCTTATATTTTCAATTCCCCAAAAATCTCCAATTGTTATATCTCCTTCGCGATTCATATTAGAATATTTGCACGAAAAACATCCTTTTGATATACTATATCTCTTCAAAAACAGTCTAGAAAAAACAGAAGTATCACTAGTATTCTTTAAACTTTTTCCATTTTCAAAACAGGCTAATGCAGGATATGCCTTCCATCCCTCTCTCTTAAAACGAAAACAATATTTCCTCAATAGCGATCCATTTTTAGCTTCTAACCACTTTTTATAATCCCTCCAAATTATAGGTTTAGGTGTGCCATGGCAAATAATGTCCACTAAAAACAATTTTTTTCGATCAACTTTACGTATATCAAGATACTTCTTCAAACTACTAACCTGACACGGTGTACCAGAAAACAACACTGCTGCACCTTCTTTTATCTTTGTCTCAATATCTAGATAAACCCTTTTACAATTGCTTTTTACATATTTTGATCCTTGGAAAGCTTCGCACTCCTTTAGTGTAGAAACTCCTTTATGTATGACATCTAAATTTTCATCAAAAGTTGCCCCATAAACGTAACCTTTTTCATTTTTACATTTATTGAAAAACACTTTACAAAAGCCTATAAAAGCTGCTCCTGATGAACTTTTCATGACTTCCTCATCTAATCCTTTATAAGCATATATTTCTCTCATTAATAATCACCCATCTATTCATCAATATTATTGCAAATAGATATTAACCAATTTTTTTCTCTCTAATTGGATGCTATATCCTCTTTTTTCTACTTCTATACTATTCTCTGTACTTAACTCTTTCCTATCGTGTTTATTATTTATTGTTAAGTCTACAACCTCAAACCAATCATCAACAGAATTCTTTAAGTCTATTCTATAGTAAGCACTTGTCATTTGAGCCTCTTCTGGCACTTTAGATGATACACAACACGGTAATCCTGTGGCTTGTGCCTCAATTAAAACTATCCCTAAACCTTCCCATTTTGATGGAAAAACAAAACAATCCATACCACACATAATATTTTCTATATCATTCCTTTTACCTAGAAATATAACTGAATCTGTTAATTGCAGATCATTCACTTTAGTTCTAATTTCATTTTCTAAAACTCCACCACCTACTAAAAGAAGTTTAGAATGAGGATGTTTTTTATGAAATTGAGCAAATATATTAACAAGAAAATTGTGATTTTTTTGTTCATTAAAATGTCCAACATGTCCAAGGACAATTTCGTTTTCCAATATATTTAACTCTTTCCTAATGTTATATCTTTTGTTTTCATTAAAAGAAAATTTACCTAGATCAATTGCATTCGTCATAACTACAAAACTATTATTTCCATACATCCATTTACCAGAATCAATAGAACATGCTAATCTATCTGTACAGCTAAAAATAAATAATGGTCGTAATATTCGATTTAACATCATATGTTCACAAGTTGTATTATGACAATGTGCAATTCTTTTTTTTATTCCATGCAAACGTGCCAAAAATAATTCTATAGCCATCAATGAACTATTACCGTGAACATGCACAACATCATAATTATTCTTAAGTATTTTATTTAGAGTTAAATAGTATTTATATGGAGATCTCTTTTTCCCCGGAATTTCATAATATGTCAATTTTAATTCATCTAATTCATTACGGAATTGATCATGAATTTCAAAAGCAGCATATTCAATTATAAGATTGTTATCATTTACAGCATAACAATAATTCCTTATAAATGAGACAATTCCTGTATAATCATAATGATTAGTATTAATTACTAGAACTTTTTTCAACAGATAACCTCCAAAAAACCAAATTACTTGCTTATTTGTTATTAATTGTATCTAAATACTCCTCTATACTCTTAATTATTGTATTTGTGTTAGAGACATATTTACATAATTCTACATTTTCAACTTGTCTTAAACACTCACCTAAGTTTTCTAGTTCGTAACATGCAGCAATAATACCCATACCGTCAAACTGATTAAGTATTTGTAATTGATGGTCATCAACATGCTCTCCATATTTTGCTAATCGAGGAACTGCTACTACTTTTTTTCCAGCTTTTACAGCACCAATTATTGCTCCTGTACCTCCATGGGTAATTACAATATCACTTTTTTTCATCCAATTAGCAAATTCATCTCTATCTAAAAAATTCTTGCCCTCATAATACTTAGGTCGATATTCGCTATACCCATACTGTGCGAAAACATCTTCACAAATAAGACTTTCTTCAACTAACTTATCAATTTTTTCTAAAAGTCTATCAAATTGAAATTTTTGTGAACCTAAAGTTATAAATATCATTTTTTTCTCCTAGTATATACCACCCAAATATATTGCTTTGGGATAGATTTCTTTCATGCTTTCCCATTGTACATAAAACTGGTCCGCATATTTATAAAGTAATTTCCCGCTTTGTGTTGCAGATGTAATTTTTGCAAATGACTCAATGTAAATCAATTTCTTACCAAAAGCTTTTGCAACAAGGCAAATTGGAATCATAGCCAATACCCCAGTACAAATTATGACATCTGGTCGTTCCTTCAAATATATCGCTAAAGATTTTATTGAAATCGCAATTAACTTTAAATAGCAAAGTTTTTCCTTTCTATTAACCTGCATTACATAATATGTTTTTTTTCCTTCAAGTTTTGCCTTATATTTTGTCTTTTCAGTCATTATGAAACTATCATATTTCCCCATTAGTGGTTTCAACATCATTAATTGCTCATAATGCCCACCGGAAGATGCAGCAAAACATATTTTCAATTTCGATTCCTTTTCGCTCATTTTGTCAGTCAACTCAACTTTCGTTAGTCTCTTCTAAATAAATCTCTCGTGTACACTTTACTCTCAACATCAGCCAATTCATCACTAAATCGATTTGCAATAATAGCATCACTCATATCCTTAAATTTTTGCAAATCATTGACTACTTTACTCCCAAAGAAGGTACTGCCATTTTCCAAATTAGGCTCATAAATTACTACTTCTGCCCCCTTTGCTTTAATTCGCTTCATCACTCCCTGAATTGAACTCTGGCGGAAGTTATCACTATCTGCTTTCATAGCTAAACGGTATACACCAATTACAACCTTCTTTTCACGACTCACATCATAGCCGGTGTTTTCATCATATGAGTAATAGCCCGCTTTCTCCAACACACGGCTTGCAATAAAGTCTTTTCTGGTACGATTTGCTTCAACAATAGCATTCATAATGCTTTGTGGAACATCATTATAATTAGCCAACAATTGTTTTGTATCTTTAGGCAGACAATATCCCCCATAACCAAAAGACGGGTTATTATAGTGAGTACCAATACGGGGATCTAATCCGATTCCTTCAATAATTTGTTGTGTATTAAGACCTCTCATTTCAGCGTATGTGTCCAGCTCATTAAAGTATGCTACACGTAATGCTAGATATGTATTTGCAAAAAGCTTTACTGCTTCTGCTTCAGTTAAATCAGTAAATAGTACCGGAATATCTTTTTTAATAGCTCCTTCTCTCAAAAGATCAGCAAACTCTTTTGCTTTTATCACTAAGCGTTCATCGTCCCAAGGTGCACCTACTATTATTCTACTCGGGTAGAGGTTGTCATACAAAGCACGTCCTTCTCTTAAAAATTCAGGGCTAAATAAAATATTATTTGATCCTAACTTTTCACGAATACTTTTTGTATACCCAACAGGTACTGTAGATTTAATAACCATTATTGCGTTTGGATTTAATTTCATTACCTGTTCAATAACACTTTCTACTGAAGATGTATCAAAATAGTTTTTTACTGGATCATAATTTGTTGGTGTTGAAATTATAACAAAATCCGCCTCTTTGTATGCGCTGTCACCATCTGTTGTTGCTTTAAGATTAAGTTTATAGTTTGCTAAATATTCTTCAATTTCTTTGTCAACAATTGGTGAGACTCTATTATTTATTTTATTAACTTTTTCTTGAATAATATCTACTGCTGTAACTTGATTATGCTGTGCTAGTAGTACCGAATTTGATAATCCTACATATCCGGCTCCTGCAACTACAATATTAGACATAATTACTTCACCTCGCTTGTATAATGTTAATCTTCTGTATGTAGCCATTATAAACTATATGATAAAAATTGCTCTAAATAATTAACACAAACTTAATAACTACTACACGTTACTTTATCAACAACCTCCAATGACACAGTTACAAATCTTACATCGCCCATAATCTCTATCTCAATTAAAGCTTCTTTCTTATGCCTGTTAACTTTTCTTACAACACTTTCTAAGCCCTTTAGAGGTCCTTCAAATACACGTATTATATCACCCTCAATGACACCATAAGATGCCTCAATACAATGTTCGTTATTGCACAGATTTATCATCATATTTTTTTCGGATTCCTTCATAGAAATTTCTGTGTCAGAATACTTTAATAACCCGATAATATCGCTATAGCTGTTGATTACAGTATTAATTTCCTTTATAAACTCTTGAGATGGTAACATAGACTCGATAAATACATAACCGGGAAACAACAATTTTATCTCTCTTTTTAAAATTCCTGCTTTTCGAAATAGTATTTCTTGCAATGGAATAAAAGGCAAAGATATCTCTTCATCTAGCTGTTTACTTAAGAACTGCTCTATTTTTCTTTCTTTCCCCGATTTTACAAACATTACATACCAATACATGAACAATTACCCCTCAATACATTTTTTCAATAGGCATAGCTTCGCCCCTTCACTTATCAAACTCAATAAGCTACAATAACTCCCACTGTATATTCCCTATCTACTGATAACGTGACCCCCCAACGATTAACAGTCCATAAGTGCCTCACAAATACTCTCTATTTATCAAATACTTCCAATAAATTAGCTACATAATTTCCATATTCATTATTTAACTTATTATCTATAATATAATTCTTCAAATGATCTCTTGTAATAAAATTATTCTTTAACGCAATTTCTTCAAGACACGCTATATAAAGGCCTTGTCTTTCCTGAATGGTTTGAACAAAGTTTGAAGCCTTAAGTAGGTCTGTATGTGTTCCTGTATCAAGCCATGCCATACCTCTCCCAAATAACTCTACTTTTAACTTTCCCTCATTTAAATACGCCATGTTTAAATCGGTTATTTCCAGTTCTCCTCTTTGAGAAGGTTTTAAGTTTTTTGCAATATTCACTACTGTATTGTCGTAAAAATATAGACCCGGAACAGCATAGTTTGATTTTGGATTCTTTGGTTTTTCCTCTATGGATATAACATTGTTATCCTTATCAAACTCGACAACACCATAGGCTGAAGGATTTTTTACATAATACCCGAAAATTGTTGCAGCTTCTTTTCTTTCTACAGCCTTTTCCAACATTTGATCAAAGGATTGACCATAAAATATATTGTCACCTAAAATCAGTGCAACGCTATCATCGCCAATAAACTCATCACCTATTATAAAGGCTTCTGCTAGTCCTTTTGGTTCAGGTTGTACAGCATAGGAAAAACGCACTCCTAAATTACTTCCATCTCCGAGAAGTCCTTCAAATAAGGGCAAATCCCTAGGAGTAGAAATTATCAGTATTTCGCGTATTCCTGACATCATAAGTACCGACAATGGATAATAAATCATCGGTTTGTCATATATTGGTAGGAGTTGCTTTGAAATCCCTTTTGTTATGGGATGTAGACGCGTTCCTGCTCCCCCTGCTAGTACTATACCTTTCATATGTTCATACTCCCTTATATATTATTTAAAAAACCCCGCTATTACTTTTTCCATACATTTGTTTGTAATATTCTTGATACTGCCCTGATGTAACATTTTCAATCCATTTTGTATTGTGAATGTACCACTTTATAGTCTCTACAATTCCCTGTTCAAATGCAGTCTCCGGAAGCCATCCTATCTCTGATGAAATTTTTTTAGGATCTATAGCATATCTTCTGTCATGACCTTTCCTATCTTTAACAAACTTTATAAGGTCATCGGAAATATTATTCATTCTTGGATCACTTTCCTCTAAAGTTTCCTTCACAGTTTTTATAATTGTCTTAATTATATCTATATTTTGCCTCTCATTATGTCCACCAATATTATACACTTCACCAAGTTTACCATTATTTATAACTTGATCAATTGCAATACAATGATCTTCAACATAGAGCCAATCCCTTATGTTTTTACCGTCTCCATAGACAGGAAGTTCCTTACCGCTTAATACATTGTTAATTACTAGCGGAATTAACTTTTCAGGAAACTGAAATCTTCCATAATTATTGCTACATCTTGTTATATTCACCGGCATTTTATAGGTATCATAATATGCTTTTACAATCATATCAGCAGCAGCTTTACTTGCAGAATAAGGACTATGTGGGTCAATAGGAGTACTTTCAGTGAAGTATCCTTCATGTTCTAGCGAACCATACACCTCATCAGTAGATACCTGCAAAAATTTCTTACCTGGTAAAAATGTTTCATCATCCTTTTCCCAACAGTTCTTTGCAATATTTAACAAACACTGAGTTCCTAAAACATTTGTCCTTACAAAGACTTCTGGATCTTTTATGCTCCTGTCTACATGGCTCTCTGCTGCGAAATTTACTACATAGTCTATATCATTATTCTTAAATATTTCCTCTATTCTTTCCTTATCACATATATCAGCTTTTACAAAAGTATAATTTTTTCTATCTTCAAGCCCCTTCAAGTTTTCGAGGTTTCCTGCATATGTAAGCAAATCTACATTAATAATTCTTATACTATCACCATACTTGTTTAACATACAGTGAATAAAATTTGAACCAATAAAACCAGCCCCACCTGTAACTAAATAAGTTTTCATATTATACCTGCCTTTTTAAATATATTTCTAAAGCCTCTTGCCATTCTTTAAACATAAAGTTTGACGTCATCTTGAGCATATAGTTTTCCAAAACAGAATATTTCGGTCTGGGTGTTGGACTTGGATACTCCTCAGTTGTGCAAGGAACTACCTTTGTTGATATTCCTTTCTGACGGAATATTTCTTTTGTAAACTCATACCATGTACACTGTCCCTCACATGTTCCGTGAAAAAGTCCATAGTTTTCAGTTTCAATCAAATATCTTATCATCCCCGAAAGTTCTTCCGTACTTGTTGGCGTTCCTCTCTGATCCCCTACCACTTTAATTTCATCTCTTGTTTCAGAAAGTGTCAACATAGTTCTGACAAAATTCTTACCTTCTCCATAAAGCCATGCAGTCCTTATAATATAATGCTTATCGTTAAAAAGCTTGACAAACTTCTCACCTTCAAGCTTTGTTTTGCCGTAGGCAGTTTTTGGTATAGTATCATCAAACTCCAAATAAGGTCTTGCATTACTATCTCTTAAAATACCTGCGCCATCAAACACATAGTCTGTTGAAATATGCACTATTTTTGCATTTACTTCCTTCGATGCAATAGAAAGATTTCTTGGACCTATTGCATTTACAGCAAACGCACTGTCAAAATCCGTTTCACAAGCATCTACATTCGTATAAGCAGCACAATTGATAATAACATCAGGATTTAATCCCTTGACCATTGAGAGGACATCCTCGAGAATTGTGATATTTATTTCCTTTAAATCGACAGCAGTAATATCATATCTACTTTTATCAAGTTGACGTATAATTTCCTTTCCTAGCTGCCCTTCTGAGCCTGTCACTATTACCTTCATAGTACCCTCCCCAAATTATAAGCCTGCTTCTTTTATAGTAGGCAAAATCTTATCTTTCTCAGACAATATAAACTCACAATCCATATCTGGCCACTCAATTGCGATATCACTATCATTATATATTATTCCTGCATCATACTCAGGATGGTATAGGTTAGTTGTTTTATACAAAAACTCTGTATCCTCTTCCATAGTTAGAAAGGCATGTCCGAATCCTTCTGGAATATAAAACATTGTTTTATTCTCCTCCGACAGTTCAACTCCATACCACTTACCAAAAGTATCGCTTCCTTTTCTAAGATCTACTGCTACATCATAGACTCTTCCTTTTATAACTCTTACCAATTTTCCCTGAGGATATTTAGTCTGGAAATGGATACCTCTAAGAACACCTTTTTTTGATTTTGAATGGTTATCCTGAACAAATTCCATATTAAGTCCTAGTTCTTTAAATGATTCTTTATTATACGATTCCAGAAAAAATCCCCGGTTATCCCCAAAAACTTTTGAATCAATAATAACTAAGTCTTTAATTCCTGTTTGCTTAATTGAAAAATTATTCATTATGCTTAAAATACCCCCTAGAATATTTTTTTATAATTTAATCACTACTTATATTCGTAATTATAGTAATTGCCTCTTCCTGTATCCATTTTTGTCAAAACAGTACCTATAATGTTGGAATTAACACTTGCAAGTGCTTTCTTTGCTCTCTTTGCCATATCAATTCTTGTTTGACTACAAGCAAATACCAATATAGCTCCGTCGGTTGTACCTGCAAGGATTGCCGCATCGGTTACTTGTCCTACTGGTGGAGTATCTATTATTATTGTATCGTAATCGTCTTTCAACTTTTCCAACAACTGTTGCATTTTATTTGAACTTAGAATTTCTGCTGGATTAGGTGGAATAGGACCACTTGGTATAACAAATAGATTTTGTATTCCCCTAAGGGTCATTGAATTTATTTCTTTATCGTCTATATCACCCTTAATGATATTAGTTAAGCCCTTTTCATTTGCTATTCCAAAATAGTGATGCACCTTTGGTTTTCTTAAGTCTGCGTCAATGACTAGAACTTTCTTGCCTGATTTGGCAAAAGCCACTGCCACATTTACAGCTGTTACTGTTTTACCATCTCCTAAGGTAGGACTGGTGATTACTATAGACTTCAGTTCCTTATCTACGCTCATATAATGCAAATTTGTACGAATTTCTCTGAAGGCTTCTGAAGCCGGTGCTTTTGGATCATTTTTTGTAATAAGGTTTTTGAGGTAATCCTGCTCGAGTACTTTAGGATCTTTTGCTTTTCTTTTACCTCTCTTACCCCCTTCAAATTCCGGTACTGTACCGATGACATTCAATTCCAACTGTCTTTCTACATCTTCTGGCTTCTTAAAGGTATAATCCAGCATTTCCAATAAATATATCAACCCAGCACCTAGTGCTAAACCCACAATACCAGCCAATCCTACATTTTTCTTTTTGCTTGGACTTACAGGGAACGTAGGCGTCTTTGCAGTATCTATAACCTTTACGTTTTTTACTTGAATTATATCCGATGCCATTTGCTTTATTACAAGGGCAAGTTCATTTACAACATCTGCCGCAAGTTGGGGGTCTGTGTCTTCATAACTTATACTGAAAATTCTTGAATCCTTTACTGTCTGAACATTTACATTCCTTTTGAACCTACCTGCATTAACACCAAGTTTTTTTTCTATACTATCGGCAACAAGATTTGATTTGAGTAATTCTCTATAGTCGTTTACAAGCTGATTATTAATCTGTATATCAGCAATGCTCAAGCTTGCCACCTTATCTGATTCTTTACCTAAGAAAAGTGTGGTATGTGCCTTATAAACAGGCTTCATATAAAATTGAGTCACTACAAAAGCTGAACTGGTCGCTAAAATAAAACAAATCGCAATAATATACCACTTTTTTAGAAGTGTTACGAATACTTCCCTTAAGTCAATCTCAATATAATCACTTTTCCCCATACTTTAAAATCCCCTTTTCAAAAATTGATTAAACTTCGGATAATAAATATGAATACCTGTAGAAGAGCTCTTTTGCACGTTCATAGTCTCCCCCAAGTGTATTTCTTAAATATGATTTCAGCTCTGTCATTCCTTCGTCATCTAGACCTTCATCCATTAGACCTTGTATATATGCTATATTGACCGATGAATATATCCTGCGAAAATCTGCAAGGTCCTCATCATCAATCTCATCTCTATGTTCTTTGATCTTTCTTTCTACCCAGCTCACTGATTCAGCATTCTTTGTTGCCTTTGGAGTGGGCTCCTTTTTGTCACCTTCAGACAATGTCGGTTTTGGTGTTGCTTTCCCCTCTTGAGTGACTTCTACATTTTGTGACTTATTAGTAGGACTTGGAGTCCTAAGAATAACATCGGATTTGTACTTCGAGGTTGGCGTAGCCAATGGTGTAGCAATGTCCGAATTATGAGTCACAACAGTGTCAATCACTGCAACAGGTGTTATAATCCCGGGTGTTGAATTGCCAGCTGTACCTTTTGTAGCACCATCTTTATCTTGTTGAGTAAGAAGGGGTAATAAAACTCCTGCACCTACAGTCAGTAACATAGCTAAAAAAACAACAATCCCTTTTTTCATACTTGTACTCCTTCTTTTATACAAAAACAATATTAATATATTTGCAAATTGTTGTCAATTAATATAATGCACTTTCTTACATCTTTAGACGTAATTTTCTTAGTATTCCTACCATTAGTAGTCGCTTTTTAGCCGAACACATACTTAGAACATCCTCGTTTTCCAGTACTCGCTGAGGATTGGTATACATAATTCTTTCAGCGTTTTCAAAACCACAAAGATCAGTGATTTTCTTTTCAATTTCCTGTTTATCTGACAGTATTCTGTTCAGGCTGTGGGAATCTGTGCCTACAATATGTACCATCCCAGCTTTCAATAACTCGTAGGCTGCTCTTTTTGCTCTTTTCCCATGAGCACCTATAATACTCTCAGAATTAATCTGCAATAGAACTCCCTTGTCAACGAGCTCTTTTAACAGCTTACTTTTCCTATATTCTAAACAGTATCGCTCAGGATGTGCAATAATAGGAGTAAAACCTTCTAATTGCATGGAAAATAAAAGTTCTGACATATACTTAGGAATTGTCTCGAAAGGAAATTCAATTAGTATGTATTTAGAGTCGTTTAACGAAAGTATCTCATTGTTCTTTATTCTTTCAATGATATCATAAGAAGCATAAACTTCCATGCCCGAATAAATCTTAAGCTTTATTTCTTCTCTATCAATTTCTTGTTGAAGAAGTCTTACCTTTTCCCTTATTTCCTCAGGTGTCGGAACATAGTCATCTCCGCTAATAAAATGAGGCGTAGCTATAATTTTCTCTATACCTTTCTTCTGAAGCTCCCTCACTAATACCATCGATTGCTCAAGACTCTTTGGACCGTCATCTATTCCATATAATATATGACAATGAATATCGACCATTAAAATACCTTCCCCTGTCTGCCTAAAATATAGTGTATTAATCATATTATACAGCTTGGACACACAAAATGCAAAGTATAAATAACACTTAACAAACCTTTGACTTGAAAGAATAATACTTCTATACTAAATAGCAAGGAAATAAACTTTAGGCAACCGGTTTTATAACCAGTTGCCTAATTTAAATAACACTTAAAACTCTTTCATACTAACTTTTAATATATGTACTTTAACAATTATTTATCTGCCTTAGCTTCCGCTGCCTTTATGCAATTAACGATAACAGTAGAAGCTTCCGCTCTTGTTACATCCTTTTTAGGTTTAAATGTATTGTCTGGATAACCAACTACTATTTCCAACTCCACAGCCTTTGCTACGAATCCATAGGACCAGCTTCCGATATCGGCATTATCTGCAAATTTAAGCTCTGCCTTTTCAACAGCTTCATAGCCGAAGGCCTTCATTACCATTACAACCATTTCTTCTCTTGTCAATTTGTTGGAAGGTCTGAAGGTGTCATCTTCATAGCCAACAATTATATTCTTATCAACAGCCGCTTGAACATATCCTGCAGCCCAATCACCTATTTCATCTTTATCCTTAAACTTAAGGTCAGGTTTATCAACTGGTGAAAGTCCAATAGCTTTTGCTATAATTACAGCCATTTCAGCTCTTGTTACTTGTAAATCCGGCTTTACTGAACCATCGGGATATCCTGTTAATACTTCCTTTGTAACAAGTTCAAGCATATTATCTTTCGCCCAGTGAGTATCTGATAAATCCGTAAAAGGATTTGCTCCCGGCATAGCTGTAGGTGTAGGTTGTACTACTGCTGTGCTAGTAGGTCTTGGTGTGGATGTTGTGTTTGACGATCCTCCACCGCCGCCCCCACCAGATGAACCGCCACCACCGGATGAACCGCCGCCACCAGTAGGTCTTGGTGTTACTTCAGGTGTAGGTGTTACTGTTGGTTCTGGAGTTACATCGGCTGGATTTGGCAAACTACCTTTGTAACCAAAACGCTCTTCCCATAAGAATTTCTTAAAGTAGTAAATCTGGTCATTTGGATGAGCATTAACTGTAGCTTCAAATTCTTCAATATAATCATCAAAAGAATTAATTCCTCTAGCTGTTAATGTATCCATCGCCCTTATCATTACGTCTAATTTTGACTTAAAGGTGTTATATACTGCCAACCTTGAAACATTAATATCTATTTTGTATGGATCATCTTTTGCATCGTATATGAAATCATCGGTTGATAACCCTCTCAATGTACCTAAGACCTTAACAAATAACATGAAGCCTTTTACATCATCATAGTCCCCTGTGAAAGCAAAATTGATTCTTTCAGTTATATCGTTAAATTTAGATGTATCAAAACCCTCATCTTCAACACTCATTNCAAAATATTTGATTGCCCNTTTTATTGTAGNCTTATTGNCATCGGAGTATGAAGCAAAAGCTTCTAAAGCTGCATTTATATCTTCACTTGGCATAGAACCGAGTATTTTTTCTGCTTCTTTTCTAATGTCTGCTAAATTACCGTCGCCTATTGCATCTAATACATTAAACATAAATAGATCTCTTTCGGCCTTACTGAGGGAAATCAATTCGAGATAAAGCTTTTGGATAGGTGTAACACTTGGTCCATCATCCGTAGGCTTTTCGAGTGCTCCACTATAACCTAAGCCTTCACTTTTTAAGAACCTCTTAAAATTATATATCTCGATATTAGCATGGGCATTGATTACGCCTTCAACATAATCTATAAATTCATCAAAAGTATCAATACCTCTATTGTTAAGTGTCTCGATATTTGTTATAAGCTTATCCATTTCTGTCTTAAGAACATTACTTCCTACTTTTATATCTAGTTTGTAGACATCGGAAGCTTTATCATAAAAAGCATCCTTTCCAGTAAGAAGTCTTAAATTGTCAAATATGCTGACAAATAATCTTATACCCCTGTCATCATAATAATCACCAGTAACTTCAAAGTTAATCATCTTTTGAATACGTCTAAAACCAAACGTAGTATAGTCTTTCGCAGAAATTTTACTTAAATTGAATTGATCAATCATAAATAAAAGTCTGCTCTTATATGTACTAGGATAATTCCCATAAACCTTTAGTGCTGCAGCTATATCTTGATCGGACAATGGTATAATATCGCTTACATCGTCAACATAATCTAGATAATTGCTGTCTGTGATCTCTTCAAGCAAATCAGAAAAAGCAAGCCTGTCTGACTTATCAAGATCAATTGCTTCTAGAATCATTTTCTGCACCGGATTTATGTCTGAGCCCATACCGTAGGATACGCTAAAGGTCATACCGAAAACCATTGCCGCACCTAAACACAAACATATAATCTTTTTTGAGAGTTTTCTAAACACCCTACCCATTATAATTCCCCCTTAAACCTACTAAAAATATAATAATACCCTGCATCGTCCTTACTCTACATCGTCAAATACATAAACAGTGCATTAGAATCTTAAACAAGATTATGAAAGTTACTTAAGTAAACCAACAGAAGCAAACCTGATAAAGTAGCTAGAAAATGTCATTATAGTAGAAATGTTAAAAAGCTGTATTTTATCTGTATTGTAAATTTTCTACTAATTTAATCATAATAATATTAGCACATTTCATAAACTATTTCAATATAATTCAACATTTGTTTTATATTATTTTTGGCCCTAATTCTTTTCCGCCTATCAAATGATAATGGAGGTGAAATACCGTCTGCCCCGCTTCCTCTCCGCAATTTGTTATTAATCTAAAGCCCTTATCCCCAAGCCCTACCTTTAATGCGATCTGTTTTGCCGCCAAATGAATATCCTTTAAGATATCTGCATTCTGATGGTCTATTTCCATAACATTTCTAACATGTACCTTTGGAATTATCAAAACATGTACTGGTGCAACAGGATTGATGTCCTTAAAGGCCAATATCTTTTCATCTTCATAAACAATTTCCGATGGAATTTCTCTTTTAATAATTTTACAAAATATACAATTATCCATATTACGTCATCCCTTCTTTGATTGCTTGTATTTAAGTTTATTATATTAAAATTATTTTACTTGTGTTTCAACTACTTTGAGTGAATAGTCTAGTGCCTCATCTATCTTTGAAACATCTTTTCCTCCGGCTTGAGCCATATCAGGCCTTCCGCCTCCGCCTCCGCCAGCAACCTTTGCAACTTCTTTAATTATATTACCCGAATGTATTCCCTTTGCGACTACATCCTTTGTTGCCATTACTACAAAGCTTACTTTTCCTTCATAGCCGCTTCCAAGTACGACTAGCCCTGAACCTAATTTGTTTCTAATTGTGTCCCCTGTGTTTCTGAGTGCTTCCATGTTAAGCTGATCAAACCTTGCTTTAACCACCTTCACACCTTTTATATCTGTAGACTTTGATAACACTTCATCTAAAGAACCGCTTACCAGCTTGCCGCGGAGCTGTTCGATTTCCTTCTGAGCATTTTTTAGCTCTGTAATAATATTTTCTATTCTCCTTACACTCTCTTGAGGTGAAGTCTTTAGTGCAGTGGATACCTCGGATATAAGTTTTTCTCTTTCATGTAAATATGCTAAAGCCGCTTCTCCTGTCAAGCCTTCAATTCTTCTCACCCCAGCTGCAACTCCACTTTCGCTCAGTATCTTTATAAATCCGGCTTGTGAAGTTGACTTTAAGTGTGTTCCACCACAAAGTTCCATGCTGTAATCAGCTATTTTTACAACCCTTACCGTACCCCCGTATTTCTCACCAAAAAGAGCGGTAGCTCCTAATTTTTTAGCCTCGTCTATGGGCATTTCTTTTGTATCAACTATAAGACTTGCTAGAATCTTCGCATTTACTTCCTTTTCAACTTTTGCAAGCTCTTCCGGTGTCATAGCGGAGAAATGTGAAAAGTCAAACCTGAATCGGTCAGGCTCCACCAATGAACCAGCTTGATGTACATGAGTACCCAATACATTAATCAATGCCTTTTGAAGAAGGTGTGTTGTAGTGTGATTTCTTGCAATGGACATTCTTCTATTCGCATCTATAGCTGCATTAACTGATGCTCCTGTCTCAATACTTCCCTTTTCAACTACACCAAGGTGTAGATATTTTCCGTCTTCGGTCTTTTGGCAGTCTTCAATTTTGATCTTTCCATCCTTTGAATCAATAACACCTTTATCACCAACCTGTCCACCACTTTCAGCATAAAAAGGTGTCTTGTCAAGTATAACAGTGACTTCATCGCCTTCTTTAGCACTGTTAACAACTTCATTATTTTTTATTATATATAATACTTTAGCCTGTATAGAATTTTCTGAATATCCTACGAATTCTGTCTTTAGACTCTTGTCCAAAGTTGAGTAAAGGTCCTCGGTCCATGCTGAGCTCTGTTTACTGAGATAATCGTCTTTCGCCATATCCCTGTGCTGCTGCATTTTTTGTCTAAAGCCCTCCTCATCAACAGAAAGCCCATTTTCTTCTGCTATTTCCCGGGTAAGATCAATAGGAAACCCGTAAGTACCATGCAGTTCAAATGCCATGTTCCCTGTGATTGTCCCCTCATTTTTCGCCTTAGTCTCTTCTATATATTTGTTTAATATCACTAATCCTTGGTCAATGGTTAAATCAAACTTTTCCTCTTCTATCCTGATTACTTTTTGTATGTATTCTCTATTCTCCTCTAGTTCAGGATATGCTTGTTTGGACTCGTTTATTACAATCATGGAAATATCGTGTAAAAAGGGCTTATTAATGCCTAAGAGCTTTCCATGCCTTGCAGCTCTTCTAAGAAGCCTTCTTAATACATATCCCCTTCCTTCATTTGAAGGAATTACCCCATCGGAAACCATCATAGTGGTACTTCTAATATGGTCTGTTATCACTCGGATGGAAATATCCGTTTTGTCCGATTCATGATATTTGACTCCGGCTGTCTTACATACATATTCTAAGACATTTCTAATGGTGTCAACTTCAAAGAGGTTGTCTACATCCTGGGAAACACATGCCAATCTTTCAAGCCCCATCCCTGTATCAATGTTCGGATTTGGAAGCTTTGTGTAATTACCTTGTTCATCTTTGTTAAACTGAGTGAAAACAAGATTCCAGAATTCAATAAAGCGGTCACACTCGCAACCAACTTTACAATCTGGTTGCCCACAGCCTCTTTCCACACCTCTGTCAAAATAAATTTCTGAGCAGGGACCGCAAGGACCAGTACCGTGTTCCCAGAAGTTATCCGCCTTGCCCATCCTGACTATTCGCTCAACTGGAACACCTATGTCTTTATTCCATATTTCAAAAGCTTCATCGTCATCCTCGTATATTGATACCCAAAGCTTATCCACAGGCATTTTTAGATCTTCGGTAACAAATTCCCACGCCCATGAAATTGCCTCTTTTTTGAAATAATCACCAAAGGAGAAGTTCCCAAGCATTTCAAAAAATGTACCGTGCCTCGCCGTCTTACCTACATTTTCAATGTCCGGAGTCCTTATACATTTCTGGCAGGTAGCTATTCTTTTATTAGGCGGCTCTTCCTTTCCTGTAAAATATGGCTTTAGAGGTGCCATTCCTGAATTTATTAATAAAAGACTTGGATCCTTTTGCGGTACAAGCGGATAGCTTGGTAGCCTTAAGTGACCCTTACCTTCGAAAAATTTAAGATATCTTTCTCTGAGTTCGTTCAATCCTAATTTCTGCATCATCTTCTCCCTCTCCTATGACTATATAAAATAAAAGCTCTCTCCCTAAATATAAAAGTTGGTCGAGAGTTTATCTTTTTGAACGGGCAATTAATCAGTTATTTTTTTGCAATTACCTTGTTAAAATTATATAAGAGTTATTTTTTAGTGTCAAGGATTTTGAGGTCTTTACATAACACTAAACTATCTCCTCAATTGTCCGTTTTGCTATGACCTTAATTATCGCAGCTATCGGCACTGAAATGAGCATGCCCAAAATACCGAAGAATTCACCCCCTATAAGAACAGCAAGTATTGTTGTAACTGGATGAAGCCCAAGCCTTCCCTCAATTATCTTAGGCGAAATAAAGCCGTTGTCCAGCTGTTGAACTATGATAAAGGCAATAATAGTCCATAGGGCTTTCACAGGAGATTCAATAAGTGCAACAGCAACTGCAGGAATTGCACCTAAGAAGGGACCAAAATAGGGAATAATATTGGCAATTCCCCCGATCATTCCTAATATTAAAGGATACTTAACACCCACAATGAATAACGCAATGGTTTCAATAGCTCCAATTATCAACGCTGTGAGCAATTGACCTTGAATAAATCTTGATACAACACTGTTAACCTCCCTGAATGTGGTAATTAGCCAATTTCTCCATTTTCTCGGGACTAAGGATAAGGAAAGACTTTTAAAGTATTCGGCGTCCTTTAAAATGTAGTAAGCGATTATCATTGCAAGAACTAAGTCAAACAAAGTATTGACAGCCTTCATCATACCAGTTAGGCTGTTCTTTAATGCATTCAATATCATGTTTTCAGCAAGCTGCATACCATTGTTTATTTCTCTAAAAATAGCACTTTTTATATCTTCCGGCCATTTGCTTGAAGATATGACTTTTACCACTCCGTTAAAGTTATCCCTAAACTCTAGGGTAATACCAGGCAAAATATTTATTAGTTCGCGGGTATTATCAATTAATTGGGGTACTACAAACACAGTAAAAACAGCCAATGTACCTCCAAACACCAAATATATCAAAATTATACCGGTAGGTCTTTTGATATTTTTTTCTTCGAGTTTTATTACCAACGGATGCAGAATATATGAAATTACACTAGCCATTATAAAGGGAATAAATACTTTACCGATTTTACCACGGTATAAATAGATAAATATAACAACAACTGCCAACAATGCTATGAACAACAAGTGAAATATTGTTTTCCTTCTTCCGGGCATTTTCATTACTCCTTCTTGGTAGGGCATTATATAGCTAAAGACTGGATTTCTCCAGTCTTTATGAGGATTTGAAAGTGTTTACTTTTTCCCTTCGCGTATCGAAGAAATAAAAGTTTTATCTTAATAAGCTTATTACATCTCCAATAATAGTACCGGATTTTCTCATCAGATCCATACTTCTTTTTCTCATTCTTTTCTTTGATCTGTTGCTCATAGCATCGGAGTTCATAACCATTCCAACTGAAGCTCCTATCATGCTTCCAATTATTATTCCTTTTGCAAAACCATTGTTTCTCATACTATCACCTCTTTTTAGTTTATTTTGTCTTATTTATGGTTCTCAATTATCATTGATAATATTTTTTAATCCTCCGCCTGTTTCCATTATTTCTTCAACAGCATCTCTATCAACTAAGATTATATCTTCTCCAAACTCAACCTTTCCGATAAAAGGCAAGATATTTCTTCCCTTTACAATATCCTGAAGCAAACCGTCGGAAAGCTCAACCCCCTCAATACTATTGTTTTTATAGTCAAATAGCACATCCTTAACCACACCCATATACTCACCATTTTTTGAGTAAACCCTTAAGCCTAACATCTCTCCCTCATCGATAAACTCATCGCTATTTTTAACTTTTCTCAATGCTTTTAAGGTGTTTTCTTCATCTATAATAACAGCATCTTTTCCTATATTTATTATGTCCTCTGTCAATATGATCTTTTTACTAAACTCATAGCTTTTACACTCTAGTAAAAATGCCAAAAGTTTTTTCTTTTTAGGACAAAAAATAATATTTTTCACAACACCCACTTTTTTACCGTTTTCTACACATATTACTGGTAATCCTAATACCTCACTATATTTTTCCAATAGACATCTCTCCATTAAAATAAAGCTTTTAACCTTTTCTTAGATCTTTTTATAATAATGCAAATAACGCATATTAATTTATGTCTACAATTATTATCTCTCGTANAATGTAAAAAAATACACAACTTTCGGTTTGACTTAAATTTCATATTCATATAGAATTAAAAAGTTGTCGTTCATGCAAAATATTATTATTTTTAATAATCTTTTAATATTTAATGTAATATGTGAGGTAGGTGCTAAAATGAATAATCTAAAATCTTCTTTTCAAAAACTTGGTGTGAATATACCAACCGTTTTACTTCCGCAAAAAGGCACGGATATGTCCAAATGGTCTGTTGTTGCGTGTGACCAGTATACTTCCGAGCCAGAATACTGGGCTGAAGTAGAAAAAAATGTTGGGGACAACCCTTCTACTCTTAAAATGACTTTTCCAGAAGTATATCTTGAAAATGAAAACAGCGAGGACAGAATTGCACAAATTAACAGTACCATGGAAAAATACATTAACGAGAATATTCTTGAAGCTCAAGACCCTTGTTTTATCTACGTTGATAGGAAGACTTCCCACACCCCTTCAAGGAAAGGGCTAATAATGGCTGTAGACCTTGAAAAGTATGATTATGCAGTGGGTTCTCAGACTTTAATTCGTGCAACTGAAGGAACAGTAATCGAAAGACTTCCTCCAAGAATCAAAATCAGAGAAAACGCACCTTTAGAGCTTCCCCATGTAATGCTTCTGATTGATGATCCCGAAAAATCTGTCATTGAGCCTCTAGCTGAGAAAGCTGAGACTTTAGAAAAAGTATATGACTTTGATTTGATGATGAAAGGCGGACATATTAAAGGTTACAAAGTTGACAATAAAGAAATTATAGGCAATATATTGTCATCCCTTGAAAAGCTTGCTAATCCCGATACTTTCGCTAAAAAGTACTCGGTTGGTGATTACAAAGGCGTACTACTTTTTGCAGTTGGAGATGGCAACCATTCTTTAGCGTCGGCTAAAGGACATTGGGAGATAATAAAATGTGGCTGCCCTACTCAAGAAATTGAGAACCACCCTGCAAGATATGCACTAGTAGAAGTAGTTAATGTCCACGACTCAGGTCTTACTTTTGAACCTATCCACAGAGTTGTATTCAACGTAAATCACGACGACCTTCTAAAAAGTATGGTCAGCTTCCTTGGAGATGAAAATTGCTCCTACAGAAAGATTAACTCCATGGAATCCATTTTTTATGAGCTTCAAAGTTTGCGTTCGAACAAGCACAGTCATGCAATGGGTTTTTGCACCTGTGAAGGTTTTGGAGTATTAGAAGTTGCCAATCCGTCCCGTAATCTTGAAGTTGGGACTCTACAAGCCTTCTTAGATGATTATATAAAGAACAACAAGGATATCAAGATTGACTATATACATGGTGAAGATGTAGTCCTAAAACTTGGTACTCAAAAAGGAAATATAGGCTTCTTCCTCCCTAAAATGAGTAAGCATGACCTATTCAAAACAGTAATTCTCGACGGAGCACTCCCACGTAAGACTTTCTCGATGGGCGAAGCCGACGAAAAGAGATTTTATCTAGAATGCAGAAAGATTGTCAAGTAAAAACTTCGTTCGAAAGAAACGTAAATTAAAAAAGTTATATAAAAAATCCGGAAACAAAGAATGCAATCCATCGTTTCCGGATTTTTTCTACTTATTTTCTAAAAATAGGCTTTATAGTTTTCCCTATCCATTTTGTTTAGTGAGGAATACTTTGAGTCATCCCTTAGCCTAAATCTTTCCACCAAGTCCATAAGCACATCTGCCTGACTGGATAATTCTTCGCTTGCCGAAGCAGTTTGCTGTGAAGTTGCCGAATTTGTGTGTACCACCTGCGAGGTTTGATTTATTGCTATGTTAATTTGATTAATTGAAGTCTCCTGCTCACTTGATATATAGGAAATCTCTTTTAGCAATTCAGCTGATTTAGCACTTTCTTCAACTATCTTAACTAAATCTGCTGCAGTTTCATTTGCTATTTCAGTTCCTGTTTCAACTTTTTTAATGGAACCTTCGATTAATGCAGCTGTTTCTTTTGCAGCTAATGCACTCTTTTCTGCTAAGTTTCGGACCTCATCAGCAACAACTGCAAAACCGTTTCCGTATTGCCCTGCTCTAGCTGCTTCAACGGCTGCATTCAGTGCTAATATATTGGTCTGGAATGCAATATCGTCAATTACTTTGATTATTTTTGATATATTATTTGATGACTCATTTATTTCGCTAATTGATCCTAACATCTCTTTCATACTTATATTGCCCTTTTTAGCTGCTTCACTTTGATCTGCTGTCAACCTTTCCGCTTCATTGGATTTAGTTGCATTCAGCTTGGTCTTTTCTGCGATTTCATTTATCGAAGCATTCAATTCCTCAATTGAACTAGCCTGCTGCGTCGCACCTGATGCGAGAATCTGACTTGAATCCGAAATTTGCTTTGAACCGGCTGCCACCTGCTGCGCTGCAATTTTAATACTTCCTAGCACCTCATTGAGTGAGTTTATTATTTTTAGAAGTGAATCCTTAATACCAACAAAATCTCCTACATATACTCCTTTAATATCTATATCGAGATTCCCCTCCGATAGTTGACTTAAAGTAAAGTTTATTTCTTTTATATATCCTGAAATCATTTCAATGCTCTCATTTAATGCGTTCTTAATTATTGCATGATCTCCTTTGTATTCCCCTACTACAGATACATTTAGATTGCCCTTTGCTACCTCCCTAAGTACTGATTGTTCTTCTAAAACCGGGGCAATAACAGCATCTAGAGTATTGTTTATTCCTTCAATTATTTCTTTGTAAATTCCACTAAAATCATCTGCTTTACCTCTCTGCTGTAAATTAATTACCCTCTAATGCCGCTACAGTTAATTCAGTAGTCTCTTTTTCAAGCTTATTTAGGGTATCGGTCATAAGCATCAAGCCCTTTGAAAGAATATCTTTGTCAGAACGCATTTTAACTTCAACATTGGAATCGCCCTTTGATATTTTCTCCACTGCATAAGCCTGTTCTCTAGTGCTATCAATGATTTGACTAAAGCTGTTCATTAACAATCCTATTTCATCACAGGAATCATTGTCTATATTTACCTCGACATCGCCCACAGCTATTTTATCTGCTACATTTATTAGCTTCGAAATAGGATTTTTCACCAATCTTCTTACAATCTCCAAACTAAATAGAATTACACATATCAAAAATATCACAATTACCATTATTATATGGCGTTTCATATCTTCTACAGGAGCAAATAAGTAGGATTTTTCCGCTGTGAGCCCAAGGCTCCAATTGGTTCCGTTTATTGGAGCGTAAGCTGCATATTTTATAGCACCTTCATATTCGTATTCGCCATACCCCTTTGAGCCAGTTATCATTTCTTTGTGAAGTTCCACCAAACTTCTTAACGATGGGTCGGAATTTACTTGTTCAAAACTATTATAGGCGTTGGATATATGTTCTGAATTGGGATGGGCAATAGTTGTCCCATTTTTATTTATAACAAAAGCATATCCGTCATGTCCCATTTTTAGTTGTGCAACTAAATCACTCAACGTGTTATAGTCAACCGTTGCAGAAAGTACTCCTACTATACTTCCGTCTTCGCCTTTTATGGGAACTGCTCCTGCCATAACTATCTTCCCGTCAAATTTACTCATTAGAGGATCACTTATATTGCCCTTTCCTGCAGCAGCATTCTTAAAATAATCTCTTTGAGACAGATCAGCAGTATTTCCATCAGTAGAACGGGCATTTCCTGTCAAATCAACTATATTTAATCTTAAGTAGCCAAGTCTATTAACTTCACTAAGCAGAACAGCCTCCTGCTTTTCCCATTCCATTGTCCGAACCTCTGGTCTTGCTGCTACCGCTTCGAGATTAGAAATATATTTCTGTAAATATCCTTCTACAATCTTTGCAGCATCCTCTGCATTATTTAGGGAAAAATCATGTATTGTATCTCTTAAGGCAGTTGATGATTCATAGTAGGTAATAACTCCAAGGATGCTCGAACCTATAAGTAGGAGTATGGAAAATGCTGCAGCTATTTTTGATGCAATTCTCCAATCTTTGAAATGTTTTATGTATTTAGTTCTAGTTGTGGTCTTTGTGTTAAAATTATTTATGTTATTATTAGTATTTTCAGGCTCTTTCATCTCCTTAATAAAGGCCATCGTATATTTCCTCCTTAANTTGTCGTCGTTGTATTTAGAATATCGNCTTGGGTTAGGGAAATATTTATAACATTTTTTATTATTTAGTTGATACGTTTGTAGTTGTTTTGATGAGGGAATAGAATACCTCTGTGGGGGAATGAAGGCTACATATCTGCACTCTCTTAGGCAAAAAAACGCCTTTGTAAATTCTCTTGGGGAGAAATTACAAAGGCGTGTTAAATCTTTTTTATTGTTTTATTTATTAGTAGGGTTCTTTACCCCATACTAAATTGTCGGAGATGTACGCTGTTACTTTTTCTGTTAGTGTGTGTGTATTGTTATTTTCGATAAAGGAATAGTCGTTTTTCTGATTCATATTAGCATAGTTCTCGTTGAAAAACGCAACATTTAAAATTACATATTCGTCCTTTTTCAGTACACCGGAATTAAATGCTATCTCCATATACATATCTGAACCAGAAACATTATTGAAACTGACTTTAACTTCATTAGTATTGACCTGATCAGTTCTTTTGCCTTTTGTACTTTCTTTTCTGTAGGTGTAAACATCAGCTTTCAGTTTTGCTTTATCTTCTCTAGTGAAGTAGTATCTTATCTTCACATCGTTCAGGTTGATATCCTTACCTGATTTGTTTATAATGTGCATATCAGAGTTGATAAACACACACTCATCTGTATTATCATTACTCAGTAACTTTATATTTAACTTACCTTTATTTGTTGAGGAACTATCCTTGTTAGTATTTGTATTAGGTGTTGACGTTTTTTGTGTTTGACCTGTAGTAGTGTCCACAACTACCTTTTGTTCTTCATTTGGTTTTGTGGACGGTTTGGATGTAGGCTCAACTGTTGGTTCGGACTGATTTTCAGAAGTTGGTGTAGGTGTGGACTCTAAAACATTGTTTGTTGGCTCAGCTTTGTCCTCAGCAGAAAGGTTTGCAATATCCTCCTGTGAAATAGAGGTTATGATAGACCCTATATTATCAATAGCAGCTATTAAGTCAGATACTTTTGTTTTGTCTATATCCTCAATGGACATATTCAAACCGCTGGCATTTGCTTTTGCCATAAGATAATATTTTCCCATGGATAGATTGTTCTTTAATGCTGCTTTTCTGTCTTCTGGGGATACTTTTATGACTTTTCCTGACACAGCTTTATCCTTATCACTGTTTATTTCTTTATTTATATTTATTAAAAAATTTTCTAATTCGTTATCATCCTCAATACTTTTGAAAAATTTCATGCTTTTATCATGTATAGAAGCAGAAACAAGTACAACATTATCCTCTTCGTCAACTATATATCCATAATCCTCACACTTATCCACAAAGTCATCTATGACACGATATATATCCTTGCCCTTAATCTCAAGGTCTTTTACAATCGCCTTTGCATCCTCATTAAGTGCCTTTGACTGTAATACTTCAAACTCTTTGTCAACTACAAATTCAACACTTGGATTTATGTCAACATTTATAAAGCCATAAACATTATCATAAAATGGTACCCGAAAATACAAAAATACCAAAACAAATATAGCTGCAACACTTGACGCTATTGAAGCGAATTTGTAAACAGGTTTCATTGTTTTCTTAACATCTTGTATGTGGAATTTTACCTGTTGACCTAATCGCATGTCCTTAGTTCTTTTTATTACTAAGAATTCACTGTCCGGTGTCAGTACAATAACTCTATTTCTGTGTATTTCATACACTATCCCTAATCGAATCAAACTATATACCCCCTTCATTGGTATACTGCAAGTATTTCTGCGAAAGCTGCAGATCTCCCCTGATAATTAAGCATATTGCTATTATATATTTTCTATTATTTCCTATTGTCTTATTATGCACTTGAATGCGTTTTTTAAGCTCATTTCTTGGAATGCTCTTATTTTTTATAAGTTTCTGATATAGCTTATCATCTTCTGCCAATTCCCTTGCTATCTTTATGCATAGCTTTCGGGAATCTTTGTGCTTAGGAATGCTTTTTGTCAAATCCATAAGTGTTATATCATACTCTCTAAGCTTATTACAAAAATCCATTATTGACTCTCTCGATTCAATCTCTTCCATTTGAAAATATGAGGAGTTTAAATAGGGTTCTTCATTAAAATCATAATCCTCTTCAAAATACGAAAAAGGATATTCCTTTTGCTTGCTACTTTTTCTTGAATAATCAATAAGTCGTCGTTTTATAACCTGTTCTGAGAACAAAAAGAAGTTATAATTTTTATCAAAATTATAGCTGTTAATAGACTCATTAAACGCCGACAAAGCTATACTGTATTCATCACTGTTTTTGACATCAATATATTTTCCTACTGTTTTTGATGTTACCTTCAATATGAACGGAATATAGCTTGAAATAAATTCGTTTCTTAAAACTTCGTCTCCATCTTTTATATTTTTTAAGGTTTCATTAAATATCTCCCCAGTCCGATCTTCAATGTTTTTCTTCGCAGGCCTAAATATATTCCGGACATTCAACCTAATCAAGCTCCCTTCAAAAATACTAATTCGACAATAAAACATTTTTTAATGCACATCTTTTTTTATTATAAACTTATATTTTATTTAATGGAACTAATAAAAACTACTTTTCTCTTCAAAACCAAACTGTCATCCTTTGATTGTCTTTTACTTCTTTAATTTTGAAATTATATTAAGAACTACTCAATAAAAAGGCTGTCGTAAATATTGACAACCTTTTTTTATTTCTAGCATTATTTATTCTGTGCATATTGTCCCGGAGAAACGCCTTCATATTTCTTAAATATGCGTATAAAAGTATTAACACTATTACATCCTACAAGCTTTGCCACTGTTCCTATCTTCATTTTTCCGTTTTGCATATACTCTTTTGCTTTTTTTACTCTGTAAAAGTTTAGATAGTCTTTAAAATTTTCTCCGGTGTAATGCTTAAACATTGTACTCAAATAACAGGTGGACATATTAAAATATTCAGCTATATCGGTTAGGGAAATATCCCTGCTGTAATTTGTTTTTATGTAATTTATCAGTCTTTCTGCCATATCACTTTCCATGCTCGCACTAGTTTCGTCCATTGCAAAGTTTAGTGCTTCCTCAAAAGCCATTATATTTCCTTGGTTCCATGCAGCTTCATAGCTCTCTTTATTCATGCTTTCCTGAATTCTCCAGTGCCTCATTTGGAATTGTGAAAAATCATCTTTAGCAATAAGCTCTCCAGAACTTTCAAATAACTTGTCCGCAGCTCCTATAAGCTTAGCTGCTCTTGTATCCTCTTCCTGAAAATATGAAATCTCNGCAAGTGCTTCAAAAGCGACCATAACATATAACCAATTTGTCTGATTACTATCACAAAGTACTCGTAACCCTTTTACGTACATGTCTTTCGCCGTTGAATAATTACCTCTCCGTAATTCCATCTCCCCCATACTGCGGTATAGCCACATAATCTCAGTATTATCTCCGTATTCCTCAAACACATCCAAACTCTCAAGAAACAGGACGTTGGCCTTATCATAATCGCCTTCGTATTGTGCAATCTCGGCAAGGTCTTTGAGAGTACGTGCTATCAAATTTCTAAAGCCCGCTTCACGAAGCTGCTTCATGCTTTTCTCATAAAAACTCTGTACAATAGTATTGTTTTTATTTGATATAGCTATTTCACCCATATTTAAAAGGGCGATAGAAATACTATCCTTATCATCTAATTCATTAGACTTTTTAAGGTATTCATAAAACAATCTGATTGACTGAGCTATATCCCCTTTACTCTTAGTTACCATTCCCAATTTCATAAGGGTTCTAGAAGTGCCCTGTCCATCCTTAATCTTTCTAGATAATTCAAGACTTTCTACTAGATACATCTCAGCTTTATCATATTCTCCCTGATAGTAATACACCACCCCTAAATACTGGAGAACACGGATTATTCCATCCTTATCATTAATTGATCTATAGATTGTAAGGCTTTCTTGAAGCAGTACAGAAACTTTTCTAAGATCCCCCTGAGTGCTAATAGCTAGAGCCTTCAAATAAAATATCTCAGCTTCCCCTTCTCTGTCAGTGGTCTTTCTGAAAAGCTCCAAACCATCGTTTAACAAAATAGCTGCCTTTTCATAATCACCTTCTAAATTTGTCAACCTTCCAACCCATATATGTAATCTTGCATTCTCTAATTTTGCAACTGCTTCCTGCTTATTAATAATCTTCTTCAATCTTACTAGGCTATCATTCCAATGTTGCCACGTGTTCCATATCTTGCCTATTCCGTCTATCAGCTTTAACTCATCTAAAAAACTTCCAGTGTGAATAGCAGCTAGCTTGGTATTAACAATCTCACTTTGCTCTATATTTTTGTTATCCGTATCTAAATCACTAAAACCGCCTACAATATTCCAATTGTTATCGGAATTATAAATCAAAAAACCGTTCTTTAACAGATAGCTTATAGTTTTCTGTAAATGCTTAGGAAAGCCATTGGTCCCCCTGTATAGCCATTTTAGAAAAGATGTAGGTGCTTCATCCCAACCCAATGACCTTTCTATCCACCTCTGCACGCCTTTAGGTGATAAAGGATTTAAGATCACAGTATCATGCAAATCAATATCAAGGAAGTCTAAACTAAATACGGAATCTGGCTCGATTGAATATATCAAGCCTAATTTAACAGGAACTTTGCACTCAAAAAATCTGTTTACAAAATTCAAGTCTTCATCACTGAGACTCAGTACATTATCTATTATTAAAACAAATCCCTTTTGCCCAGACTCCTCAAAATGTGTAACGATATAATTCTCAAAATTGCTTATATCAACCTTTTCAGAATCTAAGACAATATGTCCATTAGCTTTTATATATATATTAGATTTTTGTTCAGCACTAATAAACCCTGCTTCAAATCCGTATTCACTGGCTTTTTTGGCAATTTCACTTAAGAAACGTGTCTTACCTGTGCCGTAATTACCAGCTACCCTAAGTATTCCACGATCCTTTTTTGTCAGTATATCAAAAAAGCTCTGAACTTTTAGTAGGGCATCTTCTCTTTCAATCAAACAGGAAAAATTATATTTTTGGGGTTTATTAACACCATGATTAATATAGGATTTATCCATTAGAGAACTACTCCTTTTGACTTTCTTATATTAACCTTTGCCCTCCTATTATACCATGAATTCCTCTATAATTCTATCTCGCCACGGCTAAAATTCGACAAAAAAGAATTCATTTCATTCGAAATAAGCGTAATAAAAACTCCGGGGCATCGAACCCCTTCGTTTTTGCTTCTTTCATTTCATTTGAAAGAATCGTAATAAAAAAATGACTTTTCTGCGCTAAAGGTAAGAAATGATGTGCACAAAAGTCATTTTTCATATTCTTTCTATACTATAAATTTCATACTAAAAACCATAGTAGCCTGGAAAACCATAGCCGGGATATCCAAAAGGACGTCTTCTTCTAATCAATTCTCTAAGTAAAAGTATTCTTACAAGATCGCTTAAAACAAATCTTCCTCCAAATCCTAACTGTCTCTTATCTCCCTTAATTTCAGTATCAAAAACTTTCTCCACATCACCTTCAACATCCTTAAGTATATTCTCACACATTTCATCTATTTGTTCCTTTGAAATAGTACCCATAACACCTTTTTTCATTTCCATTTTGTTACACTGGTTTTCCACTGCAGGATTTATAATATCGTAAGTCTTAGGATACATTTTCTCAAGCTCTTCCTCAGATTTTGTCATCATGGGGTAATATATCGGCTGCATGGGCATCATAGGATAGTTAGGCTGCATCATAGGAATATTAGTCTGTGGCACTGCTGACATTTGATTATATTGATAAGGCATTGCCATTGTGTTTTCATAGGGCATTTGATTGCTTTGATAGGGCATTTCCATTGTGTTTTCGTAGGGCATTTGGTTATTTTGATAAGGCATTGCCATTGTGTTTTCATAGGGCATTTGATTGTTTGGATAAGGCATTGCCATTGCATTTTCATAGGGCATTTGGTTGTTTGGATAAGGCATTGCCATTGCATTTTCACAGGGCATTTGGTTGTTTGAATAAGGCATTGCCATTGCATTTTCACAGGGCATTTGGTTGTTTGAATAAGGCATTGCCATTGTGTTTTCACAAGGCATATTATTTGCATTATCTTTAATAGGCTTCTTATTTATCATTTAATTCACCTCTTAATGGTTTTTTATTCATTATATGAATTTTATGTTAATTTTGACACTTTATTAGCATAAGACTCAAAACCTAAAATTCTATAAAATTTTCTAACAGCAATAATAGTTCACTTATTTATATTATTTTAACTCTAATAAAACAAGTCTTATTGAGAAGAATAATGATGGAGGTGGTTTTATAATGAATAAAAAATTCTTACAAACTGCTGCATTTACTATGGGTTTGGCAATTATGAGTGTTCCGTTTACTGCTTGTAATGTAAGGACAAATGATACTAACCCTCAAAAAACCGGAATTACGGATAGGCAAAACACCACACAATATGGTTCTCCTATACGGTATTCAAATAACGGTTATGAGAGAATAGACGGCATGCGTCTTAACGGAATTACTCCAGCACCTCGTAACGGTAACGTAAGTGACAATGGTACCGGTAGAATTAACAATAATACTCCTCAACCTAGGACTATTTTGGACACTACACCGGGTGCTTATGTAAATGATATGAATACTATGCAAAGTAAATCACAAAATATTGAAAAGCAAATTAAAAACCTACCTAATATTAAAGATGCAAATGTTATGGTAGTTGGTAATACTGCACTTGTTGCTTGCAGCCCGGATACAACTTCTGTGGATACCAATGCACTGAGAAACTCTATTACTCAAAAGGTAAAAAGTGTTGATCCTTCAATAAATAATGTTGTTATAACAGAATCTNCCGATATGATGGCAAACGTAAGGCAGATGCTTAGTGACATGAATAATAGATCAATGAATCAGATAACTAATGATTTTAATAATCTGATTAGACAAATCACACCTTCAATGTCTTAATAGGCTATAAGTTAAGACCTTCAACTATAGGGCGGCATTTATGCCGTCCTATTTTGCATCTTAAAATTATTTCTAAATATTAATTCTGTTCTATTCGGTATCCTCCCTTGGCTATATCTTTGTAAAACTTTAGAAAGCAACCAGCTGTAGTTTTTTGTGCAAGAGGCAATGTGAATTTTGTTATTGTATAATTTCTCTTATCTTCGTTTTTGATGTCTCGCAATTTGCTGTATATTCTTATGGCATTTCTAGCATTGCATCTAATAAAATCCCTAATATCGTCTAAATAATATCCACCTCTGTCAACGACAAATTTTGGCGTACTCAAATAAACACGTTTTATGTAATTTTCATATTGTCTATGCTTATCTAAAAGCCTTATATTTGCATGATGGGGCACTGTCATATCCTGAACAAGATGAACGGCAGCACCTAAATAGAACATGGATAAATTTGTGTTATGAAGGTTCCAGTGCTCCTTTGCATTTTTATAGTATTCCACTGCTAGGGATAAGGCGTTACTGTTACCAAACAGCCCTTTATTTTTAGTGGGACTATAAAAATGGTTTGAACTCTTAAAATCCTGATCCGCCCATACCACCCCTGCATTCAAATCAATAATATGATCACAAAACAAGTAATAAGCATCTATATATCTATCATTTTTTAGTATTTCCAATGCCTGTTCATTAATGAATTTGTGTATTTGACACTCGGTTTTGAGTATCTTCTTTTTAAATGGATTTACTAAATATAAAGCATACTTGAAAGCTTTACCATAGGTTTTCTCAAATCTCCCTACCATTTTTTTGCTCCTAAATTGTTTGTTTTTTTACCTTGCATAAATTATGTTTATCCATTTAAAATTTTTTATTATTTTATTTAATTCCAATTAGAAATTTAACTTAAAAAAAACAGCCTCACACATGGAGTGAAACTGTTTTATTAGCATTGAAGTTACGTTTTTGCAGGTGCACTAAACGGAGTTGGTTTAGATTGATCATACGGGCTTGTAACTTCTCCTTTGTCAAATACAAGACTAAGAACATATTGAACAAAATCTATTATGTAGTTTCTAAACAATATAGCGAGACCTACAAGCACTGCAATAATTAAAACTATCTCTACCGTACTCATACCGTCTTCCTCTCTAATAAAACCTCTAATTAAACCCAACATATTTTTCACCTCCTATCAGCTTTATTTTTATATTAACCCCTAATTTCTCTCTTCAATAGATCCCTTGCATCGCAAGTATTGCAGGTGTCGCCACAATTATTAGCACAGCCATAAACATTAACATCATCGGAAACAACAACTTTGTTGCTGACTCTTCTCCTAGTCGCATTGCTATCCGCTTTCGCATTTCCCAGCATTCGGACGCTTGAACTCTTAATATGGATACCATCTCGTTACTGCCCTTTTTCATATTTTGCAGTATCACTGATACGAATTTGTTTATCTCGGGTATTTTGCATCTTTTAGCAAAATCCTCATAGGCTTGAAGCTCTGATTTGCCGGCACGTATATCCGCAATTGAAAGGCTCAATTCCTTATATAGTACACTGTCCTTTTTATTGTCTGTCACAATCTTTTCCCAGGCTCTTGTGACTGTCATTCCTGCATTTATCAAAAGTGTGAGTTTATTTAGAAATTCAGGAAAGTCAAGCTGTATTGATGTGCGTCTTTTCTTGATTTTATCATTTAAATCACTGTCAGTAATGAAAACGGAAATCCCCAAAACTATTAGAGCAAACACTCCATAACCTATATCAGGAGCACTACTTAATGCAAAAAGACTCAAAAAGAAGAGTGCCATCAAGACAAAAACAATCTTATTCGCCCAATGAATTTGAAGGTAATATTGAGAGTATTTTATGCCATAAATCTCAATGATTTTTGACATAAGTTTTCTATCGTAGCTAGAGCTGTACCCGTATTTAATGGAATCAACGACAAATAAACCAATAGGTAAAAAGGCTTTAAGTTTAAATTCCTCTGCATCTAAAGGCTCAATAAATTCTTTATATTTTCTAAAAGATAGTAAGTAGAGAATTAGAATAACTCCTGTCACGATAAGAAAAACCACTAACATTATAGGATTGATTTGCATAAATTCTACTCCTTAAACTTTTATATTCATTATTTTTCGGGATATAAAATATGCAATTATAATTAAGATAAGAGCTACAGACATTACCAGCCTACCAATTATAGAGTTAAATATAGGGTTCATATAATCGCCCGAACTTACAGAAAGGAACAATATAAGTAATATCGGCACTAGGGTTAGCACTTTTTGTTCAAACTTCCTAGAGGATAAAAGTGTGTCAATTTCTTCTTTAACTTCTATCTTGTCGCTAATAATATTTGAAGTGTTCTTTATTATTTCAACAATGTTCCCACCAGCCCTTTTGCTTGTCTTAAAGACATCCACAAAATTTTCAATATCCTCAAGATGGGATCTATTTGCAAGATCCTCTAGAGCTACCTCTATGGTTTCATTCATTTCAATTTTTCGAACAATGTATTCAACTTCTTTTGTTATGAAAGCGTTAGGATCGGGATATAAAATTAAAAGATCCTTTAGAACTTCTTTAAACGAAGACTCAACCGATTTTCCCGCTGAGAGGGAGGAAGACAATGAATAAAGCATATCTTTAAACTGAAGATTTAATTCATTCTTTCTTTTTTCTATTATTTCCTTATTTCTTATTTTAGGGTATAGTAGAGCAACAAAGGCTACTGCTAAGGAAATGAAATAATTCTGATAAAATATAAATGCCACAATATACATTACAACCGCTGCTAATAAAATGTACATTACCCGCTCTTTAAAGCTCATAACGTATTCATTATAGTCAGGAAGCTTACTGCTATTATCTATTACTACAGCTTGGGATTCTTGATTTTTAATCATAAGGACATTACCTCTTTCACACTTTATCTGATACTCCTGCCATTTTGAACTTTAATGTGTTGACCATTTCGTTATCGGTTCTCCTTAACGATCCCATAACCTTCCCGTCTTTGGTCTCACCCTCTTCAATAAATTCATATAAAGTGTTCAATTGGATATTTCCTTCTTTATAGTCTAGAACTTCGGTTATCTCCAATACTTTTCTTGACTTGTCTCTAATTCTTCCTAAATGCACCATTATGTCAATTGCTGAGGCAATTTGCTGGCGTATTGCTTCTAAAGGCATTATAGCACCACTCAAAACCATCGTTTCAAGCCTTGAAAGCATGTCTTTGCTTGAGTTGGCATGTCCCGTTGAGAGTGAACCATCATGTCCCGTATTCATTGCTTGTAGCATATCAAGTGCTTCCGCTCCCCTGACTTCACCCACAATTATACGCTCGGGGCGCATCCTCAAAGATGCCTTAATCAAGTCTCGTATTGTAATTTCGCCTTTACCTTCGGTATTGGCATTTCTAGTTTCCATTTTTACAATATTTTTAATACCTGTTATTTGAAGTTCTGCAGAGTCTTCTATTGTAATGATCCTTTCATCTTTGGGAATAAAATTGGAAAGTGCATTTAAGAAGGTCGTTTTCCCAGAACCGGTACCACCACAAATAAATATATTGTATTTGGCTTGTACCATCTTCTCTAAAACTTTTGCCGTTTCCTCCGTCAACGAACCGAAGTTGATAAGCCTCTCTATTGTCATTGGTTTCTCAGGAAATTTTCTTATAGTCATTATCGGTCCGTTAAGGGCTATAGGAGGAAGAACCACATTTACCCTAGAACCGTCGCTTAACCTTGCATCAACTATAGGAGAAGCTTCATTAACAGTTCTGTTGACCTTTGAAACTATTGATTGGATGACGTCTTCAAGCTTTTGGCTACTTTCAAACTTTTCATTGAGCTGTTCGGTCCTTCCGTCCCTTTCAATGAATATGTCCTCGGCTCCGTTTATCATAATTTCAGTTACCGATGGATCATCAATAATTGGTTGAAGTATGTCAAGACGTCTCATTGAGTTGAATACCGCCTCACAAATTTCCTTTTTTTCCGAAACGGTAAGATAGATCTGTTTGGATTTTTCAAAAACTATGTTGGTTATCAGTTCCCGTATTTCTTCATCAGATATGTCTTTCCCTAGGTCCACACTATCGCTGACAGTTTTCTTCACTTCGGCTATAAGGTCTGCCTTATTAAAAGCACCCATAAACACACCTCAGTCCCTAGATATCATATCTTTCAATAAGCTCCTCTATACTTTCAGTAAATTCACCTTGAAGATCCATAAGACGGTTATTCCCTTTAACAGCCATCATACCGGGCACAACCGGAATATAATATTCTATAGATTTACCGCATACTTCTGCAGTATCAACTTCTAATGCCATATAGGCATTGTATTTGTTTAAAACCATATTTATTTTATCGGCTAAATCTAAGCCTTTTCGCTCTTTTAGAATGCTCATTTCCTTTGAAAACAGCTCAACTTTTATATCGGACACTGCATCTTGAGGCAGTACTAGAAGTATCTCATCACAAGCATTAAGAATTTCTATATTTTTGTCATCAAAACTGCTGGACATATCAACAAAAACAATATCATATTGACTCATATTTCTAAACTCATCAAGAAGAGTCACTAGTTCTTCAGGTTTGGATTCCTGCAAATCAAGAAGGCTCTCTGGAGGACAGAAATAATGCAGATTATAATCGGTATCAAAAAGTTTGGTCCCTTCAATTCTCAATTGCATGTTTTTACTGTTATCCTTCAAATAGTATAAGATGTTTGAAAGATTACACTCTCCCTTACAGCTAAAAAACAAAGGTGTCGATTGGAAGTCCTCTAGATTAAGGTAAAAAACCTCTAATCCCTTTTGTGCACATTGGATTGCACAACTAGTCGCAATGGTTGTCTTACCGGCTCCACCTATAGGAGAATAAACAGCAACTAATTTAGTCTTTTTTTCTCCGGTAACATTTATGACTTTAGCATCCTCTTTTTCGGCATATATATTAAATATGTCACTTACAATTTTATCACCTTGTTGATACTTGCATATTGTATAGTAATCATCCTGTGTACTCGCTACTTTTTCTGCTGTAAGCAAAATAACATTTGAAATATTTTTTGTAGGTATTTCATCAGAATAAAGACTTTCTTCTATCAATAAAATATCAATGCTGTTACCTTCGCCAGAAAGATATTCAACTAGACATTGTTTGTCTGTAAATGAACTAACCTGAAATTTTTGAGAGTGATTAAGCTGTAAATAACTTGCTATGCTCTCCACATATGTATCATCTAGGTCTGCAATAATAAGTTTTAACCTTGCCATAATATTTCCCCCGCAAAATAGTGATTTTAATTCTCTCACAATAGTCATATAATTATTCTATAATAATATTCTAATCATTATTC
>JGI24712J26585_10000239_pt1 | contig 47018 bp, 34 predicted proteins | sample BioPla3DNA2_FD_26585 | JGI IMG/M metagenome (IMG submission 26585) | reverse complement strand
ACAAAACATGGAATTACCGGTCAGAAAAAAATTTTTTATAACATTTCTTACGACGAATTATACCAACACGAAACCAATCCTTCCCTTAAGGGTTATGAAAAAGCTCGTACAACTTCCTTGGGAGCTTTAAGCGTAGATACCGGTATTTTTACGGGACGTTCCCCTAAAGACAAATACATTGTAAAAGACGCAGAAACAGAGTCTAATGTATGGTGGGCAGCCCCCAATAGAAAAGGTTCCGACAATAAACCCATTTCTAAAGAAGTGTGGAATGATTTATTAACAATAAACCAAAAACAATTAAGCAATAAAGACTTATACGTTACCGACGCTTATTGCGGTGCCAATCCAAACACACGAATCAAAATAAGAGTTATCAGTGAAGTAGCATGGCAATCACATTTTGTTAAAAACATGTTTATCCGTCCTTCCGAAGAAGAATTACTCGACTTTGAGCCTGACTTTGTAATGCTAATGGCTTCTAAAACAGTAAATCACAAATGGAAAGAGCATGGATTAAACAGCGAAGTATACATAGCTTTTAATATTACCGATAAAATAGCTGTCGTAGGCGGCACTTGGTACGGAGGCGAAATTAAAAAAGGATTTTTCTCTATTATGAATTACTATCTTCCATTAGAAGGAATAGCATCTATGCACTGTTCTGCTAATCAAGGAAGTGATGGGAGCACAACGCTGTTTTTCGGATTATCGGGAACAGGAAAAACTACTCTTTCAACCGACCCTAAGCGTCTGCTTATCGGCGATGACGAACACGGCTGGGACGACGAAGGAATTTTTAATTTTGAAGGAGGATGCTATGCAAAATGTATTCGCCTGAGCCAAGAAGAAGAACCCGAAATTTACGCAGCCATCCATCGCGATGCATTATTGGAAAATGTAGTCGTTAAAGAAAACGGCGAGGTTGATTTTTTCGACGAATCTAAAACGGAAAACACACGCGTTTCCTATCCTATTTATCATATCAAGAATATTGTAAAACCCATATCAAAAGGTCGTCATCCGAAAAATATTATATTTTTATCCGCCGATGCTTTTGGGGTTCTTCCCCCTATTGCAAAACTAAGCGATGACCAGATAATGTATTATTTTTTAAGCGGATATACTGCTAAATTAGCAGGAACGGAACGGGAGGTTAAAGAGCCTATTCCTACTTTCTCTTCTGCTTTTGGCGGTCCTTTCTTATTATTACACCCTACTAAATATGCAAATGAATTATTAAAGAAAATAAAACAACACAAAAGCTCTGTTTATTTACTAAATACCGGCTGGACAGGCGGAGCCTATGGCGTAGGAAGCAGAATTAAAATATCAACTACTCGTACGCTTATTAATGCCATTCATAGCGGCGAAATTAATAATTGTGAATTTGTTCAAATAAAACCTTTTGGACTATGGATACCAAAAGCATTGAATAATGTAAATCCGCTTATATTAAATCCTCGCAATGCTTGGGACGACAAAGAAGCCTATGAGCAGCAAGCCAAAGAATTAGCACAAACTTTTATCAATAACTTCAAAAATTTCACGGATAACGAAGAAGGAAAACGAATCGAAGCAGCCGGACCTCAACTATAATGTTTTTTACGATTTATCTTTCGGATAACATAAAAAATATTTACTCACACTTTCGGACAATGTACGATGATTCAAATGATCGGAAAGTGTTTCTAATGTATGTAAGTTATTGTTTTTATCGAGAATATGAATAGAAGGCAATGCCTTGTTATAGGCTCTGTTTTCCATTTTTCCGTGAGACACAAAATAATCTACTTCGCTTTGCGAAAGATGCATTGATAAAATAAATTCCGATTGTTTCTTTCGAATATAAGATTCATCTATTTCATTATCATAAACTTCTATTTTAAATAGATTTCGATAATACACGCGTTTACATAGCTCGGATAAAATATAATCGGGATGAGAACGCCAAAGTTTAATGCAATACCAAATATCACGGTCGTCTATATCCGCATAGGTTTGCAGAATAGTAGGGTCTTGTTGAAAATCGGAAAGCCGTATGTCTTTTTTCAAAAAAACGGCAATAGCCGCCGGCATCTCTATCGCTTGGTTTTTCCGTATGATTTCTTTGGCTCTTTTCAAAATATTAATGACCATTATTTCAATAACATGAACCGTCTTATGCAAATAAACTTGCCAATACATCAAGCGACGAGAAATAATAAATTTTTCAATAGAATACAATGCCTTGATATCAGCTACCAATTCATTGTTTACCACATTGAGCATTTTTATAATACGCTCTGTCCCAATAATTCCTTCCGATACCCCGGTAAAAAAACTATCGCGTGTGAGATAGTCGAGACGATCGACATCCAATTGTCCCGAAACAAGCTGATGTAGAAAATGTTTGGAGTAAGCATTTTTATAAATTCGTATGGCTAAAGTCAATCGTCCTTCGTATTCTTTGTTTAATTCTTCCATAAACAAATCGGTAATGTGTTCATGACTCACATTTTCTATCAGCGTATTTTCAAGAGTATGCGAAAAAGGACCATGTCCTATATCGTGTAATAATATCGCAACAAGCGCTGCTTCCTCTTCTTCTTTTGTAATAGCAATCTCTTTATTTTTAAGCACATCCAATGCCTCTTGCATTAAGTGCATAGCACCCAAAGAGTGTTGAAAACGTGTATGCGAAGCACCGGGATATACCAAATTGGTTAAGCCCAACTGCTTAATATTGCGTAAGCGTTGAAAATAAGGGTGCTGTATAAGACTAAATATCAAATCGTTTGATATTGATATAAATCCATAAACAGGATCATTGATAATTTTTCCTTTACTCATTATTATTAAAATAAATTAGCAATTTCTTTTTCATTCAATATTTTGCATATTTTTTCCCCGCACGGAGATATTTCCGGCGATTCACTCATAAACAGCTGTTTTACAATTTCATTTATTTCTTCAGCGAGCAAGGCTTGTCCTTTTTTAACACTCAGTGTTTTAGCCATAGAATACGCAACATTGCTCTTCCGACTTAATCGTATAGAAATTAAATTATTTTTATACGACTCAAGCAGCTGTTCCATAAGATGTTGCACATTGGTTTCTTTCATCCCGACAGGTATTCCGTTTAAAATAAATGTATTTTTCCCAAAAATCTCTATATCAAAACCAAGCAAAATAAAATCATGCTGTATGTTGGCAATAATATCTGCATCTTGAGGCGAAAAATTTAAGGTTTCGGGAAAAAGCAACTTCTGAACATCAGCAGCTTGCTTACTTTCCATTTGACGCATAAACTTATCGTAAAGAATCCTTTCCGAAGCCGCTTCTTGATTGATAATTATAAATCCCGACTTTACATGAACAATAATATAAGTATTTAATGTTTGAAACATCGGTAAATTATTGTTGTCGTTTTCCTTATTTTCTTCTTCTAAAGGCAATTGCGATTGTTGTGCGTGAGCAATGGCTTCTTCCGGAATATTTTCTTTTATGCTTTCGTAAATTTTCGTCCAAGCCTCATTGTTTTGTTTTTTATTTTTAAAAGGAGACGACGGCATAATGGGTGCCGACGTCGGCTTGGATGATGAAAACGGATTATAATTAGGGTCAACAAATATTTTAGGCTCTTTGGGAGTTCCCCCTGAAGCAATATAACTAAAATCTATTGGAGAAACATTGTCAAAATCAATTTGTTGTGAACCCAAATTAAAGTTCCCCAAACTTTGTTTGACCGAAGCTCGCAATATGGAATAAATGAATTTTTCTTCTTTAAATTTCACTTCGGTCTTTGTAGGATGAATATTTATATCTATTTGCGCCGGGTCTACTTCTAAATAAACAAAATAAGTTGGAAAATGATTGGCGGGAATTAATTCTTCCATTGCATTACCGATAGCATGATTAAAATAAGGATGTTTTATATATCGTTGATTAACAAACAAATATTGTTCACCTCTTGTTTTTCTCGCTGCTTCAGGCTTTCCGATAAAACCGCTGATGTTTACCAATTCACTTTCTTGATTAAGAGGAAGTAAACGCTCATTGTAAGTATTGCCAAAAACATTAATAATCCGCTGTTTTAAAGCAGATTTCGGTAATTTATATTCGTTTTTATCATTGTGATGCAAAGAAAAAGCAATTTCAGGATGCACCAATGCAAGCCGTATAAATTCTTCACGTATGTGATTATATTCTACCGCATCCGATTTAAGAAAATTACGCCTTGCCGGAACATTATAAAATAAGTTTTTAACCGCAAAAGAAGTTCCTTTTTCACACTGACAAGGACTTTGCTCTTGACATTGAGAGCCTTGTAGTATAATATGAGTCCCAATAGCAGCACTTTCATTCCTTGTTTTCAACTCTACATGAGCAATGGCAGCAATAGAAGCCAGCGCTTCACCTCTAAAACCTTTTGTCTTTAAACTGAAAATATCATCGGCTGATGCTATTTTAGAAGTTGCATGCCGCTCAAAACACAGGCGTGCATCGGTATCGCTCATGCCGATTCCATTATCGTTGACTTTAATCAACGTTTTACCTGAATCTTTAATAATCAAATCAATAGACGTAGCTTTAGCATCTACTGCATTTTCCAACAACTCTTTTACGACAGATGCCGGGCGTTGAATAACCTCGCCTGCCGCTATCTGATTGGCTACCGAATCGGGAAGTATATGAATAATATCAGACATAATTATGAAAGCATAATATATAACAAAATGATTAAAAGTCCAAGCCAAACAAAAACCCTACGAGTAGATTTTTGCCGCATTTTACGTTTTTCTTGTAGATTAATACGTAAATAATCACGAAACTCAACGTTCGGCTCCTCTCCTTGTTTCATTTTCTCATGCCTTACATCTTCCTTTTTTTTGTCATAAAAACGAGGAATATAATTGAATTTTTTCGCTTTTTCTTGCTTTGTATTAAAGATCATAGATTAGGTATTTTAATTTACAAAAATACAATATTTATAAATAACTGCCAATATAAACTAAATATATTTATATTTATTCAAGATATTTACAAATTAATTTTTATTTCTATAATATATTTTAGTATTTTTGTTAAAATTTTATTACTGACATACAACGATGAATATTATTAGTTGTTTTTTTAAACAAACTATTTTTGTGTTATTGTTTTTCTTTTTGAATAACTTTTTATTAGCACAAGATATTCATTTTTCCCAATTTTGGATGAATCCCATTGCTGTTAATCCGGCTGCTGTCGGTTTTTATGATGGGAACTTCCGCATAGGAGCTTACAATCGTTCTCAATGGTTTTCTATAACTAAAGCATACCAAACTAATGGATTATGGTTCGACGTTCCTTTAGCAAAACGTTCATCACATCAAGATATTTTCGGATTGGGAATGACATTCGATTTTGATCAGGCAGGCGATTCAAAATTTACTTCTCTGCAATCGAATCTTATGCTTTCTTATATACGTGCGCTGAATCGGAAAAACAACCATTTTCTTATGATAGGAATTTCGGGAGGAATTGCCCAGCGTACAATTAACTATGCTTCACTCTCTTTTGACGAACAATTTAAAGCCGATATCTATAACAACAGCAATCCTATTACGGAAACTTTTCCTACGTCATCTTTCCTTTTCGGCGATTGCGGCATTGGCTTGCAATGGTTTTATCAACCTTCGAATGCTTTTTACTATCAGTTGGGTGTGAGTGCTTTTCATCTTAATCGCCCTCGTCAATCTTTGTTAAAAGACAAAAGTATTTACATGCCCATAAAAGGAAATATACAACTCACTGCGGGATTCGGCATTAATACCACTATGATTATTACACCAAGTGTTTTCTATTCACAACAAGGACAATATCGCGAATTATTATTGGGTTGCCTTTATACCTATATTATTAGCCGTGATTTGGAAGGAGTGTTAAGTAAATTTGAAATCGGATTAGATTATCGCTGGAATGACGCTATTTATATTGTTATGGGAAGTGAGTTTAAACGCATCCGCATTAATATAAGTTACGATTTTAATGTTTCAAAGCTATTGCCTGCAAGCGATGCAAGAGGAGGAATAGAAATTAGCTTATACTATATTTTAAAAAAGAAAAAAGTATTTAAACGAGAAAGTATACCATGTCCGATTTTTTAAAAAATAAAAACAAATGATAAAAAGATACATCTTATCTTGTCTGCTTATTTTTCCACTAATACTTGTTGCTCAAGAGAGTAACGAGCTGTTGAATTGGGCTGATATGGCAACAAAGGAAAAAGATTATCAAGCTGCTTGCTATTTCTATCAAAAATATATTACAAAAGAAAACCCCACCGATGCTCGTATTTATTTCTTATATGCCGATGCCTTACGGCTTTCCTATCTCTACAATGAAGCCGAATATATGTTTGAAAAAGGACTGCTGCTTGACAGCAACCATCAATATCCTGAAGGACTTTTCTTGTCGGCATTGGTAAAAAAAAATAATGCAAAATATACCGAAGCATTGCAATTGCTTGAAAAATATCAACTTATCAATAAAACAGATACTTCTCTTCTATCAAAACGTCTTGCTATTGAATTAAAGGCTTGTCGGCAAGCACCCATTGTATTCAACGATACACTTCCCGTTTTAATCGAACGGCTGCCCCAAAATATTAATACGCCTTATTCGGAATTCAACGCTATACAACTCAAAGATACGGCTTTGTATTTCTCTGCTTTACTTCCATTTACGAAAAGTGAAAATATAAGCATTATCGAAGACTTTTATATTTCCGCTATTTATTCAACACGATTCGAAGTCAATGGATTTTCTACCCCTAAACTTATTTCAAAAAAGATTAACAATCCCAAATACCATAATGCTAATTTTTGCTTCAATCACGATAAAAGCAAAATTTATTTCAGTCGAACACCCAATGGAAAAAAAACCGGCATTTGGGTTGCCGAATGGGGAAAAAAGAATTGGAAAAATCCGAAACCTCTGCCTTCTTCCGTTAACTATAGCGGATTCAACAACACTCAGCCGTCTATTATTCAGCTAGATGAAGAAACCGACGTTTTATATTTTGTTTCCGATCGTCCCGGAGGAATAGGCGAAATGGATATATGGTATGTCATTATAAACAACAATCAGTTTGGCGAAGCCATTAATCTTGGCAGTAACATCAATACGCCCGGCAATGAAATTACTCCTTTTTATTATTCTAATCGGCAAACATTGTATTTTAGTTCGGATTGGCATGAAGGATTAGGAGGATATGATATTTTCAAAGCAAAAGGAGCTATGAGTGCATGGGAAAATCCTGAAAATATAGGATTTCCTCTTAACTCTCCCGCCAACGATATTTATTTCACTATCAACGAAGTCGATAGCGATGGTTACTTCTCTTCCAATCGTGCATCTGCTTACGGCATAGAAAATGCCACTTGCTGTAACGACATTTTTCAGTTCGAGTGGTCGCCTATTAAAGAAAAATCTCATAGTGATACCTTATGGACAAAAGACTCTATCGGTACGGAACAACTTTTAACAAAAATTCTGCCCATTAATCTTTATTTTCACAACGATGAACCCGACCCTAAAACCTTAGCCATCACTACGGATAAAGATTATAAACAAACCTTAGACGAATACATTGCCTTGCATAATCTTTATCAAGAAGAATATTCGAAAGGATTAGAAAGTAAAGAAAAAGAAGAAGCCGTATTACAAATCGACAATTTTTTTAACGATTATGTTCTAAAGGGATATGATTTACTCGAACAACTTACCACCTTGTTGTTAAGGGATTTACAAAGAGGAAAATCGATTAATATTACGGTGAGCGGTTTTGCCAGTCCTCTTTTTTCCGACGATTACAATATTAATCTTTCTTTACGACGAATTGAAAGTTTAAGAAATTACTTAAAAATATATGAAAACGGAATTTTCATTCCTTATATGGACGGGACAAAAGAAAATCAGTTGAAAATTATTAATGCTCCTAAAGGAAAAACAATGGCAAAAGAGTATGTGAGCGACAATCCTAACGACAAACGCAACTCTATCTATAGCATGGCGGCAGCATTGGAAAGAAGAATACAAATATTCGGCTACGACGAAGATACAATTATAAGTCTTCAAAAAGATTTCTCTCTTTCCCTTCCCGACTCCATACTTACTTTTTCCCCTTTATCCGATGATATTACAACTTACATCAAATACATTGAAATAAAAAACTGGAGTAAGGATACGATTATTCTTGAAAACAAAACACATCCGTCTAACTATTTTAGCACTCAATTAGAAAAAAATATAGTATTACCTAAGGAAAGTGTCTTTTTAACTTTGACTTTTTATTATCGTATTTTCAAAATATCGTCTACTAATTCGATTAATCTTGTTGCCAAAAAAGCAAACTTAAAAAAGGACATCCGTATAGAATGTATATTTAAACAATAATGCTGTTTTATATTTCTATTATCATTCCTTCTTCTGCTCCCACTGTTTCAGGAAAAATGGTGCGAGCTTCTTCGACCAATCCATCAATATTAATATATCGAGAGGAATAATGTCCTATTAACAAACGTTTTACCTTTGCCATTTTTGCTATTTGAGCTGCCTGAGCTGCCGTAGCATGTGATTTTTCTTCTGCAGCGTGTTTCATATTGCTCATAAAAGTAGCTTCGTGATATAGTAAATCTACGTTTTCAATAAATGGCACTATCGCTTCACTATAAGCTGTATCGGAACAATAAGCAAATTTTTTCGGTTTATAAGAAGATGGTCGCGTGATATCCGCATTTTTGAATACAATATTCTTTTCCGTATCAATATAATCTTCCCCTGCTTTGATACGCATTATTGTTTCGGAAGAAAGATTGTATTGGTTGACAAAGTCCTTGCATATATTATTAGGTTTAGTTTTTTCTTTAAAAATAAAACCGTTGGTTGGAATACTATGCAATAATGGAAACGTCTCTACATACATTGTGTCGTCTTCATAAATAATACTATGCTCATTTTCTTTTATTTCATGAAAAATTAAGGGATAACACAAAGTTGTATTACCCGCTTTCATTTGAATATCAATAATTTCTTTTAACATTTTATGGGCATAAATATGAACAGGGGTTTTTCTGCCGAACAAATGAAATGTTGAGAGCAAACATACTAATCCAAAATAGTGATCACCATGCAAATGGGAAATGAAAATGCGACTGATTTTTTGCATGCGAATTCCCATATTTTTTAATCGTATTTGAGTTCCTTCGCTGCAATCAATTAAGAAAAAATCGGTTTCTCTTTTTAAAGCAAAGGCACTGGAAATACGACTTTCCATGGGAGTAGCCGAACCACACCCAATAACAAATAATTTAAGCCCCATAAAAATTATTTCTCTTGATTTTTATTTGCTTTTTCGTCAAGCTTTTTAGTTTCCTTTTTTAGCGTATCAGCTTCATCTTTTGTTCCCTCTTTATTATTTTCTTTTCCAAGATAATCAGGTAATTTCATCCCTGCCATATTGAATAAATCATTGAGAGGCGGAACCGAATTCATTAATCCCGACACAAAATTGGCTGTGGTGGTTTTTTCTCCTTTGGCATTGTTGCCATCCCATACCATTATCTTGTCTATCTTGAGATTACGTATTGCTTCGACTTGTGTTTTAACTAATTCAGGAAGTTTTTCGGCAATCAAATAAGTAACTGCATTTTTAGTGTCTCCACCGGCAGCTTGCACTAATTGCTTATAACCTTCAGCTTGTTTTGAAAGAATTTCGTAAATACCCTTTCCTTCTGCTTCCATTTTTGCAAAAATCGCATCCGCTTCACCTCTTGCTTTGCGGCGATACGTTTCCGCTTCAGCTTCGGCATCGATAATTGCTTTTTCTTTTTCTATTTCTGCCGTAACAACAATATTGGCTTTTTGAGTTGCTTTTTCTCTCTCTGCACGTGCCATTTCAGCTTGTTTTTCAGCTTCATAAGCTTCTTTCAAAGCCTTTGCTTGTTGTACTTTTTCGGCTGCTACGGCTTTTTTCATCGCTTCGGCTTCTCGCTCGCGACGGTCGGCATCCGAATTAGCAATGACTATTTTTGCTTGATTTTCACCTGAAACCGCCGTTGCATTCGCATCGGCAGTACGAATACGTGTGTCTCTCTCCGTTTCTGCAATCCGAATGTCTTTATCTCTATCAGCCTCCGCTTTTCCGATTTCACCGAAACGTTCTTGTTCGGCAACACTCTTTTTAGCTTCGTTAATCGCTTTTGCTGCTGCTTCTTTTCCCAATGCTTCGATATATCCCGACTCGTCTCGAATGTCTGTAACGTTAACATTGATAAGCTTTAAGCCTATTTTTCGCATTTCTTGCTCCACATTTTGACTGATATTAATAAGGAACTTATCCCTATCGGCATTGATTTCTTCTATGTCCATGGTAGCAATCACTAAACGCAACTGTCCAAACAGAATGTCTTTTGCCAATTCTTGTATTTGTTCCGACCTCATACCTAATAAACGTTCTGCCGCATTGTTCATATTATCGGGTTCAGTAGAAATACCTACCGTAAAACTACAAGGAACATCAACACGAATGTTCTGACGACTTAATGCATTGGTTAAATTACACTCAATAGAAATGGGTGTTAAATCCAAAAAAGCATAGTTTTGAAATACGGGCCATATAAATGCCGCACCGCCATGAATACATTTTCCGGAACTATGTGCTCCGTTAGCATCTTTCCCTATTTTCCCATAAACAACCAATATTTTATCCGAAGGGCAACGTTTGTATCTGCTTAAAATAGCAGCAAACGTTATGAAAAAAACCGCTACAACAACGATAACTAAAAAAACTAACATAATATTTTTATTTAATGATTTTTATAATTTTTCTACACACAATATATTTCCCTCTACTACTTCTTTGATTTTAACAATGGTTCCCGTTTTTAACGCTTCGCCTTTTGTAATGGCATCGTATTCTCTTACACTATTTTGAATGCTTACCTGAACTTTACCTTTGCCTTCCATATTTCCCTGAATAGGAATATAAACAGTAGCTGTCAATCCAACAGATTGATGGATACTGATATTCCCACTTTCAACCATTTTGCTTAATCCATAAAAAATAAACATAACCCCAAGTACCAAAAAAATACCGACAAATACGGAAATAAGAATTACCCAAAATTTACTATCTATTAATCCGTCAAAAACAATGTAAGACCAACTAAAACCTAAAAAGAAATTAATGAAATTACGAAACGTAAACAACTGAAAAGGAGTTGACGTTAATTCTGTTACAGACGAATCGCCTACTTCTGCGGAAAAATCAACATTAGAATCCATTCCAACAAAAGTCATAATCATTTGTACTATAAATATCAAACTTGTTGAAATAGCTATCGCCCATGCAATTTGCTGCATAATATCCATTGATGACCACCATGTTTCCATATTATTAATAATCTAAAGTTATTTCGCAAAATTACTCTTTTTTTATTATGAAAATTCTTTTTTTTTACTATTTGTAGAAAAAAAATTTCCGATGTTTTATTAATATTGCATAGTTATTCCTTATCAGATTAAGAATTAGTTCAATCTTACAAAAAACCTTTAAATTTACCGATTACCTAAAATTCACGAATAAAAAATTCTTTTTTTTCAAACTGCAATGATTTTTTTTATACTTTTGCTACGAAATTATATCAAAATAAAGTTTTTATTATTATGAAACGAACATCCTAAACTAATTCTGATACACAAGTAGATGAATACAAAGCATGCGAGTTTCATACAATTTTAAATTAAAAAAACATAAACGTATGAGAAAATTTATTTTAATCAGTTCTGTATTAATGATAGCAGTTGTTATATTTACTTCTTGTGTAAAAACTTGTAAATGCAAAGAAGTTGAAGATGATGTTGTCAAATCTAATTTCGACCAACCCGTAGAAATTGGAGTTAAATGCGAAGATTTAAGTTCTTACACTACTGACCCTGCTACAGGGAAAAAAACAGGAGATATTTGCGAATAATTCTATCTCTATTTTTACATTAGTATTAATAGAGTTATTGAAATTTCGGTAAATTTTTTAAAAAATTAATGATTTATCAAAACAAAGTTGTATTGTCTTTTTTGGACAACAATAGTTCAATACATTATGACTAGATTTTTTTGTTTTACTTCCATTTTTATAAAAATACTTCCATAATCACACTTAATTCAATAGGAATTATTTATAATATTTTTTCTAATAATCTTAGATAAAGTTTATTTTCACATTTTAGCCAACTGATTAAATGATAAATAAAAAAAATATCATATTTTTTTTGGCTTTTTACAATAAAAAGTGTAATTTTGCAATCATTAAATAAACATAAATAATCATTAATTTAAACAGTAATCGAATATGAAAAAATTAGTTTTAATTGCAGCTGCAATAGCAACAGTAATCAGTTTCAGTGCTTGTAAAAAACATGTATCTGTACTCCTTATGTAGGAGGCTTTGCAGGCGAAAAAACAGAATATGAATTACCTGAAGACTTAAAAAAATGTTCAGAAATGTCAACCATTGTAGAAGTAAATGGTGTAAAAACTGGACTTGATTGTAAATAGGCTGCATTTAGTTCACTTAATAAAGCNTCATTAGTGAAAACTAATGGNGCTTTTATTTTTTATGATAAGAACAATACGATTTTGGTTACACAATGCACGCTATATAGCATTGCCTCAAAGCCTGTTGCCTGCTTTATTGGCAATTTGCATGGCAATGCAAACCGATTCATTTTCATGGCAACTTGCTATTATTGCATTTATTGGAGTAGCTTTCGTACATTTAGCTGCTAATCTGACTGACGATTACTTTGACTATCGTAAAAACAAAGTACTCATATCCCAACAAAATCTTCCGACCGTATCTCCTATTCGAAAAGGAAAGTGTAACTACCTAATAACTAACTCTGTTACAAAAAAACAATTAATAAAAGCCATTCTTCTTTTATTTTTATTAGGAAGTATATGTGCCGGTATTATTTTTGCTTATAGAGGAATCATTATACTTTATTTTGTGTTTATTACGGGATTTTTCAGTATTTCTTATGCAGGTTTCCCATTTTCTTTGAGTTATCACGGTTTAGGGGAAATTATCATAGGTTTTATTTTTGGTCCATTGCTCATGTTAGGAGTATATTTTTCAGCAAGCGGTTCTTTTTCACCAGCTATATTGATTGTTTCTTTGATAATAGGAAGTTTAGTATGCAATATTTTATTTTCTCATTCTATAATGGATATCGAAGCTGATAAAAGTATAAGAAAAAGAACTTTAGCTGTAGTGCTGAAAAAACAATCATTAATGTTGGCTGCTGCTTTTTTGCTAAGCATATTTCCTTATCTTATTTTAACCTACGGCATTATTAAAGAATATCTTAACCCTTATTACGGATTCGTTTTTTGTCTACTCCCCTTTTCTATTCTATTGTTTTACTTACTGTTCCAATACGTTTTACATCCTGAAAAAAAATACCGTAAACGATTTTGGATGGGACCTATGGAACAATGGAATGCTATCGAAAAAGCAGGAATCGATCAGTTTATGATAAGATGGTATTTGGCTCGTAATATTTGTGTGTATTTTTGTTTGATTATTGCTATTATTAGTTTTCTATAATGCTACGTAATTTATTGATTGCTACAGGATTTATTTCTCTTTTTCTAAGAATTATTGGAATTTTTGTCTCTTTATTGTCAAGTACTTCTTTTTTGTTTTCCAAAAATTCACTTAGTTTACAACAATGGCTTTTATAAAGATACTTAAACATAGATTGCTTTATCTGTTTTTTTTCTATTTTTGTAATTCAATTAATATTTGTATTATTTATAATAAATCAATACCATATAGAGTTTTTTAATTTAAATTGTATCTGCTATACTGAAAAAAATGTCAATAAGAGAAGAGAATTTAGAAATTTGGGGAGCGAAAAAAAACAATTTAAAGAATATTAATTTAATTATTCCACGCAATCAATTTGTTGTCATCACAGGCTTATCGGGTTCGGGAAAATCTTCTCTTGCCTTCGACACTATTTATGCCGAAGGTCAAAGACGCTATATGGAAACATTTTCTTCTTATGCACGACGTTTTATAGGCGAAATGGCTCGTCCTGAGGTAGATAAAATAACCGGCTTAAGTCCTGTTATTTCTATTGAACAAAAAACAGTGAATCGTAGTCCGCGTTCAACGGTAGGAACCATTACCGAAATTTATGATTTCTTGCGTCTATTGTATGCACGAGTTTCTACTGCCTATTCTTACAATACCAAAGAACCCATGATTCGCTATAGCGAAAAACAAATAAGCGAACTTATTGAAAAGAATTATAATAACAAAATTATTTACATTTTAGCTCCTATTATCAGAGGAAGGAAAGGACATTATAGAGAAGTTTTTCAACAAATACTCAAATGGGGTTTTATCCAAGCTCGTATTGACGGCGAAATCAAAGAAATTACATATCGCATGCAAGTTGATCGTTATAAAACCCACGATATAGAAGTTGTTGTTGATAGTTTAGTCGTTAAAGGAAGCAATCACAATCGCTTAATGAAATCCATTGAAGTAGCCATGAAATACGGCAAAGGCATTCTAATGGTATTAGAAGACAAACAAGCTGTTCCTAAAATATATAGTCGTTTTCTGATGTGTCCTACAACAGGCATTTCTTATCCCGAACCGGAACCCAATACATTCTCGTTTAATTCACCTTATGGTTCTTGTCCTCACTGCAATGGATTGGGAGAGATTACTGAAACGGACATTAATAAAATAAGCGACCCTCGCAAATCAATTCGCAATGGAGGCATTATTCCTATAGGCGTTTATAAAGCCAATTGGATATTTAAACAAATTGAAGGAATTGCCATGCAATACCATTTTACCCTCGACACCCCTATCGAACAAATTCCGGAAGAGGCTTTAAATGTAATTTTTTACGGTAGCGACAAACCCATTATGATTAAAAATGATACCTCTAATACTTATACCTATTCAAATAATTATGAGGGAATTATTAATTTTATACTTGCACAAAACACAGAAGATGCACCTGCCAATATTCGTAAATGGGCACAACAGTTTATGCACACCAAAACTTGCGATGTATGCAACGGAAGCCGATTAAAAAAAGAAGTTTTGTATTTCTTAATCGGCGGAAAAAACATAGCAGAATTATCATCGTGGGATATAAGTGTTTTAAATGAATGGATTCAACACATTAACGATTATTTAGACGAAAAAAAACAAATTATTGCTCACGAAATTGTTCGTGAAATTAAAACAAGGCTACAGTTTCTTCTCAATTTAGGAATTGATTATTTAAGCCTAAACCGTTCGTCTCAAAGTCTATCGGGAGGAGAAGCACAACGCATCCGATTGGCAACACAAATCGGCTCTCAACTTGTCAATGTGTTGTATATTTTAGATGAACCAAGCATAGGTCTTCATCAACGCGACAATCAACGACTTATCTCATCATTAAAAAACCTTCGCGATGCAGGCAATTCAGTGATTGTAGTTGAGCATGATTTGGATACGATGAAAAACGCTGACTTCATTGTAGATATGGGTCCACATGCCGGCAACGGAGGCGGCTATGTGGTAGCAAAAGGAAGTTACAAAGATATTTTAACTTCCGATTCACTCACTGCCGATTATCTGACAGGAAGAAAAATAATCCAAGTTCCTGCTAAACGACGCAAAGGGACAGGAAATACGATTACACTAAAAGGAGCAAGCGGTCATAATTTGAAAAACATTACCGTCAATTTTCCTTTAGGAAAACTAATTTGTGTAACGGGAGTTTCGGGAAGCGGAAAATCTTCGCTTGTCAATGCTACACTCTATCCTATTTTAAATAAGCATATTTATCGTTCCGAAAAAAAACCTCTTTGTTATAAAGAAATTACAGGATTAGAAAATGTGGATAAAGTTATGGAAATCAACCAACAACCTATAGGTCGCACTCCGCGTTCCAATCCTGTAACTTATATTGGCGTTTTCGACGATATAAGAAAATTATACGCTTCTTTGCCGGAATCTAAAATTCGCAACTATCAAGCAGGACGTTTTTCTTTTAACGTAAAAGGCGGACGATGCGATGTGTGTCGAGGAAGTGGTGTCCGCACCATCGAGATGAGTTTTTTGCCCGATGTGTACGTACATTGCGAAACATGCAATGAAAAACGTTATAATCGTGAAACGCTTGAAATTCGATATAAAGGAAAGTCTATCAGCGATATATTAGAAATGAACATTAGCGACTCCATTGCCTTTTTTGAGGGTATTCCTGCTATTCGTTCCAAATTAGAAATAATGGAAAAAGTAGGCTTAGGTTATTTAAGTTTAGGACAAGCCTCTACCACACTTTCGGGCGGAGAAGCACAACGCATAAAACTTTCTGCCGAATTATGTAAAAAAGATACGGGGAAAACTCTTTATATTTTAGACGAACCAACTACAGGACTGCATTTTGAAGATATAAGGATGCTATTAGACGTGCTAAATCAATTGGTAGACAAAGGGAATACTATTATTGTGATTGAACATAATATGGACGTCATAAAAGTTGCCGATTGGGTAATTGATTTAGGTCCCGAAGGTGGAAGCAAAGGGGGAAAAATTATTGCAGAAGGAACTCCCGAAGACATCGTAAAAAAAGGAAAAGGATATACGGCACATTATTTATCCTCTTATCTAAAATAAAAAAGGATTTTACCTCTTCTTTCTGTAAAATCCTTGCATTGTTATTTATTTTTTATTTCTTAATTTATTCTTTTATAAACCTTTCTATCATCAGGATAGCCTTCGCCTTCTATGATAAGTGTCAGCGTTTGATTTTCTATTAATTCATATTTATAAGTAATGTCGGCTTGCGGATGCGTCCCATCTTTTACTCTATTGGAAAAAGTAATTTTATTGTGCTTTCTTTCAAAATTTCCTTTCACTTGCCATTTATCCCATTTTCCGTCTTTGCGTTCAAAAAAATCTTGAACATAAGTATAATCAGCTCCTGAATTAAACAGTAAAGTCTCTTTACAAGAATCGACAGCTAAGCCTCTTAATTCTTTAATATCGCATTCCCATTTACCTACCACAGGTATTTTATCGTATTTGTTGCAACTTATTAATAGCATTACAACCGCAAAATTAAGCACTAATACTCCATTTTTCATTATTCTTTTCGAGTGATTTTTAAGCATTTTATTCATTTTTTTTAAATTTAATTAATATTTTTTATTTTTTTACAAATGTATATAAAAATACATTTAGTCTGAACAATATATTGAAAATATTTTTTTATTACTAATCGACAAAAATTTTTGCAATCCTTTTTCCTTTCTCGTATGCAAAAATATACTTTTATTTGTTTCAATTAATAATAAAATATAATGTACAAGTTTGTAAAAAATAAAATTCACAATAATCGCTTGTTTGTATTGCTTTTTATTTTATTTTTGCAAGGATATAAATATTGGTATAAAAATTATGTTAAATCCGCATTTAAATCCTTCTTCCGACAATCTCAATCTTTCTGATAAAGAAATAGAAAAGGTAATACGTCCTTCCGATTTTCGAGAGTTTTTCGGACAAGAAAAAGTGGTTGAAAATTTAAAAATTTTTGTACATGCAGCCAAGCAAAGAGGCGAATCTTTAGACCATGTGCTATTACATGGACCTCCGGGACTTGGAAAAACTACTTTATCTCATATCATTGCTAACGAAATGGGCGTCAATGTACGCGTTACTTCGGGTCCTGTTATTGATAAACCCGGTGATTTAGCAGGATTACTTACCAATTTAGAAACCAATGATGTGTTGTTTATTGACGAAATTCATCGGCTATCGCCGGTCGTCGAAGAGTATCTCTATTCTGCAATGGAAGATTATAAAATCGACATTTTGATAGAATCGGGACCCAATGCCCGCAATGTGCAAATCGGATTAAACCAATTTACATTAGTGGGTGCTACTACCCGTTCAGGATTGTTAACAGCACCTTTACGTTCTCGCTTCGGCATTAATTTACGTCTTAATTACTACGAAACTTCTACTTTGGAAAAAATCATTGCACGCTCGGCAACGATTTTAAAAATAGAAATTGATGAAAGTGCTGCTCACGAAATTGCACGACGTAGCCGAGGAACACCTCGTATAGCCAATCTTTTATTAAGAAGAATCAGAGACTTTGCTCAAATAAAAGGCAAAGGAATGATTGACTTAGAAATAGCCAAATACGGATTAGCAGCCTTAAACGTAGACATGTATGGACTTGATGAAATGGACAATAAAATTTTGTTGACCATTATTCAAAAGTTTAAAGGTGGACCGGTAGGCATTTCCACTATTGCAACGGCTGTAGCCGAAGATGCCGGCACTATCGAAGAAGTGTACGAACCCTTTTTAATACAAGAAGGATTTCTTGTTCGTACCCCAAGAGGTAGAGAAGCTACCGATTTAGCTTATTCTCATTTAAATATCAAAAGAACCGATATCATTAATAATTCTTTATTCGATTAATGAAAAAACAGATACCTAATATTATTACTTTACTTAATTTATCCGCAGGAGTTACAGCTATTGTCATTGCACTCCAAAATAATAAATTAGCTATCGCCGCTATGATGGTTGTATTGGCATCTTTTTTCGATTTTTTTGACGGTTTGGCAGCACGCTTACTCCGTGTAAAATCAACTATAGGCAAAGAATTGGACTCGCTTGCCGATGTCGTCTCTTTTGGAGTAGCACCCGCTATTATCATTTATCGACTTTATCAGCAAAACATTAATTTTCAAACAAATGAATTGTTTGGAGTGAATTTTTTATTTTTATTGTTCCCTTTACTTTATGTGTGTTTTGCAGCCTATCGTTTAGCAAAATTCAACATTGATACACAACAAAGCGAGAACTTTAGAGGATTACCTACTCCGGCAGCCGCATTTGTATTGATATCATTGCCTTTTTTCCCGTTTTTTCATTATTCTATCATTATCATTAGCACTGTAATAATTGCATTATGTTATCTTATGGTTTCCAATCTTCCCTTATTTTCATTAAAATTTAAAAATTTGAAACTAAAAGACAATCTTTTCCGTTATATACTCATATGTTTAAGTATATTATTGTTAATTTGTTTTTATTTTAAAGCTGTTCCGTTTATTATATTGACATACATGATTTTATCTATTATTAAAATTTCTTTATCTAAAAAATTAGAAAAAAAAGACGCATGAAAAAATACATTTTTTATTTTCTTTTGCTATCAATGCTCTTATCATCGTGCAAAGTTTTTTTGCCATCACGTATGTTAAAAGTAACTTCAAAAGAACAATTATCAACATTTCCACAAGAAAAAGAGCCGCAAGAATATAAAATTGCCCCCAATGATGTTCTAAAAATCAATGTTTACTATCAAAACGGAGAAGATTTTTTAGACATGTTTTCAATGGCTGATGTCCGCACTATGACTACCTCTACGAATCCCAATACGGGAATTGAATTTTTAGTAGAATACGACGGATTGATTAAACTTCCTTACCTCGGCTATGTGAAAATAGACAGCATGACATTACGTGAAGCAACGATTTTCTTAGAGGAGAAATACTCTCAATATCTTAACAATCCAATGGTTAAGCTACAAGTAATGAATAAAAGAGTTACCGTTTTTCCGGGAGGAAGTGGCGGCACGGCAAAAGTAATTAATTTAGTAAATAATAATACTACCTTAATCGAAGCCTTGGCATTAGCAGGTGGAATTCATGATGGGAAAGCCTACAAAATCAAACTGATAAGAGGAGATTTAAAAAATCCTACAATTTATCAAATTGATTTATCATCAGTTGACGGACTTAAAAAGGCAGATTTGGTATTACAAGCTAACGACATAATTTACGTAGAACCGGCAAAAGTACTTACTCAATTTATGAAAGAATTTAACCCTTATCTTTCTTTAACGAATACCATTCTATTGGTTTTACAATTATTTATGAGATAAATATTCATGAAAAAGCAAATTTCAAATATAAATAACGAAGAGATAAATTTTAAAATAATTTTTATTGTTTTAAAAAGATATTGGTATGTATTACCGGCTCTACTACTTATTGCTCTTACGATTTCTTTTCTTTATTTACGCTTTACACCCAGTGTTTATCAAGCAAAAGCTGTCATTCAGGAAGATAAAAACAACAACGAAGACATTTTAAAAAGAGCTTTTAGTGGAGTTATTACAAGAAATACAGGAGAAAACAGCACTTTAAAAAGTGTAAATTTTATTACTTCCCCCATATTTTTAAATAAAGTTTTAGATAGTCTTCCCTTAGATATTGATTATCATCGCAAAAAAATCATTAGAGAAGTAGAAATGTTCCCTGATAGACCTTTTGAAATAAAAATCAATTCATTGCATCCACAATTACACAATAAACCCATTGACATTGCTTTTTTAAAAGAAAAAAAAGGAGAAATTAGCTATGAATTAAATGATAAAACTTTTAAATATTCTTTTAATTTTAAACCTAATACTATTTATACTACTCCCGACATTCAATTTCAATTAACAATAAATGAACCTTATCAAAATTTAATCGCTCAATCTTATTATATTGTCGTTCCTGATACTGTATCAAAAAATAAAAAATACATCCGCAGCCTAAGTGTTGTTCCGGATCCTGAAGAATCGGGAAGTTTTACGATTACTCTCAAACACACTTGTCCTAACAAAGCAAGTATTATTGTCAATGCTATTACAAGAGAATTTCAAAAATTTTATTTGGAAAAAGAACAGGAAAGCTATACAAACATTTTGAAATACATTGATGAACAATTGATTTTCTGGGAAGAAGAAGTGCATCGTAGCGAAAAAGCATTAGACGACTATAAAAAAGAAAACAACATTGACCAAATAGAGCTTTATCTTTTAAACATTGAGAAAATTCAACCTGAGTTAGAAAAAGCAGAAGAAGAATTAGCTGTTATTGAACAAAATGAACGTGTGTTGAACAATATTTTAACCACCTTAAAAAAGGATTTAGAAGGGGAAGATATTGATATTTATTTTTTATTAGCACAAATAATCGGTAGCGATTTTCAAAAATCCCTCAATGCAACCCTCGAAAACTTACAAGCTTTACTAATAGAAAAAGAAACACTTTTGTATAATTATACACTTAATAGTGGAAAAATCAAACAAATAGATTCTCGTATCGAAACGCAGAAAAAATTAATACAAGAAGCAGTAAAAGTTACATTAGACAATTTACTGAAAGATAAAACCAAGCTTATCGAAAATATCAATTTGTATCAAGGCTCATTATACACACAACAAGATTATTCGACAATGATGGAACTTAAGAAATTACAAAACTTAACAGAAGTAAGTCGAATTTCTTATAATAAATTGTTAGAAGCTAAAATTTCACATTCCATTATTCGAGCAGGTGTAACATCTCCTTATATCGTATTAGAAAACGCAAGCTCTGCTCTCTCGCCGATTTTTCCTAAACGCAACATGACTTTTTTGATTACTATTATCATTGCTTTAGGTATTGGTTTTGGATTTTTATTTTTAAAATATCTATTTTTCAACGAAATACATGACCCGCAAGATATTATTAATTATACGGAAATACCCTTTTTAGGCATAGTTCCTTCGTACACAAACAAACACTTAGAAACATCTCTAATGGTTGTAGATAAACATCCAAAGTCAGCTATCGCAGAGGCTATGCGTAAATTACGAACCAATCTACAATTTATCAATAATGAAGAAGGTCCAAAAATCATATCTATCACCTCTACTATTCCCAGCGAAGGAAAAACCTTTGTAGCAATCAATCTTGCTGCTATCATTGCTTTCTCAGGGAAAAAAGTAATAGTATTGGATTTAGATATGAGAAAACCTAAAATTCACAAAGCATTTAATAGTGCTGAAGGTTCTGTAACAAACACCAAAGGAATGAGTAATATTTTGGCAGGAACACATACATGGCAAGAGTGTATCAAAGAAAGTAGATTAAAAAATCTTCTTTTTATTACTGTAGGAAATATTCCTCCCAATCCCTCTGAATTAATTTTATCAAAAAGAATGGTGTCTTTACTAAACGAATTAAAAAATCATTTTGATTATATCGTTATTGATAATCCTCCAATCGGTATTTTAGCCGACGCTATGACTACACTACAATTAGCCGATTATCCTATCTATATATTACGGTCAATGTATTCCTATCGTCCATTTATTCATTCGATGGAAAATTTAAAGAAAAATTGCAACGTCAATAATTTATCTTTTGTATTAAACGATTTTAATCTATCGTCAACCGGCAATAAAGGTTATGGATATACCTATGGTAGATATAGATACAGCAATTATTATTATGGCGGTTACGGCTCTTACGGTTCTTATGGATATAGCTACGGTGAAACTTATGATGATAGTCCGAAAAAATCTTCTTTGCTTCAAAAATTAGAAAAAATTCGATTTTATCGAAGAATAAGAAGAATTATTAATAAATAACAACAATGAAAATCATCCCTACCGAAATTCCTGATTTATTAATAATTCAACCCACTGTTTTTAGGGATAATAGAGGTTCGTTTTTTGAATCCTATAATAAAAAAACATTGGAAACAAAAGACTTTTATGCCGATTTTGTACAAGACAATCAATCAATATCTCATAAAAACGTAGTGAGAGGATTGCATTTTCAACAACCTCCTTTTGCTCAAGGAAAATTAGTACGCGTCGTTGTCGGTTCGGCTTTAGATGTTGCCGTTGATATTAGGAAATCATCTCCCTTTTACGGCAAACACGTAATGATAGAATTAAACGCAAAAGAAAACACCATGTTTTGGATACCGGAAGGTTTTGCTCATGGATTTGTCGCATTGGAAGACCATACCATCTTACATTATAAAGTAAACAATTACTACAATAAAAACGCCGAAGCCACCTTGCTGTGGAATGATAAAGATTTGAATATCAATTGGAATACTTCCAACCCCATTGTTTCCGAAAAAGACCAAGAGGGACTAAGCTTTAAAGACTTTATTTCCCCATTTTAACATTTACGTCAACTTTTTTTCAGGAAACGACAGTATTCGTTTTTTTTTTCATAACTCCCATTTCCCTATCATGGTTTGAAACATAAGACTTTTTTCCAATAATTTTTGAAATGTACGCCTTTTTACAACACTTGCACCAAAACTTTTCATATGAGAGGTAACTTGCTGACAGTCGATAAAGTGAAACTGATGTCTAAGAGCAAATTGCAGTAAATAATAATAAGCTACTTTAGAAGCGTCTCTCTGCAAATAAAACATCGATTCGCCGGCAAACATTTTGCCCAATGATAAGCCATAAAGTCCCCCGACCAATTCGTTATTTTTATAAGTTTCAAAAGAATGCGCAAAACCCAATTCATGCAAATGAATATAAGCATCAATCATATCGGAAGTTATCCACGTTCCTCTTTTTTGATTTTTACGATTCACGGAAGCACAATTTTCTATTACTTTCTGAAAATTAGTATCTACGCGTATTTCAAATTCTTGCTTCTTAATACGTTGTAATAAACTTTTAGAAAATTTTGCGTTATCGGGAAATAGTATCAAACGTTGAGGCAAAGACCACCATAGAATAGGTTCTCCTTCAGAAGACCAAGGAAATATTCCTATAGAATAAGCTGTCAATAAGCGTTGTGGCGACAAATCGCCTCCAATAGCAAGCAAACCGTCAGGGTCTGCTAATTCGGGTTTTGGGAAAACAATTTCTTCAGGTAATTGAAAAACCACTATTTATTTTTTACTTTTTGGCAAATCGTCTTTTCCCATAATACTTGCATATACTTTTGTATACGTATTATAGTCCGTTCCCATTGACATAGCTCTTAAAATAGCTATGCGTTTTTGAATAGGGGGATGTGTTGACGTTAAGTTTTCTTTATGCTCTTTTACTCGTGGTTTATTAATACACATTGCAGCAGTCATTTTTCCCGGATCAAAAACAACATTATCGCCCGATATTTTTTCCAAAGCATTGGCTAAGCTCACCGGATCGCGGGTAAAATTAACAGAAGTAGCATCGGCAAGGTACTCTCTTTTACGTGATAAAGAAAAATAAAACATACGAGCCAATATCGGTGCCAATATCGCTAAAGCTACTACCACTACAAGCACTAAAATCTGTGCAATTCCTCCGCCTCCGCCTTTTCCTCCCGAACTGCTACCGGAACTCCTACTGCTACTGCCTCCACCCCAAACCATAGAACGTAAAGCTATTTCCGAAATAATAACTATTGTTCCCAACATAATACTAGCAAAAGTCATAAATCTAACATCTCGATTATAAATATGAGACATTTCGTGTGCCATCACTGCTTGTATCTCTTGACGAGTCAATCGTTCGCGTAAACCTGTAGTAATAGCTACAATACTTTTTTTCGGATTCATTCCCGTAGCAAAAGCATTCATAGCAGGTGTTTCGATTACGTAAACTTTTGGCATAGGCAATCCGCTTGCTATTGATAACTCTTCAACTATATTATAAAGCTCTCTATCATCATCATACGAAATTGCTTTTGCATTTGCCATGTTTAAAATAATCTTGTCGCCACCTAAAAATGCAATGAAAGTTTGTATGACCCAAATAATAATGGCAATAAAAACCCCCGTAATAACGCCCTGATAATCATAAGGCATAAAGACATAACCAAGAATTCCGCCTAAACTTATCAGCAATAATCCCATGCCGATAAAAACAAGCCACGATTTTCGTTGGTTATTTTTAATTAAATCATACATAATGATTGTGTTTTAAAACGATACTTTGGGTGCAGATTTTGCTTCTTGAGTACTAATTTCAAATAAGTCTCTGTTTTTAAAATTAAACATTCCGGCAAATATATTATTGGGGAATATTTGTATTTTATTGTTATAATTAGTAACAACTTCGTTATAAATACTTCTCGAAAAAGAAATTTTGTTTTCGGTAGAAGCTAACTCTTCTTGTAAATTCAAGAAGTTCGTATTTGCTTTTAAATCGGGATAAGCTTCCAACTGAACTCTTAAGCCCGATAAAGCACTTGATAATTGTCCGTTAGCCGCAGCTTTTTCAGATACCGTTTTTGCTCCCATAGCTGCAGAACGATACTCAGTGATGCGAGCAAAAGTTTCTTGTTCGTGTTTTGCATAACCTTTTACTGTCTCTATTAGATTGGGAATTAAATCATAACGACGTTCTAACTGTACATCGATATTTCGCCATTCTTTATCGACAGTGTTTCTCATTTTTACCATTCCATTGTAAATGGCTATAATCCAAATAACCAATAAAACAATAATACCTAAAATAATCAAAAGTGTTGTTAACATAATACTAGTAATTTAATTTATTAAAAAATTCGTTAATTCCGTACTTAAAAAAACCGGTCCTTCGGTGCATACACAACGATTACCTGTCGTTGTTGATGTTACACAACAAAGACAAACTCCTATTCCACATGCCATCGTATTTTCCAACGAAACTTCACATGGAATATTGTTTTTTTGTGCTATACTTGCCACTGCTTGCATCATTGCATTCGGACCGCAAGTGTATATATAATCAAAAGTAGTTATTTCTTTAAAAATAAGATGATTTATAACTACTCCTTTTGTTCCTTCGCTGCCATCGTCGGTAGTAATATGTAGATGAGCAATAGATGAAAACATGTTTTTTAAACTCAATGCCTGTGATGTTCTGGCTCCTAATAAGACATGAGGTTTAATTCCTTTCTTATTCAATTCTTTGCTTAAATAAATCATAGGTGCTATGCCTGTTCCGCCACCAACGAGTAAAGGATTTTTAACATTATCGGTCGTGAATCCATTTCCAAGAGGATAAACGATGTTGATGTTATCGCCTTTTTTGAGTTGAGCTAATTGACGTGTTCCGTCGCCTACTTGTTTAATATACAACAATAATGTATTTGTTTCTGCATTGACATCGCAAATGGATATGGGACGTCTTAACATGGTTGTCGGCGAGCCTTCTACCAAAATATTGACAAATTGACCGGGTTTCCCTTGATTGAGTTTTTTATTAATAGGATTGACATAAAGCATGAAATCATTGTCTTGATAATGCTCTATTTTTTGAACTGAAAAATCGCTTACTTCTTTCATTTTTATTATTATCAATCTTATTTATATAACATTCTTTATTGTGTTTTGTTTTAAAAACTCTTAATCTTAAATGATTTTTTTCAATGAATTAACTAAAATTTCATCTAATTGTTCAGCGATTTCTTCTTGAGTTCCTAATCCGTTAAGGCGGACTAATTTATTTTTACTTTTAAAATATTTTATAACAGGATTGATTTTTGTTTCAAATTCTTCCATTCGTCCTATAATCAAGTCGGTTGTTAAATCGTAAGGACGAGCATCGTCGGTTTGAGCACGCCTTGATAATCGCTTAAAACAGTGCAACATAGGAACATCTAAATACACTACCAAAGAAATAGAATTGTTCATTCTTCGCAACATTCCTTCTAATATATAAGTTTGAATGAGAGTGCGTGGAAAACCTTTAAAAATATAGCCTCTATTTTTATTGTGTTTTGCCATTTCTTCTTCTACCAACTTAATTATCAACTCGTCAGGAACACTAATTCCATTTGAATACAAAGATTTTACGGTTTTTCCTATAGCCGAATTTTTATTTATTTCAGCTAGTAGAAGCTCTCCCGTAGAGATATAATGAAAATTGTGTTTTTTAGCAAAGATTTCTCCTTGAGTTCCTTTTCCTGCTCCGGGGCGTCCTATTAATACTACATTATACGATACTTTTTTAACTACGCTGTCAATTACGTTTTCTACACGTGCAAACACCTCGTTTTGTGTTCCCATTCCATTGATAGACGTAAACATATTTCTGCTTTTATAAAACTCAATAANAGGCAAGGTTTTTTGATTGTATTCGCGAAAACGTTCCTCTATCACTCTTTTATTGTCATCGCTTCGTCCTTCGATATGTGCTCTGTTTAGTAAACGTTTTGTCAATTCGTCGCTATCTACTTCTAACGAAATAACAGTATTTAACGAAGTGTTTAATTTTAATAAAAGTCCTTCTAAGATATAGGCTTGCACCAATGTGCGAGGAAAACCATCGAATAAAAAACCACTGACATCTTTATTTTCTTTTAATTTTTCCTCTAAAAGTTCTACTACTAATTCATCGGGAACCAAATTTCCTTTATCGATAAGTGCTTTTACTTCTTTTCCTATAGGAGTTTTATTAGCAATTTGTTCTCGTAATATTTCTCCTATAGAAATATATTCTAAATTATATTTTTGTAATAATAATTTTGATTGTGTTCCTTTCCCTGAACCGGGAGGTCCAAAAAGTATAATATTTAACATAAGCTCTACAGTGTTTTAACGTTGAATAATAAATTTAAAATGACGTATCTCTTTGGTTTTCGTATTATGAGTTTTTAATATATAAAACCCTGATTTCAAATTTGACACATCTATATTGTTTGTGAAATTTCCATTGTATACTTTTTGTCCATTTAGGCTATAAATTTCTATCCGTAAATCATTGCCTTGCATTGGATCCGACAAATTAATTTGTATTTTATCATTTGCAGGATTAGGATATATCCGTACATCTAACCTCGTTTCTTCTATATCATTGATTGCTACCGGTTCCCATGCATTCCCAATATAAGGTCGCAGCATTGGTATTCCCGCCAAAAAACTTTTTTCCCAATACTTGCCCGTTTTATAATACACATGTTCAGAAGCATTGCAGTTTTGGTCAAAGCCTACATTTAAATAGTTTTTAGTTTCAATTTGATAACCGATGTAAAATTTTCCGGAAATCGGAACAGGTTCCGATAAATAATAATGTTGAAGTCCGTATAATTCGTTACTGTATTCTTGATTAATTACCTTATGATAAATAAGTTTTCCCGGATAATTACTGCTGTCAGCCCATACGCTTAATGTAAATTGAAAATCATTTTCATTATTCAACACATGATTGATATACATTGCTATAGCTCTTAAAGTATCGTCTTGATGCAATTTAAATCCCATTGCCATTGCCGTTCTGTCAGAATAAGCATTGATAACCGTATAACCCGATTCCGGAGTTCCATCATCATAAGCAAAATAATTATAAAACTTTTGTTCAAAAACAATAGTGTCGTTTTTTTGGTTTTTATCTCCACTTCCTGCTTCTTTGAATATATGAACTATTTTAAACAAAGCACTGTCATTGTTATTAGCAGGAAAATTAGTCGTGTAATCAGGGGAAGAATGAGGATTATATGTCTGAAAACCATGAGAATATACGGGTGATATATTATAAGAGCCTCCGTCATAATTTCCTATCGCTTGGTCTTTATCATCGGTAACAACATAACGATAAGATGTGTTTTTTTCTACTTCAGATAAATTAGACAATTTAACTTTTAACTTTTTGACCAACTCCTTGCCTTGATTATTTTTAAACTGACTCCATGGCATCGCTTGATAATTAGCCAAAACACTTCCCGGATTTTTCGAAAAAGCCACATCATCAATTACCGTATCATTGATAGTACGTGCTCTGTCCAATCGTACATAGTCTATATTCCAAAAATCAACATTGCTTGCCCAAGTAGGGTTGTTTTCGTTGTATTCCAAAGAGGCATAATTACGAAATCGAAACTGAAATCCTTTATTAAAAAACACTGAATCAGTAATAGGAATCATCACTTGTCGAAAAAGTAATTTATTGGTATCCAAGCTATAATTTTCTATAAACGCCTCCATTGTCATTCCCGCCGAAGACCAAACATGTTTCCATTTACTTTCTAATGCAAGCACAGAATCGCAAGGCAGATAAATACTGTCTCCTTCTTTATAATTAATGCCGGCTATTATAAATAAAGAAGGATCACACATGCTAAAAATCGTATCGCCTATCGAAAACGATGTATCAGCAATATACAACCTATATGTATAGTAAGCCAATACGGTATCTCCCGTATAATATCCAAACTCAAGTACCAAGGAATCGGTAGATTCGGGAGCATTTCCCAATCTATTCCATGGTTGTCCCAATCCTCCTCCCGGTTGATAGAAAAAACTAAAATATACCGAATCCGAAGGAGTTAATCTTTTAGGTAATGGAGAAAAAATAGAATCCAAGCGAATGGGTTTGGAAGTGAGCGTATCGGCTGAGAAGGCAGTTTGACCGGCGTGTTCATATATTTTTCCATACTGATCTACCGCATCTAAAGTGGCGACTCCAAAAGAGGGGGCATTAATAGCAAACGATTGATTAATAAACGCATAGTTATCTATCCATAAAGCGGTATCAGGATAACCTATGGAAGTAGAAAAATCTTCTGTAAACGGAAGAGCAAGAGATGAATGAAAAATAAATGACTGTACTTTTTTTTGTTGTAATTGGAATAAGTGTTTTTGAAAAACATTCATTTGAGTGTTTGAATGCAATCCTGTCAAAATCTCTTGACTATAGGCACTTATATTCAACAAGGTTATACATAAACACAATATTACTCTTCTCATTATCTAATTTTTAAACTAAAACGTTCTTATTAAAAAACTATTGTATTAATTTCATGTTTTAAAGCAAATCTTTCGTGTATAATTTTTTATACTTCTCTCTCTTTAAATAATATGCGATTATTCTTAAAATCCCGTTATTGTAAATTCAGTCCTACGATTCAACGCTCTTCCTTCTTCGGTATCATTAGTACCGATAGGTTTATCGAAGCCATAACCTTTATAAGTAAGTCTTCCTCTACTTATTCCTTTAGAGACCAAATAGTCGCAAACCGCTTTAGCTCTGTTTTCAGATAAAGTAAGATTATGCTCTCTTGAACCTATATTATCGGTATGCCCTGCTATCTCAATTTTCATGTTCGGATTATCTTTTAGAAGAACAACTAATTTTTTCAATTCTACTTCCGATTCGGGTTTTAACTCCCATTTATCGGTATCAAAGAAAATATTGTTCAAAACAACATTTTCGCCCAACTCAATACGTTTCAAGTAAATATCCTTAATAAAAGGATCTAAGTCGGAGTGTTCTCCTTCCAATTCAAATGTTTCGGAATAAAATAAATAATTCGAACGTTCGACATGCAAAGCGTACATACTATTGGTAGGTATACAAATCAAAAACTCTCCTGTTTTTGGGTCGGAAGTAGAGGACACTACCATCTTCCCTGTTTTTAAATCAATTACTTTAAATAAAGCCTCTAAAGGAAATTTATCGGCAACATCAAATATTCTTCCTTTCATATAAGTAACCGCTCTTGGTCTGATTTTTTCCGGTAATTCGAACCAATATAGGTCTTCGCCTCCATATCCGCCGGGACGATTAGAAGCAAAAAAAGCTTTGTTGCCGGTTGCATTTACGAACAAACTTATCTCGTCGTCAATTGTATTGATGGGATAACCTATATTAACAGGTTCGCTCCATGTTTCATCAGCCAGATTTTTATTACTATAAAAAATATCTCTCCCTCCCATTCCTCTATGTCCGGTTGAAGAAAAATAAAGCGTTATTCCATTGGGGTGAAAAAAAGGATAATCTTCATCGGCTTCCGTATTAATAGGTCGTCCCATATTAATCGGGTTAGTGAAAATTCCCTCACCCAACATTGTTGTATACCATAAATCATAGCCTCCTATTCCTCCCGGTCTGGCAGAAGTAAAAATGATGGTTTTTCCATCGGCAGAAAAACTCGGTTGCGATTCCCAATATTCCGTATTGACCGGCGGACCAAAGTTTTTAGGTTTTGTCCATGTATCTCCTATGCGTTTTGACCAATAAAGATCACAACTACCGTATCCTCCATCTCTTTCGCAAGCAGTAAATATAAGGTATTTTCCATCGGGCGAAATAGACTGTCCTCCTTCATTAAAATGTGTATTGATTAAATCAAAAGGGGTTCTTAATAACCATTCACCGTTTTCGTATTCGCTATAGTAAATATCTTCCTCTTCTATACAATTATCACAAACAGTTTTTTTATCTCTTGGACGAAGTACCGTAAAAACAATACGCAATTCGTCTAATGTTAAACTTGGTAAATATTCAGAATAAGCAGAATTAATATTTTCTCCCATATTTTGAGGATGTATAGTCAACGAATCTTTTATCAATTGTCTACGAAACAAACATAATTCATAATTATCACGAATAGTAGGTGGAATTTCTTGTTCTTCGGCTTTGGCTCTCACAAAATATTCTTCAAACAAATCAATGGCTTTATCTACATTTCCACAGCGCATGTGTTCGTTAGCAACAAAAAAATATAATTTATAAGAAAAGTCCGGATCAACGCTTAGAGCTTTTTCAAAATAAGTACAAGATAATTGACAGTTTCTTAAAAAAGAATAAGCGTCGGCTAACATAATATAAGCTTCTATGAATTTATCATCCGCATTAACAGCCTTTTCAGCATAAGAAATAACCTTATCGAAATTGCGTTCTCCCATTGCTTTTTCTCCTTTGCGATAATAATTAATTGCTCTTTTATTCGTCGAAGATTTTACCTCTTGAGAAAAACTCGTAAAAGCAGTATTGAAAAATAAAAACAAAAAAACAATGATTATCAGCCGTTTATTTAAAGTCATATTGTTTATCTTTGAATAATTAATTTATGTGCGGAAAAATGGTTTTTCCCTTTAATTTTAACGATATAAATTCCATTTTCAAACGTTGAAAAATTCAATATATTATTTTCTTTGTTTATTCTGTGTTCCATCAATTTTTTACCGTCTATGGTAAATACCGTAGCAATCAATGTTTCTTTATCAAGTACATCATTGCATAAAATATTTACTGTTGTTTGAGCAGGATTAGGAAATATGTTTACTTTTGCGATTGAAGGAATATTTTTTCTGTCTTTGATTGCCGAAGATTCATCAATGCAAAATCGCACACTGTCTTTATCCTCAAATTCACTTCCGCTTAGAATTAGCCGTTCATTCAAATACACATAATAATAGCCCGCCCCCATTCCATTTTCTCCGTTAATGCCATCGCCATTGCTATCATAAATAACAAAATCATAACATCCTGTGTCTAAACAAAAAGATTCAATATAGCGAGTGTTAACGAACAAATTATCCGCATTTCGAGCAATGATATTCCCTTGAGCATCTTTTAACACCCAAGATGTTTGATCAGGATAAATATCGGTTTTAACATCCCACCTAAAAGAAATTCCTCTTTGATAAACAAAGTCCGTTTTCATTGTATCATTTGCCGTATTTTCATCTGTTTGCCCATTGGGTTGTGATGTCCATATACTAAGAGAATAAATTCCATCGGCTATAGCCAGTTTAGGAAGTGTTATTTTTTCAGCTTCAGCAAAAGATAAAGAGCCTGTCCAATCAAAGTAATCGGCTTCAAAACCATCTATTTGGTAATAAATTCTTAGTTTTTGCAAAGTATTTTCTCCCAAATTTTCGATTGTTACTTCAGGATGTAAAAAGAAAGTACAAATATAATCGGTAGGACAATTTATTTTAGTAATCGCTACATCGTATTGATATTTCGGTATGGTCGGGTCGTAACCTTCCAATGTGGTTGCTCCTGTATTTAAAGGGTCTAACCAGTCTTTCAACCGCTTATTGGGCGAAGGATTATCTTCATTATCCCAAGAGTAAGAAAGTTTTCCAAAAACATCATAACCGTCTCTGTTAGTACAACTTGCTGTTCCTCCCTCTAATTGACCGAGTATTTGTTTTTTAGTGTTGAATAAAGACGAACCTGAAGAGCCACCTTCCGTTGTTCCTTTATACCACCTATTTACTTTCCAATGCGTATTGGATGTGTATTCGCTGTAGCTGCTACTTTCTAACGGAGTGTTGCAAACAGATATTTTTTTATAATCACCTGAAGGATGATGAATAGCAACCGCCGACATAGCAGGACTATTTACTCTATTCCAGCCTGCATAATAAGGAAGATAAGATAAAGGAGGTGCCGAACTTAATTTAAGAAGAGCAAAATCGGAAGAAACACCACTTGCAACAAGACTGGCGCCATTAATTGAAAAACCGTTCATTCCATTTGTCCCATCACAATATTGAGTTTCATAACCGAAAATAAATACGAATCTAGCCAAATTCTTATTGATAACACAATGATTAGCCGTTAAAAAATAAGGAACACCATTGTTAGCTGTATTATTGATTAAAGTACCTGTACAATGTGCCGATGAAACATTTAATATCAAAGCTACAGCTCTTTTTACCATGGCATAAGGAATTCCTTCCGAACAATTAATATTGATATTACAGCTACCTGATTTCCCGTAATAGCCTTTTTGAAAGAAAAAATCTTTATAAGCATGCACTACCGTCGAAAGATGTATTTCGCCCTGCCCTTTGACAGCTATAGGCTCATAATATTCAACAACTATTTCATCGCCGGGCAATAATGTGGTAGAAAAAACACGTTCGGGAAGGTTGTTTTTTTCGGTAAATGCCCCTAATACATAATCTTTACTCTTAGTATAAATAAACAAGTTGGATGTTGCCGGAAGATAAAACCTGTCGAACACTAAATTAATAGAATAAGCACCTTGCGAGCTAATTCCTAAACGCCACAATCGGTCGCCGTTAGCCAATTGTGTCCATATTCCTGCATTCATTAAATTTAAATCTACATCAAATTCTTTTCCAAACTGAAATCCATCGGTTTTACTTTTATTTTCTTCTTGCAATAATAAATAATTATCAACTTGAGGCATTTTAATCATAACAATTTCATCGGAAAGCCGAAAGTCGGAAAAGCTATAAGGTTTACCGCCTTCGCTTATTTGTCCCCTACCGTTGATTGCAATTAATACGAAAAAAAAAGGAAAAAATCGTAAAAACAGATGTTTAAAGCAATACATAACGAATTTATTGTTAATACATTTAACTATCTTTTATCATAAAAAATAGTTTAGCAAAGATACATTAAATTTTTTAATTATACACAAAAGAATCAGAATTTATAAGAGAAAAAGTTGATATGAAATTTCTAAAAGAAAATATCCCCTTTTTTACTTTTCCGTTCCCCTACAAATTGCCGTAACATCAAAAAAAGTAAAATAAAAACATTCAGCAATGAATTTGACGATTAAAAATACTACCTTTGCAAAAAATCATCAAAATCAAACAACTCATAAAAACAGGTTTAATTATCAGCTGCTTATAAAGCAATAATTTTTCTATAAAAATTACGTTTAAATAAAAAGCTAATTGTAACAAAAAATTTCTTATGCAATATTTTTACTAATTTAATAAAAATTAGAACAACTATCTTTACATTGATTTATAGATTATTTACATGCTTATAAGTGCATTTTTTAATAATAAATTATTTTATCCCATCGGCTTATTTTTATGTGTAAATTTAGTCTATGCTCAGTCTCATTCCAATTTTCAAAAAAAAAGTTTTTTATTAAGCTCTGACACTCTTACCATTGACTCTCTTTCTTTGATTCCTAACAGTTTTACCGTAGAAGGCGTTAATGCTTCGGATTATGAAGTAAATGAAATAAAAGGAATTCTCATCGTAAAAAATCAAACCTTGATAGGTAAAACCATCACTTGTACATATAGAACCTATCCCCACTCATTGCATCAAGCAATAAAACATAAAGATGTGAGTATGATTGAAAAAAATCTCTACGAACCCATCAATCCCCTTATGATTGCCGATAAAACCGACGATAAATATTTAGAATTATCGGATGCTTATCTAATGAGTTCGGGAAGTTTATCAAGAAGGATTATGCTTGGCAATAACCAAGACATGGCATTACAATCCAATTTAAATTTACAACTATCCGGCTATCTTTCAGAGAATCTAAGCATTTTAGCCAATATTACCGATAAAAACATTCCCATTCAGCCGGAAGGAAATACTCGTCAGATTCAAGAATTTGACAAAATTTTCATTCAAATGAAATACAAAGAAAAAGTTTCTTTATGGGCAGGCGATATCGAAAACAATTCCGAAGGGACACATTTTATGCGTTTTACCAAAAAAGGACAAGGATTGATGAGCGATATGAATTTTAAAGCGACTACTAAAAAAAACGACACGATAAATTATCGTGTCAAAGCCTTAGGTGCAATAGCAAAAGGAACTTTTCGTCGTCAGCACATAGTCGCTATAGAAGGCAATCAAGGACCTTATCTGTTGAGTGGCGAAAACAATGAAAATTTTATTATTATTTTATCGGGTTCGGAACGTATTTATATTGATGGAAAACTACTTACGCGTGGCGACGACGCCGACTATGTTATCAACTACAATTCGGGCGAACTAACATTTACGGCTAATCAACTCATTACAAAAGACAAGCGTATTGTTGCCGAATTTGAATATTCGGATTTAAACTACATACGCGGTCTTACGCATGTCAGTGCATTTATGCAGAAGAAAAAACTTGATGTATCTTTTCATTTTTACCATGAACAAGATTTTAAAAATCAATCCAATCAGTTTAATATGACCGAAGAACATAAAGTTTTTTTACAAAGCATAGGGAATCGTATTGAGCAAGCCTATTTTCCCGCTATTGACAGTGCCGCCTTCCATACGGAAGAAGTTATGTACAAAAAAATAGACACTTTGGTTAACGGCATTTATTATGATTCCGTATTCGTGTATTCTACCGACAAAGACAGCGCATGTTTTCGTTTGCGATTCAGCTACGTAGGCGAAGGAAACGGAAATTATGTGCTTAGCCAAAGTGCCGCTAATGGAAAAGTATACACATGGGTAGCACCTATAGGCAATCGTCGGCAGGGCGATTACGAAGCCGTAATTTTATTAATAACCCCTAAGCGTGTTCAAATGTATAGCATGGTCGTCAATTATGAGCTTCCTAAAAATACGTTTATTCATTTAGAAACATCTTTATCGAACAACGACATTAATACTTTTTCCTCAATAGGAAATTCTCAAAATGTGGGATTAGGAATTACTTTTTCGTTAAGCAATACAAGCGATTTGAAAAGCAAGAAAAAGAAAGAAGCCAAATGGCAAATGCATTCTTCACTTTATTATGAAAGTAAAAATAAGTTTTTCGATTACATTGAAAATTATCGAGATGTAGAATTTTTACGTAATTTTAATTTAAGTCAATCTTTATCGGAAAATGAAGAGCATTACGTAGGAGCAAAAATGCTTTTTAAACATAAAAATCACGGAAGTGTCGGCTGGACAAGCAATTTCTTTTTAATTCCGACAAATGAATGGAAAGGCTTACAACATCATTTGCTGTTAAATATGCGAGTAAAATCCTATAAAATGTTGCTCGACGCTTCGCTACTGCAAACACAATCGAAAGAAAATCAGACGGTTTTCATAAAACACAAAGAAGTTGTCAGTAAAGAATTTCGCTATATTGAAGTAGGTTTAAAAGAAGAAATGGAATTTAATCAATTCAAAGAGCAAACAACTCATCAGCTTTTGCCTTTAAGCCATGCTTTTAACGAAGCAGGTGTTTTTCTGAAAAACAACGACAGTACGGCAGCAGCTTTTGCCTACCATCTGCATTATAGCAATCGCATCGATAAATCGGTTTTTAATCAAAGCATGAACATTGCCTCTATTGCTCACGAAGCAAGCATAGGTTTTGATTTTCTGAAAAATGCTTCTCAACCGCTACGACTTAATTTTACCTACAGAAACATAAGCTATAAAGACAGTTTAAGCCTTACACAAGCACCTGTCAATACCGTTTTAGCCAATATTGATTACGGAAAGCGTTTTTTGAAAAACACCATTCAAACAAGTATTTTTTATGAAATAGGCTCAGGATTAGAACAAAAACACAATTACAATTACATTAAAGTTGCCGACGGACAAGGAGTTTACGAATGGATAGACTACAATAAAAACGGCATAGAAGAATTAGACGAATTTGAAATTGCCGTTTTTAAAGACAAAGCCAATTATATACGAATGTGGTTGATATCCAAAGATTATATCAAAACTTACAACAATAGCATGACATTGAATTTGCTTTTAAATCCCGCAGCCGCATGGTCGAAAGCCGACGGATTTAAAAAATTTATAGCTCGTTTTTCCAACTCAACAACTTTTCAAACCAAATTAAAACAAACATCCTCTCGTTTTTCACAAATAGTCAATCCTATATATATCAACACCGTAGACACTGCTTTAGTGAATAATCTCATGCACTTCAGAAATGCCTTTTTGTTCAATCAAAACAGCACCGTTTGGGGAGTAGACGCTATTTATTCCAACAATAAAAATAAAATGCTAACAGTGAACGGATTTGAGTTTTCTAACAAAGAAGAATGGCAGTTGACAGCACGTTGGCAATTTGTTAAAGATTTTATTTTCACATTTAATTATTATGAATCTTTTTATTTGCGAAATTTCGATTTTTTTAATTCTCGCAATTTCAGAATCAAAGGGCGTATCTATGAACCGATAATTACCTACCAATTCCAAAACAAGCTGACAGTAAAACTATTATATTCTTACAGCCAAAAAAACAATCGCTTAAATATAGAACGTTCGTATATTAATAAAGTAAGCACCGAAATTAATTATCGCATGCCTAAAAAAGGCAGCTTTTACACTCAAATTTCTTATTATCATATTGTTTTTAAAGGCGAAACCATGGGCTCTATTGCGTACGAAATGTTGGATGCTTTGCAACCCGGACATAACGGTGTGTTTACGCTTATGTATAATACCAATCTTTTTCAAAATTTACAGCTAAATCTCACATACGAAGGACGTATTTCCCCTAAAGTTAAGATGATACATACAGGAGGAATAGAAGTAAGAATGTTCTTTTAAAAAAACAGCGGAATTTGGTAGAAAACAGAGAAATTTTAATTTTTTAATAATATTAAGATTTAAAATACGTTAATTACAATTTATATAAAAACCCATAAGTGTTGTATAAAATTTTTTTTCGATGAGATTTTTTAAACTATTTATTTCTTTTTTATTTTGTTTTATAATTACTTACACTGCCTTTTCTTTGAATATAAAAGTAAGAGTACTATCCGAATACGATGTTAACTCGGTCAATGTCAAAGTAGTTTCAGGTTCTTATATGGTACTGTGTAATAATCAGAAAGTTTTTGTTGATGATTTATCGCCTAACGAAGCTCTTACACTTACTTTTCATAAAAATCAAATCAGATTGGAAAAAGGAATAGAATTAATAGGAATTTATAATCATATCGAATTTATAGGGAAAAAATACAACAACACTTTTTCGCTAAGTTCGCCTCAAATCGACAGAAAACGAACCTACGAAGAGCATTTAACCGTTATTGCTCGCGACGAAATGATTTTTATCAATCGTATTGATTTAGAAAAATACGTAGCAGGAGTTGTCCAATCGGAAGTATTTGGAAGTTCTGAAGATGTGGAATTTTTTAAAATTCAAGCAATTGCATCACGCACTTATTGTTTAGCCAATTTGAATCGTCATCTGAAAAACGGATATAATCTTTGCGATGCCGTTCACTGTCAATCGTATAGAGGAAAATGCACTGAGCCTGATATTTTAAGAGGAACTTTCGAATCGTTTAGCGATGTCATTGTCGATAGTACGAATAAATTGATTTCGACGGCTTACCACTCTAATAGCGGAGGAATGACGGAAGACGCCAAAAATATATGGCAAGTGCAAGTGCCTTATTTGCTTTCTGTTGTCGACACTTTTAGCATAGGAGCTAAAAATTATTTATGGGAAAAATCTATTCCTAAACAACAATGGCTCAATTTTTTCATCAATAAATACGGCGAAAAATACAAATCCCCTGAATTGCAAGAGGAAGTATTGAATTTCACTCAAGATAAACGCATTGCCAAATGGGTCGTTGCCGACGACACCATCCCTACCAAAAACATAAGAGAACATTTTAATCTGCGTTCTTCTTATTTTTCCGTTGAAACAAAGAACGATACCGTATATTTACACGGAAAAGGATATGGACACGGCGTAGGACTGAGTCAAGAAGGAGCTATACGAATGGTAAAACTTGGCTATAACTGTATTGATATTTTACAATTCTACTATAGTAATATTAATATTGTAAAATATACGGAAATTATCGGATTTGAATAAGTAAGCAAAATACGGCTTAGAATAAATACAACAAAAATGAAATTAAGTGTAATCATTGTCAATTATAATGTAGAACATTTTTTAGAACAGTGCTTACATTCTGTTTTTAAAGCCATAGAACCGATAGATGCAGAAGTATTTGTAGTGGACAACAACTCTACCGACGATTCGGTAAATATGATAAAAAACAAATTTCCTCAAGTCCGTCTTATCGAGAATAAAGAAAACGTAGGCTTTTCAAAAGCTAACAATCAAGCTATTCGGCAAGCAAAAGGAGAATACGTACTGCTGCTCAATCCCGATACCGTAGTAGAAGCCGATACTTTTTCTCAAACCGTTTCTTTTATGGACCGAACTTCCGACGCAGGAGGATTAGGCGTGAAAATGGTTAACGGACAAGGCGTTTTCTTACCGGAATCAAAAAGAGGACTTCCCCTACCTAAAGTTGCCTTTTATAAAATATTCGGATTATCCAAACTATTTAAAAAATCGCATCGTTTCGGAAAATACCATTTGACCTATCTAGACCCTGATGAAATACACGAAGTTGAAGTATTGTGCGGAGCTTTTATGCTATTACGCAAATCGCTTCTTGATAAAATTGGCGGTTTGGACGAAGAGTTTTTTATGTACGGAGAAGACATTGACCTTTCCTATCGAATTACGCAAAACGGATATAAAAATTATTATTATCCATTGACAAGAATTATTCATTATAAGGGAGAAAGCACAAAAAAAAGCAGCATAAATTACGTCATAGTGTTTTACAAAGCAATGCAAATATTTGCCGAAAAACATTTTTCTCAAACAAATGCAAAGGCTTTTAATTTTCTGATTTATATTGCGATATGGCTTCGTGCTTCTTTTTCCATCTTTAAGCGGATTGTCCAAAAAACAAGTGTGCTTTTATTCGACATCTTGTTTATTTTTGGAGGTTTATTTTTAATCGGTTTATATTGGGAACAAATGATATTAATTCCCAAAAACAGTAGTTTTTCCGATACGTTTTTCTTTATTGTTTTGCCTATTTACACCTTAATATGGATAATATCTATTTATTTATCAGGAGGATATAAGCGACACATCGTATTAGAAGATATCGGGAAAGGAATCTTAACAGGAAGTATTGTCATATTGCTGATATATGCCGTCGTGAACGAAAATCTTCGTTTTTCAAGAGCAATTATTGTATTGGGAACTTTTTGGGTATTGGTAATCACTTATTTATTCCGTTATGTATTAATAAAAACAGGTTTTCTTTACTCTTCTTTCAGCAAACATCATTTAAAGCGAATATTAATAATCGGAGACTTGGAAGAAGCTAAACGAGTGGCTCTTTTATTAGGGACAATACCCATACAAAAAGAATTTATAGGATTTATTTCACCCGAAAACAACAATCAAAATCCAACCGATAACAAAGAGTTTATAGGTAATTTCTCGCAATTAAAAGACATTGTTTCCGTCTACAAAATTAATGAACTGATTTTTTGCAGCGCCAGCCTTTCCATTAAAGAGATTATCAATACGATGTCCGATTTTCATCATTTATCGTTAGAGTTTAAAATCGCCCCTCTTAACAGTTCGTATATTATTGGAAGCAACTCTGTTAATATACAAGGCGACATCTATACTCAACTCATCAATTCGATAGGAAAAAAAGAAAATAAATACAAAAAAAGAATCTTAGACATAGGACTGGCTTTGTTGTTTTTACTATTCTATCCTATTTTAATGGTATTTGTTCAACGCAAAGCCATGTTTTTACGCAATGTTTTTTTAGTTTTGGCAGGAAAAAAAACATGGGTAGCTTATCATCCTTTGTCTGAAAAAACAAGCAAAAAAATCCCACCTCTTCGAAAAGGAGTGTTGTTTGCAACCGATAGAGTTCATATAGAAAATTATGAAGAAGAAATTATTGATAAAGTCAATGCTATTTATGCACAAGATTATAAAATAAGAAACGATTTACAAATTATTTTTAAAGCATTTAAGCATTTAGGACGATAAAATTCACTTAGTATAAAATCATCGATAAGCCTTTCTAAATTCTTGTTTTTGAATGATTTTTTTTATATTTTTGCAAGCATCGTATTAATATTAATATACATATATGTTTCAATCACTTACTGATAAATTAGACCGAGCTTTTAAGATTTTAAAAGGGCAAGGATATATTACCGAAATTAATGTTGCAGAAACATTAAAAGAAGTTCGTAAGGCTTTATTAGATGCTGACGTAAGCTATAAAATAGCAAAAGAAGTTACCGACACAATCAAGAAAAAAGCGTTAGGACAAAATGTGTTGACTGCTGTTTCGCCCGGACAATTAATGATTAAAATCGTTCACGACGAATTAGCCATATTAATGGGTAGCGAACACACTGAATTGAACCTTAAAGGCAATCCAAGCATTATCCTTTTAGCCGGTTTACAAGGCTCTGGAAAAACAACACATGCTGCAAAATTAGCCTATTTTCTTAAACATAAAAAAGCGAAAAAAGTGTTGTTGGTTGCAGGAGACGTGTATCGTCCGGCTGCAATAGAACAATTAAAAGTTCTGGGAAATCAAATAGAGGTTGATGTTTTTTCCGAAGAAAACAATAAACAGCCTGTAGATATTGCTAAAAAAGGAGTTGCTCACGCAAAAGAATTCGGACACAATGTGGTCATTATTGATACGGCAGGACGCTTGTCTGTTGACAAAGAAATGATGGACGAGATAGGAAACATAAAAGATGCCGTTCGACCCAATGAGATTTTATTCGTTGTCGACTCTATGACAGGACAAGATGCTGTCAATACGGCAAAAGCATTCAATGACAAGCTCAATTTCGACGGAGTAATTCTTACCAAATTAGACGGCGATACACGCGGCGGAGCTGCATTAACCATTCGTTCCGTAGTAGAAAAACCCATTAAATTTATCGGAGTAGGCGAAAAAGTAGAAGCCTTAGATATTTTCTACCCTACTCGTATGGCAGACCGTATTCTCGGAATGGGCGATATTGTTTCTTTTGTCGAAAGAGCACAAGAACAATACAATGAAGAAGAAGCAAGAAAATTACAAAAGAAATTTGCAAAAAGTCAATTTAATTTTAATGATTTCTTAGCTCAAATTCAGCAGATTAAAAAAATGGGAAATATGAAAGAGCTGATGGGAATGATTCCCGGCATTGGAAAAGCAATAAAAAATACGGATATTGATGATAACGCCTTCCGCTCAATCGAAGCCATTATCGGTTCCATGACCAAAGAAGAAAGAGAAAATCCTGCCATTTTGAATGGTAGCCGAAAAAAAAGAATTGCAATGGGTAGCGGAACCAATATCCAAGAAGTGAATAAATTAATCAAACAGTTTGAAGAAACATGTAAAGTAATGAAAATGGTTTCAAGCGGAGGCGGGAAACAATTAATGAACAATCTTTCTAAATTAAAATAAAATTATTCTATGATACTTATTGATGGTAAAGAAATTGCAAATCAAATTAAAGCCGAAATAGCACAAGAAGTAAAAATATTACGAGAAGAAAGAGGAAGAGCACCTCATTTGGCAGCAGTTTTAGTAGGCAACGACCCTGCAAGCGAAACCTATGTCGCCAACAAAGAAAAAGCCTGTTTTGAAGTAGGAATGTCGTCTTCCGTATATAAAATCCCTGCCGATACCACAGAAGAAAAACTGATAGAAACCATAGAGTTTATCAATAACGATACGGAAATCGACGGTTTAATAGTCCAATTACCTATACCTAAACACATATCTGCCAATAGAGTAATTGAAAGTATTCTTCCTCAAAAAGACGTAGACGGCTTTCATCCCGTTAATGTAGGAAGAATGGTAATAGGACAGCCTTGCTATCTTCCTGCTACCCCATTTGGAATTAGCATGCTATTAGAACGTAATAAAATTGAAACTTCAGGAAAAAATTGCGTTATCGTCGGAAGAAGCAACATCGTTGGAACCCCTCTAAGTATCATGTTATCACGAAACAATCCTTTGGCTAATTGTACAGTAACTCTGTGTCATAGCAGAACAAAAGATTTAGCCAAAATATGCAAAACTGCCGATATATTGGTAGCTGCAATCGGACAATGCGAAATGATAACCGCCGATTATGTGAAAAAAGGAGCAACCGTCATTGACGTAGGCATACATCGTGTTGCCGATTCGACAAGAAAATCGGGATTCCGTTTAAAAGGAGATGTCAAATTTGACGAAGTAGCACCTCTAACCGAATACATAACGCCGGTTCCCGGAGGAGTAGGTCCTATGACAATTATAGGACTAATTATGAATACTTTGAAAGCCTTTAAAGGAGAAATCTATTCTTAATAATCAATATAAAAAATAATAGTAATGATAGAAAAAATAACAAGTAGCCAACAAGCTATTGATATGGAAAACAAATACGGAGCACATAATTACTCACCCCTTCCCGTAGTATTATCCAAAGGAGAAGGTGCTTTTGTATGGGATGTGGAAGGAAAAAAATATTTCGATTTTCTTTCTGCTTATTCAGCAGTTAATCAAGGACATTGTCATCCGAAAATTATCAGTGCCTTAACAAAACAAGCAAATACTCTCACCTTGACATCCAGAGCATTTTACAACGACAGCTTAGGACCTTACGAAAAATATATTACCCAATTCTTTGGTTATGATAAAGTATTACCTATGAATACCGGTGCCGAAGGTGTCGAAACCGCATTAAAGTTAGCTCGCCGATGGGGCGTAGTCAAAAAGGGAATAGATAATGATAAAGTCTTAATCGTTTGTTGTGAAGGAAATTTCCACGGACGTACCGTTACGGTTATTTCTATGTCAAACGACCCATCTTCTTATACCAATTACGGACCGTTGACACCCGGATTTATTCGTATCCCTTATAACAATGTCGAAGCCTTAGAAAAAGTATTAACAGAACATGGAAAAAATATTGCAGGCTTTTTAGTAGAACCTATTCAAGGCGAAGCAGGAGTTTATGTCCCTGACGAAGGCTATTTGAAAAAAACCTATGACTTATGTAAAAAACACAATGTGTTGTTTATCGCTGATGAAATACAAACAGGAATTGCTCGTACAGGGAAAATGTTGGCTTGCGACCACGAAAACGTACATCCCGATATTTTAATTTTAGGAAAAGCCTTATCGGGAGGCGTACTTCCGGTATCTGCCGTATTAGCCGATGACGATATTATGTTATGCATCCAACCCGGAGAACACGGTTCCACTTTTGGCGGATTTCCTTTGGCATGCGCAGTAGCCGTAGCAGCTTTAAATGTGGTGAAAGAAGAAAATATGATGGAAAAAGCAGAACACTTAGGAAAAATATTCCGTGAGCATATCAAAAACATTTCATCCGATATGATTGCATTGGTAAGAGGAAAAGGCTTATTGAACGCTGTTGTTATTAAAGAAAAAAACAACAAAACAGCATGGGATGTATGTTTAAAAATGCGTGATTTAGGTTTATTGGCAAAACCGACCCACGGCGATATTATACGTTTTGCACCACCTTTGGTAATCAAAGAAAAAGAATTAATAGAAGCCTGCGGAATTATCAAACAAGCAATTCTCTCTTTTGAATAAGTAAAATACTATAACAATAAATATAAAAGAGGCTGTTTTTTATGGTCTCTTTTTTTTATTCAGAACGCCCAATAAAGATTTTTAGGTTTATATATACTTATCTATCAATTACCTCAAAAAGTGTGTGATGTAACAACTACCCATCGGATGATTTGAAGTTATCCGATGAGTGAAAAATAAGATAATTTCCCGCCTTCAATAAAACTAATTGTGCAGACAGCGTCTGCATAATTTTCTAACTTTTTCACTCATAAATCAATCGTATATATAAAACGTGCAGGATTGCGAGGCTACATTTGTATCCCCATTACAAAAAAATTGAGATGGGGAAAAAACCTTTACATATCACTGAAATCCTTATTGAGTATACTGTGTTTTAGCAAATATTAATCATTTAATCTCTCAATATCTTATCAATCAATTTCCCTGTTGATTCAATCAATAAGGTTATTGAGTCAGTATTCAAAGTACTATACTTGATATCTCTCCTTTTAGCAGAATAAAAAGCTCCTAATTTCTCACTATAAAAAATTGTATCCAAATATTCTTTATAAATGTCCGTTTCAAATAACTGACATTTTTTCGCCATTTCTTCTGTTATTAGTGATATTGAATAAGGATAAATATATACTAATGTTTCCCACTTACCCTTGATCTCTCTCCTTACACTTAGTCCAGACAACCCCCAATAAACCATAAGTCCTTTTTTGTTTTCCCATTTATCTATCCATATTTCAAGGATTTGAGCCACATCAGCAGAACATTGAGATAAAAATGTTTTCTTATCCGTTTTTACCTTTGAAGATTGCACCTCTTCTGCATAAACAACTTCAACTTGTGGTTGTTTCTTTTCAAATTGAATTTTTACTATACCTCTTACAACTTCCTTCGTTTTTCCAATAATATCAGGTATTACAATTATCTCCTTTTCGTGTAAATATAATTTCATTTCAATCAAATTGAGATTAAAATTTAATCCAGGAGAACCTTGAATTGTCTCTGATAACAACAACAAATTTGCCGAAATCTTATCTCCAATAATACTGAGATTTAAAATACCCCGTTTTACATTTTCAACAAACCTATCTTTGAAATCAGTAATATTTTGATTAGAAAATTCTTGCTGGATTATTTCTTCTAAGGAAATTACTCTTAAACTTTTCTTATCTCTTTGTGCTACTTTGATAGCACTATCAAAGTCTTCGTATTCCCATTTGGACAATTCTTTAGCATAATCAACAATTTGCGCTAAAACAGTTCGAGATTTCTCAGGATTTCGCCATAGTTTCGTCTCAACTATTATTAATTCAGCATCTGAAGTTAATAATAGAATATCAATCTTTCCAACACCGGTATTTATCTCACGTCCGAGTGAAATAATCTTCAAGTCATTGTTTAAAGGATTTTCAATTGGATACAATTGAGGATTTTCATGAATTATTTTTTGCAACCAACTCTCATCATACTTCTTATTTGATTCATCAATCTTAATTAGTGCTCTGTATTTGTTTCCTGAAATCAAAATTGGCTTTATTATCATAATTAATATTTATTAAATGTTTATAATACTGTTACTTTTTAAACTGATTAGTGCTATTTCTTGGTTATTATTTAATTCCAATGTTTTTTGGAACGTTTTTTTTTATTTTACCTCCATTTATTTATCCTTTCCGTTTTTTCTTCAAACTCAGATGAAAGGGAATTTATTCTTGATTTTAATAATATTTTTCTTCCTTCAATTGTCCTTGTGTAAATCAATTTGCATGACCCAACGAATCTTTTCCATTGCCTTTCAAAATATTCTGCTGATTTTTTATTTTGACCTATTATTTCCGGTACAGCGTGATAATCTTTCTGAGATATTACTTTTACAAATAAACTTTTTCTAATAATTAAATATCGAGGATTATCTATGCATGCCAGAATTTCTTGCAATGCCTTTATAAATATAGATTTTTCGTAGGTTGTTCCTCCGTCAAGATGACAATAAATAGCTCCGGCATTGTCAACCGAAGATTTTACAAATAATTTTGAATACTCCGTTTGGATTGCCCCAACTTTTATAAGCGATTCTAACAAAGCCTCTCCAATTTGTTGAACATCTTTAGATATATCCCGATACTTAATTAATATCCTAAAAGTTTTATAAAACCGTCGTCCGAACAATACAACACTATAATGGTTCCCTTTTTTAGGACAACAAAATAAAAAAAATTAACGTATAAATAATTAAAAAGTTGTCTTATGGAAAAAAGGTCAAGAAAAAAGTTTAGC
>JGI24712J26585_10000238_pt1 | contig 47019 bp, 39 predicted proteins | sample BioPla3DNA2_FD_26585 | JGI IMG/M metagenome (IMG submission 26585) | reverse complement strand
CGTTGTTTTTTGGTCACAACTTTTTCAATATGTATCATGCCAGTTCTCCATATGTTAATCTTATTGTAATTATATCACTAATTATGTACTATAACCAATAAAAATGTCTATAAATAATCATTTTCAACACAACTTACCACAAGCAAATTGCGAGTCTGTTAGTTTTTCAGATTAACCTTGTATACCTTCCTTCTGTCCAACGAAAATACCGGTTCTGAAAATTGTCCTGCCTCTATATTTTCTACAGCATTTTGAAAATCGTAAACTCTGGCATCTATCATATCTAAATGATGTAGCAGCTCCGCTTCTAAAAACATAGGCTTCTTCGGACTTCCAAAATCAGCTTCGTTATGATGACTTACCACCATATGCTTTAACAACATCATTACTTCCTCTGATGCGCCAACCGACCTGCCGGCCTGATCTAACTGCTCAACGCCCATAATAATATGCCCCAGCAACTGGCCTTTCCCGGAGTATTCGGCAATTCCCAACTCATTACTTTTTAGCTCGCCTATTTTAGCTAAATCATGAATAATAACACCTGCGAAAAGCAAATCAGAATTTATTCCCTCATAGACTTTACACAGGGCATCGGCTGTGCGAAGCATACGCAGAATATGATATAGCAATCCGCCTTTTATAGAGTGGTGAAAGGACTTAGCTGCCGGGTAATAAAGCAGCTCATCTTCCTTTTGCTTAAGAATAGTCCTGACCAATGAACGAATCTCAGGGTTTGCGATTCTATCAGTATAGAAATAAACCTCTTGTAACATATCCCCGGATTTAATAGGGGCAGACTGAACATAATTGTCTATATACTTCTGGTCTTCATCATCAGCCAGTTTTATCACATTCACTGTTAGCTGAGGCGAATCCTGCCATGAATCAACCTTAGCATTAACATAATACAGTTTATTCAGTTTTAAGTCTGAGTAATCCTGCTCACGGGCGTCCCACATCTTAGCACGGACAGTTCCCGTTTTGTCACTGAAGAGAAGATCTAAATAATTTTTTTTATTGGATGCAAGCTTTAATTCGGCTGACCTTAATATGTAAATACCATTTACAGTATTTCCTACAACTAAATCTCGTATATCAATTCCCTCAAATTTCATTTTTGCCTCCTTCTTAATCTCAAGCCGAAAGTATGGCCGATGGAGCTTAAACCGGATATGTCTGTTTGAAACCATTATATTCTATTGTAAACTAAAAATCATAATAAAACGAGATTTATATATCCCAAACACCAACTATTCTAAGTTCCGGGGATAAAAGAAGGTTTGCTTCTTTTTGAGCTTCATATTTCTCTCCATTTTTATCAACCACTAAACGAATAACAGGCTTATTGTGAAACCCTCTGTTATACTTTGCTACTATGCCTTTTTCGCCCGAATTTAGCTTAACAGCCATTCCTATGGGATAATTAGTAATATGACTTGTGAAAGCATCAAGCAATGCCTTGTCGAAATGTTTCTGACTTAAGGAGCACAAATAATCCACCACTTCATGGGGATACATCTTTTTTCTGTATATCCTGTCAGTAGTTAACGCATCATATACATCGGCTATAGCAACTATCCTTGCCTGCAGTGGAATCACACTGTTTTTCAGATTATAAGGGTATCCGCTTCCGTCGGTCCTTTCATGGTGGTATAAAGCGATATCACATGCTATGGGGGGAATACCCTCTGATTTTTTTAGTATTTCATACCCATAAAAGGTATGCCTTTTAACTTCATTATATTCATTAATAGAAAGGTTAGTAGGCTTTTGCAAAATATTTTCATCTACCATTACCTTGCCGATATCATGAAGGAGAGCTCCTATTCCTAGCTCCTTTAAATGATTTCCCCTCAATCCCACGGCATACCCTGTAATCAAAGAAAAAATAGCTACATTAACACTGTGTGAATAAGTATAATCGTCAACAGAACGAACATCATAAAGATTCATTGTTATAAAATCGTTCTTTAAGATTTCGTTCAGGAGGGTTTCGACAATGTTCAAAATCTTCTGGGCGTTAACAGAAATTTTAATGGTGGGGGAAGTCATGATGTCCTTTACTTTTGATTTAATATCTACTAATATCTCTTCTTTTATAGCCTCAACAACTGTAATTCCTCTTGATAAATCATCCTCAATATATATATCGGTAATACGGTAATTTCGCAATTGCTTAATAATCTCATCTGTTAGCCTGGTCCCAGCCGCCAGAAGAAGTTTACCATCCAGAGTATGAATATCGCATGCCGTACAATAGCCCGGTTTTGCTCTACATAGGTCAATTCTTCTCACGTACAAGAATCCTCCATAATATTGTAGAGATAGCCTATCTAAGCCATGGTCCAGAGCATAAAAAAAGGTCAAGAATAAACAGACAGACTTTAAATAAACTCCAGCTAATTCATACCACCAAAAGAGGATTTATAACATCTTTTACATTTTTCTTCAAAATTTTTAGTTCTGTCTGTGCCTCGGCAAGGGAATAAGAAGACACTCCATAGTAAATTTTTATTTTGGGCTCAGTTCCGGAAGGTCTGACACAGAACCAGAATCCAGAGTCCAATGTGTAATGAAGCACATTGGATTTAGGTAATTGTATCCAGGTAGTCTCATTAGTTTTAAGATCCTTTCTTACCTGCCTTTCGTAATCTGAGAAAATACGTACATCCATGTTACCCACTTTATTTAATTCCATATTTCTTAAAGTTTCCATGGCCTGGGCTATTTTATCCTGGCCCTCTTTACCCTTCAGGACAATGGAATCAGTTTCTTCCTTAACATACCCATACTTCTCGAATAACTCCAGCAGTCCGGAATACACGTTCATACCACGGGATTTATACCATGCGTACAACTCAGCTATAAGCATAGACGCTGACACTGCATCCTTGTCCCGGGCATGGGTTCCAATAAGAAAACCATAGCTTTCCTCGAAGCCAAACATAAAGCATTTCTTTCCGGTATCATGATAAAGCTTTATAAGCTCTCCGATAAATTTAAAACCGGTAAGAACATCTATGGATTCAACATTATAATTTTCAGCAATTGTCCTTGCTAGATTGCTTGATACAATAGTTTTAACAGCAAAAGCATTATCCGGCAATTCCTTTTTCTCATACCTTTGTGAAAGAATATATTCCAATAACAGACAGCCTATCTGATTGCCTGTCAGCGTGACATATTCATTCCTGTCATTTTTTACAACTACTCCGACGCGGTCGGCATCGGGATCAGTTCCTATTATAAGGTCAACCCCTTCTTTTTCCGCCATTTCTATAGCAATCTTAAAGGCTGCCTTTTCCTCAGGGTTAGGGTATGATATAGTAGAAAAGTTCGGATCAGGCTTTTCCTGTTCTTTTACAACCAAAACATTTTCAAATCCAATTTCATTTAAAAGCCTTCTTACCGGCTTATTCCCTGAGCCATGGAGAGGCGTGTAGATAATTTTAGTTTCTTTACCATACTTTCTGGACAGTTCAGAATTTATACAAAGCTTCTTACATTCTTCAATGTATTTGTTATCAATATCTTCTCCGATAATTTCAATCAGTCCACGTTCTTTAGCCTCGGACTCCAGCATGCAGCTNATTTTTGAGATGTCTGTTAATGCATTAACCTCATCTATTACTGCATCAGATTCCTTAGGAGGAAGCTGACAACCATCGCTGCCATATGCTTTAAATCCATTATATTCTTTTGGGTTATGGCTGGCAGTAATCACAACACCAGCTCCGCATTTAAGATATCTTACTGCAAAAGAAAGCTCTGGAGTGGGGCGAAGTTCGTCAAAGAGATATGCCTTTATTTCGTTGCAAGCCATAACTAATGCTACTTCCAAGGCAAATTCGTATGAGCAATTACGGGAATCATAAGCAATTGCAACGCTCTGTTTATCAGGTTCATACTTTTTAATGAAATTAGCCAATCCCTGTGCTGCTTTGCGCACAGTGTATCTGTTCATACGATTGGTGCCCGCACCAATGGTTCCCCGCATGCCCCCTGTACCGAACTCTAGCTCCTTATAAAACCTGTCTTCTATTTCTTTTTCGTCATCCTTAATAGCTAATAATTCATTCTTTGTTTTCTCATCATAATATGGATTCTCAAGCCACTCTTTATATACAGCTTTATATGTCATATTAGCTCCTCCAAAAATTAGAATATAATAAAGATTAAAAAAAAGTATATCATCTTCTTGGCTCAATAATCAACTTAATTGCAGTTCTTTCATCCCCATCTATAATAATCTCTGAAAATGCTGGTATACAGACCAAATCTATTCCTACAGGTGCTAGAAACCCTCTGGCAATAGCTACAGCTTTAATAGCCTGATTTAATGCCCCTGCACCAACAGATTGTATTTCGGCTACTCCATTTTCTCTTACAACTCCTGCTATTGCACCAGCTACCGAGTTGGGATTTGATTTTGATGAAACCTTCAACAGACTCATTTGGCAACCCCCATATAATTAAATATTAAATACCTCATTAATTCTTACTATTTTACTAGCTTTATAAGTTTGATCATCTATATCTATTATTACTGCGTTAATTTGTACTTTCCCTTTAGCAACCTCATGTTGTATAGGCATTCCTAGTGTAAATTTCTTTATAATAAGTTCCTTGTCAACACCGATGACACCTCCGAAGGGACCGGTCATTCCTACATCAGAAATATAGGCCGTACCTTTTTCGAGTATCTTTTCATCGGCAGTTTGAATATGGGTATGGGTACCCACCATACACGAAACTCTTCCGTCAAGATAATAGCCCATGGCAACCTTTTCACTGGTTGCTTCAGCATGAAAATCGACCAGAATACAATCAGCTTGTCCCTTAAGAAAAGAAATTTCACGATCAACTATCTGAAAAGGACAATCAACCGTAGAATCCATATATACGCGACCTAAAAGGTTAATCACGGCTAATTTCAGTCCGTTCTTTTCCAGAACCATACGGCCTTTACCCGGTACACCCTTTGGGTAGTTTGCTGGTCTTATTATATTAATGCCCGAATCAATAATCCTTAATATTTCTTTTCTGGACCAGGTGTGGTTACCCATAGTAATAGCGTCTATGCCAGTATTAAATATCTCTTGGGCAGTGTTATAACTAATTCCTCTGCCACCTGCTGTATTTTCTCCATTAGCTATAGTGAAATCCGGGCGATATTTTGACTTAATTGTATCCATTGAAGCTCTTAGAGCATTTCTCCCTGCTTCTCCAAATACATCCCCTATAAAAAGGACCTTCAATATTTTCTTCCTCTCAAAACACGGGAAGCGTTTTCACGCTTCCCGCCTAAGATTATTTTGCATATTCAACTGCACGAGTTTCCCTTATAATATGGACCTTAATTTGTCCGGGATACTCCATTTCGTTTTCAATTTGTTTTACTATATCCCGTGCGACCATAACCATGGTTTCATCGTTAACCATTTCAGGCTTAACCATAATACGAACTTCGCGTCCTGCCTGAATAGCATACGACTTATCAACCTCAGAAAATCCATTAGCGATTTCCTCGAGTTTTTGCAACCTCTTAACATAGTTTTCTATGGTCTCGCGTCTGGCTCCTGGTCTTGCTCCTGAAACTGCATCGGCAGCCTGTACCAGAACAGCAATAATAGAATTTGGTTCCACATCACCATGGTGAGCCATAACGGCATGGATAACGTCTTCGCTCTCCTTGTACTTCCTGCAGATCTCAGCACCTATAGATACATGGGTGCCTTCAACCTCATGGTCAATAGCTTTACCGATGTCGTGTAATAATCCTGCGCGTTTTGCCAGAGTTACATCCTCACCGAGTTCAGCAGCCATAAGGCCTGCAAGATGGGATACCTCTATTGAGTGTGTCAGAACATTCTGTCCATAGCTTGTTCTGTACTTAAGCTTTCCAAGAAGCCTAATAATCTCTGAATTTAAGCCGTGAACACCTGTTTCAAAGGTAGCACGGTCTCCCTCCTCACGAATTGTGTTTTCAACTTCCTTCTTGGCTTTTTCAACCATTTCTTCAATTCGGGCAGGGTGAATTCTTCCATCGACAATGAGTTTTTCTAGAGCAATCCTGGCAATTTCTCTTCTTATAGGATCAAACCCTGATAAAACTACTGCCTCCGGAGTATCATCAATAATGAGTTCAATACCTGTAAGGGTTTCAAGTGTTCTGATATTCCGGCCTTCGCGTCCAATAATTCTGCCCTTCATTTCATCATTAGGCAATGGAACAACCGAAACTGTTATCTCAGATGCATGGTCTGCAGCACATCTTTGGATGGCAGTGGATAAAACCTCCTTAGCCTTCCTGTTAGCCTCTTCCTTGGCGCGGTCAAAGATATCTTTAACCATTATTGCCGCTTCATGCTTGACTTCACCTTCAATATTACTTAAAAGGTATTGTTTTGCCTCTTCTACCGACAACCCGGATATACTTTCCAGCTTCTCTAACTGCTGTTTGTAAATCTGTTCGATATCGGCCTGTCTTTGTTCAATCTCCTGAATCTGCTTATTCAGTGCTTCATCTTTCTTTTCGAGGGCATCCATTTTCTTTTCGAGAGTTTCATCCTTCTGTTGAAGGCGTCTTTCATTCCTCTGAATTTCTGACCTGCGTTCACGAACCTCTCTTTCAATTTCAACCCTGCTTTTATGAATTTCTTCACGTGCCTCTATCAAGGCGTCGCGTTTCTTTCTTTCTGCAATTTTCTCAGCTTCACTTACTATGCGTTGGCTTTCCTTTTCAGCACTTCCTATTTCGGCTTCAGCCACTCGCTTTCTATGCTCAACTCCCCTTCGGAAGAAAATAAGTGAACTTATAAATGCTATTACGAGTCCAATAACAAGTCCTACAATAATTGAGATTAGATCGATTACACTCACCTCCTCTGCTTTTGTTTCTTCACATCTAATTCATAATCAATAAAGCAAATAAAATAAAATGGCATAATAGAAAACGCATACGAAATGCCATCATAGAACTATTGTATACAGTTTTAAAAACTGTGTCAAGAAAGCATATTTGCTTTGTGCATATTGCATGCCTTTATGGTATTAACCAATAACATAGCCCTTGTCATAGGTCCGACTCCTCCAGGAACAGGAGTAATCGCAGACACTTTTTCTTTGACATCTTCAAAATTTACATCCCCAGTCAACCTGCCCTCAGGTGTTCTGTTCATGCCAACATCTATTACTATGGCACCCTCTTTAACATATTCAGATGTTATAAGCTCAGTTTTACCAATTGCAGCAACCAGTATATCTGCCTGTTTGCAAACAGATTTTAAATCCTTTGTTTTCGAATGACAAATGGTTACAGTCGCATTATTATGAAGCATGAGCATTGCCATCGGTTTTCCTACGATATTGCTTCTGCCTATAACTACGCAGTTTTTACCGGCTACTTCCAATCCGGCATCCTTTATCAGTTCCATAATACCGGCAGGAGTACAGGGTGCAAAAATGGGTGTACCTATCATGAGCTCTCCCACATTATAGGGATGGAATGCATCCACATCCTTCTTTGGACTTATTCTTCTAATCACCTTGGCTTCATCAAGATGCTTCGGAATAGGCAGCTGAACCAAGATACCGTCAACAGAATCATCCTCGTTAAGAGTATCTATTAAACCCAATAGCTGCTCTTCTGTTGTTTCCTCGGGCAGAGCATACTCAAATGATCTGATGCCTACCTCAGCACAATCTTTCTTTTTACTGTTTACATATACTCTGGAAGCAGGATCATTTCCGACAATAACAACTGCTAGGCCCGGGACTACCCCTTTAGCAGCCATGTTTTCAACTTTTTCGCGCATTTCCGCCTTCATTCTTCCTGCTAAATCCTTACCGTCTAATAATATATATGACATGCCTACACTCCTTTATATTAATCTTCATATATTATTACCTGAAAATATTGGTAATGCAATACTCAATCATAAAAACTCTTTGCGCAATTTTTCAGGAGATTTGGGCGATAAATATGCCGGTGGTATATCGAATACCGTTAATGCTCCTGACTTGCCCCGGGCATTAAGCTTCACTACTGCCCTTGCATAGGCCACAAGAATACTGGCTGTAAACTCCGGATTACTTTCAAGATTCAGTGAAAACTCTACAATCTGCTTATGCCCGTTGTTCTCACCAGTATTGCCGCTCCTTATCACGAAACCGCCATGGGGCATTTTATTATGATTTTTGTCAAACTCCTCCTCAGAGATAAAGTGGACGATTGTTTTATAATCAGCAAAGTAGTTGGGCATATTGATTATTGTATTTTCTATAACAGTTGTATCGGTACCCTCCTCTGGCACAACAAAGCATTCCCTGAGGTGCCTTTCACCTGTTGCTAAATCAGGCTGCTCGCCACTTCTGATTCTTGTAATTGCATCCTCCAGAGGTATCGTATATTGAACAGCTTTTTTAACTCCCTTAACTCTTCTGACAGCATCAGAATGTCCCTGACTTACTCCCTTACCCCAGAAGGTATAGTTTTGCCCGTTGGGCAAAATGGCCTCCAGCATCATTCTGTTTATAGAAAAAAGCCCCGGATCCCAACCGGCAGATATAACAGCAGCTTTTCCTGCTTTTTTGCAGGCATCATCCATAATAGCGAAATACTCGGGAATCCTGGCATGAGTGTCAAAAGAGTCGACACAATTAAAACAACTTGCATATTTAGGACCCTGAACAGGCAAATCGGTAGCTGAACCTCCACATAAAATTAGAACATCAATACTGTCCTTATATTCATTTATATTATCAACATGAACTACTTTTACATCTTTAGATATAACCTTCAAGGTTTCAGGAGCTCTTCTTGTAAAAATTGCAACTAGTTCCATGTCTGGATTCTGAAGCAGGGACAGCTCCACTCCCCTTCCTATGTTTCCATAACCTAGAATTCCTACCTTAATGGTTTGTGTCATAAATCATCCTCCAAATCAAAATTTACTCTTCCTTTACCGGCAGTTTTGTTATTTCCATAAATTCAGGGAGAGTCCTGAAAGCTGAAAAATCATTAGATGCTTTTGCCCTCATTTTAAGGCCGGGGTTTATGGCAAAGGCTTGATTCAAAAATCCGATGGTTGCATCCACATCTCCCGATAAGGCAGATACTCTGGCAAGTCCAAACAGTATTTCATCATCATCAGATTTAAGCTTTAAGCCTTCCTTATATAACGCCGCCGCTTCCGAATAATTCTTCAAAGAAATCTCGGCCGAAGCCCAATTGTAGTAAAGGGCAGGATCATCATGAGTCAGCTTATGTGCTCTGTTAAATATTCTGACCGATTCCTCATAACGCCTTACCATCATTAATGAAATTCCTAAATTATAATGAAGAAGGTATGACTCGGGATAGGCCGCAACTGCCTCCTCATAGATCCTTATAGCATCGTACACCTTATCGGTGGATATAAATATTTCTGCCAGAAGATTGTATGCCATTTCAAGCTTTTCATTACCTTCAAGGGATTTTCCCAGACATTCAACTGCCTTATCGGTTTTACCTTTTGCATCAAAAATCGAAGCCATGCTATATAAAGCTCGGCTATGCTCAGGCATGAGCTCCACTGTAAACTTTAAGTTAGACAGCGCCTCTTCTGTTTTACCTTCATGACGCTGGGCTATTGCAAGCCAATAATAAGCTTCGGCTTGGTCAGGATTCAGCTTGGTTAGCTTTTTATACACTCTTAGAACATTGGGCCAATCCTTGCGCCTTCTATACAGCTCCCCGAGTAATTCCCATGCCTCGTCAAACTCATAATCATTTCCCACAATAGTTTCTAATTGATGCTTGCACTCCATCTCCTCGTTTTGCTCAAAGCATAATCTGGCCAGAATATACCGTAGTTTATTGTCCTCTTTATATTCCAGGGCTTCACGGATATGCTTCTGAGCCTCTTTTATTTCACCAACTGCTATATAGCATTTTGCAATATTAACATCAGCTTCCTTTAACTCACCTTGTTCTTCTTTGGCTAAGGTAAATTGCTCTATTGCAAACAGATAGCTTTTTAAGCAATATAAAGCGCTGGCATATCCGAAATGCATCAGAGCCTTGATTCTATATTTCCCTTTGCCTTGGATTCGTTTTTTGTCCTCATCGGGCATGTTTTCCAGAAGAGATAATGCATTCTTGTAATGCTTTATAGATTCATCATAAAGCTCATTTCTGTAGCTTAATAATGCGATGTTATAAAGCACTAAAGGGCTGCCCGAAAATAGCTCGCCAAGAATAGTATAAATAGGAAGAGCCTGTTGATATTCACCATTATCAATAAGCCTGTGAACCGATGTCAGCTGCTGAACTAGATTATTTCTTACCTGCTTATCCTCAAGAGTCAAAGAATTTATAACCGCAGCTGTATTTATCTCAGAATTCCACTCATCAACCATTTCTAAATAAGACTCATATTGCCATGCCAGATGGTTCGGTTTTCTGATCTTTTCTATCAGAGGCATATCTACATTATTCATCTTTATTTTTTGTTTCATGGAAATATAGTCATAAAGCAAGAATGCTCCGGGCACCAGTATACCGAATGCAATTATTAATGCCTCATAGAGTGGAACCGAAATCACCTTGTTCATTATAGAAAGGATTCCAAAGGTTAAAACAAACAGCTGGAAACAAAAAGCAATAACGGTTAAGACCTTAGGGCGTTTAATGCAACGAATCAACATATATATTACAAGTAACGTTGCCAACAGGACAATAAATGATAATGCAATATTATAATTTTCAATGGTATTCTCCAACCAGTTCATTGCTCAACCCCCGGATTAGACATCCTCATTTCTTCCCAACGCTCCCTCGTTATGAGTATACGCCTGGGTTTGCTGCCCTCATAGCCACTTATAATGTTGCGTTCAGCCATTTGGTCAATTATACGGCCGGCCCTTGCATAACCGACCTTAAACTTTCTTTGTATAAAGGAAACCGAAGCCTGCCCACAGTCTATAACTGCTTCTATGGCCTGTTCCAAAAGTTCATCACTGTCATCCTCAATTGCGTGTTGTTCGCTGGTTTTTACATTATCATTAATATTCTCGATAATATCCTGGTCATAGGATGCTCTTATCTGGTTTTTAACAAAGTCAACCACCAGCTCAACCTCTTTATCGGAAACGAAGGCCCCCTTTACTCTTATGGGTTTAGGGACACCTACCGGATAATAAAGCATGTCTCCCTTGCCTAAGAGTTTTTCGGCACCTGCCATATCGATTATAGTTCTGGAATCCACCTGTGAGGATACAGCAAAAGCAATACGTGAAGGTATGTTTGCCTTAATTATACCAGTGATGACATTTACCGAGGGTCTTTGAGTTGCTATAACCAGATGCATACCGGCTGCACGGGCCATTTGGGCTAACCGGCAAATAGAATCCTCCACATCGTGAGGTGCCACCATCATAAGGTCGGCCAGCTCATCAATAATAATTACTATCTGTGGTAGTCTGGCTCCTTCTCCTACCTCATCTATGTATGCATTGTAGCCTAATAGGTCTCTTACACCCTTATCTGCAAAAAGCTTATATCTCATGGTCATTTCTGATACGGCCCAACGAAGGGCCCCTGCCGCTTTATTGGGATCTGTAACTACAGGAATAAGCAAATGTGGAATTCCGTTGTATACGCCCAATTCCACCACCTTAGGGTCTATCATCAGAAGCTTGACATTATCAGGGGATGATTTATATATAAGGCTTGTTATAAAGGAATTAATACATACGCTCTTACCAGAACCAGTGGCTCCGGCAATAAGAATGTGGGGCATTTTAGCCAGGTCTATTACTGCATCTTCGCCGGTAATATCTTTACCCAATGCTACCGCCAGGGAGGACTTATGATTTCTGAAGGCCGGAGACTCGATTACGCTTCTGAGACTGATGGGAGCAACCTCTTTATTTGGAACCTCTATCCCTATGGCCGCCTTGCCGGGTATAGGTGCCTCTATTCTAACACCAGTTGCAGCCAGATTAAGTGCAATATCATCAGTAAGATTAACTATCTTGCTTACCTTGACTCCCGGTGCCGGCTGTAGCTCATAGCGGGTAAATGCGGGACCAACAGACACATTAAGAACCTTTACACCTATACCGAAGCTTTCAAAAGTGCTTTCAAGCTTTTTGGCATTATAAACTGAGGCGTTTCGAAGCCTCTTCATATTGCTCTCGCCCTCTTTAGATTTTGAAAGCAGCTCAACAGGTGGAAATAAATATTCTATTCTGTCATTTGAATAATTAATAATTTCAGCTTCGACTTGAGATGTATCCTTTTTTGGTGCCTTTCGGGAATCCTTTGTAGAATTTGAAGTGGTCGAAGCATCTGAAGCCTCATGAGCCTCTGAACCACCCGAAACATTCGAGAGAGAGACTATTGAAGGGTCGGAATCTCCCCGGGCAACATCAGGCTCCAAAATAGTGAGCTTGTCTTCATGAGTCACCGGTTCATCTCCCATTATAATCCCATCAGAGGATTTGTTTTGTATTTTTGGTTCATCATATAAGGAAATATTGTCCAGGCTCTCATCCAACGGGAAATCCACCACTTGATTGCGGCCCTTATTTCTCGTGCCCATTTTTTCCTCTTCTTCGTCTTGATGGGCTCTGTTCATAAGGCGCTCTTCACGCTTTTTACGAGCGGCACCCACTACTCCGGTAATAGCCTCCGAAGTTCCCTTTGCAACGCTTCTGGCCGCATCAGCCAAGGATAATCTGGTTATTAGCATTGCGACTATGAGTGATAGCGTTACAAGTACAATCATGGTTCCCCATTTTTTAAGCACAAACAATAAAGGGATACCTATGATACCTCCTAGGACTCCACCACTGGCAATAAACTCGTCTCCTTTACCAATGGCACTTTTCCCCTCTCTGTAGAACGCTTTTAAGTACTGTATTAAATCCTTATTCTGATGTTCAACATGATCATAGATTCCTGCCTGAAATATGGCAGAGATTAAAATGAGCAGAATCAATAACAGGTAGAATCGTCTGTCCTGATGTAGCAACTGAGGTTTAAAGATCTTAATAATTCCATGAATGACCACTACCAGAGGAATAACATATGCAGTTAAACCAAATAAGCCTCCTACGATTTGACCTAGGATATTTCCTATATCCCCTGCTAAATCTTTGGAATATATACTTAAGGACATAATGATACCTAAAGCGACCAGAACAACCCCTTGTATTTCAGTTCTAAGCTGCTTGGACACACTTGAAGACCTTTTCCTTGTCCCTTGACTATTTGATTTTCTTTTGACCGAGCCAGGCCTCTTTTTTGGTTTCCGAGGAGCCACTCCAATACCTCCACAAATAATTACAGTATTATTTTGTAAGTGTTTATGCAGATTTAATATATCACATTAGTTTACCCTTTGACAATGTGAGGTATACATGATATTATTTACGGTAATTTCACAGTTTATTTGTGGAGTACTGACAGAAAACAGAATATAATTTATAGATAGAGGCGCATTTTTCAAAAGTAGCTTAAATGAAGGTAACGGGCCTGTTGATTTTAAGTGAAAGGGAAAAATGCCGAAGGATTAGGTGCCGTTTCATCATAGTCCTGGTTGACTGGTTAACAGCCTTTCAATTGTCGCTATAGCGGAGAGCTATCGGTAGGGTAAAGATTGTCATTTATGACTTAATGTAGTCAGGCTGCCGGTAGCAATATTGGCAGCCTTTGTTTTTATTGTAGTTTTACTGTTTCTAAATTATTAACCGAGAGGAGTGCTCATTATGAAAAGAACTTTATTCACCGGGTCATGCGTTGCTTTAGTAACTCCCTTTAACCAAACAGGCGTCGATTATAGTAAGCTCGAAGAACTTATCGAATGGCATATTAAGGAAGGCACAGATGCAATACTGATATGTGGAACCACCGGCGAAGCTTCAACCATGCCGGACGAGGAACATATGGAGGTAATTCGCTTTGCTGTAGAAAAAATAAATAAGCGTGTTCATGTTATGGCGGGTGCTGGCAGCAATGATACAAATCATGCTATAGAGCTGTCCAAATTTTGCGAGCAGGTCGGAGCTGATTCCATTCTTTCAGTAACCCCTTACTATAACAAAACTACTCAAGAAGGTATATACCAGCATTTTAAGGCCATTGCTCAAAGCATAAGCATTCCGGTAGTTTTATACAATGTTCCTTCTAGAACAAATTTGAACATTAATCCTGCCACTTTGCAGAGACTGGCTCAAATAGATAATATTGTTGCAGTTAAGGAATGNAACCTACTCCAGGTGCCTGAAGTCATGTATTTATGCGGTGATAAGCTGGATATATACTCGGGCGAGGACGGTAATGTTGTTCCTTTGTTGGCTCTAGGAGGTAAAGGTGTTATCTCGGTAATGGCAAACATAATCCCGAAGGATACTCATAATTTGGCCCAGTCCTTCCTGGATGGAGATATTGCCACTAGCCGTGAGCTCCAGATTAAAACCGTGCCTATAGAGAAAGCGCTATTTTGTGAAACAAACCCGATTCCCATTAAAGCAGCAATGAATATGATGGGATTTGATGTGGGCCCCTGCAGGCTGCCATTGGTTGATATGTCAGACAACGGTATGGACCAGCTTAGAAAGGCTCTTATAGAATATGGACTTATATAGTTTAAGTCCCTTGTGGAGGTCATGTAATGATTCAGATACTACTGATAGGATGTAATGGTCATATGGGTCGAGCCATAACCCAGTCATGCAGATACAACGAGAACATGACTATTGTGGCCGGCGTTGATGCTGTGGTTAATGTTGATAATGATTATCCTGTTTACGCAGATATATTTGATGTAAAAGAAACCGTTGATATTATTATTGACTTTTCCCACCCCAAAGTACTTAATGTAATTCTAAAATATGCTCTTGAGAAATCTCTGCCCCTGGTTATTGCAACCACAGGGCATAGCGATGAGCAGAAGGACATGATTGAAAAAGCAGCAAGCTCAATACCAATTCTTCTTTCGGCAAATATGTCATTAGGTATCAACCTTATGGTTGATCTGGTTAAGCGCGCTACCAAGCTGCTTCATGGTTCCTTTGATATTGAAATAATTGAGAAGCATCATAACCAGAAGATAGATGCCCCAAGCGGCACCGCCCTTCTCATTGCCGATGCTGTGAATTCTACCCTTGCCGGTAATGAGATGAAATATGTGTATGACCGGCATTCCTCAATGCAAAAAAGAACCCGCGACGAGATTGGAATACACTCAATCCGAGGTGGAACCATAACCGGAGAGCACACCATTATATTTGCCGGCAATGACGAAATGATTGAAATAAAGCACACTGCTGTTTCAAAAAGTCTGTTTGCAGAAGGTGCGCTAAAGGCTGCATCCTTCTTATATGACAAGACTCCCGGCTACTATAAGATGCAGGACATCTTTGAGTAAGACACGGGGACAGGTACCTTTCCTGCTTTCCTGTAAACAAGTTTAAGTAATATTTAAGGGGCTGGAGGTTAAAATTAAAATCCTCCAGCCTCTTTCTTCTCAATCTCACTTATACTAAACATCGATTTAATTGGAATTGTCGTCTATATCGCTTTTCGCGTTACTAACCATATCTGTCCCGGAATTTTTCTCATCAGCCCTTAAATGCTTGTCAACGATCGGATTTATATACGAGTTTATTACAAGGCCGGGCAGGGCGAATCCCAGAAGCATATAATAAACATATACTAAGCTAAGAGCCAGATAGCTTTCTGTCGCTATTACAATTAGCATAGGCCCAAGCATCAGCACAAACAGGATTATCAATATCATTAAATTTGGTAAGAAGTGTCCTAAGCTTAATAGAAAAGCGTTCTTATAAATGTTTTTAATGCTCAGCTCATAGGAAACCATCATTGGATAGATATACATAGTCATCATTAATATTAATATCAATACAATAAGTATAACAGCATAGGCAAAGGGCATAAAGGACTGATCTAATGCCCCTGCTATATTCTTATACAAATATAAGTCGATAAGTAAAAAAGCTATGGCAACAAAGTTTATCAAGCTTACTATCAGGCTTTGCCTGAAGTTCTCTTTAGCCTTTTGCTTAAAATCATACCAGAAGAAAATCGGTATCCCATAGCAATAAGATTTTAGAACATATGTTAACCCTGCCTGAGCCGGCCCCACTGTAATTACGGGAACAGCCAAGAAAAATATCATAACAGGAAATACCAAAACTAACAGTAACATTAATCCGCTTTCATCTGTCGAAATTGGCAATAGATCCACTACATAATTACATAAGAAGTAGGACAGTATCAGTGCCGGAATATTCAGCAGCAGGAAAACCACATTTGCACTCATGAGTTTCCAAAATTTCCCTGTAAAAGCGCGGAAAAACATTACTAAACTGTTATCATCAACATAAGTTCCATCAACAAAAGGATCTAAATTATCTTTCTCTCTGATCATAAACTTTTGCACCCTTACCTGTTCAATATTGAATTATTGTAATATAAAGTCTCTTCTATTATAATAAACGAGTATACCACAAAGTCAAAGCTTATTATTAAATAATGGAAGGACAGGACTTATAAATTACAGACCTGAGATGTGTGGTTAGTATGAGAAGGCTATATATCAAGCAAAAAGTATTTTCCATAAGAGATCGGTATAGTATTTTTGACGAGCAGGGACAGCCTGTATTCAATGTTGAAGGCAAGATCTTTTCATTTGGTGCAAAGATTCATCTCTATGATGCCGCCGGAATGGAGCTGCTTTATATTGAACAGAAGCTTTTCAGGTTTCTGCCCGAATATCATATATACAGCGGCAATACATTAATTGCCGTAATAAAAAAAGAATTCTCCTTATTTAAGCCAAAGCTGAACATTCAAAGTCAATTTGGGGATTATTCTTTCATCGGCAATCTGTTTGGTATGGACTTTTCAATAGTCCGAGATAATATGGTAATCGGAGAGCTCCATAAAGTCTGGCTTTCATGGGGTGATAGCTATGAACTTATAGTTGAAAATGAAAATGATGTTCCTCTGTTTTGCGCCCTTTCTATCGCTATAGACCATTGTATTCATAATGAAAGTGATCGGTAATACAAATTAAGAACAGCAACTTTTATGTATTGACAGAGACAAAATCAATATGTATAATAAGTCTTGCTGTTAAAATTGTATTTGCAGCATGTAAAGACCACGATATGCGGCCGTGGTGGAATTGGCAGACACGTACGTTTGAGGGGCGTATGCGCGAGCATACCGGTTCAAGTCCGGTCGGCCGCACCAGAGTAAACTCCATCGAGAATTCGATGGGGTTTTTTAGTACAAAGCATCATTTATCCCGGGAATGCTGTGCAAAGCTTTTGTTAAAGCTGAATTATTCCGGGACTATGCTGATCTCAATGTGATGGGGTGCGTTGTTAATGGATTCTATACAGCCCGGCTATAAAGACGGCATAAAGGATGGTATACCAATAGCATTAGGTTATTTGTCTGTTTCTTTTACATTCGGTATTATGGCTGTTAATGCCGGTCTGCCTGTTTGGTTGACTGTCCTTATCTCAATGACAAACCTTACATCTGCCGGTCAATTTTCTGGAGTAGGCACCATAATTTCGGGTGCACCATATATTGAAATGGCTCTCACACAGCTAGTGATAAACCTGAGATATTCTCTGATGTCGCTTTCACTTTCGCAAAAACTAGACAAATCCTTTACCAATCGTCAAAGACTGATCCTCTCATTTGGTGTTACAGACGAAATATTTGCGGTAGCCAGTCAAAAAAGTAATGAGATAAATATAAAATATATGTATGGGCTGATTACCCTTCCCTATTGGGGCTGGGCTATTGGCACATTAATAGGTGCTGTGGCAGGCAGCATTCTCCCAGAATCCCTGTCATCTGCCCTTAACATAGCAATCTACGGAATGTTTATAGCCATTATCGTCCCCCCCGCCAGAAAATCAAGACCTGTACTTGGCGTTATTCTATTATCAGTTGCAATAAGCTTTCTTTTCAAATATATGCCCTACCTTAATAATTTGTCCGGAGGCCTGGCAATTATAATATGTGCCATTGTTGCATCAAGTCTAGGAGCAATATTGTCACCTGTAAAGGAGGAGACCTAAATGAAGCATTTGATTTACATTATAATCATGGCAGGCGTGACTTATTTAACACGAATGCTTCCAATGGTAATATTCAAGAAAAAAATAGAAAGCACTTTTATCAAGTCCTTTCTATACTATATCCCTTATGCTGTTTTAGGTGCCATGACCTTTCCGGCCATACTTTCATCAACCTCATCAGTCTATTCTGCAATAGCCGGAGCAGCTGTGGCCATTATTCTGGCTCTAAAGGAAAAAAGCCTTATAACTGTGGCCATATCAGCCTCTCTTACCGTCTATATTGTAGAACTGATACTTTTTTAATGTAGGACTGGGTAAGATAAGGAACCGTCCCCTGTCTCATTGTCTCACTCTTACTTGTGATAAAGCTTCTTTGACTGATATTGGGGTTCGCAAGTAATATGAACTCCAAGCTTATGGAATACATTCTCGTCTACCCCAGATAAAATAACAGAAGAGTGTGCCTGGCTACCGCGTAATTTAGGCAGCTGCTGCATGGCAAGAGCTGCAGTAGGATTTGTAGCAGCACATATGGATAGAGCAATGAGTATTTCATCAGTGTGAAGCCTGGGGTTTCTGTTCCCCATGTGTTCGGTCTTAAGTACCTGAATAGGTTCAATAACAATGGGTGAAATCAAATGGATATCATGGTGGATTCCACCAAGCTCCTTGAGCGTATTTAACAAGAGAGCAGCTGAAGCCCCTAATAAAGGGGTAGTCTTTCCTGTAATAATTCTGCCGTCATTTAGCTGCAAGGCAACTGCGGGACCTCCCGTTTCCTCTGCCCGTTTAAGGGCAGCATCAACCACAGGGCGGTTTTTGGGTGATATTCCTAGCTGCTTCATCAAAAGCTCAAGCCTGTAAACTTCAGCTTTTTCGGCTAATCCACGCTTTACAGAGCAGAAGGTGTTGTAATATCTTCTGATTACTTCCTGCTTTGAAGCCTCACATACAACATCGTCATCAGTAATACAGAAGCCTACCATATTAACCCCCATATCGGTGGGGCTCTTATATGGCGATTTACCCTCTATCCTTTCAAAGGTAGCATTCAGTACAGGGAAAATCTCAATATCCCTGTTATAATTAACTGACGTTTCTCCATATGCCTCCAGATGGAAGGGATCTATCATGTTCACATCGTTTAAATCGGTTGTAGCCGCCTCATAAGCGAGATTAACAGGATGCTTCAGTGGCAGATTCCATATGGGAAAGGTCTCAAACTTAGCATATCCTGCGCGGATTCCCCTGTTATAATCATGGTAAAGCTGAGACAGGCAAACAGACATTTTTCCGCTTCCCGGCCCTGGTGCAGTAATTATTATAAGCGAATGTTTTGTTTCGATATAGTCATTTTTCCCGCATCCTTCATCGCTTACTATAAGAGAAACATTTGAGGGATAATCAGGAATAGGATAGTGCTTATATACCTTCATCCCAAGATTCTGGAGCCTTTTTTGGAAGGCATCGGCGGTCTGTTGCGAACGATACTGTGTTATAACAACGCTTCCCACATATAGCCCTATATCACGGAAGGCATCAATTAATCTTAATACATCAAGATCATAGGTTATTCCCAGGTCACCCCTGAGCTTATTCTTTTCTATATCGTCAGCACTAATAGTGATAACAATTTCGGCTTGATCCTTAAGCTGCAGAAGCATCTTAACCTTACTGTCAGGCTTAAAACCAGGAAGCACCCTAGATGCATGGTAGTCATCAAATAGCTTCCCGCCAAACTCAAGGTATAACTTACCCCCGAAATATTCTATCCTTTCAAGAATCTTTTGAGATTGCAATTCTATATATTTGTCATTATCAAATCCAATTTTCTGCATGATAAACTCCCGGCACAATTACATTTTTCTATGAATAAAAATTCTTTTTCTTTCTCAACGATAACACAATGAATTATTCTTTTCAATCATAGGAAACCACAGCAATAATTAACGGGGGTTAATCCGATTCCCCTAATAGTCTTTCAACACCACTCATAAAATCATACCAGTTAACATCCTCCATATAAATACAGAAGACCACTTCGTTAATTTCATTATCCTCCACAAAATCAATAATATTACCTGTTATACTTCTGTTATAGAATCTTGAGTCTACAACATAGATTTCTTCATAGTGGGGAACTAAGAATGGCACAAAAGCATTTCCGAAGGAATCCTTTATAACAAGAATCCTTTTGCCGTTATTAACATCAGTAGTTACTTTGCTCCAGCTTGCACCGCCTGAGCTTATGAATGTAAGATATTTCTTGGTTATATCATCCTTATATTTCAGGTCAATAATATCAGCCTTCTGAGCCTCAGCTCCTCTATAGGTTATAAATTCATGGCTGTTACGGGGCTTGTAGGCTATGAGGTTGTCAGGGTTAGCCTCTAAGCTCTTATCCAATGTTTTGGTGTAGGAGCTACCTAAAAAATCTCCCAGATCTATCTTTTCATACTGGTCAAGGCCTAATGGTCTCTCCCCCTTATTTTCCATAAATGAGGCATAAGCGTAATAAGCACCCAGCGCGGTCCAGTGATGGTCAGTTCTGAAATAAATATACTCATCACTGTGCTCATTAAGGGCATGGAAAACATCTACCGATGATATACTCCTGTCCATTTTACTTTTCAGATAATCCAGTGCATCATTCTGAGAGTCTGTCATTCCTTTATACTTTCGAAGCTGCATAAACTCTGAATTTGTAGGCGGAATCATTGAATATATTTTTACATCATCCCCAAGCCTTTGCTTGTATTTATTTAATATCTCTGCATAGTAATCAAAGCTTTCCTTGTTAAATTTAAACAGCTGAACGGCCTTGCCATCTATCACCATCCAGTATCCCACATTAGGTCCGTCTCCAAAATCTTTTTCCACATCAGGTTCCGGGGTTGGTGTAGGAGTGCTTTCCTTATCTCCCTGAGAAGGAGTATTCTCTCCGGGATTAGGTGTATCAGTGTTATCTATGGGGTCCTTTGTCTCAGGCTGAGGATCTGATGGCTCCGTTTCTTCAGGCGGCTTTTGCACATCTTCATAGGATTTTACGAGAGTAATATCAGGCCCCAATATAGCCAGAGCCTTGTCAATGTCCTTACTTACCATAACTAGATTATCCCTCAAGATGAAGGTGTCGCTGTAGTATTCCTCATAATCCCTTTGGTATTGACCTTCAATTATGCTGGAAAAGAGTAATTGTGGCTTTTCCTTAAGGGCTCTGTTTTCCAAAGCTGATTCTGTCGGCTTATTAAAGTTTAAAAAATTAATAATGCCAAGGACAGTAATAAACAATATAAAAAACAATGTGTCAATTCTTAGCTTCTTCACAGTAAAACCTCCTCGTAAAAATGCCACAAAATTAAAACTTAAAGTACATAAACGGACTATAGGATTGTCCTACAAGATATATTACTGAAATAATAAGTACTATTACATTGAGTATTGGCATTCCATACCGTCTAAGTAAAACAAAGAACTTTGATTTCCGTTCCTTAGCCTTATTGGTGATATATTTAGCTATTGGCGTACATGCAATTAAGGCAATTATAATGAAAATAGCATTATTCCAGAAATAAATGCTTAATTCGGGGCTGGAGAGTGCATGATTCTTTAATCCAAACATTATTCCCAAAAATTCAGCTCCCTGGCTCATATCGGTATGATAAAAGAATACCCAGCCTACCAGCACAGCCACCGCGAGATATATTCTTGAAATAAATGTTGGTATTTTCTCAAACAACTTTAACAAAAATGTTTTTTCAATAAAAATCAGAACGAAATAATATAGNCCCCACAATACAAAGTTCCAGCTGGCTCCATGCCAAAGTCCTGTCAAGGCCCAGACAATGAGTAAATTCCTGAAGTGATGNCTTCTGTTTCCACCAAGAGGAATGTATACATATTCCCTGAAAAAGCTGCCCAGAGAAATATGCCATCTGCGCCAGAATTCTGTTGCTGATTTGGAGATATAAGGGTAGTTAAAGTTCTCTTCATATTTAAAACCAAACATACGGCCAAGTCCTATAGCCATATCCGAATAGCCCGAAAAATCGAAATATAACTGCATGCTATACATGAAAATGCCAAACCATGCTCCTAAAACCGGTAGCCTTGAATAGTCCACACCTATAAAGGCCTCCCCGGTCTTTGCTGCAAGTCCTGATAATATGACCTTTTTGCCAAGACCTATAATAAAACGGCTCACACCGTAGTTGAAATCCTTAAGATTTTCGACTCTATTATCAAGTTGCTCAGCAATGTCCTTATACCTTGTAATAGGGCCCGACATAACCTGATGAAAAATAGAAACATAAAGTAAAAGCTTGAAGGGAGACTTTTGAGCCTCTGCCTCTCCCCTGTACACATCCACAAGATAAGTAATAATTTTGAATGTGTAAAATGATATTCCTATTGGTAAAGCAATCTTGCTAAGCTGAATATTGGCTCCGGTAATAAGATTAATATTATCAACCAAAAANCCCGAATACTTAAAGAAGCTTAACACTAGAATATTAAGTGTAATTCCAAGTGCCATAAAGGCCTTACCTTTAGAAGTTTTGCTGTGGTTTTCAACCATTAATGCAAAAAAATAGCTGATAAATGTAGAAACCAGCAGCAATAAAATCCATACAGGCTCGCCCCAGGCATAGAAAAACAATGATGAAATAATTAAAATCCAATTCCGGTATGTCCTGTTATTTACTATATAATACAATCCTAAACATATAGGCAAGAAATTGCATAAGAATAATAAGCTTGAAAATACCACCCGATATTCCCCCTTGGCTAACGATTCATTTAAACAATATAAAGCTATCACACATAAGAATACTTTTCAATTGCAATTACGGGCTTATTTTTTGTTTGCAAAAATCCTTCTCTTATTATTGACAAAAGCCGCTTAACAGTATAAACTTACTAGAAATATAGTTATTTGCGTTGATCGGGAAAAATATCACATGAAGAACTCCAGAAAACTTATCATATGCTGAGAGATAAGGTTTAAAGTGTGAGAATAGCTCGCCCGGGAGCTATCTGGCTGAAAAACAATTATTGTAATTGATTATTAGGCTAGGTCGGATGACAACCGTTATCATGTCTGCACATACAAAGTATTATTGACTCATTTATTCTTTGATGTGCTGGTGAGGGGCTGTTTTCACAGCAAAAAGAGTGGTACCACAGAACACGAAAGTTTTGTCTCTTAATATTATGTTAAGGAGCAAGGCTTTTTTTGTATTATTTTAAGTACAGCCAAAGATATTTCCACAAACCGGAAATACTTATTATAACAATAAAAAAATAAGGAGAGAGGAATATGAAAAAAACTTTAGCTATTATACTCATTTTGACACTTACAATGACTATCATGGCAGGCTGTGGAGCCTCCCAAAATGAGAACGAAATTAGAATTGGTATCAACTATGAGCTTACCGGCGATGTTGCTTCTTATGGTCAGGCTTCAGTTGAAGGTATTGAGCTTGCTCTTGAGGAAGTCAACAATGCAGGCGGAATCAATGGCAAAACGATCAGATGGATCAAATATGACAACAAATCAGATAAGTCACAAGCCACCACCCTTGCAACAAAGCTTATGACTCAGGACAAGGTTATTGCAGTACTTGGCCCAGCTACATCAGGAGCTTTTAAGGCTACTATTCCTGAGGCTATGAAGAATAAGATAGTTGTTGCTTCAGGCTCTGCAACAGACGATTCAGTTACTATTGATGATAACGGAGTAAAGGAATATGCTTTCCGTATCTGCTTTACAGACTCTTATCAGGGAACAGCTATGGCGAATTTTGCTCTGAATAACCTGTCAGCAACAAAGGCGGTTGTTATCCTTGATAACAGTAGCGACTACGCTAAGGGACTAGCTACAAACTTTACTTCTACATTTGAAGCTGGCGGCGGCAAGGTTGTTGCTACAGAAGCATTCGTGTCCGGTGACACCGATTTCAACGCTATTATTACAAAGATTAAGGGCGAATCCTTTGATGTTGTCTTTATTCCCGGCTACTATAACGAAGCTGGCCTTATAATCAAACAGGCTCGTAATCAGGGTATCGATGCACCAATCCTCGGCCCTGACGGATTCGGAGCTCCAGAGCTTACCGAGCTTGCCGGTGCAGATGCATTGAATGATGTATACTTCTCCAGCCACTTCTCATCCCTTGACAAGGATCCCAGCGTTATGGGCTTTATCGAGAGTTACAAAGCTAAATACGGTAAGGAACCAGATCAGTTTGCAGCTTTAGGATACGATCTTGCCATGTTCGTAATAGATGGTATCAAGCGTGCTGGAAGTGAAGATCCAGTAGCTTTAAAGGATGCATTGGCTCAAACTAAAGACTTTAAAGGTATTACCGGTTCATTCAGCATGGACGAAAACCATAACCCTGTTAAAGCTGTAGTTGTTGTTGGTATTGAAAATGGTGTACATGCTACAAGCCAAAGGGTTGAACAATAATCCATTTTTGTAGTAGAATCAAGTATAAGTGGGGGTACCATGGTCCCCCCACTTATATCTAAACTTATAGTTACTATACAGTCATTAGTCTATTACTTAAGAACACAATGATTGTCGAAGGAAGGGAAATCATTTGGAACAGCTACTTCAACAGATTATTAACGGAATATCCCTTGGAAGCATATATGCACTTATCGCCTTAGGCTATACTATGGTTTACGGTATTATCAAGCTGATAAACTTTGCCCATAGTGATGTGTACATGCTTGGAGCTTTTATAGGCTATTTTTCCATGACAACACTTAAGCTTGGTTTCCTGCCATCATTATTGCTATCAATGCTNTTTTCCATGATTCTTGGCGTTGTTATAGAAAAGGTTGCCTATAAGCCTTTAAGGAATGCGACCAGAATTGCAGTCCTGATTACTGCAATCGGTGTCTCTCTGTTCCTTGAATATGTTACTATGGCTATTGCAGGTGCAAATGTACGCTCCTATCCCCCATTAACCGGAATTCTTACAGAGTCCTTTAATCTGATGGGTATTACCATTACAATGCAGCAGATTCTGATAGTTACGATAACAGTAGTTCTTATGATACTACTTCAGTTTATTGTTAAGAAAACAAGAATAGGTAAGGCAATGCGTGCCGTATCATTAGACAGTGATGCAGCTGAGCTTATGGGTATAAACGTTAACAGTACCATTTCCTTTACTTTTGCTTTAGGTTCAGCCCTGGCAGGAGCAGCAGGTATTCTGGTGGGTATATACTATAATTCAATTAACCCTCTTATGGGAACGCTTCCAGGAATTAAAGCCTTTGTTGCAGCTGTTTTTGGTGGTATAGGCATAATACCTGGCGCTATGATTGGTGGTTATTTTATTGGAATAGTTGAAGTTTTAGTATCAGGGTACGGAAACTCTATGTACCGTGACGGTGTAGTCTTTGCTATTCTAATTTTGGTTCTTATAATTAAACCATCCGGTTTATTGGGTAAAAATACAAGGGAGAAGGTGTAATTTAAGTTGAAAAAATTAATTGAGACAAACTGGATAAGGAAGCTTATTTCACTTATATTAACCTTCGGTATTATCCAGCTTTTAATATCACTTGACATAATAAATAGTTATTTGCAAACCACACTAGCGACTATTTGCATTAATATTATTTTGGCGGTCAGCCTTAACCTTATTACAGGCTTTACCGGCCAATTTTCCTTAGGCCATGCGGGATTCATGTCAATAGGAGCATATACCTGTGCTCTGATTACCTTAAGGGTTCCCTCTGTTTTAGGCTTTATCATTGGTGTCTTTGCAGGGGCAATCATGGCTGCAATAGTTGGATTCCTTGTAGGCTTACCAACACTAAGGCTCAGAGGAGATTATCTCGCAATAGCCACATTAGGTATGGCAGAAATCATTCGTATTATATTCCTAAATCTGGACAGTATCACAAATGGTGCCGCCGGCCTGCAGGACATTCCTCATTTTACTAACTGGCCCTGGTTGTTTGTTTTTACTGCCGGTACTATACTTATTATTTCTAACTTTATCAAGTCCTCACATGGCCGGGCATGTATTTCTATCCGTGAGGATGAAATCGCTGCCGATGCCATGGGAATTAATTCAACTAAATATAAGGTTATGGCCTTTACTATAGGTGCGTTCTTTGCTGGAATTGCGGGAGCCTTATATGCCTCCACCTTTAATTTTATAGATCCGAAGATATTCAGCTTTTCAAAATCTATAGACATATTGGTAATTGTTGTTTTAGGTGGTCTGGGCAGTATCTCTGGTTCAGTTATAGCCGCTATTCTTCTAGCCATTATTACAACCTATTTACAATCCTTTGCTAATGTCCAAATGATTATTTATTCGCTCCTATTAATCATTATTATGATATTTAGACCGCAAGGCTTAATGGGCTCTAAGGAGCTTTCCCTATCTATGTTCAGCAAAATTGGTGAAGGCTTTAAGCCAAAGAAAAGGAGGGTTTAGAATGTCAATACTAACGGTGAATAAGCTTACTAAATCCTTTGGCGGCCTGACCGCTGTCTCAAATGTAAATATGGAGATAAATGAGGGTGAATTATTAGGTCTGATTGGTCCTAACGGCGCCGGTAAAACCACCCTGTTCAATCTTCTGACAGGCGTATATGTGCCTACATCAGGCATAATAAATCTGAATACTGATGGAAAAGCTGTAACCCTTAACGGTTTAAAGCCTTACAGTATTTGTAAAAAGGGCGTAGCCAGAACATTCCAAAACATTCGTCTATTTAAGGATTTGACAGTGCTTGATAATGTTCGTATTGCTATGCATAAAAATATTAAATATGGCTTGATTCCAAGCTTTTTCCACCTTCCTTCCTATAAAAAAGAGGAAGCCAGACTTATAGAAAAAAGCATGGAATTACTTAAGATACTAAACCTTGAAGATAAGAAGGACGAGCTAGCTAGAAACCTTCCTTATGGCGAACAGCGTCATCTGGAGATTGCCCGTGCCCTAGCAACAGACCCTGTTCTTCTGCTGCTAGATGAGCCGGCGGCCGGAATGAATCCTAATGAGACTGCTCAGCTGACCGAGTTAATCGGCTGGATCAGAGAAAAGTTTAAACTGACTATACTGCTGATAGAACACGATATGTCGCTTGTTATGAATATCTGTGAACGCATATATGTTTTAGATTATGGTATGGTCATTGCAAATGGCACACCTGATGAGATAAAAAGCAATCAACGCGTTATAGAAGCTTATTTGGGGGAGGATTTAAACAATGCTGGAGATTAAGAATTTAAATGTTCATTTTGGTGTAATCCATGCCCTCAAAAATGTTTCACTAACGGTAAATGAAGGTGAGATAGTCACATTGATAGGCGCTAATGGAGCTGGTAAAACCACAACCCTTCGTACGATTTCAGGTTTGAAAAAGCCAACTGACGGATTCATATTTCTTGACGGAAAGGATATTACCAATACTACTCCTCAAGAAAGAGTTAAAATGGGAATCTCCCAGTCTCCCGAAGGCCGTCGCGTCTTCCCTACCATGACTGTTCTAGAAAATTTAGAGTTAGGGGCATACCTTAGAAAAGATAAAAAAGAAATCGCTAAAGATTTAGAGATGGTCTATGAAAGGTTCCCCAGGTTGAAGGACCGAAGGAAGCAGGCTGCCGGTACCCTGTCAGGTGGAGAGCAGCAAATGCTTGCGATAGGACGTGCATTAATGAGCAGGCCAGAGATCCTTCTCCTTGATGAGCCCTCCATGGGGCTTGCTCCGTTGCTGGTTCAGGAGATTTTTAGTATAATAAAAGATATCAACGAGGCTGGCACAACTATCTTACTGGTAGAGCAAAATGCCAGTATGGCATTGCAAATAGCAAATCGTGCATATGTTATGGAAATCGGTTCTATCGTACTATCCGGTAAAGGATCAGAGCTCATGCAGAGCGACGATATCAAAAAAGCATATTTAGGAGGTTAGAATTATGTTTGTAAAAAACAAAATGACTGCAAACCCGTTTACAATCTCCCCAGACCAGACGGTTCCGGAAGCTCATGAAATAATGACTGTTAACGGTGTAAAACGCCTTCCGGTTATGAAGAATGGTAAACTTGTTGGTGTTGTATCAAAAGAAGATATTTTGCAGGCCTCTCCCTCCAATGCAACCACATTCAGCATGGGTGAAATTACTTACCTGCTCTCTAAAATGAAAGTAAGTAAGATAATGAACAAAAATACTATTACTATTTCGTCCAGTGCTCTGTTAGAAGAAGCAGCAATATTAATGAGAGACAATAATGTCGGTTTCCTTCCTGTAGTTGATGATGAAAAGCTTGTAGGCATTATTACCGAGACTAATATATTTGATTCATTTATAGAATTATTAGGTTTTCGTGAACCGGGTACCCGTCTTACAGTCGAGGCTAAGGACGAGCCTGGAATAATGGCAAACCTAACTGGAATCATCGGCGAATTTGGGGCTAACATTACTCATGTAGCAGTTTATAGAGGAGCTAACGGGAAGAGCTCTGTTGTTATAGGAATTAATTCTCTGAATACATCAGAGATGGAAAAATCAATTGAAAGTCACGGCTATAAAATCCAGTATAAGCTTCAGAACAAATAAGGGCATAATCTTTTATGATTATTATGATGAAGCTCCGCAATAGGCTTATTGACCGCGGAGTTTCTTATTTTATTATACGGCTTCAGGCTTTACACCGGGTTTGTTTTTTAATTCTATGTATAATCAACATTACCCCATTTTTTCTGACTAATCCTTCGAAAGTATATACAGAGGGATGTTTATATGAGAGAAATAGATAAAAACGCCGTAAAGGCCCAAAAGGATAAAACCTATTTGGAAGAATTTATATCAAAAAACGAACCATTTATAATGAATACAGCTCATAAAACCCTTGGCTGTTTAGCCGTCTAATATCATAAGCATGGACCTTAGAAGAAACGGGATATAATATCCCGTTTCTTTTTTATACTTGTATATCTAATAATAGTTTAGTAGGATTTAATTATAGATAAAGGAGTGGTTTTTTTGAACAGATGCCCCTGGTGTGGTACCGATGAATTGTACATTAAATATCATGACCTTGAATGGGGTGTTCCTGTTCATGACGATAAGAAGCACTTTGAGTTCTTAGTTCTTGAATCTGCCCAGGCTGGCTTGAGCTGGATAACCATATTGCGTAAAAGAGAGAATTATCGGGCTGCCTATGATGGGTTTGATCCTAATAAGGTCGCCCAGTATGATGAAAAGAAAATTTGTGAGCTGCTTCAAAACGAAGGCATAGTCCGGAACAGAAGGAAAATCACTGCTTCAATCAATAATGCCCGCTGTTTTCTAGAGATTCAGAAGGAATGGGGTAACTTCGATAAATATATCTGGAATTTTGTAGATGGCACATCAGTCAAAGGCCGATGGACCGATTTGTCACAGGTCCCCACTACCTCACAGCTTTCAGATAGGGTAAGCAAGGATTTAAAATCACGGGGCTTTACCTTTTTAGGAAGTACTATAATCTACTCCTATCTTCAGGCTACAGGCATTATCGATGACCACCTGACTACATGCTTCAAATACTAGGCTCATTTTCAGATATAGAGTCTGTTTTAGCCTTATTGCGGTTTGGAAATGCTGCATTAATGGGAACAGCAACTGCAATCCCTATCAAGGTATCTATAATACGTTCTATTGCCATTTCTAACGGGGTCTGCTCACTTGTATACCCCAAAACAATTACTATATAGACAATACATGTAAGAGCTGTAGCCTCGGGCCAGCCCAATCTAACAGGTATATAGATAACCGGGATAAGCAATACACAAAGAATTAAATAGAACAGAATTGAGTTATGAGATATACCCACCTCTAATAAGAATAGCAGCACCAAGGCACCGGTAACACCTCCGATCAGAGTGCCGATAATTCTAGTAATCCCTGTACGAATGCTGTTTTTGGTATCGGGTTGAATACATAAAACAGCCGCGATACTGCTCTGTATAGGATCTGTTCCTCGGAGAAAATCAATTAGGCAACATATAAAGACTGCCACAACTGTCTTTACAGTGCGTAGTCCTATTTTAAACCTTTTCTTTTTCTTTTCAGGTTTCTCTTGTTTTTCCATACCTAAACCCGTTTTAGTTCACAATAAGATTATATGATACATCTACCACTTCTTCATCCTTAATAACAAAGGCAAGTGTAGTGTTCGCATCAGTATAGGTATATTTGTCGTTTTTCTGATCATAGTCGTTACCGTATTTTGAAATAATATCATTGAGCTTATTGCTGAGAGTAATCCCTTCCCTAGTTTCAACACCGTCATTCATAAACACAACCGAAAAGATATACTCAGTATCATCATCCCCATCTGTATATGTGTATAGCTCGAAGCCACTATATGTGTACACCCTGTCAATTCCCTGAAAGGCGCAGCTTGGAGATTCAAAATAGTGCATAGGCTCACCTAAGGCATCTAAAACGGGCTCTGCCTTATCATTCATATATATAGAAATGCCGTTATGCTCAAAAAAGTATTTTGATTTTTCCTCTGTAGTAACGGGAGAATTAGTGTTGTTTCCCGTTGATTGAGGCTCGGTCGGTGTTGGAGATTCGCCACCGTTATTAGAGCCACAAGAAGCTAAAATAAGAACTATAGCCATCATTATTGTTAATATCTTAAATTTTATTTTCATAACTCCTCCTGTTTAATAACATCAAATACCTGTCGTTACTTTTCTTCAGTGCGCTTCAGGTTAAATTTCAGTAAGTATCCGTACTCTTCAAGCTCCTGATACTGCTCCTGCTCCATATTATAATAATAAGCAGATTTATCATCCCAAAGGGCCTTCAACTCCGGATCATTTCTTTTATCAATAAGATTAAAATTATCCTTTAGGTACTTTCCAAAAAATACTGATGTTTTTTCGGCCCCCGCAAGATTTAAGTGAAGTCCTGCATCATAGGTATCTGTATTAAAATCCAGCCCCATTTCATCAAGATAATCGAGCAGGTTAATATATAATAAATCATTTTTAGCCGCATAGTCAACCATCTGCTCATCCCATTCATCATACCAATGGGGATAAAGGCTGGGGGCTTTGAGCAAAACAAGCTCTATGTCATTATCCTTACAAAGCTGTGTCATCTTATCCAAATACTCATAGCAAATATCTCCGAACTTATAATCTGCCAGAGCTCTAGGCTTCGGAAATGTATCCACTGGCTTTGCGTCAACCCTCATAAGGTACCCGTTGTGAGCTATCTGGTCCTTTTTAAACCAATATTTAAAGTCCTCCTCTGAAAGCTCATTCCATCTAGAATGATATCTCAACAGCGGGAAGACATATGTAATTAAATCCTCCTCGGGCATCATGGCAGCCTTCGCGGACCTAAGTTTTGTCAAAGATAAGGGCATACCATCTATACTCATACGATTATAAGCCTCATTCTGTGGCTCATCATACATCATTGAGAGGACACTGAATACAACAACATCGGGCTTTTCATATTTCAGGGTGTCCTCTAAAAGATAGTACGAGTGCCAGATAAGCTGCTGAGCACTTCCCCGGATATAGCTGGTAATACCATACTCCTCCCAAAGAGTAATTGGTGAGAAATTTTCGTAGACCTCGCAATCACCAATAAATATGACATCATGGTCTTTATTTTTTTCATGATAATACTCGGAAATCAAAGCACCCTCAACTATCTTTGTCATATACTTGGGCATTAGAAGGCTCTGTAAAAGCACATACAGTCCTGCAATTATCAAAAATATTATTAAAATGGATATTATTTTCTTGTTTTTCATTGATCCATAAATTCTCCCTTAAAATAAAATACTCTTTCCCTTATTTTACTTCATTATCCTGTACTAAAACTGGTTATAGATAAATTGATTGCTGTCAAAGCCAATTCCATAGGCTCCAAGGATTAGTATGGAGAAAAATAATAGTATATAAACTGAATATCTTAATACCGGTCTCTTATTTGCAATTTTCTCCCTTACACTTCCACTTCTTTGTAATAGGCTAAAACCGATTAATATGATTACCCCAATGACCAAAACTATGTAGTCTGATACATCAAGGCCCAGATCCAGCAATGAACCATTAAACAGAACTCCGATATCTAGCTTGGTAAACATGGACACAAACATTCTGAAGGAAACCCCCACATCCCTGTAACAGTCTAAAATTCTTAAGGACGATAAAAGGAGGACAGTGCGTATAACTTGAAACAAACGGAATCCAAAGGTTCCTTTAACCTTAAATCTTTCATGAAACCTAGCGTATAGCGGATCGAACTCCTGGGAAATCAGAATTATTACTCCGTTCAGCAGGCCCCATACAATAAAGTTCCAGCTTGAGCCATGCCATATACCTGTCGTAAACCACACTATCAAGGTAGACAAATACACCGGTAGCCGCTTCCCTACCTTGTCTCCAAAACGTGCTCTGGAGGATCTGGAGATATTAAGCATGGGCTTACTCACTGATAAGGGATAGAATACATAATCCTTAAACCAGGTCCCCATACTAATATGCCATCTCCTCCAATACTCTGTAATGGATTTTGAAAAATATGGGCGGATAAAGTTTTCCTTAACCTCAATACCCAGCATCTGGGCTATACCGATTGTAATATCAATCCCACCTGTAAAGTCAGCATAGAGCTGAAGAGCATAGAACAACATACCGATAAAAACATAGATGCCATCATAGGTATCAGGATTCTTGGTTATTGTCAGAACCGCAGTAATGATTCTGTCAGCTATGACCATCTTTTTGAAATAGCCCCACAGTACCCTTTGAAAGCCAAAGGAAAAGGTTTTGGCATTGAAGCTGTGTTCTTTATATAAGGTCTTGCTTAAATCATCAAAGCGGCTTATAGGTCCTTGAATCAACTGGGGGAAAAAGGATACAAACAGCGCCATCTTACCTATATTTCTTTCAGGCTCATACTTTTCCCTGTACACATCAATGATGTAGGACATGGATTGGAATGTATAGAATGAAATCCCCATAGGCAAAAGCAGATTGACATATGAAATCTCATTCATCTTGAATAAAGTAAGTATTGAGTTTATATTGGATAGAGCAAAATTAGTGTACTTAATTACTGCCAGAATCCCAAGATTAAAAATCAGGCATAATAGCAGCCATCCCCAACGCTTCGACTTTATTTTTTCTTTGTAGACCTTTTTTTCTTCTCTGGATAAATCACGGTTTTCCTTTAAATAAGCCTTTTGCTTTTTAGTAAGACCATTCAGCTTGATACTGACAAAATAGGTCGAAACAATGGTTACAGAAATATATAGCAGATTGCTCCAGCCCGAAAAGTAGTAAAAAACAAAGCTGGAAATCAAAAGCAGCTGCCATTGAAAACGCTTAGGTATAATATAGTATAAGCCTATCAGCAAACAGAGAAAGAATATAAACTCATACGAAGTGAATAACATATGCCCCCCTGATCTAATCCTCGTCAAGCAGCCTTTCAATCAATCCATACAGCGCTTCTGCCGAGTTAAAATTTTCCGGTATAATTTCATGAGCCGGAATAGCAACATCATATGCATCATTGATATCGGCTATGAGAGTAATGATATCAAAGGAATCTAATATTTTATCGTCAATTAAGCTTTTATTAGTATTAAAATCAACCTCTGGATGAAGTTCCTCGAGTATTTCCAATAGTTCTTCCATATTTCCTCCTATCGGTTGGCATACATTTCTTTTAATGCCAGCCTATTAATCTTACCATTTGATGTAAGTGGCATTGTGTCAATCTTTTCCACAAGATGAGGCACCATATACCTTGGCAGCTTATTCTTGCAATAATTAACTACTTCTATTTTAGATACATCACCAACATAATACAGAATAATTTTCTTTTTGTCATTATCAAAAATACAACAAACGCTCTGTATGCCTTCCATCTGATTCATGACCATTTCAATTTCTCCAAGCTCAATGCGATGACCCATGTGCTTAATCTGATAATCCTTTCTGGAAACAAAGATCAGCTCTCCCCTATCGTTTAGCTTACCAATATCACCGGTACGATAAATCAGCTCCGGGTAATAGGGGTTCAATGGATTTTGAACAAAGGCCTCATTAGTCCTTTCAAAATCGTTGTAGTAGCCAAGAGTCAACGATGTTCCCCGTATACAGATCTCTCCCTGATCACCTGGTTCTGCAGGCTTATCCTGATCATTTAAGAGCAGTATTTCTGTATTATTAAAGGGTCTGCCAATAGGAATAGCTTCGTCTAAATCAAATTCCCTGTCAACAACATAGTAGCATGACATTCCCGTAGCCTCGGTCGGCCCATAGAGGTTTATAAATCTGGCCTCAGGAAGTGTCTTCCTCCATATATTAAATTGCTTTATGGGAAAGACCTCACTGCCGAAGGCAATAGTGTGCAAATATTCCGGGACATTATCCTTCAATGCACCAAGTCCTGAAATCAAGGTCAGAGCAGGAACTACCCAGCAAACTGTGTTAATCTTGTACTTATTTAAAAACTCGATCAGCTTGATTGGAAACATAAACAGCTCTTTTGGTATGATATAGGTCTTGGCTCCAAACTTTAAAGTAGGGAATATCTCCTTCAGGCAGGCGTCCACATAAAGGGGGGTTTGATTTCCAAACACTGTATCCTCAGATATTTCCAGCACATCTGATAAAGTTTCGATATAGTCTATTACTGATCTGTGACAAGCCACGACACCCTTTGGCCTACCTGTAGAACCTGAGGTAAAGACTACATATATTGGATCAGTATCTATGGCCTTACTCCTGATATTATCGAGTGCCGCTTGGTTAACAGTCTCCTTAACCATTTCATCATAAGCATATACATCACCTTGATAATCGAAGGTATTAATTAAATCCAGGGTTGTGTCATCACATATTACTGCACCTGGCTTAAGATTCTGAAATATAAGCTCTATACGGTGCCTGGGCATTTCAACATCAATAGGAACATAATAGCATCCCCCATAAACAACTCCTAAAAAAGTTACAATTGTGTTGGGATGCTTTTTCATAAATACCACCACAGGCTCTTTGTATCTGCCCTTCTCATGCAGAAATGAACCTATGGCCCTTGCATTATCATATACTGTTTTAAATGACAGCTCGATACTTTCATTGGCGTAAGCAATTTTATCGGGATAAACATTGGCTATATTATCCAAATACTCAAGTATATTGTTTTGTCTTTTCATATACTGACATCCTTTTTTTGTAATCCTGTTAATTAGTCTGTAATTATCTGCAGTCTTTTATTATTATGGTGTTTTGAATGCTCCAGTGAAAAATATTATGTAATAAGGTTTTTATATTCCTCCTTCACAGAAGCACCGGAAAACTCAATTGATTTTACTGCCAGCACCTCCATAACATCCAAAAACCCCTTACCGGCATAACCATCCTTCTTTAATAAAGAAAGCTCTGTACAGCCAAGTATAATAACCTGAGCTCCTGCATCTCTAAGCTCTTTTTCAACAAGCCTGAACTCATTTATATCATAGGGCATATTTGCCTTAATGCTATCGTATATTATGCCCATAATCTTTTTCTGAGAGGCTATTGAGGGAATAACAGTTCCGATACCTTTTTTCTCAAGCTCTTCAGTAAAAAAACCTGCGGAAACTGTGCCGTCGGTAGCCATAATTCCAACCTTCCGGATATCATTCTCCTTCAGGTAATTAGCTGTTTCCTCAATCATATTGATTATTGGAATACTTATTCCTTTCAAAAGCTCATCAAAAAAATAGTGAACTGTAACGCAGGGTATTGCTATAATATCAACACCCAGGCATGCCAGGGAATTACCAATTGCTATAATGGCATTCACAGGGCTATCCTGACTCTTGCCAAGAATATAGTCGGTTCTGTCAGGAATATCCGGACGATTATATATAATCATCGGAACATGCTCCCCGTCAGCTTTTGCATCTGTCATTTTAACAATCAGTTCATAAAAGTAGGCAGTTGCCATTGGGCCAAGACCACCTATTACGCCAAGCTCTTTCGTAAGTATTCCTCCCTCGCAGGTATTAAACACACTATTTTTCAGGTGTTCGCGGGTAGTTTTCTTTATCAAATCTGTAATAATAATTGTCTTTTCCCACTCTGGCAGAGAATGCATCCATCTCCGCATCGGTCAACATAAAGGACACAAGCTTAGGAATGTGTATACACGCGTCAAAATGGTACCATCCCTCTCCATAATTGACCAGATGCCAGTAATGTTTTGCCTCTCCCGGCTTTGTCAGCCTTTCTACCCTCATGGTTTCCATTCCAATTCTGTTTAAAAGCAGCTCTGACATTGCAAAATATGTGAAGCAGTCACCTACTTTGTTCGTAAAACCATTATATGCCTCATACATCCAGTCTGTTTTATCGGAAACACCGGTATAGGTAAGCAGGGTATTAACATACTGGTATATTTCCCATGCCTTTTCTCTCAAGGTCATGTCAGGGGTTGTAATCTCAGCAAGAACCTCATCAGCGATGACCTCAAGCTGTTCCATGGTAACCTTCATTTCCTTAACGGTAAAAATTGCTTCTTTACTTGAGGTGTTGCCCGAAGAATCAGTCGCTGTGTATACTACAGGATATTGTCCTGCTACTTTCTGATTTACCTGAGAGCTGTCCACAGACACAGATATCTCTCCATCCCGGTTATCGTAAACATAAACGCCTTTTTTGAAGGAGACCGGATTATTAATATAAATAGTATTGTCCTTTACACCATATATTTGTGGAGATTCAGTATCCTTAACAACTGTCAGANTAGACTCAATTTCTGTCTCATTCCCGCCTTCATCTGTCAATAGAAGCTTAACAGTCTGATCACCCACAANAGAAAAGTCCGGTGTCTCTTTATAAGTAACAGAAACATTTGTCATATCCTCAATGTTTGTTACGAATTTACTTGCTTCGATGCTGTCATTTTGCCATATGCTTTGGGCAACGGCATCAGCCTTAGGGGGAGTCAGATCGGTAACTGAAATATTAGATTCATAAGTGGTATCTCCAATCATAACCTTTGCAGGATAAATCCCTATCTCGGCAGGAACACTTTTGGGCTCAAGCAATACAGCATTGGGAAGATCCTCAGGATTCTTTAAAAATGCCTCGAGGTTTAATGCTCGATTTTGTATATCAACCTTTACTATATCGTTGGTCTTCGAAACCCTAAGTTTTGCCTTATACTCAGACTTATTCCCTGAGGTATCCTCAAGAATTAACTCCACCTCTCGGGTGCCAATTTTACTATACTCAGGCTCAGCCTTATATGAAACTGTAACATTTGTAGCGTCAGTTATTTCCTTAATAAACTCTGAAGGCTTCACTGTTCTGCCTTCATATAGGTCAACATCCTGAATCTGAGCTGTTGGGGCAGTGGTATCCTTTATCTCTAATTTAACCTTATATTTTGTCCCACCAACTTCAATTTCAATTTTGTGAGCACCTGGCTGATTAATATTAATCCAGGTCAAATCGGTAACGTATTTCGCATCGGTGCTGTTATCCTTCAAAAACACATTAGCACTGGGTAACTCAGTTCCCGCTTCTGTGACAACGGTTTTATTAATATTTCTATATTTAAAGATATTAAAAAGAAATAAACCCAGCGCAACAATTAATACACATACCAATATATAAAATCTATAAATATTTTTGTTTGGTCTCATGCTCATACCAGCCTCCAAATTAAGTGAATCTGATAGTTATATTCTGCATTTTTACNAAAAGCTTTCACTATAAAATAAACCGCTATCTATTTTAGCATAAAACGATGTAAAAACAAATACTGGCCAATCAAGAATGGGACAGGAAACAATTGCATATCTCTGTGTCTTTGCTGAGAAATATAAAGGGGCGGTATTAAAGATAATCTAATATCTTTCAAGTGCGTCTTTACTGCGATATATAAAGGGACGGAAGCTGCGTAAAAAGCAAGACACAGAACCGTCCCCTGTCTTATTGTATTGTTTGTTAAAGCCCTTATGTTTCTGATATAGTCTTGCCACCCTCTACCAGAACCTTACTGTTTGTAATTACTCCCGACATAATAGCCATAACCAGCCCTGTTACTATCAGCAGAAATTCAATGGCTATAACATCGGCCAAAGGACCGAATATCAATATGCTCAAAGGCACCATGACGCTTTGTATCATATTAAATACACTGAATACTCTTCCTTGATAATCGGTTTCCACCTTCTGTTGTAATAATGCTATGGCCGTTGTATTAAACGCCGGAANAACAAGGCCGGCTATCATTGCAAATACAAGATAAAGCCAGAATACATTGACCAAACCCAGACCAATGGTCGCTATTCCAAATATCAAAATTGAAAAACCAATTGTATATATTTTATTTTTTAAACCGCCCCAGGCTGTCATAATGAGTCCGCCCAGAATCATTCCACCGGCAAGTGCGACTTCAGCAAATGTAAGCCGCCAAACTTCCGGCCCGAAGCTCCGGGNCACCTGCAGGGGTGTTAAAAAGGCAACTGGTGAAACAAATATAAAAATAACAGCACAATAAATAAAGCAATCTCTGATAAATCTATAGTTAATAACAAATTTTAATCCTTCCCCTAAATCCTGAAAATATCCCTTGGGCTTCCTGGCTGTGGCTCTTTCGTGGGGGGGNACATGTACAAAAAGAAGTAATGTGATTATAGCAAAAGCAGCTGTAATTACATCAACAAAGAAAACCACCTCAATAGATGCTACGCTGAGTAATGCACCACTAAGCATTGGAGATAAAAGCATTGCCATGGACTGAATAGTTCCATTCACAGCATTTACCTTAACAAGCTTATCATCAGGCACGAATTGTGGTATAAAGGCATTCACGGCAGGAGTCTGGATGCTTGATCCCAGAGACCTGATTACTGATACTACAAAAAGAAGCCATAGCTTGTCATAGCCAATAAAAAACAGTACTGCCAATACCAAAGTTGCTAGGGCAATCAGAGCGTCCGATACTATTATCAGCATTTTACGGTTATGCCTGTCAGCCCACACTCCAGCAAAGGGAGAGAGGAAGAGAGTCGGTAAAAAACCGCAAATTATAGATATAGTCAGCATCATTCCTGATTGAGTATTTAATGTAATATACCATGTTATNGCAAACTGAACCAGAGACGAACCAAAAAGTGATATGGTTTGCCCAGCTAAAAACAACATTACATTCTTCTTCCAACAACGTTTAGTATCCAAAAGAATAGTCCTCCATCTTTATCTCATAGTAAAATATTACTGAATTAGTATACTCTACTAAGCAGGGAATGACAATAAACACTCCATTAATTTTCCTTAATTATACCTTAATGTTATATAATTATCCCCTTATCAGATATAAAATAGCATAAAGCCATATATAATTACAAGTCAATCTGGCAGGAACAGGTAACGGCGCTTTGCTAAAACCAGCAAAATACTTGCTGAGGTACTATGGTGTGATATAATATTAATCAGAAACACTAATTGCTAAGAAGGCAAAATAATATAGATANCATGAAAGATGAGTAATAATGAGTAACAGTTTTGAAGAGCTAGGTATCGTAACACCAATTTTGAGAGCGTTAACTGAAATGGGCTTTGAAGCACCTACACCTGTGCAGAAAGAAGCAATTCCACATATTCTGAACCAAAAGGATTTAACCGTAAAATCTAAAACCGGAAGCGGAAAAACAGCCGTTTATAGCATTTCTATGCTTCAGATGCTTGATCCCGGCCAACCTGGCCCCCAGGCATTGGTACTGGTTCCGACAAGGGAGCTTGCAGTTCAGGTAGAAAATGAATTAAAACTTATTGGTAAACATACTCCCCACAAAATGACCTCTGTATACGGCCAGCACAATATATCCATCGAAACACAAGCTCTTGAGAAAGGGCCGTCCATTGTTTCAGGCACTCCTGGAAGAGTCTTTGATCATATCAGCCAAGGAAATCTCATAACCAAGAACATTCGCTTCTTAGTGCTTGATGAAGCCGACAGAATGCTTGACATGGGCTTTATAGATCAAGTTGTCAGAATAATTAAAGAGCTTCCCAGGGACAGGATAACTCTGTTGTTTTCTGCTACTATCCCTGTCGAGGTCAAGGATATTTGCCAGAAATATATGAAGGATCCTGAAATCATCGAAATAGAGTCTCCTACAATGACAGTTGACACTATAGAGCAAGTATACTTCCGTGTCGCACACAACGAGAAACGAGCTTGGCTGGATAATCTTCTTCTGATGGAGCAACCCCAAAGTTGCTTGATTTTCTGTAATACGAGAATGACCGTTGACAGAGTTCATAAATTTCTTTTAAGAAAAGGTTATGCTTCCCACGCACTTCATGGAAATATCCCGCAGAACAAAAGGCTTAAGACAATGGGACAGTTTAAGCATGGTAAGGTGCAGCTCCTTGTTGCTACTGATGTAGCTGCTAGGGGTATTCATGTTGATGATTTATCCTTGGTTATAAATTATGATGTTCCGATTGAAAANGACAGCTATGTTCATAGAATAGGCCGTACAGGCCGAGCAGGAAATGCCGGAAAGGCAATTTCTCTCGTCACCAGCGATGATATAATGACTCTTTATGAAATAGAAGAGCATATCGGAGTAATGATTGAGGAAAAGGAGCTACCATCTGCATCCGAAGTAAAACAGATTACTGAGAATGCAAAGGATTGGATTAAAGCCCATGCTCATAATCTGCCCACTAATAATGAAATGATTAGAAGTCCGCATAGTAAAGGTGCCCCAAGGGGTAAAAAGCCTAATCGGNCTGGAGNAAGGATATACAACCAGAAAAAACCTCTGACCAATAAAGCTAAGAGCCAGAAAGCTGAAGCTTTAGGGAAACAAAAATCATCTAGCCGCAAAATCACCACAAGTATTATGATCGGGTCTACTCAAAAAGCAGTCCCCCCGGTCTCTGGCCCCAATATCGCCTATGGGAATTCAAAGAATAGTATAGCATCAACTGAAAAGCAATCGCTGATCAAAAGACTGGTCAATCGCATATTGGGATCAAAATAAAAAGCACCCTCGAAGTATAGCTGTTTATTCTGCTTCTGTTGCCTTACTGTTACAAGTTTTTTAAAAAACATGTTGAAGCATAAAATACCATGCTATTTATGCTAAAATTAAGGAAGTAGAATAAACATGACGGGGTGTGCCATGAAATATCTAAAAACAGTAGTTACTTTTATTTTAATTCTTTCTTTTACCTTCTGCCCTTCGGCGTTTGCCGCTGAGGATAGCCAGTTGGATGATTCAATCACCAATGTTCTAATAACATTAAGCCTCAATAATCTAGAAACCGTTCCTACAAAAGACTTTCGAGGTTTATGGGTTTCTACTGTGGTAAATATCGACTATCCTGTGAAGCCTACTACAGATTCAGAGGTGCTGAAAAGCGAAACTGTAAAGATTTTGGACTACGCGAAGAACACTGGATTTAACGCAGTGTTTTTGCAGGTTCGTCCAACCACCGATGCCTATTATGATTCTGAAATTTTTCCCTGGTCTAAGTATTTGACAGGAAAGCAGGGAGTAGCTCCTACAAATCAGTTTGATCCTCTTGAATTCTGGGTCAGCGAGGCCCATAAGCGGGGTATTGAACTCCATGCATGGATAAACCCCTATAGAGTTACGAAAAAAACCGCCAAGGAGCCTGCTCATGATTTTGCATCCCTACATCCATCAAATCCAGCCAGAAAGAATCCCGGTTGGGTGGTCAAGCATTCCGATGGTAATCTGTATTTTAATCCCGGTATTCCCGAGGTTAGACGGCTAATTGTTGACGGAGTTATTGAAATCGTTGAAAACTATGATGTGGATGGCATCCACTTTGATGATTATTTTTATCCCGACAGTAATTTCAACGATGCCGATACTTACAAGAAATATAACACATTGAACAGAAATCTGGGGGATTGGCGCCGGGATAATGTAAATTCTCTGGTAAAAGAAGTATCTGACGCCATTAAGGCAACAGGTCGCACTAATGTCAGGTTTGGAATAAGTCCCTTTGGTATATGGGCTAATAAAGCCAGTAATCCCGCAGGAAGTGATACAAAAGGCCTCCAATCCTATTATTCTCACTATGCCGATTCTCTTTATTGGATCAATAATAATCTTATAGACTATATCCTTCCACAACTATACTGGAACATAGGATACTCCATTGCAGATTATGAAAAGCTGGCCATCTGGTGGGAAAACGCTGTTAAGAATTCTAGTGTTGATCTATATATTGGCCACGCCGCTTATAAATCCAACGATAGCGATTCCTCAAGTCCTTGGTATGGAACAAGTGAGATAGAGCGTCAGCTGAGGATGAATGAAGCAAGTAGCATCATAAAAGGAAGCGTATTGTTTACATATAACGAGATGGCAAAAAGACCTGATCTTACTTACTCGGTTAAATCAATTTTTGATGCCAGGGACGGCAAACTGCCACTAAGAAAATTAAAAATTACCCGTCCTTCCTCAAATATTACTACAAGCCTTAAATCCTTTTATTTGAACGGCTCTTCAGATGCATCATTGCCTCTTTATTTAAATGGCAAATTGGTTGAAAACCGTTCTCCTCAAGGCTACTTCGGGATACTTGTTTCTCTTTCTGAAGGCGTAAACACCTTTACCTTTACCCAGGACGGTGAGAAGCAAACCTGTACCATAACAAGGAAAGCATCCTCCTCAGGAGCACAAAAGATGAACAGTGTTGAAATACCTGTTTCTTCTACCTTCCCCCAAGCGCAGGAATATTGGATGCCCGGAGAANAAATTACCCTTTCCTGTCAGGCTCCTGCTGGTGCAAATGTGAGTGTCAAGCTGAACGGTACCTCCTATAATATGAAGCAGACCTCTGGTCCTTCAAATCCTTCCGGGTTATATAAGGCTACTTATTCACTTGAATATACAATACCCACATTTACAGGAGCTCCACGTAACGTTGACTTAGGTGCACCTGTTTACACCGTTAATTACAAAGGAACTGTGAAAACCCAAAAGGCCCCTGCGAATATTGGTGTTATCCTGGAGGGCTCACGCTTCCTTGCTAAAGTTCCTTATGATGTAGTTGATACCTATAATGCACCTGTTTCAGGCAATGGAGCTGCGTACGAGTTGTACAAAGGCATGGTGGATTATGTCACGGGTATGACCGGCAGTTATGCTCGTTTATCCTCAGGGCAGTGGGTCTTCAAAAATAAAGTTGAAATTTACTATGACTCCTCTTATAAAAGACCAGTCGTAAGATCTGCAAAGTATAATATTGGCGAGACATGTGATGTTTTTGAACTCACCTTTACTTCTCCCGCTGCGGCTATAGTTTCCTATGATGGTGAAGATGTAGTTCTTACTGTGTCGGCTCCATCCTCGGCAGCACTTCCTTTCCTTCCAGCCGACAGTCTGATATCACAAATAGACAGTTCAACTACGCTCTTTAAATCAGAGTATGTCTTAGCCAAGAAAGAGGATAAAACCATTGAGGGCTATTATATTGAAAAAACCGATACCGGAATCAGGCTTGTCCTGAAGCACAAACCTGAAATAACAGACAAATCATCCCCTCTTACCGGCATTACAATAATGCTGGATCCGGGCCATGGAGGGTCCGAGCCGGGTGCAATAGGTCCGTTAGGGTATCTATATGCAGAAAAAGATTTGAATCTGGACTTTTCCTTTAAACTGAAGGAAGAATTAGAAGAATTGGGTGCTGATGTTCTTATGACCCGAACTGATGATTCAACACTTTCATTACAAGACAGACTTAGCATGTCACGCAAGGCAAGGCCTGATATGTTTATATCACTGCACTCTAACAGCATGGCTGATAATGTCGATATATCCAAGGTCTACGGTTTTTCCGTCTTCTACAGGGAACCCCTTGCAAAGGAATCGGCACAGCTTGTTTATGATTATGTAATAGATGAACACGGCCGCAAAAAGCTTGGTGTAAACAAGAAGAACTTTTATGTGACCAGAAATACCTGGGCACCTTCATTTCTTCTTGAAAACGGATTCGTGCCCAATCCCTTCGAATTTGAATGGTTAACAGATGAAACCGAGCAGCAAAAGCTTGCTAATACTGTAGCCGAAGCAATAGTTGAATATTACAAACATTAACACAGGGAGACGGTCCTTTTGTGTTTTGCATTTACATGTAACACAAGGGGACTGTCCTTTTGTGTTTTGCAACTCCATGTAGCGGCTGCTGCCTGCTACCATTTAGCGCTCCAGAGAAACATCCGGTTTTTAGTCGCGCCCGCTACGCAATCCATGCTCCGCTTTAAATGGTAGCAGGCACCTCCGCTTAAAGCGCACAGAAGGACGTTTCCCCTGTAATACCTCTGTGTTAAGTCCCCCTGTTAAACGTTTCATTTCAATAAAAACAGGCTTATCTCCGTATTATCCGGGATAAGCCTTATTTTATAATTGGAAATCTGATTATTTTGTAGTCTGTTGTTCAACTAAGCTTGATGCGCCAAACTTTTCTCTTAGTCTAGGCTTTTCAATCTTTCCTGTCGGGTTGCGAGGAACTTTATCAAATATAATCCTCCTTGGCCTCTTGTATCGAGGTAAATCCATGCAGAATTCTTTTATTCCCTGCTCGGTGCAGCTATGTCCAGGTTTTAATTCAATAATGGCAGCTGCGATCTCCCCAAGGCGATCATCCGGAAGTCCAATAACAGCAACATCCTTGATGGAATCATGTGTCCGCAAAAAGTCCTCGATTTGAACAGGATATAGGTTCTCTCCACCGGTGATTATTACATCCTTTTTTCTATCAACCAAATATATGAAGCCGTCCTCGTCCATCTTTGCCATATCTCCTGAATATAGCCAGCCGCCCTTTAATGTGGCAGCAGTGGCCTTTGGATCATTGTAATAGCATTTCATAACGCCTGGGCCTTTTATGCAAAGCTCCCCTACTTCACCTTGAACAACAGGCTCGCCTTTATCATCAACAATCTTAATCTCCCAATTATGACCTGGTATTCCTATAGCGCCGACCTTGTGAATATTTTCTATTCCCAAATGTACGCAGCCAGGACCGATAGACTCGCTTAGACCATAATTGGTATCATAGTCATGATGAGGAAAATACTTTTTCCAACGATTTATAAGACTTGGAGGAACGGGCTGGGCACCAATGTGCATAAGTCGCCATCTGGACAAATCGTAGTCCTCTAAGTTCACCGCTCCACTTTCAATTGCATCTAGAATATCCTGTGCCCATGGAACCAAAAGCCAAACAATAGTAATCTGTTCTTCAGAAACTGTTCTTAATATCCATTCTGGCCTGATTCCCCTTAAAATCACAGCCTTGCTTCCTGATATCAGGCTGCCAAACCAGTGCATTTTTGCTCCAGTATGATACAAAGGAGGAATGCATAAGAAATTATCCTCCCTGGTTTGTCCATGGTGGTTTTGTTCAGTATGGCAAGCAGACATCAAACTGCTGTGAGTATGTAAAATAGCTTTTGGGAAACCTGTCGTTCCCGATGAGAAATATATAACTGCATCATCTTCATCAGATATTTCAACCTTGGGATCTGATGAGGGGCAGTTTGCAGTAAGTCTGTCATAGTTCTCAGCATAAGGAGGACGTCCCTCTCCTGCATAGAACAATAGTCTTATCTTTGGGATCTTTGAATATATGCTTTCTAATCTACCAATAAATTCAGGGCCAAAAATCAGGGCTGATGAATCAGAAAGGTCTAAACAATACCTTATTTCTTCTGCCGTATAGCGAAAATTCAATGGTACTGCAATGGCTCCGGCCTTTAGTATCCCAAAATAAATAGGCAACCATTCTAAACAGTTCATTAGTAGAATAGCTACCTTATCTCCCTTTTTTACTCCCCGCTTGATCAATAGATTAGCAAACCTGTTGGCTTTTTCGTCAAAAACCTTCCAGGTCATATCTCTGCGGTATTCTCCGGCAGGATTATTCTCAATCAGTTCATATTCGTGCCAGATAACATTGTGAGAATCTTGCAGTTCCAGATTGATTTCAGTAAGACATTTTTCGTCCCCGTATAATTTAGCATTACGAGTCAAAAATTCTGTGATTGGCATTTTCCGTCCTCCCATTCTACAAATTATGAAATAAAAAAACAAATACTTAACTACTATAATACCATTTATCATTATAAGATTTTATTATTTTTAAATCAACCTCTATTTAGTGCTTCAGATAAAAAAGCTCTTTAATAAAAAAACACAATCTCCAAATAATTAAGATGTTGAAGACTGTATAGCTTCAACATCTTTTATTACTGTAATTCTATAAATGCACGAATTTTATATGCGTCATCTCTTTTCTCAAAAATAAGCCAATCTCCAGTGAACTCTGGCTCAGGTTCCTCAACTCCGCTGCTTTTGCAAAAAGCATACAAATTATCATTCAATACAAATATTTGAGGAATATATTCATTATTAATAATATTAATTTTTTGACACGTCGAAATAATATCTTCTAAATTACTTTCTATAATATTTTCATCATTAATATGCCAATCTATATTAAACGATATCTTACTGCTTTCATCTGATTCTTGTATTGGAATATCATCCACATTTAAGTCTTTGTATGCTCCGCCTAGTGATATACCTACTTTCTTTGAATTTGCTAATACTAAATCGCTTCTGATCTCATCCCTATTAAGATGAAGCACTACATTCCTGTCTCTTTTATCAACAAAATAAGTTATAGAGTACATCCCATATTCATCCATTAAAGACTTGAACTCTTCTACATTTGTTTCTGAAGTTGCTTTAACAAAGTCCGAAATAAATTCTTTTATATCATTATCATTAACTACATCATCAGTTTTTGAAGTTACATCAACTGCTTTTGTGGGAGAGGCACTTTCT
>JGI24712J26585_10000237_pt1 | contig 47073 bp, 37 predicted proteins | sample BioPla3DNA2_FD_26585 | JGI IMG/M metagenome (IMG submission 26585) | reverse complement strand
CAAATTTTGCAATCCAATCAACAATTTTATTTCTCTGACATGTATTTTTTACCTACTAAGACCAAAGGCTAAAATGCAAATTCCTATACTATGAACTTAGCACCCTTCGGGCGAACTTTCAAAATGCAAATTCCTATACTATTGAATTAATTATCGAAAAAGTGTATACCCCTGAGAATGTATGTAAAATTCTGGGGTTAGGGTTGAATTCGGTCTATGCTCTCCTTAAATCGAAAGAACTAAGGTCTAGGCGAGTCGGAAGAAAATACCTTATTACAGGTTCTGCAATTTTAGAATTTTTAAATAACTAACTAATCCAAGGAGGGATTTAGAATGAAAGTTCATATTAAAAAACTTAAAAATTCATATGGCTTTAGGATAGATATTGGATACAAGAACGGCAAACGAGTCCAGAAGCAGTATTCGGGCTACAAAACAGCCGAAGAAGCTAAATCCGCATTTCACCAGATAGCTTCTGAAATATATAGCAAGACATTTCTATCACCAGATGAAATAACAGTTGAGAGCTATCTAAAAGAATGGATAAATTCAATTGAGTTTGATATTGCTCCTGCCACATATAGAGGGTATAAGGTTAATGTATTTAAACACATTATCCCTAATATCGGCCATATAAAGTTACAGGAACTTGAGTTAAGTCATGTGAAAAAAATGTATAATGATTTGCAAAGAGGCAATAAAGATGAAACTAAAAAGGATATACAAAAAGGCAATAAAGGCAGAACTGAAAAGGATGTGCAAAAAGACGAAAAAGATAAAACTAAAAAGTTAAGTAGGACTACTGTAAGGTATGTACATGCGACTCTTAGCAGAGCATTAAATGAAGCTTTAGGTAAATACTTAAAAACAAATATACTCGCTGGAAAAAAGTCTGCACCAAAACCTAAAGATTATGAAGCTCAATTTTTAACCGCAGAAGAAGTAGAGGAATTACTAAAACTTTTTGATGGAACAGATTTTTATACTCCTAATCTTCTAGCGGTAGGTTTGGGTCTTAGACGAGGAGAATGCTTAGGTCTTTTATGGGATTGTGTCAATTTCGAAACAGGAACAATAACTGTTAAGCGGTCATATTCACCAAATGAAGGAGAAGGAATTACATTAGCTGGTTTAAAAACTGAAAGCTCCAAAAGAACTCTTACCGTACCAGACACAATAATGAGTTATTTGCTAAAACTAAAGGAAAAACAAAAGGATGACAAAAAATATTTCGGTAATAACTACAAAAAAGGTGATTTTGTTTGTTGTAAATCCGATGGTTCAGCTATTCCCCCACATGTTTGGAACAAAAATTTTCAAAGGACCTTAGAAAAAGCTAACTTTAAGCATATTCGTATTCATGACCTCAGACACACAAATGCCGCACTAATGATACTAAAAAATACACCTATGAAGGTCGTAAGTCAAAGGTTAGGTCATTCATCCATTAAAACCACGATGGACTTATACGGTCACATTTACTTCGAACAGCAGGAAGAAATAGCATATAAACTAAATGAAATTTTAAGCTTTTTACATCCTGTGCATTCTACTGTGCATGATGAAAATAAGGAGCCTCAGGAATAAATCCTGAGACCCTTTATTTTGGCGGAGAGAGAGGGATTCGAACCCTCGGAACGCTATTAACGTTCACACGATTTCCAGTCGTGCGCCTTAGACCAGCTCAGCCATCTCTCCATAAAATGATATTAAATTTAAACCGCCTTAATATTGTACAACAGATAATACCCCTTGTCAATGAAATATCACATAAAACCGATAAGTTATTTTTGCCAAACCTATTAATACATTTGCGGGTCTGCAGTAATAGTCTTTCTATAGTTTTCAACCTCTTCACAAAGCATATTATTGTTCTTCTCAATTATTTGTAAATACTGTTTTAAAATCATTGCTGTTTCACTTTTTTTATTATCCTCAACAAATTTCCTGTAGCTAGTCAAAAGGTCATTATCGATTTTGTTGGTCTCATAGCTGAAAGCAGGTTTGTTATTAAAACCAAAAAGATAGGCATGAAAATAAAACTGGTAATCGCTAGCCATATCAGACTCCTTAATGGGATTAGGATATTTACCGATATAATTCTCAATACTTATTATACTTTGAGCCAATTCGTCCCAAGAGGTTATATATCCGTCCAATAGATCCATCATACGTTTTGTTTCTGCCGCTTTATAAGAAATATAATCTTTAATTTCCTCCTGCAATAGGTGGTTATATCTTTCTAACACCTGATAGTTTTGAATAAGTGTGTACGAGCTCTCTTCATATATAATGCTATAGCCACCATCCAATATTTCTTTAACAAGCCTTTTTACTTCTTCATCTTTTATATTGTCAATCTTCTTTTGATCAAAGATATATCCAAAGGTATTAATCAATTCTTTCTGAACATCTTCTGATGCTAACTTTTCTTCATAGATACCTAGATATCTTGACTGGATTTCTTCAAAACTTAGAATCATTGTGGTTGCTTCATCCCGTTTAACAGTATCTATTTTCTCTTCAATAAAAGACAAGGCCTCGAGAGGCCTTGTTTCTTCATTTATAATTTTATTATATTCATTCATCGATGTACTCGCTGGTTCTTTTTCCCACACCTTCGGATCTTTAACATTATCTTGTATTTCGTCATAAGCTATTTCAAATTCTAGTGGACCAATATCCGCAGTTGTATATGGAATAGTCTGAGCATACAAAATCAGACCTGAATCCTTGATATAAAAACCATTTATATTTTCTATGGAGTTTATATCCTTTAAAAGAGCTACTCCTGATTGTTGAACCTTATTTGTTAATATTGGATTAAGCTTTTTCGTATCTTTCAATAAATCTTTCAAATCGTACTGCAATCCGTTTCTTAAGTTAAAATTAATTGCATCAAAAATTTCATCCGGCTCTTCAAGTCCAATGATATAGTTTTCTAGGATCAGTTTAATACTAAGTGTATATTTTGACCTGAAAATAACTTCGTACGAAACATTTAATACTTGCTTTGACATATCATCACCTGATATTCCGTCTGCCATTAATGCTATACTATCTGCAACCTCTTTATATCTTTGAATTTTTTCACTAATTGCTTTGTTTACCCTGCCCTCAAGTTCTGAGTCCGCCATATTTGAAACCTTTGGATATTTAATAATAGACTCTAAATCTTCCCTTGTATTATCTTCAATTACTTCCTCAATAATATAGTCATTGTTAAGCTTTGACTCGTCAATTGTCAGTGCTACCGGTGCCGGTGTTGACGACACCTTCACCCCTTTGTTATCTTTGTCCTTTTGATTTGCTCCTGAACAGCCACTAAATATTAGAGTAGTCATTAAAAGAGCAACTAACAACCTTTTCATTAATCTACCTCCTAAATATAATTAACTCTGCATAAATGATTTCAATAATTCCTGTGCAATATTATTAATAAAAAAACCATTAAGTAAGATTTTTAACAAAATTGCAATGTATTTAGAAATCACCTTATTGTTATTAAACTGATATTCAACCCTCACCCCCTGCATAATAAAAATTAATATAATTAAAGTGCAGTATTAACATATACATAATAATATTATGCCACAATAATGGCTAAGAGGCAAAGTATTTCTTCGCATTTTTTTGCAATATTTTGTAATATGTATCATGCTTTTTAGCTTAGACCTTTTTCAATAAATAATATTACACATATTACAAATCCTATGATATAATCTAAGCATTGTAAGTTTATCTTAAGGGAGGCAGTTATGGCAAAGAAAGTAACCATGGAGGATATAGCCAAAAGCGTAGGTATGTCAAAGAATACCGTATCTCTTGCACTTAGAAATATGCCCGGAATTAATGAACAGACACGCAGACTTATTCTTGACACCGCAAGACATCTAGGATATGAATATAAAAAAAAATTCTCTGAACATGAGTCCGACAAAGCTTCCTATAAAAATATATGTCTGATTTTATCTAAGGATACAAGTAAATCGGAAGGTTTCTTTTCATATATACAATATGGTGTTGAAGCAGAAGCTAAAAAGAATAATATAAATATCATTATATATTGCTATGAAGAGGATAAAGAAGATTTTGAAACACCCCTATGTGTTAAGGAAGACCTTATTTCAGGTATTATTACTCTTGGAAGAATATCAAAAAAAACATTAACTTCTATTTTAAAATTTAATCTACCCCTTGTAATAATAGATCATTATTTTGATGATTTAATTTGCAATTATGTTCTAACAGACAATGTTTCCGGGGCTTACTTAGCCACAGAACATCTTATTAAACTCGGTCATAAAAATATAGGGTTTTTAGGTAATATTTCAATATCCAGCAGTTTTTATGATAGATATCAAGGATATATAAAAGCCTTGAGCCAATACTCTATTCCCCTGAACCGCTCTTTATCCATAACTGATAAGTGCCTTTCTGAGTTTAGAATTAATGGCATAGGAAGAGTTGTTGAGGAAATCAAAAAACTTCCCGAGTTGCCTTCAGCTTTTTTTTGCTGTAATGATATAGAGGCAATAACCGTTATAAACGCTTTGAAATTGATGAAACTATCCGTACCAGATGATATCTCGATGGTAGGTTTTGATAATATTGAGTCCTCAAAGGATATAACTCCCGAATTGACCACAATGCATATCTCAAAAGAAGCCATGGGAGAACGAGCAGTTAAATGTTTATTAGAAAAAACAGCCAACCCAAATTCTATATCGGAAAAAATACTCTTGCCACCAATCTTCGTTGAAAGGAATTCTACAAAGAAGTTGAATTAGTCTATTGACACAGCATATGAATCATTACAAAACTCTTAATATATCACTTATTTTTATCAGTTTATTTGTGATACGTCTCATTGTTCAGAATTTTAAAAACCCTAAAAACCTGTTCAAGTAAAATAAGTCTGGTCAACTGGTGCGGAAAAGTCATATCGGATAAGCATAGCCTAAAGTCTGCTCTTTTAACAAGTTCTTCATCTAATCCTAACGAACCTCCAATCACAAATGTGATATGAGATTTACCAGAAATAAAAAAGGAATTAAGCTTATCTGCAAATCCCTCCGAATTAAGCTTTTTCCCTTTTAGATCTAGCACTATCAAGACCGATCCGTCTTTAACTTTCTTAATAATTCGTTCTGCTTCTTTTCTTTTTACCTGAATTTCTTGGGACTCACTTAAATTCTCTGGTGCCTGTTCATCGTCAACCTCTATAATCTGAAGCTCACAAAACCTTGAAAGTCTCTTATTGTATTCACCTATTCCTTCCTTCAGATACCTTTCCTTGAGCTTCCCCACTGCAATAACTGTTAATTTCATTATATCCTCCTAAACTTCTACCACTGCTCCAACCCTATCACGTAAAGCCACCGACAACATAATATCTTTTCCTACACTGATGTCATTCTCACTAAGCACATTGTAAACTGTTTGATAGGCAAGCTCAGGAAAATTGTTTTCTCTGCTTAAGTGCCCTAACAAAAATTTCTTAGTACCGTTTTTCGCCAAATAGGCCACCACCTTTCCTGCCATTTCATTGGACAAATGTCCTCTCTCGCCTAGTATTCTCTTTTTTAGTGGCCATGGATATGGTCCCACCTTTAACATTTCAATATCATGGTTAGATTCAATTAACAAAAGATCACTACCCAATAAATAGCTTAAAAGCTTATTAGTCATATGCCCTATATCTGTAGCAGTAGTAACTTTTTTATTGTCCAAAAAGAAATTAAATCCCACAGGATCAATAGCATCATGAGGAATTGGAAATGCTTTAACATATATATTGCCTATCTCAAACTCTTTGCAGTTGTCAAAACATACTCTATTTTTAATATTTACAGGTCCAAGAGCCTGTTCCATAGCGTTCCATGTATTTTCATTGGCATAAATAGGTAAGTCAAATTTTCTAGACAGTATACCCGCTCCTCTTATATGATCGCTATGCTCATGAGATACTAAAACAGCACTTAATTCCGAAGGATTCTCTCCTATGGCAACAAGTGCTTCAATTATCCTCTTGCCACTCATACCACAATCAACTAAAATCTTTGTCTTGCCATCGGATACAAATAGGCAATTCCCACTACTTCCACTATATAAACTACAAAATTTCATCATTTGTTTTTCTCCTGTTTATCCATTTCCATATGACGGAACTTCACTATTCATTATTTAAATAACCTAAAAAAAGCTATAGGTAGTTACAACTCAGTCTTTAACTCTTGTAATATCAGCTCCAAGACTCCTAAGCTTCTCTTCTATTAATTCATATCCTCTATCTATGTAGTTTATATTATATACTTCAGTTTCGCCTTCTGCAACTAGCCCAGCAATTATCAGTGCCGCTCCAGCCCTCAAATCAGTGGCTTTTACCGGTGCCCCGGAAAGTCTTGGAATCCCTTCAAATACTGCCATTCTTCCCTCAACTTTTACTTGTGCACCCATTCTTTTCAATTCATCAACATATTGAAACCTTGAATCCCATATTCCCTCCGTGATTGTACTCGTCCCTTCTGCCAAACACAGCATAACCGATGCAGGTGGATGCAAATCCGTTGGAAATCCTGGATATGGTAGTGTTTTGATATTGGCTTTTAATATGTTTTCAGGTCCCTTAACCCTAATCCAATCTCCGCCTTCTTCAAGTTCCGCACCCATTTCAATAAGTTTCGCACTTAGTGACTCCATATGTTTAGGAATAATATTCCTTACAGTAAGATTCCCTTTTGTGGCAGCAGCTGCAACCATGAAAGTACCAGCCTCTATCTGATCAGGTATCACACAATGAGTTGCTCCGCCCGAGAGATTTGATACTCCTTTAATCTTAATTACATCGGTACCTGCACCCTTTACGTTAGCTCCCATTGCATTAAGGAAATTCGCTACATCAACAACATGCGGTTCTTTTGCGGCATTTTCAATTACAGTAGTACCTTCTGCCTTTACTGCTGCAAGCATAATATTAATAGTAGCTCCAACACTAACTACATCCATATAAACCTGACTTCCTACAAGCCTTTCAGCCTCAAGTCTTATAATTCCGTGATCCATTTCTACTTTTGCACCTAATTTTTCAAACCCTTTAATATGCTGATCTATGGGTCTATAACCAAAATCACATCCACCAGGAAAAGCCACTTCCGCTTTTTTAAACCGTCCAAGCAGAGCACCTAATAAATAGTAAGATGCTCGAAGGCTTTTTATCATATCATATGTAGCTGTGTCTGATTTAACATATTGCGAATTTATCCTTATACTGTCTTTATCATCAAATTCAACTTCACAACCTAATTCTGTTAATATATCTATTAAAATCCCAACATCACTAATTTCAGGAATATTTTCTATTCTACAGGGTCCATCGACTAACAAAGCAGCAGGTATAATTGCCACCACTGAATTCTTAGCTCCGCTTATACTTACTTCTCCAACAAGCGGTTTGCCGCCCCGAATTAAAAACTTCTCCAAATATAACGCCCCCACTCATTTTCTTTTGACCGGCAAAACATACCATACTAATTATATTACTATATTTCATCAAATTACACACCCAAAAATCACTAATTAACCAATTTATTTATCATTTAATTTTACTTCCTCACCATTATATACTTTAAAATATCTTTCTACAATTTTTTCTGACTTTTTAGCTGTAATTCTCCAAACAGGAATATCATCAAGCACTTTTGTATCATCGCCTACAACTTGCTCGCCAAATCCCAAATCAATTTTACTAATAACTGTACCACTATCGTCTATCAGATTCTTTACTAGTATTTGATAGGCTGGTACTATTTTCTGACTACCAGAGATCTCTTTAGCATTTCTGTTGTTATACTTCAAATAAGTAATTCCATTTTGTGATATAGCTACTTCAACATAATTACTGTATAACCAGAATCCTTCTTTTTTTTGTCTAAAAGTATATATTTTTTGACCTTCTGAAGTCTCTTCTGTCTTATCAAAATAAAACTTTTCAAAAGGTATTTTCATTTCTTTAAACAAATTTGCAAGATGGTTTTGAACCCTTTTTGAGTCAGTTAGATAAAATGCCTCCCTAGGGTCACTATTATTGTAAACAAATGTATTTGCTTTTTCAATCACCAACTTTTTATTTCCACATACAGCATTTATACTTTCATTAAAGGTCTCCTCTATATACTTTACTTCTCCAAAAAAACTCTTTATTATCAAGTCTTTATCTAAAATTGTATTAGTGCTAATTAAGGTACCCATTTCCTTATTATATAAGGGAATTTCGCAATCTAAAACAATTCCGCGGTTTTCAAGGACTTTTACTGTGTTATCAATCGCTTCCCCAGATATATTATCAGAATTAAACAAAGTAATCAAAGTAATAGAAAGAAAAAGGTTCAAAAGAACAAATATAAAAATTAGTATATTTTTTGCCTTTGCCCAATCCATAGCTACTCCCCTTTTATCTCGTTCATTTCAACTGTAAAATTCCTTCCATCCATTGTTTCTATGAGCCAAATAGGTTTTAAATGTTCCTCATTTTTACTGTATTTTGCATCATAGGATGTAATAACATCCTTTACAGAAAAATTATAGAAATTTAAATGATCGTACTTTTTAAAAACATCATCAAGCAAATCAAATGGGTAAGTCCTTACTTTTAAAGTATTGCTTCCGACAGAGAACTCTTTTAGAATCCAATAACAACTTAATACTTTCTTTTTATTAGCATTAATCTCAATTGCATTATTTATGAAAGCTTCCTTCCCTGTGTTTACTGGATACTCTAAAAAAGAAACAGGTCTTTGACTAACTTTATAATCAAAAGTAAAGGTATAATATCCATCTTTATCACTGTTAATTCCTGACAGATAAATTTCTGCCCCCTTAACTAAATCCGCTACCTTAGCAATAAATTCAATTGCCCTATGAAGAGCATCTATTTCAGAGCCCTTATCAGCCTTATCGTATTGGGACAAATACTTATATTCCATAAGCCCATCCCGATGAATCTTATAGGTTTTACTCGGATTTCTAAACACTATAGAGTTGTCTAAATCAACTCCCCAAGTAAGCCTTTCTTTATCGCTTCCTAAAACCTTTGCTGCGATCTTTTCAAGATCTTCCTTACTAGTAGTATCAATATCCCGTATAATCTGTGGTACTGTGCTGATAATATCAGGAAAGTCTTCGGAAGCACTTCCTCTAGGTATCAAAATATCAGGCTTAATTCTATACGGAGTTTTATTAATTCCCATCCATTCGTTCATAACTACATAGCTATACCCGTCATCCTCTTCAAGTGAGATTAATATATCATTATATTTCTCTCTGCTTAAACCCTTCTCAGAAAATGGCAAGACATAACCATATGTCCTTGATCCATCATAAACATATAGACCAATATTGTTGTTTGAGTCTATCCTTGGCAATAAGGCTACTTTATATACCCCATTAAATTCCTGACTTTCGTTGCTTTCCACATTTAGTAATGCTGCTAAAGTACTTGTGTTTACTATTGTCTTAAATTCAAACACAAAACTCTTTTTTACAACTACTTCGCCCCAGTCTTCCTCATGGTAAATTTGCCTTCGTAGAATTTCCTTCCCTTCCAACAAGTTAGATAAATAATATAATACTTCATTAGTTAATTTGTCATAATGTTCGTGTGTCTCATCAATAATAAAATGTGATTCGTCATAACCTTCGGTAGCAGTAATTCGAAAAAACTTAACATAATCGCTTATATCACTTGGAACCTTCTTATTACTGCTTGCAAAAATATTCCATAAAAAATTAGTAGGTAACCCTTCGTTTTGATAATTCCAAAGGATTCCTACCTGTATAAAACTCGTCATAACCAAGACTATTAAAATGTACAATTTAAATCTTTCAAATCTAAACCGTTTTTTAATATCCGCCACCTCTTACACTATTTAAATAAGCCATTCAACATATCTGTAATCTTCAAAAATCCAGTTTTTATCGCTTCTTTTATCCCATTATCCAATACAGAAACCTTAAAACTGTTTATCTGTAGATTTGTTTTGCTTAACAAGCTTTCCGTTTCGTTCTTCTTATAGGCAATAATTCTTACATCATTTGCACCTTTATTAGGTAGAATTACCTCTTTCATAAATATACCTGAAGCACCTATATCCCATATGTAATCGCCATCTGTGTTGGCAAAAGGTATGTACTTATTCTCATCATTGTCATAAATCAAAAGCATTACACTTATCTCATCGTTTACGGAATTACCGCAAATAACATAAGATTTCTTAAATGTCGATTCATCCCCTTCTGGTCGGGTTATGGTAACCATAAACTGTTCAGTATCGCTTGTCGCCTTATCTGATAAAATTGGATACTGATTAAGTAATTTTTGATTTTCAACACCTTGTGCAAAAGAAGTAACACTGAAACTAGTAATCAATATAACTAGTGTAAATATGTAAATTATTTTTTTGTACATTTAACATCCACCCTTTTTATAAGCAATATTATGCTTAAAATTTTTAACCCCAATATCATATAATATATTATATATTAATTATGTTACAAGATTGTTACACGACATTTAAGATTCAATTACATCTTCTTTTGAAGCTTGTTCGTCATAATATATAGGCAATCTTACAGTCACTTCAGTACCTTTGCCAAGTTGGCTTGTAATTGAAATACTCCCCTTGTGAGCCTCAACTATTTCCTTAGCTATAGATAGTCCAAGCCCAGTTCCTCCCATTTCTCGAGAACGGGCTTTGTCCACTCTATAAAATCTTTCAAACACCCTCTTAATATCCTCTTCAGGTATTCCTATGCCCGAATCGACAACTTTTACATAGGCATCGCTATACATCTTTCCTACATATACAACAATTTTGCCCCCTTCAGGAGTGTATTTGATTGCATTAGTAAGCACATTAAGTATAACTTGCTCAATTCTATCTTTATCCGCTAAGACTTGCGGTTTATCACCTATTGAAAAACACTCTATAATTTGTCCCTTTTCTTTTGCCGATAGTTCAATCTTTTCTACTGAGCTCCTTATAAGGCTATCAAAGCTAAAACTCTGAATATTCCACTGTAATTGCTCATTTTCCAATCTAGAAAGTTGTAGCAAATCTTTAACCAGTCTTGTCATTCTATCAGCCTCAGAATTTATAACTTCAAGAAACCTATGTGCTGTTTCTGGATCGTCAAGTGCACCATCCATCAGAGTCTCTGAGTAGCTTTTAATTGAGGTCAAAGGTGTTCTAAGCTCGTGCGAAACATTTGCAACAAATTCGCGTCTCATATTATCCAGCTTTTGCTGGACTGTAATATCATGTAAAACCGCAATAATACCTTCTGCTTTCCTTTGTTCATCAGTTGATAATGCAAAATATATCTGAATATATTTATTGTCAAAGCTCAGGTTTGCCTCTTTTGTACTGAATATTTCAAGGTAGAGCATCTCTTCTATTGTTATACCTAAATCAAACCTACTTGAAAATTCATTAAAATTCATATTAAATTCATCCAAACCAAGCATAAGCTTTGAAGCCGGATTGGCATGGACCACTTCCCCATCTATATTAAAAGCTATTACGCCATCGGTCATATAGTTTAGTATAGTCTCTATCTTATTCTTCTCTTTGGAAATTTCATTTAGTGTGTTTTTAAGCTCTTTAGCCATATAGTTAAAAGTTCTAGTAAGCTTGCCTATCTCATCCTCTGATTTTACTTCTGCCATCTGAGTAAAATCCCCTTGAGCAATATTTCTCGCTTTGTGCATCAAATTTACTATAGGTACGGTTATTGTCTTTGATAGCAGGTATCCAAAAATAAGAGATAAAATAACTGCAATAACAAATGCGTTTTGAATAATGTTATTAAAGCTGTTTATTACAACTCCCCACTCATCTTTATAAAATCTAAAATATAATATATAATTACCTTTGCCCCGAGCATAATCAAAGAATACCCGGTCATTACTATGAATGGCTCTTCCTTCATTTACGTCTTTTCCTGCAAGTGCAGATAAAAAATTCTTTGAATTTAATATTTCTTCAATAAACTTATCTGTATCTTCATCAAATAAATTGTCACTTGAGTATAATATATCATTTGAACGCTTATCAATTACTGCATAAGTAACATAGTCTCTCACCATAAAGAGACTAATATCACTATAATTACCCTTTAGATCCCCAATTATTTCGCTTCCTGTAGGATTATCACCAATACCCCAGCTTTCAAAACCTTTATCTATCCTATTTTTAAAGTCTTCATAGTATACTGCTTCCATAAAATAGTTTAGTGAAATGCTCACTGTAATCATTAATGCAAGTGATACAAGAACAAAAATAACAACGAGTCTCCATTGTAAACTTCTTAAAAATTGTAGTTTCCTAAAAAACATATCCGCCCTCGCAAAAACTTAGTGGGTAAAAATTTTGAGGGCATTTCGCCCTGCTTAACTAATATTTTTAAAAGCTATCACTTATTAATTAACTAACTTTATTAAAATAATACCCTACGCCTCTTTTAGTCATAATATAACATGGATTACTAGGGTCGGTCTCTACCTTTTCTCTAAGCCTTCTGACTGTAACATCCACAGTACGTACATCACCATAATATTCATAACCCCACACTTTTTCCAATAAGCTTTCTCTTGAAAATATTTGCCCTTGCTGAAGTGCTAGAAATTTGACCAGTTCAAACTCTCTTAAAGTAAGCTCTAAAACCTGATCATCCCTTTTAACTTCATATCTTTCTATATCAATCTCTAGATTTCCGCATCTTAATAAGTTTGTCTCTTTAGTTGCGGCATTTTCCGTTGAAACCCTCCTAAGATTTGCCTTGACCCTGGCCATTAACTCTCTAGTACTAAAAGGTTTAGTAATGTAATCATCCGCACCCAATTCAAGACCTAAAACCTTATCAACCTCTTCCTCCTTTGCTGTTATCATAATTATAGGAGTAGAGATAGTTTGTCTAAGTTTACGGCATACTGTAAAACCATCCATCTTTGGTAACATTATGTCAAGAAGGATAAGATCAGGCTTTTCTTTTAAAGCATATTCTATTGCCTGCTCACCATCATTCGCTTCAACAGTTTGAAAGCCTTCTTTAGCTAAATTAAATTTTAAAATATCAACTATGTTTTTCTCATCATCAACAATTAGTATCTTTCCGCTCACAAAATAGCCCCCCTTTTATTTATGGAAGTTATAATTGCATCTGTACAAATTTTGCATATCTGCCATTGTAGTTCACACAAACAACATATATTATTATAACATTTATATTACAAAATTGAATATTTATTTTAAGACAATACAACCAATTTATTGAATTAGGTGATTTTGATCTCGTTTTTTTGTAAAATTTTATGTATTATGTTGATTTAATCCCAAAATGTGTTATAATATACTAAGAAGTTTGTCATAATTCTTTCTACATAAGCTTTCTTGCATTAAACAATTCTAGTTCAGGGGGGCTGCTAATAATGTCAAACGAATCAATGTACTATCTTATAACGGAAATGCACCTCAAGTTAAACAAATTGATTGAAAGCAAGGGGTTTGATCTTTTAGACGAAGAAGTCCAGCATTATAGCAGAAGATTGGACAAAGTTTTAGATCATTATAATAAATTTTATCAAAGGGACAAGCAATTAAAGTTAAAAACATGTTATCTTGAGACCTCCTTAAAATGCGCATATTTATAAGGATCAAGAATAACAATTGTATGGGCAATCCATTAAGATTGCCCTTTTAATTTTAAATCCTTTAACTAAGGAACGATTAAAATATAAGTTCCAACTCTGGGATAACGAAAAAACTTGATTTGATAATGTTCTGCCAATATGAGAATAGGAAGTTATTTTTTCGTTATCCCTAAGTGAATTGCTTAGTTCTACGAAGTTCTTATTTTTAATTCCCATTTTCAGCTTTTTTATAGGTTGGCACAATTAGTTTTATATACTCCGATATCCCTTCCGAATCCTTCATAATTATTTCCTTGAGACAATCTAGTTCTCTTCTTAAAAGTGCTAAATCGGTGTGAATCGGTTTAGCTACATATATCTTATTATTCTTAGTTGATTCAAGCCCCTCTTCCTTAAGAAGCAATTCTTCATAAAGCTTTTCTCCCGGTCTAAGACCTGTATACTCAATATTAATATCTACATCCGGTTCAAACCCTGACAGCTTTATCAGGTTTTTTGCGAGATCGGAAATCTTAACCGGCTGTCCCATATCAAGAACAAATATCTCTCCACCTTTTGCCATCGCACCTGCCTGTATAACCAGCTGTACCGCCTCAGGTATAGTCATAAAGAATCTTGTAACATCAGGATGTGTTACTGTGACTGGTCCGCCCTGCTCAATTTGCTTTTTGAATAAAGGTATTACACTTCCATTGCTTCCTAAAACATTCCCGAATCTTACTGCAACATATTCAGTCTTACTGTTGCGATTTATTGCCTGAATTTCCATCTCCGCAATTCTTTTTGTAGCACCCATTATATTAGTTGGATTAACGGCCTTGTCGGTGGAAATAAGCACAAATTTCTTTACACCGTACTTGTCCGAACATTCAGCAACGTTCAGAGTTCCAAATACATTATTCTTTATAGCCTCACTAGGATTGGCCTCCATAAGAGGAACATGTTTATGCGCCGCAGCATGAAACACTACATCAGGCTTGTACATATCAAAAATGCTTTCAATTCTTTGTTTTTCCCTTATATTTGCAATTACAGTATAAAGTTCTAATTGAGGATTACTGTGTAATAGTTCATTTTGAATGTCATAAGCATTATTTTCATAGTTGTCTAAAATGATCAGCTTTTTAGGTTCAAAAGTGGCAATCTGTCTGCATAGCTCTGAACCAATTGAACCACCACCACCAGTTACCAAAACTACTTGATCTTTAATATAGGAAGAAACCTCATTTACATCAAGATTTACCGGCTCTCTTCCAAGCAAGTCCTCAATATTTACGTCCCTTACTTTTTGCATTACCACAGATTCATCAATAAGCTGTGATACTGATGGCAATATTTTTACCTTACATTGGGTTTTTGAACATTCTGTAAATATTTCATTTATATCTTTATTACTTGCAGATGGAGTGGCAATTATTATCTCATCAATTTGCCTTTTTTCAACTACTGTTGCAATGTCCTTTCTCTGACCTACAATGGGTACACCGTTTATTTTCTTTCCCTGCTTGAACAAATTGTCATCAACTATAGCTACTGGTGTGCTTTTTAGTTCGGGATGCATCTTCATTTCCTTTACGATTATTGCACCTGCATCTCCGCCCCCGAATATTAATACTCTCTTTGAACCCTTTATTCGTACTATTTCGCCTCTAATTACTCTTCTAAATATACGATACGCAAACCTTATTCCCGCTAAAAGAAATGTGTCTGTCAGCATACAAATAAGGAATATACTTCTCGGCACAGATGTCTTAGATAAGAATACATAGGATATCATAATCGAATTACCAACAAAAACTGCCCCAACTATTAGCCCCATTTCATACGCTCCAGCATATTTCCAAAGACTGTTGTATAATCTGAAGAGTATAAATACCATAAGCTTTACACATGTAGCTATTACTAATAGTTTTAATATTGGCTGTGAATGCCTTTCAGGAATACTTTCATATCTAAAATCGAATCTCAATAGATATGCCATAATTAATGACACATTAATTAGTATTAAGTCAAAAGCAATTAATGCATTTGATCTTATTTTTCTCTTCATTTAATTGACCTCCCGATTATCTCTATTAGTATTGCTTTTTTCGTTGAATTTTTTCATCTATACTAATCAATAATCCATCAATAAAATTATACTTCATTTTATATATAAATTACAACCCATCCCTAAGATTTACATTTTTCTTTGCACAAACTCCCTCTTGTCCTTTTATTGGAATTGTGACAGGGTTACACCTATAACCCATTAATATCAATCAGTGTAATAATAATTTCAGCAGCATTAGCTATTTTATGCAGCTTGACATCTAATTCAAAAACACCACTTTGAGTATTGCATTTCGCCCCATAGCTATTGCCATTTATTATGACAAACACTGCAGTCCCTACTATTTTTTCAGATTTAATTGTACCACTTATTGTAATATATGGTTTATATGAAACAGTCATAGATAAATTTAATTAGTTTTCAGCAGCCGAAGATATAGATTAATAACGGTTTAGTTTTGAGCTACCTGTCCGGTTAAAGTTAGCTATAATTCCAGACAGTTAACTAACTTGGATTTATTAAACGGTTCTCGAAATTACTATACTCTATCTCTTTACTCTTCCAGAGCTATCACCATTTACCAGCGCTAATACATCATCAATTTTTACCCGATTATAGTCTCCTTCTAGTGTATGCTTTAAACAACTTGCTGCAACAGCAAATTCAACTGCATGCTGGCCTTCATACCCGTTGATCAATGAATAAATAATTCCTGCAGCAAAACTGTCACCACTACCAACTCTATCTACTATATCAATCTTATATTCCTTAGAAATAAAATATTTATCTTCAATAGTTGAATACAACATTCCAGCCCATTTATTTACTGAGGCAGACAAACTCGTTCTTAGTGTTATAGCCACGTACTTAAAGCCAAATTGATTGCTGAGTTTCTTTGCAACTTCTTTATAACTTTTGTGATCAATACTACCATTTAGAACATCTGTATTATCTGCTTTTATTCCAAATACATTTTCAGCATCCTCTTCGTTTCCAATACAAACATCAACATATTTCATGAGTTTTGTCATTGTTTCTCTTGCTTTATCTTTTGTCCATAGCTTGCTTCTGAAGTTTATATCACAACTTATTAAAATACCTTTTTCCTTAGCAGCCTTACATGCTTCAAAAGATATTTCCAACATACTTTCGCTTAATGCTGGATTTATACCTGAAAAGTGAAACCATTCAGCACCATCAAATATATTATCCCAATTATAATCTTCAACACCCGAGCAAGCTATAGCAGAAAAAGCTCTGTCATAAAGAACCTTTGATGGTCTTTGGCTGGCACCCTTTTCTAAATAATATATACCTAAACGTTCTCCACCTCTAATTACTGCTGAAGTATCTACGCCAAAATATCTAAGAGAATTAATTGCAGCTTGTCCTGCTTCATTGTCTGGGACTTTCGTAACAAAGCATGATTTCAACCCATAATTAGCTAAAGAAACTGCCACATTGGCCTCTGCCCCACAAAACGATATCTCCAATATATCATTCTGAAAAAGCTTTTTGTGTCCTTGTGGTGCTAATCTCAGTAATATTTCACCAAAAGTTATTACTTTCATACTAACTCTCCTCCAAATTTAGATACCTTGTAGATGTAATGAATTGAATATCATTATACTTGGCAAAATCATTAAGTGATTTTTTCATACCTTCATTTAGTGTGTCTACTATAGTCTTTTTCTTGATTAAAGTTAAATCCTTCTCAACATAATTTTTATAAGCATCGTATGAATATCCATCATAGCCTGCAAGCATTATTGACCTAACTTCAAGCCTTGATAATAACTTGATTAACATTAACCCAGCGTTATCACTTACTGCTGAATTTTCAATTAGTAAATCAATGTAGTTAACTCTAAAGGTAGCATCTGATGCTTCAGTCACATTTGATGTGACAACTAAGTTCATATCATTCTCTATTTCTAATTGATCATATCTTCTTAAATTACTAATAAAAACATAATCTACTTTTATCTTCTGTGGATTGAAATTCACAGATACAGTTAATGTATTAGGTTGTTTTGATAGTTCCTCAATTGCCTTTACACTATTGTTAATACTCATACCTGGAGCTATCGCAATAACATTTTTACCTCTAAAAATATCTTTTAACTTATTAATATTGTCTAAATCATCAATTTTGTGTGATTGATACTTCAAATATAATTTTTCAACGTATTCTGCGTCAAAATTGACTTTTTGGGATTCATCCAACATCATTAGAATATTGCTAATATCTTCTGCAGTGAGTGTATCTTTTGCTGAAAGGTGAGTCGCATAGTTCGGATGACAATTATGTTTTGCAGAAATATAGTGTGGAAGAGAGTACCCCCAATAGTTACTTATATAAATGTTATTCAAAACTTCATCTATAATCTGTAGTAATGGCTTAGTTTTATAGTCAGCACCATTTACATCATTCAAATACTCAACGAATAGTTCAGTATTTAAATTTCCAGCTCCTCTACCCATCCCAAAAACACTAGAATCTATGATTAACTTTCTCTTAGTCTTTAAGTCTACCAAATCTTGTGCATTTGAATATGACAATTGGATGTTGTTATGAGAATGATAGCCAACGTAAATATCTCTATTCAAGTTATTATCAACTAGATAGAAAAATCTCATTAAGTCGCTTCTCTTCATAACTCCAAAACTATCAACAATGTAAAACGCATATGGAAATATTTCATTCGATCTCTTAATTAGTTCTATGAACTCAACATCAGAATAGGCTACTGAAACCATGGGTTGTATAAATAATTTGTATCCTTTCTTAACTATTCCATTGCATAATTCTAAAGCACCATTAAGGTCCTTTTTATGAAATGCAACTCTTATACCAGTTATAGATTTTCCATCATAGTCAGGCAAATCTTCTATATTGTATTCTCCGTAATTAATCATACATACGTATTCTGTGTTGGTTTTTTGTTTTGGTAGAACATCAGAGATAATACCTATCGTTGAAAATTGGGTTGAGTCTTTATCTTCTTTAACTCTATTCGTCAAAAACCCACATTCAACTATTTCAAGACCAGAATCACTAAGCTTATTTATTATATTTATTATATTGTTTTTCCCGAACTCCCAGTTGTTAACATACCCTCCGTCTCTTAATGTACAATCTAGCACTTTAATTCTATTCATCATAATCCACACTCCTTATTATGTTATTGAAAATTGCATTTGCTATTAGGAAATCATCCATTTCATCAATATCAGTAGCTTCGATTTTCGTCACTTCTTGAAGATATGGCCTAAATCCAATTCTTCGATTGAATTTTTGAATAATATCTTTTTTATAGATATAAAATCCGCTAGTTTCGGCAAATAACTTAGGTAAATCTTGAGTTCTTGGTATATTTGATAAATCATAGTTAAATGGTTTACCATCTTTCCATAAAAACTCCTGAACTTTTTGTACCGCTAAGGCCGAATCATACTCACCTGACCTAACCTTTGATAGGGCATTTTCGATACTAGTTGATAGAACAAAGGGTGATGTTGCATGGGTCATTAAATATATATCAGCATTTACTTCTTCTGAAAAACATTTCAAAACCTCATTCATTAGTGTACTTGAAGTATCTAAACTTTCACTTCTTCTCAAAAACTTAATTCCTTTAGGTATAAAGTCCTGAATCCTTGGATTACTGCAATAAACGTAAATATCATCAATGCCATTAACTTTGAGCAACGTTTCTAAAATATAATAGCAAAGAGGTTTACCGTTATCAAATGACTTTGTATTTTTGTTAGGTAATCTTTCATTATTTAATTTCATTGGTACAACAGCAATTGTTCTCATATATATTCTCCTCAAATTTTTTGATTATTAATTTTCAAATTTTTGGCTTCATATAGATAAAGCAAAAAAAGCGAAAGAAAAACTCCTATTAGTCTCATAAAAAAACTTCCTTTAAACAGATAGAAATACAAAGTTATACTTATTACCATTATAGTTGATTTAAGGTGAAATCTAAAACCATATATAGGCATCTTTAATAATTTAGAGGTAATAAAATAATGAAATAAAAATAGTAAATAATACGATATAATTGTAGTAATTGCAGCTGCAATATAACCATAAACAGGCACAAATATAAGATTTAATATGATATTGATAACAGCACTTAACAATGTGCCTGCTGCAATAAGATGGGTTTTTTTATTTCCATACTCAACATTAACCTCGAACGTGTACATAAACATAAAATAATAAGAGATAAATATCAACGGTACTACATCTAAACCACTCCAGTACTCCGAACTAGAGAATAATCTTACAATTTCAGGGCTTAGCATTAACACTGCACAATAAAGAGTAGTAAACACATTTCTTACAATATTTGCTCGTGATTTAATTATTTTATACTCTCCGTCTTTAAACTTTTCAAAAAACCAAGGATTCCATGCTTGATCTATAGATAAAAATAAAACTTGAATTATCATACCTATCTGATACGCAAAACTATAGATTCCGTTTGCAGAAGCACCTACATATTTATTTATAATTATTCTGTCAAATTGTACATTTAATATTAAACCCAATCCATGAAAAACAAGAGGAACCCCCAAGATTAAGCTGTATTTCCAATATTCTATTCTAATGAATTTCTTTCCGTTTTTTAGAAATATAAATATTATGCCCATTCCTATAAAGAATTTTACTACCCAATCACCAATAATTTTCCCTAGATAATTATCTCCCTGGAAAATATAGATTATTAAAACAATCGAAGATATTGTACTAACTAAAGCTGTAATAATATTCAGGGAAGCTACCGTTTTATAATTGTAATTTACTTGGAATTTAGTCATTGCTAAATTCTGAATATAAGTAAAAAATGCTTGAAAAATCATTAAGTATAATAGAGTTTGTGATAATTGAGTAATTTTCATAAAAAAACTTTCGAAGATATATATAAACACCAAAAAAGTACAAAATAGTAATATTGATAAAAATGTAATACTAGAAACAAATTCATCAAGTCTTGTTTCGTATTCAAATCTTGCTCTTCTTATACTTTCATTTAATCCCAGACCAATAATTATAGTAAATATACTTAACCATGCTGTATACAAAGAAACTAAACCATAATCTTCTGTTGATAATAATCGAGTAAAAATTGGCAGAGTTAAAAAAACTAACCCCTTCGATAGGAAATTTGAAATTGTGTACCAACTACCAGCTTGAATAATTTTGTTTTTGAATATCTTTTCTAAATTTATCAACGTTTTCTCCCCCTCTCTGTCATTAATGAAAATCTTTGATATATAGAATAATTTACATACTTCTATACAATCAGTCTTTTTTTAACTTAAAATATATTATTTATTTTACAATGTTTTCATATTCAACTCTCGGAAACACATCTAAAGCTCCACCGTCTGTGGCGTTATATATTTTTATGCCTTTTTTTGTGCAATACTCGTTTAAAATTCTATACCCTTTAAACATAAGTGAAGCAAACATGAGTTTATCTTCCATGGATTCTTTCTTATTCTCTTCTTCTTTTGTAGATTTGTAAAAATGCTCTGGTTTTGGTATAAACAAGGTGGCATCACAACCTAATAAATAGATTTCTGAAAATCCCATATATGAAGCTGATATTATACATGACAGAATTACATTAATTGATGCTGGAATGCATGAATCTAGGTTCATATCAAATAGGTAGTTTTCATTTAGAACTGCCTTATCAAATAGATAATATACATCATTATTTTTAAATAGCGAATTTTTTTGAATAAAATCTCTTGAAGCATATCTAAATATTAATTTTATATTAGATAATTGTTTTTCAATATCTCTTAACCTCTCAACAGGAAAAGTCCCATTATGAATCATTGGATCAATAATACAATAAAAACTAGGATTAATATCTGAAGCTCTTTCGTTTAAAATAAAATTATTCGTAACAAATATATATTCACCTTTTAGCTTTATTAAGTCCTGATTTCTTAGAGAAGGACCATTACCGATAATAAAGCATCTTTCTCCTAAATATTTGTTTCTCAGAGTTTTGTTGTTCTCTAGTTCAGTTTTTAATGTATTGTTAAGTTTAGTTTCAAAAAAACTTCTTATCTGCACCCAAAAATTATAGGGATGATAAATTAGAAAATTTTCTAGTTGGGATTTTAATTTATATTTACTCATTTCAAAGCTCCTTGTCAAGTTGTTAAATCTTCAATATTTTTACTTAATGCCTATCTTTAGCAAGATGTTATATCACTATAAATTTTCATCAAAGTACTTGTATTAATATCCTTATCATGTGTATTTAATGCATGCTTTCTAGCATTTTCTGAAAATTTCAAAGCTAAATCTTCATTCTTAAATATCTCACAAACATAATGTGCTAACATGTATGGTGCATCTGCTTGGTAAACAAATCCTTCTTCTTCATGTTTTAACATATCTAAAACACCACCAACATTAGAAACAACACATGGGACACCCAATATCATGGCTTCCCCTAGAGAATTAGGACTATTCTCAATCGATGACGGACATACAAAAACATTAGACTTTAAATACCGGTGACACATTTTCTCCTCATCTAGAGGCCCAGTAAAAACAATATTTCTTTCTAAATCCAATTTTTTTATCATTTTCTTTATATATTTACCGTAATACGTCATCAACAATTTATCTTTAAATGAATCGGATTTTGTTATGTCTTTCCCACTTATGTATACTTTTGCTTTAGAAAACTCTTTTAATATAATTGGCATTGCTTCTAACATATAGTGTAATCCCTTAATTGGGTATTGTCCTTGACTTAAGAAAATTGAGTATTTTTCACACTCATCGATTGACCATCGATGTTTATAAAATTCTTCTCTAAGTGTCTCATTACAAAAATGATATTTGGCTTTTGGATTTATTTGGATTGAGCAAGCTTTATCCCACGTAGTTCTACCAATGATATGATTTGTCTTTTTTAGAGACTCTATCTCATTTTTACCTCTTAGCTCAAAAATTTTTTTATGCAAGTAAACACTATCTCTTCTTAATAAATTTCTCAGTGTAAATCCATATATCGCACTAAAAGGTAGGTTTGCATAAATATGTCGTGCATATATTGACACAAGACCTTGTATTGATATAACTGTTTCTATCCCTAAACTTTTACAAACATTAACCATAGAACACGTATGTTCTATCTCTGTTCCGTAGATATGTACAATATCTGGCTTTAAGTTGTTTAGCAATGTTTCAAAGTATTCATTGTATTCTATTGTTTTCTTGTCGCTATCTTTAATAGGATTAAAAGGATAATAATTTACCTTTTTACCTTCTAATTTCGTAAATTTGCTTGCTTTATTGCTTGGAAATGCTATGGATAGCTCAATACCATCCTGATTTGATAGATCTCTTGATGCATTTATTAGCCAACCACCAAATGGCGATGGCTCCTCTCCCATTAATTGACTTGCTTCTGGTATTGGTATATTGATTAACCATAGGATATTCATTATCCTCACCTACTTCCCTAATATAGTATGATATTCTCTATAGCTTTCCCATAATGGTGTTGTAAAAAAAGAGTAATATCTCATTAAGTAAATTACAATTAACACTATAAAAAGCACTTGCCTGTATAATTTCTTTTCCATTCGACTAAATATTTGCGGAATTGTTATTATTAAAAACAAATCGAAATACATTCCCACTCTAGTAATCATTGAAACTTTAACAGCTAGTACAGATAAAATTGTAGCTATCAAAGATAGTTTTCCATATATTATTTCCTTCCCCTTTAGCTTACCTAAATTAAATATTACTAAAAACATGTAAAAACTAGAAATAATTGTAGCTCTAATACTGTTTTGTAATCCTTGATTATAGTAATATTGATAATGTGGAGGCATGTATACCAATAGTTTATTTGCAACTAAGTCTAATAGTGGTGTAAAAAGTAATGCTGCCAATATAGCTAGCATACCATACAAATATTTTTTATTAAATGGCTTTTCTGTTAAGAAAAAATACAAAGGTAATAAAATAACCGCACTTGAATGCATGCCTATTGCTAATAACAGAAATATAATATAGGGAATCAATTTTCGCTTAACCGCAAAGTTAACTGCAAATATAAAGAAGCATATAGCTATTGTTTGCCTTAAACTTGATAAGTGCACTAAAAAAAGATACGGATTAATTAATAAAATCAAAAAAGCAAACCAGTATTGATTGACTTTTAAGTTATTTTTAATGAGATACCAGATTGAAATTATATAAAATAAGCTTGTTATTGCAATTAATACAAAAAAGTTAGGTATCATTATGTTTATAGTATGAAATAAAATATCACTCTGACCCCACGCAGACAATCCCTTGTTAAAAGCTGAATGTATTCTATAATATTCCATATAATCATTACCATAGTCATACCGTAGTGCTAAAAAGAGATAAAGTATTACAAAGGTATACATTCGAAAAGGATACTTTTTATTTAGTTCTGGAATAGTAAAAAACAAAGCAATTAAGAATACTGCATGAACCATACTATAACTGTCCTTTCTCTCAATCTTTCAAATATCAATTTACACCCCAAACCACCCTTTTCACATAATCTGTATAAGATAAAATAATCCTCAAAACTTTATCCGAAACATTTGGCATACTATAATCCGCAACTAATCTCAAGGTGTCCTTTTCTTGTGATTCCAATATTTTTAATCCTTGCAGGATTCTTTCCTTCTTAAGGCCAACCATCATAACTGAAGCTTCCTCCATTGCTTCAGGCCTTTCATGTGCTTGTCTAATATTAAGAGCTTTAAAGCCAAGAATTGAGGATTCTTCACTGATTGTCCCGCTATCACTAAGTACAGCTTTAGCGTACTTCTGAAGTTTAACATAATCAAAAAAACCAAGTGGTTTCATTGTTAATATTAAAGGATTAAACTCAATGCCTTTTTCTTCAATTTTCTTTCTGGTTCTTGGGTGCGTACTAACAATTAAAGGCAACTGATACTTATCGGCTATAGTATTAAGACTATCAACTAAGTCCATCAAATTGACTTCAGAACTGATATTCTCTTCTCTATGAGCTGAAACCACAAAATACTGTCCCTCTTTAAGATTAAGTCTATTTAACACTTCAGATTTTTCAATTTCAGCCTCTCTGGACTTAAGTACCTCAAACATAGGGCTTCCTGTCTTAATAACTCGATCTGCCGGAAGCCCTTCTCTTAAAAGATATTCTCTGGCAATATCACTATAAGTCATATTAATATCTGCTGTGTGGTCAACAATCTTTCTATTGGTCTCTTCTGGAACCCGCTGATCAAAGCATCTATTACCAGCCTCCATATGAAAGATAGGGATATGCCTCCTTTTTGCAGCAATTGCACAAAGGCAACTGTTTGTATCTCCTAATACAAGAAATGCATCCGGTTTAACTTCTTCAAGAATCGGATCAATCTTAATAAGAATATTTCCAATCGTCTCTACTGCTGTACCTGTAGCTGCGTTAAGAAAGTAGTCCGGTTTCTTAAGGTTAAAATCTTTAAAAAACACCTCATTTAGTTCATAATCATAGTTTTGACCAGTATGAACCAAAACATGGTTTACTGCTTCCGATTCATCCAATTTATTTATAACAGCTGACAGTCTTATGATCTCAGGTCTCGTTCCTACAACTGTCATAACTTTTAATTTCTTCATTATATTATACCTCCAAAAAATAAGTATCAGGTTTTTCCGGATCAAAGGGCTCATTGGCCCACATAATTGTCACCATATCTGTATCACCAAGGTTTTCGATGCTATGTGTATATCCTGTCGGAATATCTACAACCTCCATTTTATCACCACTTACAAAATACTCCAACAATTCATCCGAATCTATTCTTCTGAAGCGAATTACACCTTTACCGCTTACTACAAGGAATTTCTCATTCTTCGTATGGTGCCAGTGATTCCCTTTTGTTATACCGGGTTTTGATATATTTATAGAAACCTGCCCTCTGTCAGGAGTTTTTATAAATTCTGTAAAGGAACCTCGTTGATCTACATTCATTTTCAACTCATAACTGAACTTATCTTCAGGCAAATAACTTAGATAGGTGCTGTATAACTTTTTGACGAAAACATCGCTCATATTCGGAACTGAAAAGTCCTTTCTACTATTTTTAAAGCTATAAATCAAATCAACAATTTCCCCAAGTGTTATAGTATATACCGTAGGAACTTCACAAAATAAACCCACTTTGTTTTCATTGTTCTCAAGAGCATAAATTAACTCGTTAACAACATCATCTATATAAACAAGCTTCATCACTACGCTTGGATCGTTTACCTGAATAGGTATATTATGTGCAATATTGTAACAAAAAGTTGCAATCGCACTATTGTAGTTTGGCCTGCACCATTTGCCAAATACATTAGGAAATCTGTAAACTAATGCCTTTACTCCAGTTTCTTTACTGTAATCAAACAAAAAATCCTCCGCTGATTTTTTACTCTTACCATAAGGGTTATCTATTTCAGCTTGTATAGAAGATGATATAACCACCGGGCAAATATTATTGTGTTTTTTTAGTGTATCTATCAAGGCCGAAGTAAATTCGAAATTGCCTTCCATATACTCTGATTGATCTTTAGGACGGTTCACACCTGCAAGATGAAATACGAAGTCTGCTTCCTTGCAATAGGTATCAAGAAGGTCTAAATCATTATCCCTATCAAACTCAAAAATATCATTATAATTTCTGTTTCTAAGCTCAACAACTAAGTTTTTCCCAATAAACCCCTTTGCCCCAGTAATTAATATCTTCATTACATTTTCCAACCTTTCAATTGTTCTCTTACATAATCAAGCTTTAATAATTTCTCCTTTATCTGCTCTACATTGAGCCTTTCGGTGTTATGAGAATTATACTCATCTTGTGATGAGAGTTTATGGTCTCCCTCAACAAAATACTTGTCATAGTTAAGATCTCTCTTGTCAGCAGGCACACAATAGAAGTTCCCCATATCTTTTGCAACAACATGTTCTTCCTTTGTTAAGAGTGTTTCATAGAGTTTCTCTCCATGACGTGTACCAATAATCTTTATCTCATTGTCGCTATTAAAGAGTTCTTTTATTGCCTGAGCTAAATCTCCAATAGTTGATGCTGGTGACTTCTGAACCATAATATCTCCGGGCTCAGCATTCTGAAATGCAAAAACAACCAGCTCCACCGCTTCTTCGAGGCTCATTAAGAACCTGGTCATATTAGGATCAGTTACAGTTAAGCGCTGACCATTCTTAATCTGCTCAATAAATAAGGGAATTACAGACCCTCTTGATGCCATTACATTGCCATATCTTGTACCACAAATGAGCGTTTTGTCCCGATCAACTGTTTTAGATTTAGCAACAAACACCTTCTCCATCATAGCTTTTGATATACCCATAGCATTAATTGGATAAGCTGCTTTATCTGTTGACAGACATATAACTTTTTTAACACCCATTTCAATTGCAGCAGTAAGAACATTATCTGTACCAAGAACATTAGTTTTTACAGCTTCAAGGGGAAAAAATTCGCATGAAGGAACTTGTTTAAGAGCCGCTGCATGGAATATATAGTCTACTCCATGCATAGCATTTTTTACACTGCCTAAATCCCTTACATCGCCTATATAAAACTTCAATTTATCATTCTTGTACTGCCTTCTCATATCATCCTGCTTTTTCTCATCACGAGAAAAAATACGGATTTCATTAATGTTTGTATCTAAAAATCTTTTCATTACAGCATATCCAAAAGAGCCTGTACCACCTGTAATTAACAAAGTTTTTCCTTTAAACATAATTTATCTACTCCTATATCTTTGTATCATTTCAATTATTTTTCTACTTGCAGAATAATTATTTTTTTCTTTAAGGACAAATTCTCTACCTTTTTTTCCAAAAGCACTTCTTTCTTCTTCTGTCATAGACAATACTCTTTCCATTGTATTAGTAAGCGCTTCTATTGTATCATTTTCAACATAAAAGAAGAAATTATCATATTCAGGCGGAATTCCATCTAATTTGTAAGCAATTACAGGCTTTCCTGTTAGTAAGTATTCCATATTCTTAGATGGAAATGAATACTTGGTAAATTCCTCATTATTCTGTCTGGGATTAACAAGAATTGCTGCTCTATTTTGAAGTTCGACAGCTTCATCATTCGATAGCTGGCCTAAAAAATCTATTCTGCTGTCTTTACATGCATACTCTCTGATGATATCTTCTGAATCGCCTCGTCCACAAATTTTTAAACGTATATCTTGCATTTCCAATTTGTGAAAAGCTTTTATCAAGTTAACAACTCCAAATTTCTCATTAAGGGTACCTGTATAAACGATATATTTTTGGTTGTCTTCCTCTTCAAGCTTCTCTGATAAATGCTCAAGATTGACAACCCCCTCAAGAACTATATATGGGCGTTTACCAACATTCAGAATTTCTTTCATCTGATCTGTAAGCAGTACAAATGAATCCACGTATCTAGAATTTCGATTGAATACTTCAACATCATATTTTTTCAGTAAGTCATATATTAGTGTTCGTTTATTGTTAAGATTCATAAACTGAGGCAAATCTGGCACTATCAAGGATATATGAGTTGATGGATCCTTCTTTTTAGCGTAAACTGCCGCCTGCAAAAATGGTGTATGTGGCGAATAAACAATAATTACTTTATTTTTTTCATTTTCTGCAGCAAATAACTTTATAGCTTTAATCAGATGATTTTTACGTGAAATATTTCTATAGCCCCATATATTACTAAATTTCACAAATTTACATGTAGCAACACCATTATAAGTTGTTTCTTTCTCCCTTATTATCACATCCTTGTAATCTCTAGGAAAAGACCCGATTAAAGGAGCTGACAATAGCTGCAATTTAATATAATCAAGTTTTAGCAGACCATCTATAAGATTCCACTGCAATTTATTGGCAGCATAATGAACTGTACTCTTAGATTTATGCAATATTTCGTTTTCCAAATCTTTATCAAAAATTCCACCCAAAAATAACACTTTCATTAGCTAGTCCTCATTCTTCTGTTATTAATCAGTAAATATTCTCTTGTATTTTCTTATAGACCCCAATATATGTCTAAACATAAAATAAGCAGAACCGATAGGATTTATTCCTACAAATCTGAAAACTTTATAGGTCATCCTAATAGTTTTAAGTTTATTACCAGACTTAGAATTCCGTGAAATTCTGTATAACAATAATGGTTCATTAACACCATGTGCTATAGCACCAGTTTTAAGAATTCTCAACCAAACAGCATAATCTTCATGTATCCCATCATTTTCCATCTTTATATTATCAAAAAATTTTTTCCTTACCAACACCGAAGAGCACGAAATCACATTTTGATATCTAAGCTTCTTATACGTAACTAACTCAGGAACTCCAAATATACCTTTAAACGACTCACCTTTTTCGTTAATATAAGCTGCTCCTGTAAAAAGAAACTCTGCACCTCTTGCTTTTGCAACAATCATTTGCTTTTCGAGCTTAGTTATTTCCCATATATCGTCACTATCTAAGAAAGCAATCCAATCACCTTCTGCAATTGAAATACCAAGGTTCCTTGTTTTAGAAACTCCCATATTTATTTCATTTTTGATCGTTTTAATTCTATGATCTTGTTTTTGAAAATCATTAATAATGTTCAATGTATTATCTTTAGAATCATCATCTATAACTAACAGCTCCCAGTTTTGATAGGTTTGAGCAAGAACAGAATTTATTGCTTCTGCAACATATTTTTCGCAATTATATGCAGGCATTACAATACTAATTAATTCCTCTCTTTTCACTGTTTTCCTCACTACCTTTCGCCGTCTCTGTTTTTAAAATCGACTCCTTAAAATTACATACTCTATAATCAAAATCATACTCAGACATACTTTTCTCATAAACCAAGTCCCTGAACATCTTATTTACCATACTTATATTTAATATACGTAAAAAAGGATTAAATAACTTAGTCATTATAACCTTCTTTCCATGCGCCGAAGCAATTAATTGAACCATATCACTGGTAGCAACATATTCAGCATTCTGTGGAAAAAAAAGTCCGGAGCTTTCGTTATCAATCACTTGCTTTACAAACTGCGATAAGTTATCAATAAAAATCATGCTGCGTTTATTCCTTATATTAGGAAAAATTGGCGTTTTAATCGCAAAACCCGATAACCTTGTGTAATTACCTTTACATCCTTTGCCATAAACCATAGGTGGTCTAATGGTTGCAATAGAAAAAGATTTATCTTCTAATTGCCTAATCAATTCTTCTGCTTGTAACTTTGACTTGCCATAAGAACTGTTTGGCTTGAGCAGTGTACTATTGTCAATTACACCAAATTCAATTCCATACACACTCATAGAGCTCAAAAAAACAAACTGCCTCACGCCTTCTTCTTTAGCTTTCTTAGCAGTTTCATATGCTAAATCTCTATTAACTTCGTAATAAAGGTGTTTATTAGCTTTTGTTTCCTTAATGTGTGCTATCCCTGCCACATGGAACACTACATCATATTTGGAAAAATCCTTTTCTCTAAATAATCCATCTTTCATATCCACCGAATCTACATCATATTTAGAAGGTTCCTTTTTTAGCCAATTCTCAACAGAAGTACCAATATAACTGTTCTTACCAGTTATTAATACTCTCTTCATTTCGATATCGTCTCCTTGGTTTTTCTTGACATAGTTCCAGCTGTTATTTGCTTCTTGTCAATCTTTCCAGTTCCACCTTCAACAACTCCATCTGAACGTAACACTGAAACTATTGTCCCAAAGAAGCATCTCAAATCCATCCAAAAACCTATTTTCTTAGCATATTCTCCATCCAGCTTTGCTTTAGCTTCAATAGACAGCTCATCTCTGCCATTAATCTGTGCCCAACCAGTAAGCCCAACCGGTACATCGTTTGCACCATACTTCTCTCTTTCTTCAATCAGGTCATACTGATTCCAAAGTGCTGGTCTAGGTCCTATGACACTCATCTCACCTTTAAATATATTTATAATCTGAGGAAGTTCATCTAGTGAAGTCTTCCTCAAAATATAACCCACCTTGGTTATCCATTGATCTGGATTCTCCAAAAGATGTGTGGGAATATCCTTAGGAGTATCAACTCGCATTGTTCTAAACTTCAAAATATAAAAATAATTATTATGAATACCCACTCTTTTTTGCTTAAAGAAAATAGGTCCCTTTGAATCAAGTTTGATCGCAATAATGAGGATGATAAAAACAGGAGACAATATAATAAGACCCGTTAAGGACAAAATAATGTCGATAAATCTTTTAATTTTTAGATAAACCATTTTGGTTACTCCCCCTGTTTTACACAAAGTAATTTACTTTTTTGTCAACGTACAGTATAGTTAAACATCAAAGTTTATGCTAAACAAATACAGTAACCTATCTAAGCAATCAAGTATCTGCAATTACTTTTTTTGTCTTTATATTTAAATTTTATAATAAGAATTATTACATACCAAAACTTTATTGTCAACATTAGATAAATCCCAAAAACTAATTAACTTTATACACCATCGTTCTTTATTATCTTAACATTTTTAATATCATATTTGTCTTCAACATATATAGCTAACTTCATATTTTCACTTATCTTAGATACTGTAAACTCTGATGAAAAAATACTGTTATTTGGATTCAAATGTTCAATTTCAGTTACTCCAACAATTTGAAATGGAATATATTCAATATTATTTGAATTATCGAGCTCCACTTCAACTCTATACGTACTTCCTTCTTCAAGTTCTATACTTCTTGTATAAATACAAAGAGTTATATTTTTATTTTTTCTTTCAATTGTATATATACCATTGTTTAATTCATTGTCCATAATTGTCTTGTTGTTAATTGTCCACTGATCTGGTATATTGTCGTTATCCACATCCATTTCAAATATACTTTGAAATACAAAATTATTTATATTTGACTGAGTTTTATATTGATAAGCTTTCTCTATATATATCTGAGTTTCTTCATTAAATTTAAACGGTAACAAATTATATTCGTTTACCTTTTTTGCTTCATCAATTATTCCTAATACTTTTTCAAGGCACTCCAATCCTTTTTGTTTATTGTCTTGCTGATAGTAGTATAAAGCCGTTGCATATAAAGCATTAGCTTTATACTGCCATTGCGCTGGAACTAAAGGTTTTAATTCTACTGACTTATTTATATAGTCAATTCCCTTTTCTTTCTCACTTGTATTCAAATAATATATACCTAAGTTCAATGCAAGACTAGAATTATATTTAGCCTGTTTTTCTGCCCTTTTAGCCAACCTTTGTGCATTGGCCAAATAATTTTTCAATACTAATTGATCCTCAGAATCTTTACTTTGACTTAAATTTTTTGAATCACTTTCAAGTTTCTTGATTAACAAATCGATATAGCCTAATCTAATTTCAGGCTTAGAACTAATGGGTGTATATCCTGTAATATATTCTGTATTAAGATAATCTAATTCTATTGCACTATCCATAAACTCTATTGCCTTATCTAGATCAGATTCCTTATAACTCTCCAAAGCTCTTTGTGCATACACGCTTGCCCTCATAAACAAAATAGGCCATATCAAAACCACTGCAGATATTATTATCATAATCACTGGATATACATTCAAGCCTTTTTTTAAAATATAACCAAAATTTACAATCGATAATTTACTCCCAACTTTTGCCTTTACACTTTTATTAAGCTTTGAGCCACCTTCCACTTCCGAAAATTCTCTTCTAACATCTACATTAAGCAACGCAATTAGCTGCCAAGCTAATAAATAAATAGCTGACAATGAAAAATCAAAGTCCATAGCCGAATGTAGAAACAATAGAATTATAGCAGTAAACGCAGATATGCTATAAATACTATTATTTGAGTTATCAAGGCGGTTTTTCATAAGCCTTATAAAACCTATAACTATAAATATACACAGCAACATCAAGAATAATATTCCAATCAAGCCCGTCTCTACCATTACTTGCAAGAAGTAATTATGAGTTTGTGTAGACCAATACAAAAATGATTGATATTTAAAGTTAAGTAAGCTCCATGCTCCACCACCGGCACCTATCAACCACCAATCTTTAAATATCTTAAGCCCATCCTTTATAAACATAATCCTAGTATTATAGCTTTTATCTGCTGTAATATTTTCAAATCTGGATAATATTGATTCTGCGAACGAATACTTATGTTTTAAAATAATATTCCTTTTTTCTTTACCACTATCTGCCTCATAGATTTTTGCTTCATAAAATGTTGCACTTGTACCTGCATAATAATTTTGAAATGTTACACTTACTATTTCGCTACTTTCAGGTAATTCAAATTCAATTTGCTTTTTCTCAATTCCGTTTGTAGAATTAAATTTTCTATCTATTAAAACAACTTCACCTACTGAAGATATTGATGTTTCGTTTTTAGTCTTCATATACACCATATACGCATATTCCGCTTTTTCATTTTCTGCCTTTGCTTCTACTTCAAAAACAAGATTGTATTTCTTATTACTTTCTAACGCAACAGTCTTAGTTTTACCTTTAAATTCATCCTTCTCATCTATAGCATGATTTAATTCCAAGGGTAAAGAAGCATTAAAAATGAAAACCAACCCAACTGCAACAATTACTACCAAAACTGATGAACCAATAACCGCAACACTTAATTTGATTTTATTTAAAAGTTTCGCAGCAATTTCATCTGTATATCTCACAAAAAATGCCATTAAAGCTCCAAATAAAACTAATAGCCAGACTAAAGACTTATTTCCAGATGCATTGTTAATAGTCTTAGATAATAGTATTGCAAGAGGTACTGTAATACCAAGTAATGTCACCAAACAATAAACGCCTCTTGCCTTAGTTCCCTTAGGAAGTAGCAACAAATACAAAGGCAATGCCAATAATAATAAAATATATGCTCCCCTACTTAATGTAAATATAAATGTTGTAAGCAAAACAAAACCTATTGAACTAGCTATGCCTCTAACCCACCACTTCTTAGCTGTTAATGAAAGAGCCATTGATATAAAAAACGCCGCTATCAAATAAGAGGCCAAAGCGTTTGGATACTGCATTGTAGAATGTATCCTACCATCAACGTACAATCCAAAAAAACTAAAATTTATATTAACTGACTTAAACATCGCATTAAAAATATTGACAATCTTGCCCCCGGCAACGCTATCAATCCCAATAATACAAACACCAAAAGCTGATGCTACAATTGCCCAAAGTACGTATGCTTTTTCTTTTTCACTTTTAACTAAATCAGACAACATTATAAAAACAATAAAATACATTGCATATTTCAAAAATTCCGACACAGCCAATCTTTGATTAACTGCTGTAAATGTTGTCAATAGATATGCAAGAACCAATCCCAAAGATGCATATTCAATAGGAGTTTTTATAAAAGATGTATCCTTTTTAAGCCATTTATGCACCCAAAACAATATAAATATTGACAGAAGAACAATCTCTGTAAAAAGCTGCTCTGATTCAAAATAAAGACCCCTTAAAAATGGTGTATAGAATATTACAAACAAAATTCCAAATAACAGTAAAATTCTAATAGTTTTAAGATATCCTGTATCTCCAATATTTTTGTTAGATTTCTTAGCCGCTATTACTTTTGATGCTTTACTCATTTTTTTCTCCTCACAATTCATTATTTCAAATGATTAAATGCAGTTTAATAGGTCTATACAGTTATATTCACCATAATTCAGTATTTTAATATTTTCCGGTTGCCATACAATAAACAATAATTTATCCTTCTCTGAAAGTGCTTCTATTTCCTCATAACTTACAGCTGTAATGTACTGTCTTCCACTTTTATCAAGTGTCATTTTTATTATATCAAATACATCATCATTACCAAATAAAACTACTATACTATCGTCATTTATACTATTTAATAAATTGTCTATATTTTTACTTAAATCTTTTAAATACTTATATAACTCAGATATATATTTATAAGTTCCTTCAGCCTTTTGAGAAAAACCCAAGGATGTTAATTGGTATATTATTCTCTTTTGTGATATTTTCTCAATTTTTATTGCTCCTATTTTGACCATTCTTTTAAGAAGATCGTTAACACTACCTAAAGATAATCCTAATACCTTTGCCATATCACGTTGTGTCATTGTAGGATTTAAATGTATCTCTCTTAATAGAATTAATTCTTTATCCATTATCATCTTTCCTTAATATTAGTATCAGACTTTTATAGACGATATCTCTTTGTTCTTTCCCATATAATCATTAATAAACACGAACCCAAAGCCTAATAAAAACCCTACTAGTGCACTTATGCCTGAAATCAGGATTTTTCTAGGAGCAACAGGACTCTTTGGTGCAATTGCCTCAGATACAATTAATATACTGGATTTTCCAATTTCAGCAGATTCTTTTATCATAGCTTCTTTATATTTAGCCTGATACGCATCGTAAGTCTGTCTATTCAAATCCAATTCATGTTGCAACAAATCATATTCTTGTTGTTTTGATGCAAGCTCAGATTGCAACATCTCAATTTCTTTTTGAAGCACTGTGATTTCTTTTTCCAAACTCTCGCCTTGAGCAGTAAGAGAAGACACTTCAAGTTCCAGCTCATTAACTGATGCTGATAAAGCAACATATACTTCATTTATTTCTTCATCTGTTAACTTTAACTTGGAAATATCTAAAGTACTTAATCCTGTCTTTTCTTTTATTAAATCACTCAACAAATCATTATTAACCAGGGTTTTACTTGTAACCATAGTTTTAGGAGTACTATTCAATAAATTCTTTGCATGACTTAATGATGACTTTGCTGCTTGAACATCAACCTTAACTTGTGCTACAGTTGTTTTAAATTCAGTGATCTTACTTAGCTTTCCATCTAATTCCAAACGAAGCTCCTGAGGTCCTCTAGGCTTTGCTAAAAATTCCTCAAGCTTTTTTGATGAATCTTCCATATTTATTTTTTCTTTTTCCATTTGCTCTTGTATAAACTTTGCAGAATTTTCAGCCTGTTTTTTATTTGTACTAGAAACAAATTCCGTAAACTTATTACTTACTAAATTTGCTATTTTTGCAGCTTGATCAGGATTCGTGTCTCTTACACCTATAGTTATCAAATTTGTCTTATCAATAGCTCTTACAGTTATTTTATTTGCAATGGCACTCAAAGGAACATCTTCCATATCAAGCTCTTTTCTCAAATACTGCAGTATAACGGGTGCTTTTACTTGCTCCCTGTAAGTATCTATTGTCATCTGTGGATATTGTGACAAAGTCGAAACTAGTCCACTAAAATTATTATCATCTTCTTTAACCACTGCATTTGTAATTGGAGATATCATTAGCATGGTCTGAGACTCATATATTGGATCCATCATAAAAAAAACTATAATCACAGTAACTAATAAACAAACGGCAGTAACTAAAGATATAATCTTCTTCCCTTTAACCAAAATTCGGATAATTTCAACCAAGCTTAGTTCGTCCATTATCTAACCCCCATATAATCTATTTATATAATTTAACCCGCATCTCTTTATATGAATTGCATATAAATTAATTTGTTCATAATATGAACAGCTTAATTTTACATAAATACTATAAGCATGTCAATTATAAATACTACTAAATTTACTAATTTTAGCATTTTATCAGCTGTAATAAAAGCAATAATAAATATGGTGCTTTTGCTTCCACTCACTATTTTTGGATAATTACTGAAGGTTTATTTACTATAAGCTAAGTCATCTTATATATCATATCTGAGGTATTATTAGCTACTACCAAAAAACTGGTGGGGTTACCCCCACCAGTATCATTTACTCAACCGTCTGTTTAAAATCAAAGTCATCAAGTGCATTACCCGAATAATCTGTGATTGTAGCTTTAGACGCTCTATAGAATATGACTTGAACTTGGTCGCCTCTATAATTTTCCTCCATTACAAACTTGAATCTTGCAGAAGTTTCATCTACATCAGTATCCTTATTATCCTTACCTTCGGCATGGTAGTAGTATATTTTTGCATCTACTGTTTTACCGTCAATCTTAACCCTAAATTGTAGTGAATCATTTTGATTGAGTTGATCTCCATTATTAAGTCTCAAATTTTCCGACAATTCAATGAACACTAGAGTTCCTACACCTCTTTCGTATTGTGCAGAAGCTATTGACTTAGCAACTGGCTTAAAGTCTTCATTTACTTTAATTGGAGATGCTATAGTTAATTTTTGTTTAAAAGTATTTTCTGTATCTACATCTTCTCTATCTTCTAATCCCAAATAAAGAGACTTTCCATTAAAGGTACCATTAGATTCAATATCTGCATTAACAGATAATGTAATTTCACTCTTATCGGAGTCATAGTATGCATCCCATGCTGTTATCACTATATCGTGGCCTCTATCGTTTTTTCCTGCTGTAATATAAAAATCATCCGGTTCTAATGTAGCAGGATTTATTGACCCCTTAATTTTCAAAACTATTGTGTTTTTATCGGTTACAGCAGCAGAAATTATTTCCGGAGCAGTACTATTATCTGATTTAAAATCCTTACTTGAAACACTTTGTGCTCTCATCTCATTACCTTTTGTATCTTTAACTCCTTCTACCTGAATACGTGAAATCTCACTTACCGACACAGCCTCTTTGTCCTTATAATCATCCTTATCCTTTGAGAAGGTAATACATACTGTTTGATCATCGGACAATAACTCTATCTTCATAGCATTCTTTTCTAGTTTGCTTGCTATACTATTAACTATATAGTAATAATTTGAATACTCTGTAACTGAATTTTCGTCTACATCTTCATTGAACTTAATAAAGACTTGATTATCATCATTATTAATATATACGCTTGAAATAATTGGTGGAGTGTTGTCTGCAACATTTATGTTTACAGTTTTTTCAATAATTTCATTCTTTAAAGGATTTAAATCTGTAACTTCGCGGATCAACAGCTCATACTTACCTGATTCGAACTTCTCACCATCTGCTCTCCTAATAACTAACTTTGTCTTTACAGGCTCACCATCATCATTTCTATAATACTCTGCACTTGACAAATCTATACTATCATCATCGCTGTCTGTAAGTTTGAATTTACCATACTTAGAGAATACTTCTTCGGAGAATTCAAGTACTATTTCTCTTTGATTCTCTATTGAATATCCAACATACTCAGGTCTTGTTACATCATAATCTGGTGTCACAGGAAGTTTTATGTCCTTTGAATTTCCACTAAAATCACTAACGTCTTCAATAATTATATTACATCCCGATGCGGGTAAAGCATTCTCAACATCAAAATAAATTGTTAAGGTCATATTATCCTTGTCTAATTCAATGCTTTCCACCTTTGCCCCAGCATTTGTATCCACTTTTCTCAATTCAGGCTTTGCAATTTCCTCACTAAACTTTACCACCACTTTGGTCTGGGTGGCACTCTTAATTTTAGCCGTAGGTGCTTCGTCATCATCTTCAACTGTAAAGCTTATTTCATTATCTTCAACCATGTACCCTGCATAGTCATTTATTTTATCTTTAACAGTTAGCTTATGGGAGCCAGAAGATAAACGCTTAGTCAAATTAATATTTATTGTTTTCTCGTTATCTGACAAGCTCAGTTGTGTTGCACTAAAAAGCCTTTTATCAATTGCATAACTCGAAAGATTTGTAGCATTTTGTACCGGCTCACTAAAGGTAACTTTTACAAGACCGTTACCCACTGCAACAACATCAACAACTTCAGGAATATCAACATCTTTTACATTATCAATATACAATACAGCATCTTTATCTAGTCCTACCTTTTTATCAACACTAACCTCAATATCAGATTGCTGCTTAATAGCATTTTTAAGAAGTAGTGTTACTGTCATTCTGTCCTCCGAAAGTTCGGCATTTATTACACTATTTCCATCAACGTCATAGTTCTTTTTATCTTTAGCTTCATCTTCATTATCCACAGGTTTGCTGAATTCGATAATTACTTCTTTAAGATTTCCCGAAGAAATAGCCTCTACCCTTAATTCATCAGGAACAACTATTATCTTTACTTTGGCTTTAACTGAAGCACCATCTATTGTTCCAGAAATAATTTGCTCCCCAGTTCTTGACGTATCAACGTATGGCCAGCTTACACTTACATTTTCTTTAGTTCCATCATCATATTCAGCCTTTACGAAAGTGGGTAATTTAGGTGAATCTCCTATATTAACTGTTATATCATTAATCGCTTCTACTGATACGATCTTTGCATATTCAAACCCCAATTCTTTAGCCTTTTTGGCTGAAACAATTCCCTTGTCAATTAGTACTTTAATTAATTTTTCACCATCTGAATTGTATTTAGCCTGCAATGCTCCATATGAAATACCTACTAAAGAATCTTTAATCAATGTAGCATCGCTATTAAACATATTACCTTGAATAGGAGTTAAACCACCTATTTCGCTTAATTTTGATGCAGCCTTATCATATTGAAAATCACCATCATAACCTAATTGCTGAAGAATTAATGAACAATAAGCTTTACCGTTTAAACCCGTTGATGGTCTGAAGGTTGAGTCCTCAGAGTAACCTTTTACAAATCCTTTATCTACAGCATAGGCAACCTGCTTTTTAGACCAGTCTGCAATCGAATCCGAATCCTTGAATTTATTTAATATTGAGTTTGCCTTCTCCTTCGTAAGCTTTTTAGCCTCCTCTTCCTGACCAAACATTCTAAGAAGCATAACAACTCCGGTTTGTCTGTCTAGAGCTGTTGCCAAATCAGGATCAAACCGGGATTCGTTAATTCCCTTGTAAAGGTCAAGCTCATAAAGTGCATTAGCCTCCTTCTCATATATAAACGTGCTTGCTGAAGCAGGTATTACATTAATAGATGAAACTATTGCCAATGTCAGCAATACCGCAAATACTTTTCTTAATCTTATCATAGCCCTCTACCTCTCTTTCTTAATCCATTGATACTTATAAAAAACTGGTAGGGAGGTATCCCCCTACCAGTCTAAAATCAATTCAGATTTTATATTTCATGGATAATTCTTATTTCACTAATGAAATCTTCTTCTCAATTACACCTTTCTCTTGAAGAGGATTTTTTGCATCAGAGTCATCAGCTATAACCAATCCAGCTGCTTTATTTGCTGCACTATTAGGCACTGGAGTAAAGCTAACTTTAATGAATTTACCAGCTAACTCATCTGCTGCTTTATCGCCAACAACTTTTATTATTAATCTAGCAGGCTTAGACTCGTCTTTAGTAGTATTTTCATCGTCTGCTACTGGTGCTGCATAATATATTACTTTATCTACAGCATCACTTCCAACCTTAACAGAGAACTGTGCAGCTAACACATCAGCAATCTCTTCTTTTGGATCTTCTGGAAGAGATAATGCTTCTGTTAACTCAAGTACTGCATAAGTTCCATTTCCATATGCTTTTGCATAATCACTTGTACCTTTATTATCATATACTGCTTCTGATACTGAATCAATAGTTGGATTATATCCGTCTTCAACAAGTTCTTCAAACTCTTCATGATAATCTAGTACCTGATCATATGCGTTAACAGTGTCTATATCTTTTGGATCAATAAGGGACAAGTAGATATTACCACCCTTGTAAGTTCCATCTGCAGCTAAGTCTTGATTGATTGAAAGTATTATTTCATCGTCATCATACTTATACTCAGCATCATAAGCTTCAATACCAACTTGCTTGCTATCAACAAGCGCATACAAGCTGAAATCAGCAGAACTTAGAGTCTTATCGTTTATTTTGTTCTCAAGCTTAACAGCAATTGTGTTTTCACCAGTAACTTTAGCACTTAGAACTAATGGTATTAGTTCACCATCGGATAAATCCTTAAAGTCATCCCATGGAGTCCTCTTCATTTCATTACCAGCTGTATCTTCAACTGAATCAATTTGGATGTTTACTATGTCCTCAACTTCAACATAATCTACACCTGCTTTTTGGTCTTTCTTAGAAGTATCTTCTCTGTCAAAAGTAATTAATATAGTTCTTTCATCTGACAATAAATCAATATCTGCAAAATCTTTATCAAGATCATATATTGTCTTATCGCCTGCTAATTGGAAAGTATAGTTGTTGTAGTCTACTGCAGTATCAAAGTCAATATCTTCATTAAATCTGATATACATTTTGCTCTTATATTCTTTTGCTGAACTATCATAAGAGTAATCAATAGCTACTTCCTCTACTTTAGGTGGCTCCTGATCATCAATTTCGATAGTAACTGTTATTTTGTCAATCTCATTTTCTATAGGACTATTATCCTTTACACCATCAATTGTTAACTTATGCTTTTCTGATGCAAAAGCAGCATCATTTGCTCTTGTAATAACAACCTTGTTCTTAACATCATCGCCCTTATCATTCTTTTCATATTCAACATTTATTATTACATCATCGCCATCTGCATTAACAAGTTCAAAGTTGTCATCTTCATATATTATATCTTCGCTAAACTCAACTATGATTTCAGTCTGCTTTTCAGCAACTTTGTAACCAACATACTCAGGTTTTTCTAAATCATAATCAGGTTCAACAACAATTGCTATATCAGTCTTGTTACCACTGTAGTCTTCAACATTTTTCATTGTTAATTTACCGCCAGATGCTGGCAATGGCTTCTCACGATCAAACTCTATTGTATAAGTTATATCATCGTCGTCAAGTTCTCTCTTAGTAATCTTAGCAGTTGTGCTAGTGTCAACATCGTCGTCAGCTGGCTTTTTAACTGGTTCGCTGAACTTAACAACAACCTTAGTTTGAGTTGCACTTTCGATTTCTGCTGTTGGTGCTTCATTATCATCAACAACAGTAAATTCAGTTTCATTATCTTCTATCTTGAATCCTGCATAGTCAGCCACTTTGTCTTTTACAACTAAAGTATGAGTATCAGAAGCTAATTTGTTTTTAAGATGAATACTTACTACTTTTAAGTTCTTTGCTACATCAATTTTTGATGCAGGGAAAGCTTTACCGTCTATTGTGTAGTTAGTAACACTTCTAATGTTTTGTACAGGCTCAGTAAATGTTACTTTAATAAGGCTGTTTCCTACTGCTACTACTGATTCAACTTCAGGAGGTGTAACGTCCTTAATGTTTTTAATTACTACATCTGTGTCTTCTTCAAGTCCAACATCTTTATCAACAGTTACAGTAACATCTTCTTGTTGCTTAAATAATTGTCCATCTTCTAAAAGCAATGTGGCTGTCATTTTATCTGCTGAAAGGTCTACATTTTGCACTTTATATTTCTTAATTCTGTAATTATTTACATTCTTTGCTTTGTCAGCATCTTCAACTGCTCTGTTGAAGTTAAGAATGATTTCTTTACGGTTACCAGATACTTCACCAGTTACTCTTAATTCAGCAGGTACAACAATAACTTTAACTGAAGCAGTTATTGTAGTATCAGCTATTGTACCAGTAATTGTTTGTTCGCCTTCGCTTGAAGTATCAACTGTAGGCCAAGTAACAGCTACGTCTGCTGTAGTTCCATTGTCATAAGTTGCTGTAACAGTTTCAGGAAGTTTAACTTCAGCTCCTACATCTACTGTAATGTCAGCAATTTCAGCTACTGCTGTTATGTCAGCGTAAGGAATTTCAGCATCATTAAGATCTTCTTCTTTAACAACTTCGTTCTCAAGCAATAATTTAACAAGCTTCTTACCATCTGCTTTAGTTTTAGCTTGTAATGCTCCGTAGGAAATACCTACTAATGAGTCCTTGTTTATTTGAGCGTCGCTGTTGAATAATGCTGCTTGTGAAGCATTTAACCCACCAACTTGAGCTAATTTAGTTGCTGCTTGATGGTAATCAAAGTCTCCATCATAACCTAATTGTTGGAGCAACAATGAACAATATGCTTTTCCGTTCAATCCAGCTGATGGTCTGAATGTTGAATCTTCAGCATATCCTTTTACAACACCCTTATCAACTGCATATGCTACTTGCTTTTTAGCCCAGTCTGCTATTGTTCCAGCATCTGTGAATTTAGCAAGCATTGAGTTTGCTTCTTCATCTGAAAGCAATTTTGCTTCTTCTTCTTGTCCAAACATTCTAAGAAGCATAACTACTCCAGTTTGTCTGTCAAGAAGTGTTTCTAAATCAGGAATAAACTCTGTTTCGCTTATCCCCAAGTACAAACCAACTTTATTAAGTTGTTCTGCTTCTTTTTCATAGCTAAGTGTTGCAGCGAATGCAGGCACTAAAGCCATAGATGCCATCATAGCAACTACTACTAGTGACGCCAACATCTTTTTGAGATTCTTCATACTCTCAAATCCTCCTTGTATTGTTGTTTTTTTGGGAAGCAGGCTTAAAACTTAAAGCCAGGCTACGCCTTATCCCTCTGTGTCTAACCTGACCTATATTGCATTTTGCTCAAGACCGGCGCACTTAACCTATCTTGAATTCAAAACTAATTATATCATCGGCATTTCAGTGAGTCAACATCTAGAATTCAAGTGTAAAGAAATTGTAATAGAATTGAAACAAACTATATTAAAGAAATGCATAAACAAAAGCCGGTTAATACCGGCTTTTGTCACGCTAAAAGGCATTATCTATTACTGAGATTTCTTTCGGCCATTTCTATAGCCTTCTTTACAATATTTCCGCAATCTCTTGATGAAACAGAACCCCAGCCTTCATTTTCAACGATATTATACACTCCCAATTCTTTAGCTATTTCAGCTTTAAGACTTTCGGACATCATACCGCCACGTCTGCTCATAGTTCATGCCTCCTTTTATATAAGTAGAAATTTACTTATATATTCAATTTGCGTTCCTTCATATTATTAACTATTATTAAGAATAAAATTTGATGTAATTTTTTCAAAGTAAAGGGTTACGTTTTTTAGTTTATGTTAATATAATGAATTAGCCGTATTTAATTGAAAGAAAGGTGAAAGCAAATGTCCTATTCACCAAGGGAATTATTGGCAAGACTAATTAAATGTGAAGCTGGTGGAGAAGGTATAGACGGAATGAAAGCTGTGGCAACTGTTGTTATGAATAGAGTTCACGTTTCTTATGGTGAGTATTTAAGAACCGGGCAAGGTGATCTTCGTAAAGTTATATTCCAGCCACGACAATTTACTTGTGTTATGAGTACAGTCTATGGTGAGGTAAATCCTCAAACCATATGGGCAACACCTCCCGAGCAGATTCATTATGATGTTGCTGATTGGGCTTTATCGGGAAATAAGCTATCTGGATTAGGTGAATGTTTATGGTACTATAATCCTTTCAGCCCAACATGTAGTTATATATTTCCCTCAACAGGAACCGGAAGATATATAACAAGAGTAAACCAACACTGCTTCTATAATCCTACGCCACTGTACGCACAAACATAAATATCCAGCATTTAAAGCAGTAAATTCCGCTAGTGAAAACTGTGGAACTAAATCTTTAAAAAAAGTTTCTTACGACACCTACTCTAAAAAACTTCAGTATAGGTGTTTTAGAGCTTAATTGCAAGAAACTTATCCATCGCCTTTTCAAAAAAACTAGTTTGAAAGGCTTTATACTTTACTACTATATAGGTCATTTTATAAACATCTTAAGTAAACGAGCTTTTTTAGAGGAATTAAATCTTAAACATATAATCAGGAGGTTGAATTATGCCAAATTATTTAAATAAGAATTCAATGATACCTAAAATGAACAATTATTTCAATCCATGTAAAAATTGTTCTGGTGCTACTGCTACACAATATATGCAAGCAGTGCAACCAACTACTCAAATGCCAACAGGCATCCCTACAGGTCCTGCGTATAGTAGTCCAACCCCAGTACAACAAGCTCCTTCAACTCCTATAGCTCAAGCTCCTTCAACTCCTATAGCTCAAGCTCCTTTAAATGGAGATGTTTTGCTACCAGAAACAGTACTAAGTACTGCATTTACTCAGGGGTATCTAAGGACTCAAATTGGAAGACATGTTAAGGTAGAGTTTTTAATTGGAACCAACATGTTTGTTGATAGAGAAGGCATTTTAATGGATGTTGGTACAAGTTACATTATAATAAGAGAGACAGAAACAGATGATTTGTTATTGTGTGATATGTACTCCATAAAATTTGTAAGATTCTTTTATTAGTATAATTTATTAATGGACTTCGTAACACAATAAATCATCCTTATACCTCTTTCTTCTTAATAAAAATCTACAACATAATCACAGCGGAATATTCTTATTTACTTCAATTCCGCTGCGATATGTTTTTTTACTTTTCTTTTTATTTAAAATCTACTTTCCAGGCTTAGAGATCTCTGTTAGTGCTTCTGATGCTTCGGTATCACATCTAAAATCGGTAGCCATATCTCCTAATGCCAAAATTCCTACTAACTGATTATTTTCTACAACAGGTACTCTTCTTATTTGTTGCTGTGCCATAATTTTTGACACTTCACCAACATCCATATCAGGAGTTACTGTAGTTACCTGACAAGTCATAACATCCTGAACCTTTGTTTCTTGTGGTATCTTGCCATGTGCAACATTTCTTACAACGATATCTCTATCTGTAACAACACCTACTACTTTATTCTGATCAAACACTGGTACAGAACCAACATTTAACTTTTGCATTACTTGTGCAACTTCTACTACTGTATTAGATGGATTTACATATCCAACATTCCTTGTCATCTTATCTCTAACTTTCACATAATCATCCCCTTATTTTGAATTCAATAATATTATCTTCATTTATTTATTTGATAAACATTGAATATAATGTTAATAATCATGCAGCAATTATAGGTATAAATTAGAAAATTTAAAATTATATTATTATAACTACTTTTAATATAAAAAGTGATATAATATATTTAGATATCTTACTTCTCCATTTAAGTTTATTTTATAAAAGGGCTGAGTTTTATGCATCATAATATAAAGATTCTATTTTTATCAATATTCTTTACTTTAGTTATGTTTTTATTATTTTTTTCAAAACCAATTACTAGCTATATTTATTATTCTGTATATAATAAAGAGAATCTATCAATAAATGTTTCAGTTGTTAATACCCAAATACACACTATGTCTGCTGAGTCGTCTAATAGGCTTTTATTAAAAGCAAGTGTAAAAAACTCTGAAGGAAAACCTATGAAGAATGCTCCTATTAAAATACTAATTGAAGAAGGAGCTGGCAAACTTTCTTTAGAAAAGGGTGCAACTAACGAACTAGGTGAATGTATTTTTTCTTATACTCCTCTAAACTATTATGAATTAGGAAGTTCAAACTCTGTTCCATCAACTAAAATAACAGCACAAATTAGAAATTCAACAAAATCCTCTTCCATAAGTATTAATCTTATTTCAACTCCTATAGTTATGATCTATGGCTTTCAAGAATCTGCAGAAGTTTATGCCAATCTTAATGAATTTCTGATAGAAAACAAATATGACTGTAGTATCATGGAGTATGATTCAAAAGCTGGAGTTGAGGAAGGATCAAGAGTTCTGAAAAACTTTTTATTACAAAAAAAGCAAGATTATATAAATAATGGCGTACTAGTTAACAAATTTACATTAATTACTCACAGCATGGGAGGTCTGGTAGCAAGATACTATACGACCAGTGAAGAATATCTGAAGCATGAAGATGTGAATAAAATCATTTTTACTGCTGTACCTCATAGAGGCTCGTTTATTGCAGCCCTTGGTCAAAATTTTTATAAAGATAAATCAATTAAGGATCTTTCCCCAGACAGCGTTCTTTTTACAAGCATTTTTGAATCGTCAATAAATAAAGGTCTTAATTCATCAATACAGGTTGCCAATATAACGAGCCAATATGACGAAGTCGTAACTGAAGAGAGTTCAAGTTTGGAAGAATGGAAGATTCCCACGGAGATGTTCAATATAGGTGAAAATAGTTTTACTGTAGATAGTATTTTAAGCGGTAATATATTAAATGCACCAAACCATAAGGGGATATTAAATAATAATAAGGTATTTCAAAAGATTTTAGAGATGCTAGACAGTGATTTACCATACCCAAATGAAATTGCGAATTAATATGGTATTTTCATTTTGAAATATTACTAATTGATGTTTATATTTAACTTATCTAAATTTCTTAGGAACAAAAACGCCCTTCGGGCGACTACTTGGTTCTGTGCCTTTTTGAACTGTCAAAGTAATCTTTATCAATCATAACACCATCACACTTTATACA
>JGI24712J26585_10000235_pt1 | contig 47201 bp, 42 predicted proteins | sample BioPla3DNA2_FD_26585 | JGI IMG/M metagenome (IMG submission 26585) | reverse complement strand
GAAAATCATGAAAAATGTAAGTTGTTGTTAAAATATTTATTAACAATAACTTGCATTTTAATAGTAACAAAAAATATAATTATTCTGCGGAATTAAGGATACATTTGTATTTTGAAATTGGAAACAAAAAAAAGAGAGATTTATGGTTGACATGAAAACAACTTATGCGGGCTTATCCATTGAAAATCCTGTAGTTATTGCCAGTTGCGGATTTACCGGCAATATTGAATCGATTAAAAAAATAATAGCATATCGTCCCGGTGCTTTGGTATTAAAATCCCTTTTTGAAGAACAGATCATAGCAGAATCAAGTCAGGGAATCAACCTCAACGACTACGGTTACCCGGAATCATTGGACTATATCAAGGAATACACTCGCATGAACAATCTTAACAAATATCTGGAGTTGATCCGTGAAGCTAAAAAACTAAGTACTATTCCGATTATTGCCAGTATCAACTGTGTCACTTCAAATGAGTGGATCTCTTTTGTAAAAAAGATTCAAGATGCTGGTGCAGATGCTATTGAACTGAATATTTCATTACTCTCTTCTAACCCTCATGTTACTTCCGAAGAGATTGAGAGTACTTACTTTAAGATTGTCAATAAGATTGCTGAGACCGCTGTAATTCCGGTTACTCTCAAAATGAGTAATAGTTCCAGCAGTTTGGCTCATCTGCTTACTCGTTTGGATCGTTACAATAATGTAAAAGGATTTGTGCTATTCAATCGCCATTATTGTCCGGATATTGACATTCACAATGAAAAAGTTGTACAAGCCTCTGTATTTTCATCCTCTTCGGACTATGCTGAAACGCTTAGATGGGTTGCTATTTTGTCAGGAAAACTTAAGAATAACATTGCTGCTACATCAGGCATTCACAATGGAGAAACTGCCGTAAAGTTTCTTTTGGCGGGGGCTCAAGTTGTACAGATCTCAAGTGTTTTGTACAAAAATGATCTTTCAGTGATTCAAACTATTAAGGATGAGATTGAAAGTTGGATGAAGAGCAAAGGATATAAAACCATTGATGAGTTTCGCGGCAATTTAAGTATGGATCAAGTTGAGCATCCTGAAGTTTTTGAAAGAATACAATTTATGAAATACTTTGCCTCTGTGGAGTAATCTACAGATAGCAATCTTTAAAATAATTATTAACCTGAAAATTAAAAAAAGTATGAATTACGTATGCGTTGTATGTGGTTATGTTTATGACCCAGCAGTAGGTGATGTAGAAAATGGAATCCAACCAGGAACCCAATTTGAAGATCTTCCAGATGATTGGACTTGTCCACTTTGCGGAGTAGGAAAAGAGGATTTTGAACCTGAAGAATAATCAAACCTACATAAGAGTTCTCGTGTAAGAACTCTACAATAAAGCATAAGGCGATCATCCGGTCGCCTTATTTTTTTATAAATTCTTATAAATTTTTTGTAGGACCAATTCTTCTTTTTGCCAATTGAGATCTTGTGCTGCTTGTACACAATTTTCTTTGTAGCGTGCATAGCGTTCAGGATCCTGTAAAATTCCATTAATAGCAGTCGCTACTGACTGAGGTGAAAGGTCTTCAATTGCTTCTCCTACTTCATAAGTCTCAATAATTCGTTTGCGTTCCGGCAAATCAGAAGCAACAATGGGAATGTAGGCATGAATATATTCGAACAGTTTATTAGGCAAACTATAGTAGTGATTAGGGCTCACATTTTTGTCAAAAGTAACACCCAAATCTGCCATTTGTGTATATTTTCTCAATATTTCCGGTGCCACTCTTCCGGTAAAAATCACTTTATCCTCTAACTGATGCTCTTTGACCCAATTTTTAAGATCCGGAACCATATCCCCATCCCCTACAATGAGTATTACAGCCTGTTCAATATAGGGCGCTGCCTGAACAATCTCCTCTCCTCCCCGATCCCGATGAATAGCATTACCTTGAAATATGACCACTTTTTGATCCAAAGGAATTCCCAACTCCGACTTTAATTCATCTTTATTAATCGGTTTATATTCACGCAGTAACGGGATATTACGTACTAAATGTACCTCTTTTCCATATTCTTTCCGATAGAGATCTACTATTGATTGACTTACTGTTATAATATGATCTAATTGGGGGAAGCACCATTTTTCAATTTGTGTCCACACCCATTTCACAGGGGCTCGATGCTGAATCTCGAGAATACCCAAGAAATATTCATGAGAATCGTAGACCAATTTTTTCCTCCGGATTTTAGACACCAATAGGTTTGGGAGCAAAGTATCAAGGTCATTGGCTACCAGAATATCAGTTTTTTGGAATAAGAGATAGAAAAAAAGTCGCAAATTAAACTCTGCATAACAAAGAGGTCCTCTTTTAAACAAAAGGTGTATTCTTTTGGTTCGATATTCACGCTTTACTTCAGGAGAATTTCTATAGCGTCTCCCCACCAGTTTCACTTCAAACCCCATCCCAATCAGGGAATTACACACTTTGTCAAGCCTCTGATCACTGTATAGATCATTGATAACTGAAAGAGTCACTGTAGCCATAATCAGAGCAATTTACTCCTATCTCCCGTGACAATGTTTATATTTTTTACCACTTCCGCATGGACAAGGTTCATTTCTTCCCACCTTCTTCTCAACGCGAATCGGCGCATTACCTTTTCCTCCTGTAACTGATCTACCACCGCCCAACTCTTCACGACCTGTTTGCAATTTCTTAGTCTCTGACTCAGGAAGTTGTGCCTCTTTCAACTGCGGTTGCTCCTGAACAGGGAGTCCCCCCTTACTTAAGAATCCAACAATCTCCTGATTGATATCATTCAAAAGGGTATCAAACAGATTAAAAGATTCCAATTTATATATCAATAGGGGATCTTTTTGCTCATAGGAAGCATTTTGAACACTCTGCTTCAGATCATCCATCTCACGAAGGTGATCTTTCCACATATTATCAATTACTGAAAGAGTAATTCCTTTTTCAATGGAAAGAATCATTTCACGACCATCAGTTTCAATCGATTTTTTCAATGGAGCTACTACATTGAGCGTTTTTACTCCATCAGTAATTGGAATACCAATCAACTCAATCCTACCTCCACTATCATGTGCTACCCGTTTCAGCACAGGCATTGCCTGCTGTGCAATATGTTGCATCTTCACCTTATAGTTAGGATAAACGGTATCATACAGTTTATCAATCAGTACTTGTGGTCTTTCCTGTGTAAACTGATCAAATGTAAACGGAGATTCTGTTCCAAAGATAGAAATCACTTGTGCTGAAAAGTAGTCATAATCCTTATTGACATAGTTATCTTCCACTAATTTTACACACACATCATAAAACATATCAGAAATATCTATTGCCAAACGATCTCCAAAAAGAGCATTATTTCGTTTACGATAGATTGTAGTCCGCTGTTTATTCATTACATCATCGTACTCCAGCAATCGTTTTCTGATTCCAAAGTTATTCTCTTCCACCTTCTTCTGTGCTCTCTCTATCGACTTTGTAATCATTCCATGCTGAATCACTTCCCCATCTTTCAACCCCATTCTATCCATCACCTTTGATATTCGGTCTGACCCAAAAAGACGCATCAGGTCATCCTCAAGTGAAACATAGAATTGGGAGCTACCCGGGTCACCCTGACGACCGGCACGTCCACGGAGCTGTCTATCCACCCGTCTGGAGTCGTGTCTTTCAGTACCAATAATTGCCAATCCACCTGCTTCTTTCACACCGGGTCCCAGCTTAATATCGGTTCCCCTTCCCGCCATGTTTGTAGAAATCGTCACAGTACCGGGTTGTCCAGCTTCAGCTACAATATCTGCTTCTCTTTGGTGTAATTTAGCATTCAGAACATTATGTTTAATCCTACGAGTACTCAAAACACGAGAAAGTAACTCTGAAATTTCAACCGAAGTTGTTCCAACCAATACAGGACGTTTTTCCTCGTGCAGTCTAATAATTTCATCTATAACTGCAGCATATTTCTCACGTTTAGTTTTATATACAAAATCTTCTGCATCGATACGAGCAATGGGTCTGTTGGTTGGAATTACTACCACATCCAATTTATAGATATCCCAAAACTCACCTGCTTCTGTTTCTGCAGTACCTGTCATCCCGGCGAGTTTTTTGTACATTCTGAAATAGTTTTGCAATGTAATGGTTGCATAGGTTTGGGTTGCTGCTTCCACTTTCACATTTTCCTTAGCTTCAATAGCCTGGTGCAAACCGTCAGAATATCTTCTTCCCTCCATAATACGACCTGTTTGCTCATCTACAATCTTCACCTTATTATCCATAATCACATACTCTACATCCTTTTCAAACATAGTGTATGCTTTCAATAATTGATGGATAGTGTGAATTCTTTCGGATGCAATCGAGAAATTACGGTAGATTTCATTTTTACGATTAGTTTTTTCTTGCGGATCCAAATTTAACTTTTCAAGTTCCGCAATCTCTGCTCCTACGTCCGGAATTAAGAACATTTTAGACTCTTCTGTTGTTCTTGAAACCAGGTCGATCCCCTTTTCAGTGATATCCACTGAGTTTAACTTCTCTTCAATCACAAAATAGAGTTCCTTGTCTATAATCGGCATATTTCTATTTTGTTGTTGCATATAGAATCCTTCTGTTTTAAGAAGCAATTGTTTCATCCCTGGTTCACTCAAAAACTTAATAAGTGCCTTATTTTTGGGCAATCCACGATGAGCTCTCAGCAAGAGGATAGCTGCTTCCTCTTCCGGTTTGGGATTTGGGTTCTCTGCCAACAAAGCTTTAGCTTTTGCCAACACCTCATTGATCATTGATCTTTGTGCATTATACAACTTCTCAATAATCGGTTTATAAACATGAAATTCCTGTTGATCTCCTCTGGGTGTAGGTCCTGAAATAATCAACGGAGTTCTTGCATCGTCAATTAAAACGGAGTCCACCTCATCGACAATAGCATAGTTATGTGGTCTTTGAACTAACTCCCCGATGTTACCTGCCATATTATCACGCAAGTAGTCAAAACCGAACTCATTATTTGTTCCGTAGGTGATGTCCGCCAAGTATGCTTTTTTACGCTCTTCGGAGTGAGGTTGATGTTTATCAATACAGTCCACAGTTAACCCATGAAACTCAAAAATGAGTCCCATCCATTCGGAGTCACGTTTTGCAAGATAATCGTTTACTGTTACCACGTGTACTCCTTTTCCGGGAAGTGCATTAAGATAAACTGGTAGTGTTGCTACAAGAGTCTTACCCTCTCCCGTTCCCATCTCTGCAATTTTTCCTTGATGTAGAACTNTTCCACCAATAATTTGCACATCATAGTGACACATATCCCATTTCAGCATATTTCCACCTACCGACCAGGTAGAGCTATAAATTGCCTTATCCCCTTCAATCTGCACTGTTTCTCTGTATGCTGCAATATCGCGGTCCATCTCAGTAGCAGTCACCACAACCTGATCATTTTCCTTAAAACGTCTGGCTGTTTCTTTAATCACCGCATAAGCTTCCGGCAATATTTCATCCAGCATATCCTGAGTTTTATCATATGCCTTCTTTTCCAGGCTTTCCAACTCCTTATATAACAGTTCCGCCTCCTCAACATCGATATCGTAACGTGTATCCAATTCATTTTTAATTTCCTGAATTCGGGATTCTTCAGCTTGAATTGCAGTCGCTATTCTATTTTTAAAATCAGTTGTGAGGGCTCTCAGCTCATCATTAGAAAGAGTTTCAATCTTTTTATGTGCTTCTAATGTAGCATTCAAATATGGTGTTAGGGCCTTTAAGTCTCTATCTGCCTTAGACCCAAATAGTTTAGTTAAAAAATTAGCCATTTTTCAATCTTTAAAATTGAGTGCAAAGATACAAAAATTATTATAGTAATTATCAACACTCAATGGTGTTCTTAAAAATGCAAAAAACAACAGCGACTTTACAGTCGCCGTTATTCAAACCATTAACTTTTCCTTTAAATGTCTTACAGACACAAAGAACATAATTTCTTACGTTAAAGAAAAGAAAAGGTTACAAAAAATAGTTATTATTTTTTGGGAATCATCACTTCAGCGATTAATTTTGCAAACTCAGTATTAGCAAAGTGCCCCGGTTTTTTTGCAATAATATCACCTTTAATGGGTTTCCCTAGGAGAAACATATCACCAATCAAGTCCAACAATTTATGTCTGGCAGGTTCATTCAAGTGACGTAATTTTACGTTATCAAGAGTCCCATTCTGATTCACTTTCACGTTACCAACTCCAAAAAAGTTCGCCAACTGATCCAACTCTTCTTGTTTCGGTTTTTTATCCACAAACACTATTGCGTTATTGAGGTCTCCTCCCTTTATCAAATTATTTTGAACCAAAAATTGTAATTCATGAAGGAATACGAATGTTCTGCTATCATACACGTCTGGAACATATTGAGACAAATCTTTGAGCGTAGCGCACTGACTCGACAATGCGTCAGTTCCATAGTCGACAATTACAGTAAACTTCCGGTGTTGTGAGGGCATGAGGATCAACTCTATTCCCTGATCCGGTTTTTCAAACATAACCACCTCTTCTACTGTATAATAGTCTCTATTAGCTTCTTGGGTCTGTAATCCGACTTTTTGAATTTTTTCCACATATTCTTTGGCACTTCCGTCCAGGATAGGAACCTCTTCATTGTCAATTTCGATCAATGCATTATCTATTCCCATTCCCGCGCAGACAGAGAGTATGTGTTCCACTGTTTTAACATCAACCCCATTTTCTCTCAGGTTAGTGCTTCTTGAAGTATCTGCTACATTATCGACATGAGCTCTAACAATAGGCTTCTCCGGCAAGTCTACACGTTGAAAGAGAACCCCATGATTTTCAGGAGCCGGTTTAATTGTAACATTAGCAAATTTTCCTGTATGTAATCCTCGTCCAGAAAAGGTTACTTCTGCAACGATTGTTTGTTGTTTTTGTGTCATAAATAAAAATTAATTCTAAATAAAAATAAATTGTCACTCATCTTGTTGATACTTTTTCCATAATTCCCTCACTTGTTTGTACAGATCCGGTAATTTCTTTCTATATATAATTAATTTTTTTTCTTCAGAAACAGGAATTGCGGGAGATCCAAGGACAATCTGTTTATCCTCAATATTTGTCATTACCCCTGACTGAGCACCGATAATCACATTATCTCCAATATGGAGATGCCCTGCGATACCGACTTGCCCTGCAATAATTCCTTTTTTGCCAATTTTTGTAGATCCGGAAATTCCCACTTGTGCGGCACAAGCAGTACTCTCTCCCAATTCTACATTGTGTGCTACCTGAATCAAATTATCCAGCTTCACGTGAGAATGAATAATAGTTGATCCGATTGTAGCTCTATCGATACAGGTATTGGCACCTATTTCGACATTATCCTCAATAATAACATTTCCTATTTGAGGAACTTTTAAATAGTGCCCATCTTGGGGGGCAAATCCAAATCCATCTGCTCCTATGACTGCACCGGCATGAATGATACACTCTTTACCTATTTTACAGTCACGATAGACTTTAACCCCGGCATAAAGAGTACTCTTCTCACCTACTACACCTCTATCTCCTATCACAGTATGTGGATAGAGTTGTGCATAGTCACCGATTACGGCTCCCTCTCCCACACTGACAAACTCAGCAATATAAACATCTTTACCTATTTGAGCTGTAGGAGCTATATATGCTTTTTCAGATATTCCAATCTTTTTAGGCTTTACCATTTCTTCATAGATAGCCATTAATTGTGCAATAGCAGCATAAGGATTTTTTGTTCTTATTAAAGTTGTGGTCAACTTTTCTTCCGGAACAAAATCTTCACTAACTATCACGGCAGAAGCCTCAGTTTGGTATATATATTGTGTATATTTAGGATTGGCTAAAAAAGAAAGCGCACCGGGTATTCCCTCTTCAATTCTGCAAAAAGTTCTGATTTCCGCATCCGGATTCCCCTCTACGGTAGCTCCAATTAGTTCAGCAATTTGAAAAGCAGTAAATTTCATCAGCTAAAAATTTCGGCAAAGATACAAGAAAAAAAAACAAAATTGCTCATTTTTTTTGAAAAAAAATATTTTTACTCATCAATTCAAAAAAATTGTGTATTTTTGCACCCGCTTTTATGAGGCAAAAGGAGGGATGGGTGAGTGGCTGAAACCAACAGTTTGCTAAACTGTCGAAGGGGTAACTCTTCCGAGGGTTCGAATCCCTCTCCCTCCGCAACATTTAAACATCGAAAGGAGCTATTGTGGCTCCTTTTTTTTATTACTTTATCCAATGATATGAAAAACAGAGATTAACAACACTCAGATCATATTGAGAGTGGGGCAATTAGTTTATTAAAGAGGAATATCTGTCCTGCCCCCCTTTTTTTATTATTTCAAAAAAAAGAAGAAAAAAATATTAAAAATAGGCTAAACAATATACTAAACCCCACTTTTTTACAGTTTTAACAGTATTATTCCCATTAAAAAAATCAATTATGAAAAAATTAGTCATTGTAGTATCGTTGTTCATGCTATCATTTTCCCTCACTGCACAAACCACTAAGTCTTGGGTTACTGTTTCTGCCGATAGAATGAATGTTTTCTACGCCGGTTTATCCAACCCTATTACAGTAAATGCTCCTATTGCACCTGAAGAACTTTCAATTGAATTAAAAGGTGGTGGGTCATATACAAAAACAGGTCCCGGAACTTTTAACATCACTATTCCGGAAACTTTGATAGGAAAAACTGTAACTGTTCATGTTAAAACCACCCGAGATGAAAGAGATATAACACTGGGAGCCTCAGAGTTCCGCGTTAAACGTGTACCGAATCCGGTTGCAAAAGTGAGTGGCATGTTCACTGAGGGTAGTGTCAGTAAAGAAGAATTAGCGGAAAAACCATTTATTGAAGTTACTATGGGTCAAGATTTTGCCTATGATTTAGAGTGGAGTGTGCAATCCTATCAGGTAATATTTTTTGTTGATGGGAAGGAAGAAGTACCTATGACCATTCAGGGTGGTACTTTTTCAGAGGAATTAAAAGCCAGAATTAATGATGCAACTCCCCGAACAATTATTCTATTCACAGGAATTAGAGCAACATCTCCGGCAGGAACAAGACAGCTGCATGATATTATATTACGCTTAAATTAATTCGATTAAATCTTTGGAAGAAAAAAATTCAATAAGTCTGCAATTTTTCCAATTTTAATTGTACTTTTGCACTCATAATTTCTAATTTTTGAAAATTTGTCTTAATATATATTTTATAATCATGAAAAAGCTTGCCATTTTATTCATAGCTATTTTTACAGTCGGTTTAGTATCGGCTCAATCTCCCATATTTGAGAAGGGAGATCATACTTTTAACATTGGTACCGGAGTAGCTTATAGGGGGTTACCTTTAGAGTTTAGTTACACTGTAGGTATTGTTGATGATCTTTTTGGCGCTCCCGGACTCACCTTGGGTGTTGGAGGATATTTTGGTTACTCTTTTTGGGGGCCTCAGTTTGTTCTGAATAATCCCNATTCTTATAGAGGGTGGAGTACTCTTGTGGGTGTACGTGCAGAACTGCATTACTCTATTGTTGACAATCTTGACTTTTTTGGAGGTCCCATGGTTGGTTTTCAACACACTTATTGGGAAAATCAAGTAAATACCACAAACACCCCGTTTGTGCCCGGAGCTTACGTGGGAGCTAAGTATTTCTTTGCCCCTAATTTTGGAGTTTATGCCTCAGCCGGATATGGAATTGTTTTCCTTTCTGCCGGGCTTACTTTCCAATTTTAAGAAGATAATAATTTAACTTTTATTACTTTTCAGAATCTGAATACAAGTAACATTGTATTCAGATTTTTTGTTTTCTTGATTTACTGTAATAATTATTCAGAAAATTTGTATCTTTGCAGGTTGTATTTTACAGTAGATACAGTGAAAATTTAAAACAATAATAATAGTAGTATGATTTTAACCAATCATTATCATAGTTTTGACGAACTAGTTAAGCTCATTTGGGGAGAATCTATTGAAATAGATAGTGAAGCTCTCCGGGATGTTGAGCAATCCTTCCTTTTTTTACAAGAATTTTCAAAAGAGAGATTGGTTTATGGAGTAAACACCGGCTTTGGTCCCATGGCTCAATATCGGATTCATGATGAAGATATTACGCAACTCCAGTACAATCTCGTTCGCAGTCACGCAACAGGAACAGGCAAAGAGCTCACTCCTTTACAAGTTCGCGCTGCATTAATCTGCCGCTTAGTCTCTCTTTTGAGGGGTTATTCCGGCGTACACCCGTCAACCATTTCTCAATTGCAGCTTTTTATCAACCACGAAATCTATCCGGTGATTTATCAACATGGAAGTGTAGGAGCCAGTGGTGATTTAGTTCAATTAGCGCACCTGGCTTTGGCTTTGATTGGTGAAGGTGAAGTAATATATAAGGGGGGGAAGACAACTACTCGCTCTGTACTTAAACACTTGCAGATAGATCCTCTCCAACTCTATATTCGTGATGGTCTCTCCTTGATCAATGGCACCTCTGTTATGAGTGGTATCGCATTAATCAATCTGGTTCAGGCAAAAAAACTATTCCACCTGGCTGTAATGACATCTGCGATGGTGAATGAAGTAGTCTCTTCCTGTAATGACCACTACTCTATTCAGTTGAATAACAAAAAACATCACTACGGGCAACGTAAGGTAGCCGGTATGATGAGTGAAATTCTTGCTGACAGTCAGCTGATGCGAGAAAGATATGAGAAGGATCATGACCACCTTCCTACTGAAGAGGTTTTATCAAGAAAGGTACAAGAATATTATTCACTTCGTTCTGCTCCACAAATATTGGGTCCTATTTTAGATACTATTAACCAGGCTGAAAAGGTTATTGTAGATGAAATTAACTCCTCCAATGATAACCCGGTTGTTGACTACAGAGATCAAACGATTTATCATGGAAGCAATTTCCATGGGGATTATATCTCCTTAGAAATGGACAAGTTAAAAATTGCGATCATCCGCCTCACTATGCTGGCAGAAAGGCAATTAAACTTCCTTATGAACGACAAATTAAATCAACAGTTCCCTCCATTTTTAAACCATGGTAAATTGGGACTCAACTTAGGTATGCAAGCGATGCAATTTACAGCCACCTCAACTACGGCTGAAAGTCAAACGCTGGGATTCCCTAACTATGTTCACTCTATCCCCAACAACAATGACAATCAAGATATTGTCAGCATGGGTACCAATAGTGCTCTCATTACTGCTCAAGTGATTGAAAATGGGTTTGAAGTGATGGCTATCTATTTGATTGCTCTTGCTCAAGCTTACGAATTTATAGAAGATCACTCCAAGATAGGATCTCAAACTAAAGAAAAATATGAACAAATCCGCTCTCTTGTTCCCAAATTCATTGAGGATACTCCTAAGTATGAGGAGATTTTGAAAGTGAAAGAGTGGATTATGAACATGAACGATAAATAGAAACTCAATATGAAATACGGATTAGTAACAGGTGGATCAAGAGGAATAGGCAGAGCTATTGCCTTAGCTATCAGCAAGATGGGATACCGGGTCATTATCAACTATCACTCTAATACAGAGGCAGCAGAAGAAACACTCCGATTGATCAGAGCTGAAGGCGGCGATGGAGAACTCCTTCCTTTTGATGTATCGGATGAACAACAGGTTGACCAGGCGCTTCTGCAATGGGAGAAGGATCACCCCGAGGATCAAATCGAAGTTTTAGTTAACAATGCAGGAATTCGTAAGGATAATTTGATGATTTTTATGCAAAATGAGGACTGGCATTCCATCATCAACACACACCTCAACGGATTTTTCTACACTACTCGTCGACTATTGAAAGGGATGCTAACCAAGCGTTATGGCAGAATTATCAATGTAGTTTCATTGTCAGGAATCAAGGGATTACCGGGTCAAACCAACTACAGTGCTGCCAAAGCCGGTATTATCGGTGCTTCCAAAGCGTTGGCACAAGAGGTAGCACCTCGAAAAGTAACTGTGAACTGTGTAGCTCCCGGATTTATTCATACTGACATGACTGCCGAATTACCTGAATCAGAACTCAAAACTTTAATTCCAATGGGACGTTTTGGAAATCCGGAAGAGGTTGCTGCTGTGGTAGCTTTTCTAGCTTCTAAAAACGCATCTTATATCACCGGAGAAGTTATCTCTGTCAATGGAGGCTTATACACTTAATCTAAAAAAAGCATGAAAAGAGTTGTAATTACAGGAATGGGAATTTACTCCAGCATTGGAAAAAACAAAGAGGAAGTATTACTCTCCCTTCAAAATGGAAAATCCGGAATTGGGATTGAACCTTTCAGAACCGAAATGGGGTTTCGCTCCCCACTGACAGGCATCTTAGAAGTTCCTAATCTCAAAGGAAAGTTGGACAGAAGATTACGTACCGGGCTGGCTGAAGAGGGAATTTTTGCTTATGTTGCTTCTTTGGAAGCATTGGAACAAGCATTGATTGACGATGATTATCTTGACAATAACGAGATCGGAATTCTATACGGGAATGACAGTTCAGCTAAGGCTGTGATTGAAGCACATGAACTCGTAAAACTCAAAAAAGACACTATGTTATTGGGTTCCGGTGCCATATTTCAGTCTATGAACTCGACCGTAACGATGAACCTGTCCACTATTTTTAAACTTAAAGGGATCAACTTCACCATCAGTGCAGCTTGTGCGAGTGGTTCTCACGCATTAGGTATGGGATACCACTTTATCAGACACGGCATGCAAGAGATGGTTTTGTGTGGGGGAGCGCAGGAGATCAATGCGTACTCCATGGGAAGTTTTGACGCATTGAGTGCGTTTTCTGTGCGAATTGATGAACCCACCAAAGCATCCCGCCCGTTCGACAAAAACAGAGATGGACTAGTACCCAGTGGTGGTGCTGCGACGCTCATCTTAGAAGAGTATGAACATGCAGTCAAACGTGGAGCACCTATTTTAGCAGAAGTGGTTGGATATGGATTCTCTTCCAATGGATCACATATCTCACAACCTACCAATGAAGGATCCTACCGCGCCATGTCGATGGCACTACGGGATGCACAACTTACTCCTGAACAGATCGATTATATTAACGCACACGCCACTTCCACTCCTTTGGGAGATGGTTTTGAGGCCATGGCGATCAATAAATTATTTGGGGATCAAACACCGGTCAGCTCAACTAAAAGTATGACGGGACATGAGTGCTGGATGGCAGGAGCCAGTGAGATTGTTTACTCCGTCTTAATGATGCACCACGACTTTATTGCCCCCAATATCAACTTTGAAGAACCGGACGAGCAGAGTGCCGGAATCAATGTTATCAATAAAAAAACGGAAAAGAATTTAAACTATATCCTCTCTAATTCTTTTGGATTTGGAGGAACTAACAGTGCTTTAGTAATTAAAAAACATCAAGAATAAAACTAAAAATCACAAAGATGGAAAGAAGCGAAATTATTGAAAAAATTAATCTTTTTTTAATTGAAGAGATTGAGATCGAGGAAGAATTACTGAATGAAGAGGCTTTACTAAAAGAAGATTTAGGAATTGACAGTTTAGATTTTGTAGATGTCGTTGTAATAGTAGAACGTGAATTTGGCTTTAAGATAAAACCCGAAGAGATGACCAATGTAAAAACATTAGGCGCTTTTTATGACTATATAGAAAAAAAGGTTAACTCATAAAGCACACATGAAGAGAGCTTGGAGCGGCAAAACTCAAGGAGGTAAGTGGGGACAAAAATTTGTACTTTACTACTTCAAACATGGGAGCCTGAGATTGCTCTATCTTGTACTTTATCTGGTGATCCCTTTTTACCTTATTTTTGATCGCAAGGGATATCGTGCAACACGTTGGTATGCCCAAAAAGTAGGCAATAAAAATCGGAAATGGCACCTTCCCTTTATCTTTCAGATCTATAAAAGTTTTGGACAACTTTTTCTAGATCGTTTTGCAATGCTGGGTAATCCCAAACGAAAATTTGATTTTGAGATTGTTAACCAGGAACTTTTTGACCAATTTTATCACGGAGAAAAAGGATTTTTGTTGGTCAGCGCCCATGTCGGTAATTTCGAACTTTTTGGCTATTCCATTAAAGAGAATCTAAAAACAGTTCATCCCATTCTTTTTGGAGGCGAAGCGGAGGTTTATCAGCGAATGCGCGAATCTCTTTTTATGGAACATCAAATCAAGCCGATTATTCTCAATCCTACCGGTGATTATATTTTTGAGATTCACAATGCTTTGCAATCGGGAGGAATTGTGAGCATGCCTGCTGACAGAACTTACAATGAAATCAAAGAGTTTACTGTTCCATTTTTAGGATATAACGCCAAATTTCCCATTGGAGTATATCAGATTGCTGCTACCTTAGAAATACCGGTGTTATCTATTTTTGTAATCAAAACCGGATATAAAAAATTCCGTGTTTACATTCATCAAGTGAGTGATGAACAGTTCACCGGCAGAAAAAAAGAGCAAGTCATTCAAATGGGTAAAACATATGTCACACAACTTGAAGAAGTTGTGAAACAACACCCAACACAATGGTACAATTTCTTCCCATTTTGGGATCAACAAATAACAGATCTGATTTGCAACGGAAAGGAATATGGAGCATAACAAAATCTTATTGATATCGGCTAATACTTACGGAATACCCTACAAGGTGTATCCTATAGGTGTTTCCTATATCAAAACCTATATCCATGACCATTATCCTGAATGGCAAGTTGACCTATTCGATTTTAACTTCAACACCTACGATTCACTCCGTCAACAGTTGTTGAATAACCAATATGATCTCATTGCACTCTCACTTCGCAATAGTGACGATGTCAATTACTACGCTCAAGAGAGCTTTATGACCCATTATCGTACTATTTGCCGGACAATCAGAGAGAGTAGTACCACTCCCATTGTAGCCGGTGGTCCGGCTGTTTCTATCTTTCCACAGGAAATCTCTGACTATTTAGGTGTCGATTATGTGGTTGTTGGAGAGGGAGAAAAAGTACTTTGTGACCTGAGCATAGCCTTAAAAAACGGAAAAGAAGTAGGCACTATTTCAGGGATTTGGAAAAATCAAAACAGTTATGAAAAAACTGAATATGCTTCGCATCTGAATGTACGATTTGAATCAGAATTAGCTACTTTTTACCTGAATGAAGGAGGAATGTTGAATATCCAGACCAAAAGAGGATGTCCATTTCATTGTATTTACTGTACTTATCCGGTTATTGAAGGAAAAACCGTACGCACCTTGGACTCCAAATTGATTGTGGAAAACATCAAAGAATTATCGCAAATAGAGAAAAACATTTACCTGTTTTTCACTGACTCAGTCTTTAACATACATGAAGATTACAATGAAGAGTTAGCTCATCGGATTATTGAAAGTGGAGTGAAAATCAAGTGGGGAGCCTATTTTATTCCCCGAAATTTGAATAAAAAACGCATGGAACTCTACCAAAAATCGGGCTTGACTCATATCGAATTTGGGACAGACTCTTTTTCTGATCAACAATTGATCAACTACCGTAAAGAGTTCCAATTCAGAGATGTTGTGGAATCTACAGAGATTTGCAATCAACTGGGGATTTTCCACAGTCATTTTCTCATTTTGGGTGGCTGGGGTGAAACAGAAGAGAGCTTGCTTGAGACCATTCAAAATAGTGATCAATTGGAAAACACCATTATTTTCCCCTTTATCGGAATGAGGATCTACCCCAATACGGAACTACACCGTCTCGCTCTCCAAGAAGGGAAAATTGAGAATGGAAATCTTTTAGAACCTCAATACTACCTTTCCGACTTAATTTCTGTGGATCAATTAAAAAAATTAACCGCCCAAACAAAAAACAGATGGGTTTTCCCGGATGAGCCTCATGAAGAAATGATTGCCCGATTGAGAAAAAGAAAAAGAAGAGGTCCACTTTGGGAATATCTCAAATATCAATTTTAAACTTAGATTTGATTATGACAAAACTCAATTTTGATATCAGCAGCTTACATGTTCAGGATCTTCTTCCGCAAAGAGCTCCTTTTATTTTTGTAGATAGCGTCCTGGCGCTGGATCCGGATCAAAAAAAGTGTGTTACTCAGTTTTTAATTAAGGANGATACACTTTTAATGGATCAGGGTCACCTTTCAGAGGGTGGATTAGTAGAAGTTGTCGCCCAAACTTGTGCTCTTTACNTGGGAATCTTCAATAAATATATACTTCATAAAGAGATTCAGGTTGGATTTATCGGTGCTATCAAAAAATTCATTATTTTTGAGCTACCAAAACAGGGTGATCTTTTAAGTACTGAAATTCTGATCACAACAGAATTTGGAGAGATGAAAATTGCCTATGGTACGATCAAGTGTGCAGGTCGGGATATTGCACATGGTGAATTTAAAATTGCAATTAGAAATGAGTAAAAAGAAAATTTTAACTGCCGAGACAACGCTAAAAATCAGATTTAGCGAAGTAGATTCCATGGGAGTAGTATGGCATGGAAGCTACGTTAAATATCTTGAAGATGCCCGCGAAGCATTTGGAGCCCAACATGGATTAAGCTATCTTTTCGTATTTGACAATGGATTTTTTACACCATTGGTATCATTGGACATTTTGTACAAAGCTCCTCTGGTATATGGCGATGAAGTAACTGTTAAAGCTATTTTTATCGAAACAGAAGCTGCAAAAATTATTTTTGAATATGAGGTCATTAATGCTAAAACCGGCAAACTGTGTGCAACAGCCAAATCCGTACAAACTTTTTTAAACAAAGAGTATGAATTAGAACTATATGCACCTGAATTTTATTTGAATTGGAAAAAAGAGCATCTAAAATAGAGATTAAATGGGACACAATCAGGGGGTAAACATTGTTGCAGACTGCATTATTAACAGCTTGGGGTTCAACACTCAAGAAGTTTTGGATCAGATGAGAGCCGGTAAATTAGGGATGCGGGAGGTAAAAGGGATTACACTCAGCGAACCCACTGCTATGGTGTCGCAGATTGACAGAGTTCGATGGAACCAAATCTGGGATCAAACTGATGCTATGCCCTCCAGAGAACAATTTACTTTTTTCGAACAACTGATGATATTTGTCATCCAAAAAGTAGTTGACGCTGCCCAAATTGACCCTAAACAAGAGAATGTCCTATTCCTTTTTTCTACCACAAAAGGGAATATTGAGTTGTTGGATTCAAACTTGAAACACAATTTTGATGCTGAACGCGTTCACATCTGGAAAAGTGCGGAATTAGTCACTCAACATTTTCAAAACAGGAATCAACCTATCATCCTCTCCAACGCTTGTATTTCAGGAACTCAGGCGCTGGTACTGGGTAAGTCCATACTGGAAAGTCAACCCTATGAACATCTGATTGTGTTAGGTGCTGATCTGGTTACCCCTTTTGTCGTTGCCGGTTTTCAATCTTTCAAAGCGCTCTCTCCTACTCCTTGCCGTCCTTTTGACCTTCACCGTGACGGTTTGAATATTGGCGAAGGAGCTGCTGCTGTAGTGCTTTCAAAAACCAAAAAAGGAATTATTTCGATCGAAAATGGCGCCGTCACCAATGATGCCAACCATATTTCCGGTCCCTCCCGAACCGGTGAAGGGCTCTATCGCGCACTGACAAAAACACTGAAATCAGTTGATCTGTCGGAGATTTCGTTCATCAATGCGCATGGTACCGCGACGCTGTACAATGATGAGATGGAGTCAATTGCGTTCCGACGTGCCAATCTGCTGCATCTGCCTGTCAACAGTTACAAAGGCTATTTTGGGCACACGTTGGGGGCTGCGGGATTAATCGAAAGTATCCTTTCGGCACATGCTTTAGATCAAGGAATTATCCTTCCTACTTTGGGATTTCAGGAGTTGGGTGTTTCAGAACCGCTTGATATTGTGACAACTGAAAGAAGCTGTAATAAGCCGTACGCTTTGAAAACTGCTTCCGGTTTTGGAGGTTGTAATGTTGTTTTATTATTAAAAAAAGGGGGGAAGGATGCGTAACGTTCAAGGAGCAATCTCAATCAGAAATCATCAGGTGATTCTTCAAGGAGAAATCCTGTTCCAGCGGGATCAATCGATGCCCAACGTTCAGTTTTTCAGTGAACTGTACAGAGAGCTTAAGTTAGCTTATCCCAAGTTTTTCAAGATGGACCCACTAGCCAAATTGGGATTCCTGGCAGCTGAACTACTTCTTAGCCCTTTATCGGCAGAAGATAAAGAAGAGATGAAAATCTTTCTGGCGTGCTCCCACTCCTCCATCGAGAGTGATACGATGTTTCAGAACACGATCAGTGATGAGAGCGATTACTATCCCAGTCCGTCACTCTTTGTCTACACTCTGCCCAACATTGTCATAGGAGAGATAGCCATCCGCCACAAGATATACGGTGAGAACAGCCTACAGCTTACCTCCCCCCTTAATTTTAATTCCATAATAAAAACACTACATAAACAAATAAAATGGGATGAAAATCGTTATGCACTAATAGGTTATCTGGATTATTATAACGACAAATATAAAGCTGAATTTTATTTAATACACTCATAAAAAATCAATCATGAAAGATTTAATTTTAGAACTTAAGGAAGAAATTATCGAAGTACTGAATTTTGAAGGGATGACCCCTGAAGATATTGATGAAAATGCTCCTCTTTTCGGAGATGGTTTGGGTTTAGATTCCATTGACGCATTAGAACTTATTGTATTGATGGAGAAAAAATATGGCATCAAATTGGCTGACCCCAACCAAGGAAGAGAAATTTTTGCTTCCATTGCTACAATGGCTGCTTATATCACAGAACACAGAACAAAATAATGAATCAACGAATTGCTATTACGGGTTTGGGGATCATCTCTGCCATTGGGAACAACCAATCGGATACGCTTCGCTCTTTGTTGCAATCTCAAAGTGGCATTGGAGAGATGCAGTTTCTTGACTCCATCCACCATGAGTTTCCGGTTGGAGAGGTTAAACTGAGTGATGCGGAGTTGAAAAAGTTGTGTCAAATCGATGATGAGAGCATCATTGGGCGGACCACCCTACTCGGTATTTTGGCAGTCAGAGAGGCTTTGAAAGAGGCACAAATTGAGCAGGTTGAAAAGCATAAAATCGGATTAATTTCCGGTACTACTGTAGGGGGAATGGAGAAGAGCGAACAATTTTATCTCGATTTTTTACAAAACGATCTGCACAACGAATATATCAACATTCATGATTGTGGGGCTTGTACCGAAGGGATTGTAGAACACACCGGCAATTTCTGTTTCTGTACCACCATCTCTACCGCCTGTTCTTCAGCTGCCAACGCACTCATTATGGGTGCCAATATGCTCAAAGCAGGTTATCTCGACATCGTTGTGGTGGGAGGTGCGGAATGTTTGAGTAAATTCCATCTCAATGGCTTTAACACCTTGATGATTCTGGATAAAACCCCTTGTAAACCATTCGATCAAAATCGGAGTGGTATCACTTTAGGTGAGGGCGCCGGTTACCTTGTTTTGGAAACGGAAGAGCACGCAGCCAAAAGGAATGTCAAACCGATCTGCTTTGTTAGTGGTTACGGTAACGCCTGTGATGCGTATCATCAAACTGCGTCTTCTCCGGATGGGAAAGGAGCTCTTTTAGCTATGCAGAAAGCTCTCAAAATGAGCGGATTAGATCCTACAGAAATCGACTACATCAATGCCCATGGCACCGGAACGCAAAACAACGACCTTTCGGAAGGAATTGCCGTTCAACAGCTTTTTACCCCGGTACCGCCTATCAGTTCCACTAAATCGCTCACCGGACATACTACCAGTGCAGCGGGAGGAGTGGAAATTATTCTCTCCATACTGGCGATGAAGAATCAATTTTTACCTCAAAACCTAAACTATCAAGATAAAATTGAGGAACTGAACTTTGAACCGATCAAAAGCAACATGCTCAATCACCCTATACAACACTTTCTTAAAAACTCATTTGGATTTGGCGGGAATAATAGTTCTATCATTATCAGCAACAACATATGAAACAACATAACGTATATATTAACGGAGTAGGTTCCATCTCGATACAGGAAGAAGGCGCATTAGCTCTGCCGGATTGGGGCGAAGAGAACTATCTACGTTGTATTGATCCTCCATACGCACAATATATCTCTCCTGCTTTGCTGAGACGCATGAGTAAAGTAGTCAAGAGAGGGATTGTCAGTGCTTTACTTGCACTCAAAGATGGCGGTATTGAGATGCCCGATGCGATTATTTCGGGTACCGGATTAGGTTGTATCGAGGATACAGAAAAATTCTTGAGTGCCATGATTGAGCAGAATGAACAGTTTTTACAACCTACTCATTTTATTCAATCTACGCACAACACCGTCAGTTCGCAAATTGCGATCATGCTCAAATGTTACAACTACAACAACACTTTTTCACACCTGGGAATTTCCCTGGAGAATGCCCTGTTTGACGGTTTTCTACAAATCAAAATGGGAATGCTCTCCAATGCACTCATCAATGGTTGTGATGAAATGACACCGGATTATCATTTAATGCTCAAGAAAGTAGGATTTTGGAAAGATACTCCTTTTCAAATGGAAGATATGTACCAAGCGATAACCTCCGGAACTGTAGCCGGAGAGGGCTGCAACTCACTGCTTTTATCCAATGAAAAAAATGAGCATACCTACGCTGAAGTCAAAGATATTCAATTGATTCATCTTCGCAACAATAACAACATTGAAGAACTACTAGAGCACTTTTTAGATAGAAATGGTCTCACATTATCAGAAATTGACGCGGTGATGTCGGGGATCAATGGAGATATTCAGAATGATGCCGTGTATGACAAGCTATATAAAGAGGGAGAAAACAATCCTACTCAACTCATATACAGACATTTATCAGGAGACTTCTTTACCTCATCCGGGTTTGGACTAATACAGTCAGCGCTGGTGTTAAAAAATCAAAACATCGAACCGCTTTTATTTAGAAAAGAGAACAAAAAAAATAAAATTCGACATATTTTATTTCACAATCATTATAAAAACAGCACACATGCTTTAATTTTATTATCGGTATGTTCAAATTAATATCATTAGTCACACTGCAATCTGCCCTATTGGCTGCTTCTCAGATATTTTTGAAGAAAGCATTAATTGCATTTGGGCCGTTTCAGTGGAGTTTCCAATTTTTCAAAAATGTGTTTACCAATCTCAGTTTTGCAATGAGTGGTCTAACTATAGCAGCTGCTACATTGATCTGGTTTTTTGTATTAAAACGTTTTGATTTTAGTATGGCTTATCCGCTGATCAGTATCAGTTATATTTTTGGAGTATTAGCCGCTCGTTTTGTTTTCCACGAAACGATCCCACTCACCCGATGGATAGGAGTATTGGTGATCATAGTCGGTGTTTTTCTGGTTGTTCAAAAATAATGTTCCAATGAAAAAAACAGTGATTTTCATATTATTGACCTTCATCTTTTCCGGTGTACTCTTTGCTCAAGCAGATTACAAGAAAATACCTAATACACAGGTTCCCGCTGTTATCAAAGAGATTCGGTCAAAAACGGCACAGTTTCAAACCGTTAGTTCTGATTTCGTACAAACCAAGGAGGTTAGTGTTCTCAAGGAAAAATCAGTGCTTAAAGGAGTAATGTACTACAAAAAGGAGAAGCAATTCCGCTGGGAATACACAGCTAATCCACGCTTTATTTTTGCTCAAAGCGGATCGAAGATTTACACTCAAACCGGTGATTCTGTTAGAGTGATTAAAGACAACAGTGTCCGCTTATATGAAGAGATCTCCAAATTGGTTCAAAGCTCAATCAATGGTTCCATATTTGAGAATCAGAAGGATTTCAGTATCCTTTTGGAGGAAAACAGCAATTCATACCGGGTTACTTTGACCCCTAAAAATAGAAACTTAAAGAAATTTATTCAAAAAATCACTTTGGTTATCGATAAGAAGGAGATGTTAGCCACTCAATTTGTTATGCTGGACCAGAACGGGGATAGTACCACCATTCAATTCAGCAAAATGAAAGTTAATACTCCTATTGATAATCAACTATTTATACTGAAAAAATAACAACTTATGGAATCTTTTAGCGATCTGTTCGACTTTAACAATCTTGATCCCAATTCGGATCCTCTCTCTATGTGTGAGGTTAGTTTTGATCTGACTCATCCTGTTTTCGAGGCACATTTCCCCGGACAGCCCATAGTTCCGGGAGCTTATCTCATTTATATTTTCAAAACTCTAATTAAACATAGATTAAATAAAAATATCATCATCAGAGAAATACCTCAAATAAAATATATTGCACCTATTGACCCAAAAGTTACTCCTACTGTCCTTGTTCAAATGCAGATCACAACCAAAAATGAGCGTCCTTACGCCAAAATAGACTTAAGATCTCAAGAGAGTGAATTGCTGACCAAGGCAGAATTCTACTACGAATATCATAATGAATAGTGAATTACAACATACAATTGCGGAATTAAAAGTCTGTTTGCTGATTCCTACGTACAACCATGCTTCTTTTTTGAGCAAAGTACTGGAACAATCTGCCACTGTGCCCATTCCCATTATGGTTGTTAACGATGGATCAACTGATAACACTAGACAGATCGTAGAGGAGTTTGAAAATAAAAAGGTTGATTTTCCTTTTCACTATATCGAACAATACCCCAACCGGGGAAAAGGTGCGGCGCTCAAAAAAGGTGCCGCTTTAGCGCGCAAATTGGGGTATCAAGCTATCATTACCATGGATAGTGACGGACAGCATGATCCCAAAGATATCGCTCTTTTTGTTGAAACAGCGATATTAGATCCTCAGGCGATTATTGTTGGCAGTCGCGGATTTGATCATGAAAATATGCCACAAAAAAACAGCTTTGCCAATCGTTTTTCCAACTTTTGGTTCAAGTTACAAACCGCAATTCCACTTCCTGATACCCAATCGGGATTCAGGTACTATCCACTCTTTGTTTTTGAAAAGAAACGCTGGTTTACAGACCGATACAATTTCGAACTGGAGATCTTAGTCAGAAATGTGTGGCGTGGAGTGAAGGTTATTGACATTCCCATCCATGTTTATTATCCCCCAAAAGATATCCGGGTAACTCATTTCAGACCTTTTGTCGATTTTGCAAGAATCTCTCTGCTTAATACGCTCCTCACTTTGCTCGCTTTGATCTATTTTTATCCAAAAAAAGGATTGCAATTTGTCATCAACCTATTTAAACGTAATCCTAAAAAGGAGAGTTGATCCTTTGTAAACCCCAAATAAGAAAGCTATGAAACAAATTCTCACTGCATGTAGTCAATATTTTAGAAAAAAACCACTCTTTTTTTTCTCCTTCTTAACTATTGCAGTGCTCTGCTTCTTTTTAGTTATTAAGAAGATCAGTTTTAAAGAGGATATTTCCAGCTTCCTGCCTCATAGTAAAGAAACCGAGCTGGTTAACTTTGTGTATGAGAACAACAAGCTATCCAATAAACTTATCTTCTCGCTCAAATTAAATCAAGCATCTGAGGATACCATTGATGCGCTAATCGAGGGGATTGAAATTTTACACGAACAGATAGCAGCTTTGGGTGACCGTTATATCACAGAAATCATCTATCAGATTGATCAGGAGAGTGTCAGTGAGGTTCAAAATGTAATATTGAATCACCTTCCCATATACGCTTCACAAGAAGAACTGGAAGAATTAAAGAAAAAGTTAGACAACTCTTTCATCCCGGAGCAGATGAGTCGCAACAAGGAACTTTTAGTACTCCCTTCAGGTGGCTTTCTGAAAGAGAATATTGTCAAAGATCCGCTCCATCTCTCTGTTCCCACATTGCAAAAATTACAAAAACTGGGTGAATTTCAGAACTTTAGTACTGAAACAGGCTATTTACTATCCCCTGAACAGGATCAGATCTTCATGATGGTTGTGGCTAAAAACGCGATTTCTGAGACCAAAGAGAATGATCATTTTGTGGAGTTGATAGAAAAGGAGATGGAGCAATTCCATATTGAAACTAAAAATCAATATCGCTCCTCATTTTTTGGAGCCATTCCGGTCAGTGTATCGAATGCCCAACAGATTAAAAAAGACAGCGCTATCTCCATGGTCGTTGCTTTACTGATCATCCTTTTTGTGCTATACCGCTATTTAAGACGCTTTACTCACCTCATCTTACTGGTTGTTCCGGTGATTTTTGGAGCACTTTTCAGCTTAGCCGCCTTTGTGTTCCTGAAAGGGAGCATTTCAACCATTGCGATTGGTGCCGGTTCCGCTATTTTTGGAATTGCACTGAACTACTCGCTCCACTTTATCATCCACTTTAAGGATACCAGTGATCCTGATCAGACCACGCGGGAGATTTGGTTTCCGCTCACTGTCGGAAGTGTAACGACGATAGGTGCCTTTTTGAGCTTACTCTTTATCAAATCTGATGCACTCAAGGACTTTGGACTATTTTCTGCACTTACTCTGGCAGGAACTTTGCTTTTTGTTTTGATTTTCCTTCCCCCCTTTTTTAAAAAACAAATAAAAAAAGAAAGAAAACCTAATCGATCAGAGCGATTCTGGAACCGAATTGCTTCTTCTCGAATAGAAAAACTACCTTATCTCGGACTTGTCATTCTGATCTTGACACTCATCTTCGGATACTACTCGCAACGTGTTCAGTTCGATGTCAATTTTAGTAATTTGAGTTATATGACGCCTGAACAAAAACGGGATTTGGAAGAGATTAGCAGAGTTACCAATACCAACCAACCATACCTTTACCTGGTTACGCATGCGCCCAATTTAGAACAAGCGCTGCAACAATATGAGGCGCTCTACCCTACTTTGGATTCGATGAATCAATTGGGCTATTTCAAACATATTCAGGGCATTGGAACCTTGATGCACTCCGAAAAACGGAATCGCGCTCAAGTAGAACAATGGAACCAATTTTGGGAAGTACATGGAGACGAAACAAGTAATGCAATTGAAAAAAGTAGTACAGATTTAGGTTTTCATGCCCATACTTTTGACCATTTTGTGGATATGATCAATACCCCTTTCGAGGTAGAACAGATCGATATTTCAGGCTTGCAAAAGAGATTATTGGATGATTATATTATCGAAAAAGAGGGCAAAGTAGCGATTATCACACTACTCTACCCCACTGTGGATCCTGAAGAATTAGCCGATTCTCCCTTATCTCGCTTTGAAAATACGCTCCTTTTCAACAGAACCATGAGCAATGAATCGATGGTGTCAATTCTCTACGAGGATTTTAACCTTGTACTTTTTGTCTGCGCCCTATTGGTTTCCTTTTTCCTGTTGATCTCTTTTGGTCGTATCGAGCTGGCACTCATCACTTTCCTACCTATGGGAATTGGTTGGATCTGGATTTTAGGACTGATGGGCATTTTCAATATTCCTTTCAATATTGTCAATATCATTCTGGCTACCTTTATTTTCGGATTGGGAGACGACTACGCCATCTTCATGATGGAGGGCATGGTGCAAAAATATGCACATAAGAAGGAACTGTTGACTTCCTACAAAACCTCTGTGATTCTTTCGGCATTTACGATGTTAGTCGGCATTGGCACGCTGATTATCAGTAAACATCCAGCCATGCGTTCCTTGGCACAGGTGAGTATTATCGGGATGATCAGCGTCGTGATTATGACCTACACGGTAACGCCTCTAGTTTTCAACTGGATGATTTACAAGAAGGGAAAACCGCGTATCCAACCGGTTACTTTACTGGATTATCTGAACACCATCTACTCATTCACCTGGTTTATTTTAGGCTCACTGGCGCTCAATCTCATGATTCCGATCATGATGATTCCATTTGCACCCAAAGCAAAAAGGAAACATCTTTATCATCGATTTTTCAGAGCCATTTCATATGCCTGCACCAAGCGGATTCCCGGAGTCCAATTCGAAATTCGGGGCAATGATCCCGAAAAGTTCAAAAAACCTGCGATTATTATTGCTAATCACCAGTCGCACATTGACTTAACCGCAATATTGGGACTTCATCCCAACATCATTGCGTTGACGAATAAATGGGCGTGGAATCTACCTTTTTATGCTTTACCTTTGCGTTTTGCTGATTTTTATCCCATCACGGAAAACATTGAGCAAAGTGTTGAGCCCCTGCGTAAAATTGTTAACGCAGGCTATTCGATTCTGATTTTCCCTGAAGGAACTCGTTCCGAAGATTGCTCTATCAATCGTTTCCACAAAGGAGCGTTTTATCTCGCTCAGGAATTACAACTGGATCTGCTCCCCATTACGCTGCACGGATTTGGTCATATCCTGCCTAAAAAGGAGATTCTGTTACGTACAGGAAAGATTACACTTCAAGTTGGAGATCGGATTCCCTATCAGGAGTGCCAAAAAATGGGAACATACCAGGAAATTAGGAAACAGATGCGTCAGCGTTTCAACACCTCTTACACCGCATTGGCTAATGAAATAGAAACTGTTCACTACTGGTCTAAATGGGTTGCTGCGCAATATATTTACAAAGGTTACAGTATCGAAAGAATGGTGAAACNAAACTTGAAAAATAACAATAATTATCAGGATATCATTACTCAAATGGGTGATTATCAGACCATAAAGATGACCAATGTGGGTTACGGAGAGCTTCCCTATTTGGCTGCTAAGGTGCATCCTTATTTAGATATTTATATAATTGGGGGGGAGGAAGAGCATCGCTCTATTTTACAAAATGGGCTCAATATCCCTGCAAACTTGCATCTTTCTATGCCTGGTACTGATATCCAATTTGATCTCGAAATTGATGTTCAATCTCTTAATAGTCAAAAATGAAGTATGATGTAATTATTATCGGAACCGGCTTGGGTGGCTTACTTTGTGGCTATACTCTCAGTAAACATGGCTATAAAGTGGCACTTTTTGAACAACATCACCAATTGGGAGGATGTTTACAAGTGTTTCAGCGGAATGGGTACACCTTCGATACCGGGATGCATTATCTTGGAGGATTGGGAGAAGGAGAAATTTTGCATAAACTGTTCACCTATTTCGACATCCTCAAAGATGTTGAGTTGCGAAAGCTGGATGAAAACCGATTTGAAAAAATCACATTGGGTGGCAAAGAGTATGGTTATGCCATGGGATATGAAAACTTTATAGAGCAACTATCCCAATATTTTCCAAAAGAACGGGAAGGAATTCGCAATTATATTCAAGAAATTCAGCGGATAGCCCATGCTTCACCTCTATACAACCTGCAAGAGATCAATCAAACCACTTTTATTGAGTCCGATTTTATCAAAAAGAGTGTGGGTAGCTTTATCGCTTCCTTTACTGATGACCCTGTATTACAAAACATATTAGCTGCTACAAATACCCTTTATGCAGGTTATCCGGATAAAACACCGGTGTATGTGCATGCGTTAACGCTCCACTCCTACATTAGTAGTGCCTGGCGACTGGTAGATGGTAGTCATACCATTATTGAAAGTTTAGCCAAATCGATTGAAAATAATGGAGGAGTAATCTATAAAAACTGTAAGATAGAAAAGATTATTTGTAACCATACTGAAGCTGTTTCCGTACTAACTAAATGGGGTGAACAGTTTGAAGCCAAGCAGTTTATCTCCAATATTCACCCTGCCAACACGGTTGATTTGATCGAGTCACACCTCATTCGCAATGCATATAGAACACGGATTCAAAATATGGAAAATACTGCTTCTAACATGACTGTCTATCTTGGATTTAAACCTAATTCTGTTCCCTATCTCAACTACAATCATTACCATTTTGAAGGTGATTCAGTATGGTACGCCCAGGATTATAAACTTCCGGAGTGGCCCAAAAGTTTCCTCTATATGATGCAAGCCCGCGAGGGAGATGGTCCTTTTGCAAATAGTGCACAGATCTCCTCTTATCTCTCATTTGATGAAGTCAAAAAATGGGAACACACTACCGTTGGTAAAAGAGGTGAAGATTACATCGAGTTCAAAGAGGGAAAAGCAGAGAAAATGATTCAACTTTTGCAACAGCACTACCCCGAAATTAAAGAGAATATTGCGTACTACAATATTTCCACTCCCTTAACTTACCGCGACTATACCGGAACTAAGAATGGTTCTCTTTACGGTATTCAACGGGATTGCAACTTCCCCGTACAAACTTTGGTATCGCAAAGAACGAAGATCCCCAATCTCTTTTTAACCGGACAAAATATTAATTCTCACGGTTTTTTAGGGGTAAGTATCGGGTCCATCATTACTTGTGCCGAGTTTCTAGGTGTCAATACAATTATGAATGATATCCAAAAAAGCAGTGAATAATAATTAAAAATCAACAATATGAAATTTAAAATAATCTACCCCAAATGGAGAAAACTGGAAGGACAGACCACTTTTAATCTTCCACCTCACGGTCCGGTAGTGATGGCAGCATCCTTACCTGAAGATGTTGAGGTCTCCTTTACCGATGAAAATGTGGAAGAACTCAATTTTGATGAAGCAGTAGATTTTGTGGGCATCTCTATGATGCTGACAGTTCAGATTAAGCGAGGTTATGAAATTGCTAAAATTTATCGTGACAAAGGCATTAAAGTGATTTTTGGAGGTATTTCCACCATGTTGCACGCAGAGGAGACTATGCTTCATGCAGATTCAATATTCCTGGGAGAATCAGAGGGACGAATGGAAGAAGTGATGAATGATTTCAAAAAGGGAGAACTTAAAAAGGTGTACAACTTCCTCAATGAACACCCTCCTATTGAATGGGTAGGACCTGCCAGAAGAGATATCCTCAATCGTTCTCTGTACAACCACAAAGGAGTACAAATGGTGGACCTTTTCCATGCCTCCCGTGGATGTCGATTCAGTTGCTATCCTTGTGCCGTTTCCTTTTTGGGAGGAAGAAAATTCAGAGCACGTCCCATGGATAAGGTAGTGGAAGAGATGGCCGGCATTGAAAATAATCGTCTCTTTATTGTTGATAACTCGCTCGCCCAGGATAAAGAGTGGGTAGCGGAACTGTTCAGAGCGATTGCACCACTCAAGAAGAAATGGATCAGTCATACCATTGCTGATGATCCGGAAATTCTTGATTTAGCTGCCAAAGCAGGTGCCTGGTATGTGTACCAAGCTGTATTTGACACCTCAGACTTTATCAAAGAGAGAATTAAAAGATACCATGACCACGGAATTGGCGTAGAGGGAACTATCCTGCTGGGCTTGGATGATCAAACTGAGGATGATATCAAACGATTGATTGACTTTCTGTTAGAGATTGATTTAGACCTTGCTGAGTTTACTATCCTCACTCCTTTCCCCCATACCAAAGTTTGGGATGACTTATATCGTCAGGGAAGAATATTTGACAAAGATTGGAACAACTATAATGCCGGACAAGTGGTATTTCAGCCTAAAAATATGAGTCCGGAAAGACTACAAGAACTCTATCAATATGCCTGGGATAGCTTCTATAAAGATGAATCCCAAGAGCTAAAGATGTTCAAACTCTTTACAAAAGTGATTATGAAAGAGATGGAGGATGGCACCTTTGTTCCAAGAAGAAGAGATTTAGCAAACCAATCCTTTGGGAAACAAGTGATTCGTTAAAAATAGAGTAAAATGGAACTAACTCATTATCATATAGATCAAACATTTGACTTCAAAGGCTCCTTTGATATGCCCTCCCGTTGTGGATTGAAAATATCACAAAAAGGAGAACAGACCGTTGTCATCGTTACAGAACTATACAAAGAGAATCCCGGGACAACCATTACTTCAGTAACCTGCTCCTTAGCGGAACAGATCTGTGAAGCTTTTCAAATTCTACCGGAAAAGATGATCTACCTTGAATGTGCACCGGGTATGAACTCCAAATTGAACTTTTATGATGAAGTGTATTACCTTGTTCAATTTGATATTGAGCAAAATAGATTAACTAACCCTCGATGGACGCAACTGAATGATTATGAAAAGAGCATTTATTTATAGTTTAATTTTTGTCTTCTCAATTCAACTCCTTAACGCACAGGATGTTACAATATGGAAAAACACCAAAGTTCCATGCCGGTGGGCAAAAATGTACTACTATACCCCAGATTCTGCAAGGGATAACCACACTGCAATCATTATTTGTCCCGGTGGAAGCTATCACCATCTGGGAATGAAACATGAAGGACATGAGATTGCCAAAATGCTCTCTGCTGAAGGATTTACAGCCATAGTTTTAAGATATCGGGTGGGATTTATGGGACACCGTCATCCGGCCATGATTCAGGATATACAGCGTGCCATACAGCTCGTCAAAGAACGTGCTTCAGAATACAGCTATTCGGCAGATCGTGTTGGACTAATCGGGTTTTCTGCCGGAGGACACCTGGTAGGAACAGCCGCCACCTATTTCAATGAGGATTATTTAAAGCCGCTGGGAATTGAAACGAAGGAGTCTCTCAAGCCCTTATTTACCGTGATGGTATATCCTGTTGTCACTATGGAAGACCCTTACGCTCATCGTAGATCCAGGAAAAACCTCATCGGAAGAAAAAAACCGGAAGAACTGATTCAAAAAATGTCATTAGAGAAAAATGTTCATCCGGAAATGGAAAATATCCTCATTATTCAAGCAAAAGATGATCCTGTTGTGGATTACCATAACGCCTTGCTCATGGCTGAAGCCTTGAAAAAATCGAATATATCTTCAAAACTATTTTTGTATGAAACAGGTGGACATGGATTTGGAGCCCACCCTAACCCTAAAGATCAGATCTATACCTGGTTTAATGATATGATCGAATGGCTTAAAAGTGAAAAAATTATCAATTAAATTATTATGATTAAAGATCCTACTATAGAATTTCAACCTTTAGAAGAAATCATTGCTTTTCAGGAAGAAAAGCTTCAAAGTGCATTACAATATTTGAAAGCACATTCTCCATTTTATCAAAAATTGTTTCAAGAGGAGCAAATTGAGATAGAGGCAATCAAAACAATAGAACAATTACAGTTGATCCCATTCACTGAAAAGTCTGCTCTACACGAGCATAACAAAGAATTCTTGTGCACTCCAAAAGAGAGAATTATCGACTATATCACCACTTCAGGTACATCAGGAGATCCTGTTACATTTGCCATGAGTGATCGTGACTTGGAGCGTTTAGCATACAATGAAGCGATCTCCTTCATGGGAACAGGCTCTAAACCGGGCGACATTTTTCAATTAATGACTACGATTGACAAACGGTTTATGGCCGGATTAGCCTACTTTTTAGGTGTTCGCATGTTGGGTGCCGGCATCATTAGAGTGGGCAATGGAATCCCTGAATTACAATGGGATACAATCCGACGAATTAATCCTGATACTCTCATTGTTGTACCCTCCTTCATACTCAAAATTATCCAATATGCTGAGGAAAACAATATCGATTATCACCAGTTTGGAGTAAAAAAAGCAATTTGTATCGGGGAAAATCTTAGGGAACAAGACTTTTCACTCAATCTGTTGGGACAAAAAATTAAAGACAAGTGGGATATTGAGCTCTATTCGACTTACGCCTCAACCGAAATGTCTACCAGCTTCACAGAGTGTACCGCTCAAAAAGGAGGACACCTCCATCCGGAATTGATTATCTGTGAACTGATTGATGATGAAGGCAATGTTGTAAAAGAGGGAGAATATGGAGAGTTGGTAGTAACCACTTTGGGAGTTGAAGCGATGCCTCTGTTACGATACAAAACCGGTGATATGTGTCGTTTTCATTATGAACCTTGTAGCTGTGGCAGAAATACACCTCGAATCAGTCCCATCATCGGAAGAAAAAATCAGATGATTAAATTCAAGGGAACAACTCTTTATCCATACGCTATTTTTGATGTATTGGAGCAAATTAGCTACGTTGAAAACTACCTTGTTTATGTATCCACTAATGAGATTGGAACGGATCAACTCACTGTCAAAGTGGGAACACGAACCCAAAGCGAAGAGATGGAAAAAGAGATCAAAGATAAGTTCAGAGCCAGACTACGGGTTGCTCCGGAAGTGATATTTGAGTCGATTGAAACTATTCAAAAGATTCAGACCCCTGAAATCAAACGTAAACCCATTAAATTCTTTGATGAACGCAAATAGGAAATAAACAGAAAATGGAAAAACAATTTGAACATATAAGACCGTACAACGACCAGGAAGCGCAGGAAGCCTTTGTTAGAATTGCTCATTCCAAAGAGTTTCAAATGATCTGTAATTCTCTACTCCCAGAAACCCCCTTTGAACAGCTTAAACAAGAGTTGATCAATGTTAAGACGATCAAAGAGTTTCATCGGAAATTTGCATGGGTTTTAGCGAAAAAAACAATTGAGAAAACAACAGATGAGCTCATAGTTACCGGACTGGAGAGAATCAAAAAAGATCAGGCATACTCCTTTATTTCCAATCATAGGGATATCGTCATGGATGCATTAATACTGCAAGTACTTTATTTTGAGCAACTTGACGAACTTATCGAAATTTCTTTCGGAAGTAATCTGATGATGAATCCTCTAATTATCGATATTGGAAAGTCATGCCTGATGTACAAAACAGACCGGAGCGGAACCTCCCGGGAATTATATCACAAACTAACTTCCCTATCCGATTATTTGCAATATACCATCACTCAGAAAAAGAAATCCACATGGATTGCCCAACGGAATGGAAGAACTAAAGATGGAATAGACAGAACTGATCCGGGATTAATCAAAATGTATTCCATGTCGCAAAGGAAACGTTTTAAAGATCATTTTATAGAGATGAACATAACACCTATAGCGATCTCCTACCAATATGAGTCCTGCGACTTTATGAAAGTAAGAGAGGTCTTTTTAAAGGAGTTAAGTGGAATCTATAACAAACGAAAAGAGGAGGATTTAGAAAGCATTTTGTACGGTATCAATCAACCTAAAGGAAAAGTTTCCATGGTGATTACTGAACCTATTTCAGAAAAAGAGATTGCATCATTATCAGATAACTACACCCTGTTTTGCAATGAATTAACTCAATTGGTAGATGAAAGAATAATCGATAACTACCAACTTTGGAACAATAATTACATTGCTCATGACCTTTTACGTAAAAGAGCTAACTATAGCAGTCAATACAGTTCTGACGAGATGGAGCAATTTAAAACTTACATGCATAAACAGCTCTCTAAAATCACCGATATTGACGATTATTGCAGTTTAGAAAAAAAATTTTTAGAAATTTATGCCAACCCATTGAATCATAAGTTATCTTTGCATAATCTTTTTAACTTTAATAACCAATAATCGTAAAATAAAAACTTTAAGACCATGAAACATGTTATCGTAGGTGGAGTAGCCGGAGGAGCTACCGCAGCAGCCAGAATCAGAAGAAATGATGAAAATGCAGAAATTATCATTTTAGAAAAAGGAAGTTACATTTCGTACGCAAATTGCGGATTACCTTACTATATTGGAGGGGTAATCAATGAAAGAAGCCGACTTTTATTACAAACACCTACTACCTTTGGAACTCGCTTTAATGTTGATGTTCGTATTGAGAATGAGGTTATCAGAATCGATCCTGAGAAAAAGATCGTTCATGTTAAAAATGAAAATGGAGCTATTTATCAAGAGTCTTACGACAAACTTTTGCTCTCTCCCGGAGCCGCTCCCATCAGGCCAAACATTGAAGGAATCGACCTGGATGGAGTTTTCTCACTAAGAAATATTCCGGATACCGACAAAATTAAAAAATATGTAAGCGAAAAAGTGATTAGTAGAGCGCTGATTGTGGGTGCCGGGTTTATAGGATTAGAGATGGCGGAAAACTTACACCACCTGGGCGCTCAAGTACATATTGCTGAGAAGTTAGATCAGGTAATGGCTCCTATCGATTTCTCGATGGCTCAACTTGTTCACCGTCATCTTACTGAAAAAGGTGTGCAACTCCACCTCGGCGAGTCTGTTACCAAATTTCAAAAAAATGAGGACTCCATTCTCGTTTATCTCGAAAGTGGAAAAATGATAGAAACCGATGTCGTGATTCTTTCTATTGGAGTTAGACCCGAGATCGGCTTTTTACAAGATTCAGGAATTAAAATTGGAGAAGCCAGAGGAATCTGGGTTAATGAATACTTGGAAACCTCTGTAAAAGATATCTATGCCGTGGGTGATGCCATTGAGTTTCCACACCCTATCACAGGAAAACCCTGGATGAATTACCTGGCTAACCCCGCCAATCGTCAGGGAAGACTGGTAGCTGACAATATGGTTTTCGGCAACAAGGAACCCTATGAGGGAGCAATTGGTACTTCTATCGCTAAGATTTTCGACATCACCGTTGCTTCTACCGGATTAGCTGCTAAAAAGCTAAAATCACTGGATATACCCTACATCAGTTCCTGGACACACTCCGGTTCACATGCCGGATACTATCCCGGATCAACACGTATCTCCTTAAAAATCACTTTTGAACCCGAAACAGGACGCATTTTGGGAGCTCAGGGAGTTGGATATGACGGTGTAGATAAAAGAATCGACCAGATCTCCCTACTCATTAAAATGGGAAAAACAATCTACGATTTAATGGCTGTTGAACATTGTTATGCTCCTCCATTCTCTTCTGCTAAAGATCCTATCGCTATCGCCGGATATGTTGCTAACAATATCCTCAGTAAAAAGATGGATATTGTCTCCTGGAGAGAGGTTAAGGAACTCGATTTGGAAAAAGTAACCTTGATTGATGTAAGAACTGTGGATGAAGTTGCCATGGGTACTATTCCCGGATCTATCAATATTCCTGTTGATGAGTTACGCTCCAGAATGAATGAAATTCCAAAAGATAAACCGATTGTTATCTTTTGTGCCATTGGTCTGAGAGGTTACCTGGCTTCCAACATTTTGAAAGCAAATCACTTCAATGACGTAAAAAATCTATCAGGGGGATACACCACCTACTCTGCAGCAGTAGCTCCAATTGTCAATCAAGAACTCCCTCTATTCAAGGGACCCAAATTAGCTGATGACGCGCAGGTAAGCTTCATGCGGGAAGTAAAAAATATGATCACGATTGATGCAACCGGATTACAATGTCCCGGACCAATCCTAAAGTTACGCAAAGCAGTTGATGATGCCAACAGTGGTGATCAAATTACAGTAACCTCAACTGATCCCGGATTTATCAGAGATGTTGAAGCCTGGTGCAACTCTACACAGAACCTTTTAATCTCTACCTCCTCTGACAAAGGAATCTATGAAGCTATTGTTGAAAAAGGAATCAAGAGAGCAACTCAAGGCGCCACATTGAGCACCGGAGAGAAAAACAGAACTTTCATCATGTTTAGTGATGACTTGGATAAAGCATTGGCTACCATGGTATTGGCTAATGGAGCAGCCGCTTCAGGCGATAAAGTAACCATATTCTTTACTTTCTGGGGATTGAATGTAATTAAAAAGGTAAACAAGCCCAAACTTAAAAAAGGATTCTTTGACAAAATGTTCTCCTTTATGTTACCTTCTCACTCGCTCAAACTCAAACTTTCCAAACTTTCCATGTGGGGCTTGGGTGATCGATTAATGCGCCACTTAATGAAGGAAAAAGGAATCGATTCATTAGAATCTTTACGTGAACAAGCACTTCAAAATGGAGTTGAGTTTATCGCTTGTCAAATGTCAATGGATATGATGGGCGTAAGAAAAGAGGAACTTCTTGATGTCGTTACAGTGGGCGGTGTTGCCACCTATATGGAACGCGCCGACGATGCAAGAATCAATCTTTTCATCTAATACCTCAACCGGATAGCAAATTTAGAATTTAGAACTATCTAACTATCAGCTATTTACACTTAGTAATAGATTTACTTCATATTTCTAATTTCTTATTTCTTATTTGGTATTTTAAATAAAAGGGGGCAGCAAAGGGATTACTCTTTTGTTGTCCCCTTTCCCCACTCTAACATTACACGCTTTGAGGGAAGCACCAATTATTCTGTTTGCACAGGATAGATCTATTTATTACATCGGACTCAACACCTCGTAAAAGCGCTGAGGGAGATAAACATTTTCAATATTTTCATCCAGTGCTGCTTTGAACAAGGGGGCAATCTCTTGCACTGTAAAACCTGCAATACCACAGCCTATTTCCGTTACCAAAAACTTGAGCTCCGGATGTGATTTTGCAAAGGCTAAGAATTCATCCACGTATGGTTTAATCGTTTCAACTCCACCTTGCATTGTCGGAATAGCGTAGGTTTGTCCTTGTAGCCCAACCCCTTGTCCCCAAATCGCTCCCCACTTCCTGGCTACTGCAGCTGCACCACCGCCATGCATTCCCTCTAAATTACTGCCAAAAACAAAAATTTCGTTAGCTTCTAATTTATTAATCCACTGAGGGGAAACTCTTTTTGTACTCATCTTTTACTTATTATTTGCTTTTATAATTCATTTTCTTCTTCATATTCCTCTTCATCATCATCCAATAAAACGGAATCCGGAAGAGAAAGTATAGCTTGAGCTTCACTCTCACTCAAAGATTCGACATTNCTCAACTTTCGTTGAATCGCTCTGGTTCTTGTACCTGCCAACGTATCCAACTGATTGAGACCTGTTTGGATATTCTTTTGTGCTTTTTCAATTAACCCACCAAAGTTATCAAACTCTTTTTTCACTGCTCCCAAAACTTGCCAAACTTCACTACTTCTTTTCTGAATAGCCAATGTTTTGAATCCCATTTGTAAACTATTCAAAATCGCTGCCAGAGTAGTCGGACCGGTTACAATCACCTTATAATTTCTTTGCAAATCTTCCAGTAAAGCTGCTTTACGCACCACTTCGGCATAAATTCCTTCAAAAGGTAAGAACATGATCCCAAAATCGGTTGTGTTGGGCGGATCCAAGTATTTATCACTGATATCTTTAGCCATACTTTTGATGGTATCTTCCAAACTTTTCTGTGCAGCTTGAATATGAGCAGGATCTCCATCGTCGTAGGCATCTTGCAACTGTTCATATCGATCTTTAGGGAATTTAGCATCAATCGGCAACCACACATTGGGCGCTGTTTCGTCCCGACCCGGCAGTTTAATGGCAAACTCGACAACATTATCGCTATTTGCTTTGGTTTTTACGTTGGCTTCATATTGATCCGGAGCCAGAATTTGTTCCAACAACATCTCCAGCTGAATCTCTCCAATTCCACCACGCATCTTGACATTACTCAACACTCGTTTCAAACTACCTACATCGGTTGCAAGGTTTTTCATCTCTCCCAATCCTTCCTGAACAGCCTGCAATTGCTTTCCTACCGTTTCAAACGATTGACTTAACCGCTCATTCAAGGTTTTTTGCAATTTTTCATCAACCGTATTTCTCATTTCGTTCAGCTGTTTGGTATTATCTTCCCGAATATTCTTCAACTCCGTTTCAACCGACTGTTTGATCTCTTTGGTTTGCTTTGTCGTTTGCTCACTGATTTCAACTTGACGTTTTGAAAACTCTCCAAAATTGAGTCTCAGCAACTCCTTCAATTCTTTTGTATTTTCGGTAAACTGATCCCCGAACAATTTTAAACTTTTCGAAAGTTCCTCGCGATTTTTCTGAGTAATATCGTGGGTTTCCGTCCTATTTCTTTGGAATTCATCCTTAACCAGTTTGTCTATCTTCTCCAAAGTAGCATCAAACTTTATCATCGAATCTTCCAGATTTTTAATTTGCGGATTCACCTCATCCTTTCCCTTTTTCGAGAAAGTAATGATTATATTCACAATAATCAACAGGATTATTACAATAGCTAAGATGGTCAGTGTCATAATGGTTCAAATATTTAATGGAAAGTACAACTTGCAAAGGTACAGATAAAAACCGGATTAATAACTTGTAAAAATTACACTAATTTAGCTATTCTCCACGATTTGTATTTCTTCCTCTGTCAAACCATATAATTCATAAACCAATTGGTCTATTTGACTTTCTAGATCTGTTGTATCAGCTTCAGCATTAGTTGACTTTATTTCTATAATTTGTTCAACTATTTTCTTAACTAAATCACTGTTTTTAAAAGATTTGCAGGGAAAAAGCTTACAGTTTTCAATCAAAATTTTTTGAAACAGTTCTTTTTCAATATCCAAAAACAAATACTTATGATAAAAATTCATCAACTTACTATTAAGTAAAGTTGTTAATTCAAAAACAGTAATATATGATTTGGGAATTATAGAAAAACCAATTTGAGTAAAATATAGTGGCTTATCCGTGTAACCCGCATAAATCTTTGGAGGTTTACCTGAAACTATTTGTCGGACAATCACTCTTGGTTCGGTAAAAAACCTTTCCTCTCTTGGTGCACCCAACCAAGACCCATATTTGATGTAACTATTTACTGTTTCATCAACGTAATAAGGAACTATATTTTCACCCTTGATCAGTGGCTTATATTCATCTGATAATTTCAGATCTGAATGGAACTCTTTGTTTTCAATAAGTTCTTTTGAATGTCCTTTGTACTTGTCATATGGTGTAATACCAAGAGTAAAATCAGCTATTTCTCCTAACTTCTTCCCCTTACCATGAATTTTCATCAGAGGTTTTATTATTTTATCAGAAATGTAAATATTGAATTTTGGTTCATTATAAATTTCCCAAGATTTTTTAGAAACTATCTGCTTTAGGGTCGGGTCAAGTTGAATTACTTTCTCATCTTTCTTGTAGACCAATGTTTGACAAGTTTCAAATTTGCTATTTTTCTTAAACTCAATAATTACCGTTTCCACTATTGCATCTTCAAAGACTTTCTCCGGAAGCTTTACTATACCATAAATCTCTTTCTTTATAAGATTTCTTAGATTTTGATATGACGAACCCATTAAAATAGAATTCGGAATAATAAAAGAGAAATAACCTTCCGGTTTTAGAAGCGAATAAGCTTTCTCTACAAAAGTGGAGTATAAGTTTACACGATTCGAAGATGTATTATAATGAGTAAAAATAAACTTAACCAGATCATTATCCAATTCCTTTAAATCGACATACGGCGGATTTCCAATTACTACGTCAAACCCAACAAACTCTCCATCATTATTCAATACTTCAGGAAATTCAAAACGCCACTCAAAAGCATTTTCATAAATCTTATTACTTTCAATTTCATCAATCTCCTTCTGTAGCTTAGCTATTTCATCCTCTATTTTACACTGTTCATCCTTGCGTCTTTTTTCCACATTACTTCCATAAGGTATGTCGGGTTCAAAAAGCACACTCCCCGTAAAACGGTTATACAGTTCATAAGCTAATTTTGATAATCGTGTTTTTTTAGGATCATTGTTAGTGATCTCTACCCTAAAATTATCCTTAATCTCATTAATCAGTCGTTCCATTTCCCTTTTCTGCTCCTTATTTTCAGCATTTCGGTAGGTGGATACAGCCATACGATAACTATTTATCGTCCATTTACNTTTCTTCAAAGCTTGTTTTAAATCAGCATCAATAGCAAAACTACTTACCAAAGAGTTTCCACATTTGATATTGATATCGATATTTGGTAGAGTTTCCAGTTCTCTAAGCTCCGAGTTGTTAACAGGTTCTTGACCCCTCCGTCCTTCGGACACCTCCCCTAAATTAGGGGAGGAGCTTTTTAGGTAGTACGCATTTTTTAACAATTCAATCCACAAACGCAACCGGCAAATTTTGACTGAATTGGGATTAATATCTACCCCAAAAAGACAATTTTCAATGATGGTTTGTTTTTCGTGGAACAGCGTTTCCTGTACGCGTTGACTCTCTTTATTATTGGGATTATATTCAAAGAGTTCCCCCTCTTCATCGGTTACAATCAACTCATCATTAACCACTTCTACCTCGTAACGATGTAGTGATTTTCCTTCACGATCTTCCAAAATTTTTAGATCATTTTTTATTGCAATGAGTTCATTCAGTGCACTCACTAAAAAATGCCCTGATCCCACTGCAGGATCACATATTTTTAAGGAATTAACAACCTCATTGGCTTTCTTTCTGGATATTTTTTGTGGTATTAAATCGTAGATATCCTCAATCCTATTAATCTTATAATCAGGAAACTCCTGGCTAAACTTCTGTACAACCGCTTTGCGAATCGTTTCACGACACATATACATTGTAATGAAACCCGGAGTAAAAAAAGAGCCATCTTTATAACCGTTGATTTTTTCGAAAATCAAACCGAGAACAGAAGCATTGATCAACGTTTTATTCTCTTCTTGAATCTCTTCTCCACCTTCTGCTCCAAAATCATAAGCGTTCAAAAATGCAAGTAGATATTCTAGTGTATTTAAATTCCCCGTTATTTTCTTTCCATGTTCATCTTTTAGCACAGTTTGCGAAAAAACAGGTATCAATTTATCATCACTTAAATTGCTGATCAAAAACATAGAATGTTCCAAATCTGTCGGCTCAAAAAGAGAGGAATTGAGATAAGGGACCTTCTCAAAGGCTTTTTTAACATCTTGGTTTCGATTTTCATGTTTTCGAGCCAAAACTTGAAAAAAGAGCGCATTGAGATCATCAAAACTTTTGATTTTATTGAGATTGAGAAAGGAGTGAGATTGGTCGCCCTTATTGTAGGTAATCAACTGAGCTTCTAGTAATTTCAGGAACAAAATGCGGTTCATCCAGGTGATAGAAAGCTCTAATGCAACATTGAAAAGTCGTTCCTCTTCAGTTTTCCCGAATAGACTTGGCTTNTCAAGTCTGCTCAGTTTGTCTAAGCTATCCAATTGAATAATCGTATCTTCAAGAATTGTTCCTGAATTCCGTTCACCTTTTTTATTCCGTTCAATCAGTTTTTTACTTCCTTTTTTAGTTTCAGTCAGTCCGATAATATGTAGCAATTCGCTGTAAAATTTTTTGTCGAGAGTATTACTGTCGTTGGCAAAAGGAAGTTTTAAAAGATGTTCGGGTGAAAGTAATTTGAACAGAGCTATCAATAAAATATCATCTGTTTTATCTGGATTACGTAGAACTTTTTGATAATCCTGAAAGCTGAAGCGTGCAAATTCAATTTCAGAAGTGATACTCTCAATAAAGGGCTCTGCAATTTGCTTATAGAAAAAATCGGTAGTTGTATCCGCTAATCTTCCGGCTTCAAAATCAGTGAATTGCTGAACAAACTTCTTATTTTGAGCAAAAAGCCTATCAAAGGTTGTAGCGTCAAAAATGAACCATTCGTTGACATTAGTAACTATCAAATGCTTGACTTCCAAGTTTTTATCTGTAATTCTNTCACGTAAGTAGTACAATACCAATTCCTGAAAAGCTTTAACATTCAGATTTTGAGTAGTAACCATTTCAGTTTTATTGGTTGGTTTCTTTGCTTCAATGATTACTCCTACCGTTGAATTTGCATTGGGTCCGTTATGAATTACCAGATCATTGCGACCTTTGGTATTGATGAAATGATTTTGTTTGTAGTATGTATCTTTAAGAAAGTCTGAAATAAGGTTTTTATGAAACTCCTCACTTTCTGAATCGTTAATTCTGTCGAGCAATGTGATGAGATGGGTCTTAAAAAGCTCAATTTCACTCCTATTCGGTTTTACTTTTAAGAAAGCTTTATTAAGTGCTTTTCGTGGTTTGAGTTCTTTTAAGGTCATTGTCAGTTATTTTTATGAAGTTAGTTATAAGTTAAATTGAGTCATTTTGAGCTTTCGGGGTTTCATGAAACAAAAAGGCACGACAAAGATAAATAAAGTTTTTAATATACCGAGTGGGGCGAAATTTTTTATTTGTACGATGAATTTCCTGCCCCCCTTTTTTTTTATTTCAAAAAGAAAGAAGAAAAAAACTCCAAAATCACACAGCTCTTCATATCAAAAAAATATATAATTTTGTAAATTGTACTTTCTATTTTTAATTACCTGCTTAACTGTATAATTTATGAATAAAAGAGGAATTATGATCTGGAGTCTGCTCATTTTAGGAGTATTGATGATGAGCTGTTCCAATAAAAAAAAGGTTACTATAACTATTTTGATTCAAGGAGAGCAATCGGAACAACCGCTGATTGTTTACCGTGCTCCTAATATCGCTTCCATTTCTGATGTGCCGGGCGACACCTTGTACCCCGATAGTAAAGGGCGTTATATCTACACCACGCCCCATCCGAGAGGACAGGTATTTCAATTTGAGCTGGGCAGTGGCGAGTCCCGATACGTGTCCTCCCCCCTTTTTATTTCTTCTCCAGAAAAATATAAAATAGAATTAAAAAACAACCCCGAACAAAAAGAATTGAGCGTCACAAATTTTAAAGGTAAAAACTGGAAAGGAATAATGCAATTTCTTGATTTCGTGCAGTTTATACGTACTAATTCTACCGAAACTAAATTAAATTATCAAGGTCCTGCAGATTCTTTTATGGAGCATTTAGGTGATGAGATAACCCGAGAACTGGAGCCATTTGTGAATTTTTATGAAAATGTAGAGATTGATGCTTCTTTTTTGAATTTTGCAACGCAATATATCTCTTATTGGTACGCCTATCAGGGATTGGAGTTGATTAATCAGAATTTGAAGGTGACGCAAAAGGAGGAGTTGGCTGAGGAAAGAGAATTATGGTTGCAACACAAAGAGGAGTTAACCAATTCATTTTCAACCACATCAGCAGAATTGCAATGGAGTAACCATTTTGAAGATTACATCAATGAGGCACTTTATCAACTGATCGATCAAAATCGGGCTGACTATGATGAAGCACTACGCCAATCGGCAGGACAAACCTGGGCGTTGACTCACATCAAACCGTTGATTCATCCCGACCTCTACCCTATCTATGCTTTGCAATATCTTTCTGACAAGTCAGTACGACTTGATACAGAGACGATTACACTTTTTAAAGAACTTGAAAAAAACCATCCAAAATTGGAGGGTTATCTCTCTTATCAACTGTTAGTTAATGAAAAAATACCACAAATTGAGAAATTCAACAGCAAAAAAGTAGATTTAGCTTCCAATCAAGCAGTTATCTTAGATGATGAGTCTCCTATTACACAGTTTCAGCAGATCAGAAATCTCTTTTGGGGTAAGTATCTGTTAGTGGATGTTTGGGCTTCCTGGTGTCCCGATTGCATTGCAGAATTTGAGCATAAAGAGAAGGTTGATGCCTGGTTAAGTTCACAACAGATTAGTTCTTTGTATATCGCATTAGAGCGTTCTCCCGACCGGGAGCGTTGGAAAAAGTATATTTCACACTACGGATTGAAAGGATATCATGTTTTAGCCGACAAGACACTCAAACAAGATTTGTACACCCTATTAGGGAGTAGTTCCCTATGGATTCCCCGCTACTTTTTGATCAATCCTTTGGGTGAAGTTGTTGTTGCAGACCTAGCCACTCCAACCGATTGGGAAGAGTTTAAAAAACAGATACAAGCTGCTATGGTAGTGGTTCAGGAATAAAAAAAGTGAGGGTACATTGCCCTCACTTTTAGTGTGGAGTCGGCGGGAGTCGAACCCGCGTCCAAACTTGCTGCAAAGATGCTTTCTACACGTTTATCCTAAGAGAAACTTGTCGGCACAACACCATGCTTAGGCACACTATGCTGCACTTATCTTCTGTTATTTCGCGCATACCGCGAAGCCGGTACTTGCTATCCAATCTTTTACGATGCTTCGATCCGGACGCAGATTGGCAATGCTTCCGGGGAAACATCCGATGCTCTAAACCTGGTTTAGGCTTCGGAACCGCCACAATTAAGCAGCGATTGCATAAGAGTTGCCATTTATTGGCTACGAGAGTTAGTTTTTAACGGAACCGTCTCACAACCTCCGACGTGCTTACAAATCTACAAACTAGCTGTCAAAACCAAACGACCCCTAGTTATATAGTGTTCGCTTATTAATTCGAAAGAACCTTTCCTTTTGTTTTTAATACCACCCTATAAGACTCTGCATTGGAGAAAACGGTAATCCATTTGTTGATCTGTCCCGGATCCTCCGCAGTGTAAGTTACCTTTATTTTTCCGGTTTTACCGGGCATGACAGGAGCTTTGGGATATTCGATAGTTGTACAATCGCAAGATGTTTTCACATCATCCAAAATTAAGGGTTTATTACCAATATTCGTAAATGTATAATAACCCACCTTTACTTCACCCACCTTTAACGTTCCAAAATCACAGGTCATAGATTCAAATTTAATCTCCGCACCATTGACTTTAGTAGCCGTTTGCCCAATCGCAAAGGATGTAGTTAAAACTGCAATCAATATCAAAACTATTCTTTTCATAAAAATTTAAGCTTATTTAGTGAATTAAATATCTTATCTTGTTTGTATCATGTTATTATTTGAATTTTCAGGTACTGCTTCAGTAGGCTTTTTACTAACATTACCGGTAATGGTCAATATTACTCTTTGACCAGTATTAGAGTCCACATACACTTGTTTGTTAATCGCTCCTTGTCTGTTGGTATTATATTTCACCTTAATCTCAGCAGTTCCACCGGGAGGAATCGGTTCTTTAGGCCATTCCGGAACCGTACATCCACAAGATGAACTACAATTGGTCAAAATCAGATCTGCATTACCAGTATTTTTAAATTTAAAATAAGACTCTCCATTATCGCCAACATAGATCTGACCATAATCATAAACCTTTTTCTCAAAGGTTATTTCCGGTTTTTTCTCTACAGATTCCTCTGTTGTTGCGGTATTTCTATCCGCTTTCTTTTTTGTTGCCTGAGCATTCAAAGTGATTACGCCAAGAAGTAACAGACTGATTAATAGTACCTTTTTCATAATTTTTGATTTTATATCAGCAAACTTGTTGATTGATTAATTTATTTATTATTTTTCATCTATTTGACTACAGAAAATGGGTTAAGTTTAATGAATACAAAAAAAATCAAGTGCCAATCGATAACTTTTCAATCCAAACCCGGTAATTGTTCCTATCACTGCAGCAGAGATAAAAGATTCTCGACGCAATTTTTCCCGTTTTGCCACATTGGAGATATGCACCTCCACCACCGGAACGGAAATCGCTTTAATCGCATCTGCCAATACGATAGAAGTATGTGTAAAGGCTCCCGGATTAAGGATTATTCCATCATAGTGCCTGGAAGATAAAATCCGATCCACCAATTGCTCCAAACTATCCGACTGAAAGTAATCAATCTCCAATTGAGGAAAATCGGTTCTCAATTTCTCCAAATACTCTTCAAGCGAACTAAATCCGTACCATTCAGGCTCTCTATTCCCCAATTCACCAAGATTAACGCCGTTAATGATAATGATCTTTTTCATGCTCAATTACTCGTACACAAAAATAAAAACATCCTCATCCTCCTTCTGCCAATTCAACTGTTCGCGGGTATACTTTTCCAACAAAAAGCTATCTGTTCTCAGTTCTTGAAAAGTATAAGAATTATTGACCTGATTTTTTGCTTTGGTAATATTATTTTGAAGATACTTAGTCTTTTTGTTCAGTTCTGCGTGTACCTTATAGTTGTTATTTGAAACAACAAAAATAAGGACCAGTCCTATAATTAGGACTAAAATTGCACCCAAAATATTCCATTTTCTCTTCAATCTCATCGCTTTACAAATTATTATCTTGCGTAATTAACCGATCTGGTTTCTCTAATCACTGTAATTTTAATCTGTCCCGGATAAGTCATTTCATTTTGAATCTTTTTAGAAAGTTCAAATGATATTTCGCTAGCTTGTTCATCAGATATTTTATCAGCACCCACAATCACACGAAGTTCTCTACCTGCTTGAATTGCATAGGTTTTATTCACTCCCTGATAAGTTAGTGCGATATTTTCAAGATCATTCAATCTCTTGATATAAGCTTCTACCACTTCCCTTCTGGCACCGGGTCTGGCACCGGAAATAGCGTCACAAACCTGAACGATAGGAGCATACAAGCTATTCATCTTTTGCTCATCGTGGTGAGAACCGATCGCATTCACGATTTCTGCTCTCTCTTTATATTGCTCTGCCAGCTGCGCTCCAAACACGGCGTGTGGCAGATCCGGCTCTGTATCCGGCACTTTTCCTATATCGTGCAATAATCCGGCTCTTTTGGCAATTTTAGGATTCAACCCCAACTCAGCCGCCATGGTTGCAGCCAAATTAGCCACCTCTTTAGAGTGTTGCAACAGATTTTGCCCGTAAGAAGAACGATATCTCATCTTTCCAACCAAGCGCATCAACTCATTAGACATGTTAAAGATACCCAAGTCGATACAAGTTCTCTTACCAATCTCTAAAATCTCTTGTTCAATCTGCTTTTTGGTTTTTGCCACCACTTCTTCAATACGTGCCGGGTGAATTCTACCGTCAGTTACCAGTTTTTCCAGTGATAAACGTGCAATTTCACGACGCACAGGATCAAAACTTGAAAGTAGGATCGCATCAGGAGTATCGTCAATAATCACATCTACTCCGGTCAGGTTCTCCAATGTACGGATATTTCTTCCTTCCCGACCGATAATTCTTCCTTTAATCTCTTCATTGTCAATATTAAAGACAGAAACTGCATTTTCGAGGGCAACTTCTACACCGGTACGTTGAATTGTTTTAATCACCACCTTTTTAGCTTCCATCATGGCCGATGCCTTCGCTTCTTCAATGATATCATTGGTTAGAACCATCGCTTGTGAGCGTGCTTCATCCTCCATTAAATGCATCAGCTGCTCTTTTGCTTGTTGCGATGTTAATCCTGCAATCGATTCCAGCTTTTCTTTTTGAATTGCAGTTTGTTTATCCAACTCTGCATTTTTCGCTTCTGCACTCGCCAACTGCTTATTTAAGTTATCTCTTAACTGATTGTTTTCGTTGATCTTACGATTGAGATCCTCCATTTTTTGATTCAGAGTATTCTCTTTTTGTTTGATTCTATTTTCGGCCGAAGCAATCTGTTGATTTTTCTCATTTACCAATGCTTCATGCTCACTTTTCAATTGCAAAATCTTCTCTTTGGCTTGTAAAATACGTTCTTTTTTCACTAATTCGGCATCTTCCACCGATTTTTTCATCAAAGCTTCCGCTTCTTTTTGAATGTTTAGACTATTTTTGGTAATCGCTTTTTTCAGAAATGTATATGACAGGGCAATTCCAACTCCCGTCCCAACGAGTACACCTACCAGCAGTCCAATAATAATTTGAGTAGTCATAAATGTTATAATATTA
>JGI24712J26585_10000234_pt1 | contig 47615 bp, 43 predicted proteins | sample BioPla3DNA2_FD_26585 | JGI IMG/M metagenome (IMG submission 26585) | reverse complement strand
GTTATAATCCTTGCCAGTTTACTGGCTATCTTTTAATTCTTCAATCAATGGAATTGATTGGGTTGTTTTTGGTTTGTGCTGTTTAGTTTTCAAAGATCGATGAAGTTGTTTTTTCGCGACAACGAAGTGTATTATATCACGCGCTTCATTGTGTGTCAACAACTTTTTTATCTTGTAAATGGCGGAGAAGGTGGGATTTGAACCCACGCGCCGCTATTAACGACCTACTCCCTTTCCAGGGGAGCCCCTTCAACCACTTGGGTACTTCTCCATAATAAATGGTTAAAATCTTTAATAAGATATGAACGGAGAAGGTGGGATTCGAACCCACGGCCCCTTTCGGAGTCACTGGTTTTCAAGACCAGCTCCTTAAACCACTCGGACACCTCTCCATTATTTATTTAGCGCTCTCGACGAACGCTTATATAAAATAACATATCTTAAACATGATGTCAAGACATTTTAATTATTTTTTCTTAATAAGATTCTACCATATTTTAACAAAATGTATGAATGCCGTAGATTATGACCTTTTACTAAGAATCACTTCTCCTATTGTCAAATCATCTGGGGTTGTGATTTTTATGTTCTGATAGCCGCCTTCTAATATCTTTATAGGATATCCCAATCGTTCTACCAATGTGGCATCATCTGTTCCTAAGAAATGATCTTCTTCCGCTTTTTTATGGGCCTCTAAAATGATAGAAGTTTGAAACGACTGCGGCGTCTGCACTGCCCATAATCCTTCTCTTCTTGGGGTACTTTCTATATATCCTTCTTCATTGCAAATTTTAATCGTATCTTTTACCCTGACACCAATCACACAAGATCCATACTCCCTGGCCCCTTCAACACTTTTTTCAATCTCCTCCAATGAAACAAAAGGTCTGGCTCCGTCATGGATGAGAATGATTTCCGCCTCAGGCGAAATGTTTTTCAATCCATTGTATACGGATTCTTGTCTTTCTTTTCCCCCAGCAACAACTTTTAAGGGTTTATTAAAATGATACTTTGATACGATCTCTTTTTTAAAGTATTCCATCTCTTCTTTTGATGTTACAATGATTATTTCATGAATCCTCGGGGACTGATCAAATTTTTCTATTGTATGTACGATTATGGGCTTTCCCCCTAGTTCAAGATACTGCTTGTTCATTTGTGTACCCATTCTTTTTCCTTTTCCTGCGGCAGGGATAATGACTGTAGTATATTTAAAATTATTATCCATAGTAAATCTCCTTTTAAAAAAACTCCGGAGGAATCCTCCGAAGTTTTTATAGTTTATTCGTCTTTTGCTTTAGTAAAAATCATTCGTCCGGCTGCTGTTTGAAGAACACTGGTAACAAGCACCTTAATGGTTTCTCCTATATGGCGCTTACCCCCTTCTACAACAATCATGGTTCCGTCATTGAGGTATCCAATTCCTTGTCCATCTTCCTTACCATCCTTAATAACCGTTACTTCCATGTCCTCTCCCGGAAGCACCACCGGTTTAACTGCATTGGCAAGTTCATTGATATTAAATACAAATACCCCTTGAAAATCTGCTACTTTGTTTAAATTAAAATCATTGGTGACAACAATAGCGTCAAGCTGCTGTGCCATTTTTAATAATTTACTGTCAACTTCGGCGATCTCTTTATAATCGATTTCTACAATTTCTACGGGAACCTCCAGCTGTTTTTGAATTTCATTTAAAATATCTAATCCTCTTCGTCCTCTGTTTCTTTTAAGGGCATCAGAAGAGTCTGCAATATGTCTGAGCTCTTCTAAAACAAAAGTAGGTATTAATATTTTACCTTCGATGAGTCCGGTTTTTAAAATATCCAGAATTCTACCGTCTATAATAACACTGGTGTCTAAAACTTTAGGCTTTGCAATCTCGTGTTCTACGGCAGGACTGCTTTCTAATATTTTGATTTCTTCTTTTTTCCTTTGAGCAATTTGATATCCTAAATATCCAAAAATTAAATTTAAGGCCAGTATGATTAAAGTTCCAATAGGGCCATACTGTAATACAGCGATTCCTAGTAAATTCGCTATGATTAATCCAACGAAAATACCTCCGACGTTAATGACGATTTCTTTTAAAGACATTTTGGTAAATAACTCTTCCAGGCTTTTCATCTGTTTTAAGATCAAATCAGTAATTATGGATGATACCGTAATATAACATATAATGAGTACTAATAAAGCAACGCCTAAAGCAAAAATAAAATCAAACTTTTCAGGCACTTGCTCAAAAAAATCTATTGGCTTTAAATATCCAATATATAAGAAATTACATAAGACATAAGTTAAGCTTCCCAATATGATTGCAATAATGATTCTTAAGATTTTTCTCATCATTTCACCCCCTCTTAATTATAAACATACATTCACTATTTTAAACAAAATTTAGCAGAAAAAAAAGATTTTTTTAAAATTTTATTTTTTATACATATCTCTGACCTAATTTTAAACCAGGTACGGCATTTAAATCAAGCCCATGACGAACACCTTTAATGTATTCGTAATAAGCTGCACAGCCAATCATAGCAGCATTATCCGTACACAAAATGGGCGATGGACATTGGAAAAATATCTTCTCTATGTCACAAGCCTCCTGCATAGCATTCCTTAGGGCTGTATTGGCTGAAACCCCACCTGCCATAGCAATTTTATTAACGCCTTTTTCTTTTGCGGCTGCAATTGTTTTAGATACCAAAACATCAATGACGGATTGCTGAAAGCTGGCAGCGATATCTCGATCATTGATTTCTTCTCCCATCATTTTGCATCTGTTTAAATAGTTTAGAACAGCAGATTTTAAACCGCTGAAACTAAAGTCAAAGGAGCCATCTTCTAAATAAGCTCTTGGAAAATCAATTGCATTCGGATTTCCTTCTTTAGCCAGCTTATCGATTTTAGGTCCTCCTGGGTAGCCTAGCCCAATTGCTCTTGCAATTTTATCGTAGGCTTCTCCCGCAGCATCGTCTCGTGTTTTGCCTAAAATTTCATATACACCATAATCTTTTACATGAACTAAATGGCTATGCCCCCCGGATACGATTAAACATATAAAAGGTGGTGCAAAGTCTTTGTTTTCAATATAATTGGCTGATATATGTCCTTCTATATGATGAACGCCTACTAAAGGTTTTTTTGCAGCAAAAGCTAAAGCCTTAGCCGCAGATAACCCTACAAGAAGTGCCCCAACCAGTCCGGGGCCATAAGTCACTCCAATAGCGTCGATATCTTGTAAAGAAATCTTAGATTGCTCTAAGGCTTCATGTATAACCGGATTAATTTTTTCCACGTGTTTTCTGGAAGCGATCTCCGGAACGACTCCTCCATATTGTTTATGAAGATCTATTTGGGATGAAATGATATTGGACAAAACTTCTCTTCCATTTTTAACAACCGATGCCGCAGTTTCGTCACATGAAGTTTCAACTGCCAGTATATAAATATCCTCACTGTTTTTCATATTCCAGTTCCTCCGATATGCTAAATTCATCTGTGACTTCCCAGCCAAGAATTCTCCATGTATCATCTACTTGTTTTCTTAGATAATATTGCAAGTAATTGTCATCTCCTGCGTTCATATATTGGATAACCTGCACTTTTGCAATATTCTTGTTTTTTTCATCATATTGTGCAGATCTTTGCTTAATTTTAATCACTTTTAACTCTTTTTCCTTATACTCTGCTATTTTAGACTCAATTTTTATTAATTGGGTTTCAAGAGGATTGATTTTTAACAATTCATTATCCAGTAAAGTTCTTTGTATAGTAACGAGCTGCTCGATTTCTTCATCTTTTACATTTCCCCCATATAAATAGGCAATAATTCTATTATTCATTACCATTAACTGATCGGGATCGCTAAAATAATTTGCTTCATTACTTAATTCTACTATCTTGTCAAATTCCGTTATCTTTTCTTCTTTAACTGTTCTTTCTGTCTTAACATAATAATAGTATGTGCCTACACAAATAAGAATAACGGCAATCATAAAGAATTTTCTCACTCTCGTCTCCCCCTCCCGTTCAAGTTTTGTGTTATGATGTCGTAGAGTTTTGCCTGATGATAAGGGTTAAAATTGTTTTCATAGCTTTCTTCTATAAAGGCATTAGGAACATTTAATAGTTTATTTAGGATAACTTGAGTGACCATACCTAAACTAAGAAGAGGAATTATAAATATACTGGCCATTTCTCCGAAAACAGGAATACTTTTTGCCAATTCCAGTATACCTATTCCTAACCAAAATTTTATATATATATCCTTCGGTAAATCAATTCTTTCCAAAATCCACTCTCCAATGATCACAGACAGAGCTGTAACACCCAAACCGGAAAGCAGCAAACCTATTAAAAGTAATAAAAGTGCAAAAGGAAACCCTACTATAGATAAGGTAAAAAGCAGTATAAGTGCTATTCCCATTAAATATATCACAGTTCCTCTATAGAGTACATCCTTCGTTTGCTTTATTAAAGCAATTCCTTGCAATATAACATTTCGGCTAAAAAGAGATAAAAATAACAGACTTATAATGATCTGGATAACCACTCTAGCCAATTCCAGAATAAAAAAAGGAATATCGTCCGTATAATGAGAAAACAGTGTTTCGTCCCACTGTTTTATAAAAATATTTAAAGTAGCCATTAAAGGTTCAATAGAACCGTCAATCTGTGCTTTCTGATGATATACTACATTGGAGGATATGGTTCTTATTTTCCCATTAACAACTCCCGATTCGTCAATGTATACGTCTCCACCATAGATATAGATATTTCCATTTAGTATTCCGTCAAGCTTAATTTCTCCTTCAAAGATATACATATTCCCTGTATGAATACCCAAAATATGTATATTAGAAAACAAAAGAAGAGCTTCTCCTTTTGTTTTCCCTTGTAGTTCAATTTGCTTCATGAACTGTAGACCAGAAAACTTACTTTCTTCATTATAAACAGTTACGGCATAAGAAGCAACTGTAAGCATTACAAATAATAAAACTCCATATAAAAATCGGGATTTTTTCATATCTCTACCTTTTGTTTACGGTAAATATAATATTTTATGGAAGCAAGAACAGCTAAAACAGGGATTGCAATCATTTTTAAAGAGGTAAAAAGTTGACTGCCGTTAGATACAAGTTCTTGCAGCTTACTTTTTATATCACTGACATATACACTTAATACATCTACTGTAGGAATCATAGCCTGTGCCCAATCCTTGGTATAAGGATTGCCCAGTAAAAATTCTAAAACCGGTTGATTATAAATATAAAGCAATACCCCTATTCCAAACAAAAGAGAAAACGTTCCCCACAGCATAGCTGTAAGATTATCTATCGGCATTGGTTCTTTTAGTTTATAATCTACCTCAATGTCTTTGATTTTTGCCATAACTGCAGCTTCAAACCCGTCCGGCGCCTCACTTACTGCTTCATCTCTAAGTTCATCCATCACCATTTGATACATAAAAAAGCTTTCCTTACAAGATTCGCATTGCGTAATATGAAGATTAAGCTTTTGTGCTTCTTCCATACTAAGAATTCCATCCATATATTTCATGATCAGCTTATCTGCATGATTACATTCCATATATTCCACCCTCCTTTGACTTCAAAAGATATTCTTTTAACATTTTTCTAGCCCTAAAAATCCGGTTTTTCACTTTTGATAAGGGTTCGTTAATGACATCCGATATTTCTTGATACGACAAGCCCTGTTGATGAAATAATATGATAGGAATCCTGTACATCTCGGGAAGAGCATTTAAGGCATCTATGACTTCATTGGATTTTTCCTGACGAAGATATTCTTCCTCAGGACCTCCTTCACTTGAAGGTTCATATGGCATCTCTTCCACAGAAATAGTGGATTGTTTTTGTTTTCTTCTTGAATCAATAACCAAATTCGTAGTAATTCTCATAATCCAGGTAGAGAATTTATAGGTAGGTTCATATTTATCCAGATTACGATAAACTTTAATGAACACTTCTTGTGCTAAATCGTTCGCTTCTTCAGGATCATTCGTCATGCGAAGAATAATGGAATAAACCAAATTCTTATAGCGAGATACCAGTTCTTCAAACATTTCTTTTTTCCCTTGAAGACAGCATTGAATAATCTCATAATCTTCCATAGATTTCACCGCCAGTATATAAGCTTTTAAGACCTCTTATACCAGATACGACTTAATGCATTTTAAAGTCTGAAATAATACTATTATACCACGATTATGCATTTTTTTCCTGTATAAAACTTAAATTCTTAATCATGCGTTCTTCTCCTAATTTTGTATTAGGAAAAATGTCTGTGGCTACACTTAAATAGGCTTCCGGTTCCGATAACGCAGGACTAAAATGGGTCAGCCACAACTCCTCTACTTCCCCTTCCTTTGCTAAATATGCTGCTTCCGAGAAGGTCATATGCTTATTTTTTTGTGCCTGAGGCTTGTCTTCGTCATCCCCATACATTCCCTCGCACACAAATAAATCCGCTTTATAAATAGCATCCATCAGTCCTAAAGTAGGACGGCTGTCCGTGCAGTAGGCCACTTTAATCCCTTTCCGTTTATCCCCTGAAACCATATCGGGTGTATAAATGCTGCCATTCCATTCGACCGTTTCCCCTCTTTGGAGCTCCTTCCAAAAACGGGTGGGGATATTAAGTGCCTTTGCTTGATCTGGCTTAAACTTAGGACGCCTTTGAAGCTCTATCACATAGGCAAAACAAGAAATGGTGTGCTCTACTGGTACGGCTTTTATTAAAAGATCCCCTGAGGGAATACTTGTTTCCTCAGAAAGCTCTATAAATTTTAGTTCAAAAGGCAATTCCGGCGCGATAATCGTTAACCCCTGAACAACTTTTTCTAATCCTGCAGGGCCTATTAATGTAATCGGCTCGGTTCTTCCTGAATTTCCAATGGTCAATAAAAGTCCGGCAAGTCCCGTAACATGATCTCCGTGATAATGGGTAAAACAAATGGTGTCTATTGTCTTAAAGCCCCATCCTAACATTTTTAAAGTAATTTGAGTACCCTCTCCACAATCGATCAGAAGCTTCCTTCCGTTATATCGTATCAGCAAAGCTGTAAGCCATCTATTTGGCAGGGGCATCATTCCTCCTGTACCTAAAAGACATACATCCAACATAAATAATCTCCTCAAAATATATTTTGCAATAATTGCTTATTATAATAGTATATCCAAAATGGAATACGTTCATTGTATCAAAAAAAAGCCCATCAATAAATACCCCTTGCATTTTTTTGGAATTTGTGATATTCATAAGATAATGTTCTAAATGCAAAAATGTTGCATTTAGATTGATTAAGGAGACTGTTCGCTATGAAAAGATTTTTATTATGTATGATGGTATTTAGTTTTTCTATATTTGCTTTATCCGGTTGTTCAGCACACAAGGAGTCTTCTCCTAAGGCTGAAAATTTAGTAACGGTGTATACCAGCATATATCCCTTATATGATTTTGCTAAAAAGATTGGACAAGACAAAGTGGATATTCATCTTATAGTGCCTCCCGGTTCCGAACCCCATGACTGGGAACCTTCTGCAAAATTAATGGGTCAAATGGAGAAAGCAGATATCCTCGTCTATAACGGCCTTGGGATGGAATCATGGGCTGAAAAAGTTATTGCTTCTATTAATAATCCCGGATTAACAGTTGTCAATGCCTCAGAAAATATTGAGCCGTTAACCTTTGAGGAAGAAGAACATGAACTTGAGGATGAACTTGAAGATGAACATGAACATGGTTCATATGATCCTCATGTATGGCTTGATCCGATCAATGCAATCATACAATCTGAAAATATAAAAAATGCTCTTGTTAAAGTTGATGTAGAAAATAAAGCATTTTATGAAAACAACTTTGAAACATTAAAGAACAACCTTTTAGAGCTTGATAACCAATATCGCACTGAACTCTCCAAACTCCCAAGGAAAGAAATTGTTGTATCCCACGCTGCTTTTGGTTATATGGCAAACCGATACGGACTTAAACAACTTTCTATCTCCGGTCTGTCTCCACAAGCAGAACCTACACCTTCTCAGATGGCAAAGATTTCAGATTTTATCAAGGAGCACAATATCCAATATATCTTTTTTGAAACCTTGGCAAGTCCAAAACTGGCAGAAGTTATTGCAAAAGAGACTGGGGCAACGTCCTCGGTTCTTAATGATTTAAGCGGCTTAACCCAAAAGGATTTAGATGAAGGCAAAGATTATTTCAGTGTGATGAGAGAAAATCTGGATGCTTTAATAAAAGCTTTAGGAGAATAGTTATGGATAAAATACTTGAAATTAATAATTTATCCTTTGGATACGATGACAAGTTGATATTGGACAACATCAATTTTGAAATCAACAGCGGGGATTATATTGGCATCGTCGGTCCTAACGGCTCGGGCAAAAGTACCCTTCTTAAAATCATCCTAGGCTTATTAAAACCTACAAAAGGAAGTATAAAATTATTTGGGCAGCCTATTGACTCTTTTAAAGACTGGGGAAAAATCGGCTATGTCGCGCAAAAAGCAGCTTCTTTTAATACCAGCTTTCCAGCCACTGTAGAAGAAGTCGTTTCTGCAAATTTATATCCTCAACTTGGTCTCTTTAAAAGAATAAAGAAACAGCATATGGAAAGGGTATATGAAGCCCTTGAACTGGTAGGCATGAAGGAATACAGCAAAAGACTCATCGGAAATCTTTCCGGTGGACAGCAGCAAAGAGTATTCATAGCAAGAACATTGGTAAGTTCCCCTCAAATGATCTTTTTGGACGAGCCTACGGTAGGAATCGATATCCATTCTCAAGACAGCTTTTATGAGCTTTTAAAGGATCTGAATGAAAATATGCATATTACGATCGTGATGATTTCCCATGATATAGGTGTCATAACAGAAAAAGCAAATCGTGTAGCCTGCATGGGAGAAAAGAAATTGATCGTCCATGATAAGGATTCGGATATACCTATTTCAAGTATTCTTTCTCAGGTATATGGTGAAAAAATGCACTTACTGCATCATCATCATTAATGGGTAAAGCCTTCTAACGAAAGGAGTTTTATAGTGTTTGAAATATTAACCTACAGCTTTATGCAGCGGGCTCTTCTTGCCGGAGTGATTATTGGCTTTTTATGCCCTCTTATGGGCATATTTATTGTCCTTAGAAGAATGTCCCTTATTGGAGACGGATTATCCCATGTAGCCCTCTCAGGAATTGCCGCCGGAATACTTCTAAATATATCTCCCCTGGGGGTCACTCTTGCTTTTTCTGTAATTGCCGCCCTGGCAATGGAGAAATTAAGAAAAAGCTATGAAAAATACGCCGAACTGTCCATTTCTATCATAATGTCTTTTGGAATAGGGCTTGCCGTTATATTAATCAGTCTTGCAAAATCGATCAGTTTTGACCTGTTTGGTTATTTGTTCGGAAACATAACCACTGTGCTTCCATCGGATTTATGGGTGATTTTAGGTTTAGGGATTCTGGTGATTATTTCTATAGGACTTCTTTATAAAGAGTTATTTTACATGGCATTTGATGAAGAAGCTGCTCTTTTATCGGGGGTTCCTGTAAAAGGCATTAATTTATTTTTTATTGTGTTAATAGCAGTTACAATTACTCTGTCCATGCGTATTGTAGGAATACTCCTCGTATCTTCCTTAATGGTGCTTCCTGTAGCTGCAAGTCTTCAAATTGCCCACAGCTTTAAACATGCCGCTTTTCTTTCTATTATTTTTTCGCAAACCGCAATTATTTTAGGAATTATAATCTCCTACTATTTTGAACTGGCTTCGGGCGGAACCATTGTTTTACTGGCAGTACTCATCCTTGTATCTGTTTTATTCTTTAAACATCTTAAAAACTCTGCAACAAAAAAGAAGAATGAGCAGGCTTAACCCTGTTCATTCTTCTTTTTTACACATTCTTTACAATATCCATAGAGTTCAAAACGGTGGTCCGTTAAAACAAACTCTTCATCTTTAAATTCATCATTGATAGTCTTTAATGGGCAAAAATCTATAATCTGCGATTTTCCACAATCTTTGCAAATAATATGATGATGGTGCTTATTATTACATACCAGTTTATATTTAGAAGCTTCTCCATTCATATTAATTCTATGAACAAGATTGACATTCTCCAGTATTTCCAGATTTCGATAGATGGTTGAAACATTGGTTTTGGAATATCTTTCTTTGGTTTTTTCATAAATTTCCTCTGCAGACAGAACATGTCCTTTATAATCCATTAAAACATCCAGAATTGCCTTGCGCTGATTTGTCAATTTATAGCCTTGACTTTTTAAATTGTCTTTTACTTCACTTAAATTCATCCTTTGTCACTCCTAAGAAAAGGGCTGTTCATCTATTTTACAAAAAGCCTGCAAATACCGCAGGCACCTTTGAAATAGGAAAGTATTTCAAAAAAACAACCTTACAAATACTGTATAACAGATTTGTAAGGATTGCAAGACCAAAAGCTTATATGGAAATCTTAAATGTTTTTACCCATTCTTCATAGCAATGCTGGCAAACGTCAAAGTCGTCTTTTTTTCCATCCTTTTTTGAATCATATCCCCAAACCTTTTCTATATGGAGGAAATCTTCAAAATGATTATGACTATTTTTGGCAATTTTTTCTCCACAAATATTGCAGTATACTTCTTCTACGATCTCTTTTTCGATAGATACTTTTTTGTATTTTTTCATGTTTGCCCTCCATCAAATCTTCTAAATGCTATAGAAAGCTTATTTCTTCGGTAAATCCCTTGTATCTATTATACCCTCCGCTTTTTCACATGTATAGAGGTAAAATTTGATTTGATTTGTGGTTTTTGTAATTTACTTCCTTTTTCCACCAATTCTTTTAGTTTCAGTAAGACTGCCTCGATAAAAGCGTTTCAGCTTATTATATACCTTTCCATGGATACTGTCCTCCGGATATCTTCCGTTTTCTCCTTTTTGTCCTGCAGGAACTCCCGTTAATATTTCTATACCTTCATCGATATGGCGTATTGGGTAGATATGAAATTTTCCTTCTTTAACAGCTTCTATAACCTCATCTTTTAAGACTAAATCTTTTACATTCTGATAAGGTATAATAACCCCTTGTTCTCCGGTTAATCCTCTCGCTTTACATAATTTAAAGAATCCCTCTATCTTGTAGGATACACCGCCGATGGGTTGAATTTCTCCTCTTTGATTAATAGAACCGGTAACGGCAATACCTTGTTTAATAGGCACTTCAGCAAGGCTTGACAAAATAGCATATAATTCCGTACTGGATGCACTGTCACCGTCAACACCATAGTAGTTTTGTTCAAAACAAATTCTGCAAGAAAGGGAAAGTGGAAACTCTTGAGCATAGGTCTGACCTAAATAACCGGCTAGGACATGTACCCCTTTATTATGCACTTTTCCGCTCATTTCAGCTTCTTTTTCAATATTAATAATGCCCGATTGCCCCATATAAGTCGTAGCGGTAATTCTCGATGGTTTTGCAAATACATAATCCCCCGTATCTAATACCGCAAGACCGTTGATTTGCCCGATTTTCTGTCCGTCACAATCAATCATAATGATGTTTTCATTCATCATTTCTTCCATCTTTTCTTCATAAAGATTGGAGCGTTTTTCTTTTTCTATGATCGCCTTTTCAACATGTTCCGATGTGACAATATCTTTTTGATCGATTTTTGCCCATGTATTGGCCTCACATAAAATCTCTACAATACTGTTAAATCTGGTAGTCAATTTTTCTTGATTCTCCGCTATTCTGGAGGCATATTCCACGACCTTGGCAACTGCTCCGGCATCAAAAGGTGCCGTTTTTTCTTTCTGACAGTAAGAGCGTATAAATCTGGCAAGCATTTTAACATTTTCGAAGTTGTTTGACATCTCCGAGTCAAAATCTGCACGGATTTTAAATAACTTTTTAAAATCCTCATCATATTCATATAGTATATTATATATATAGCTGCTTCCGACCATAATGACCTTTACTTCTACGGGGATGGCTTCCGGTTTTAAGGAAGAAACAGCTGTAAGACCAATTAGCTCTCTTAAACTTTCAATACTGACTTCTTTTGTTTTTAATACTCTTTTTATGGCTTCCCAGGACTGGGTATTCGTTAATACATCCATAGCCTGAAGAATTAAATAGCCTCCATTAGCTTGATGAAAGAGTCCGGGTTTTATTTTGGTAAAATCCGTGGTTAAATTTCCAAATTCGTTGTCGTATTCAATTTGACCAATTAATTTATTGTAGGTAGGATTAAAATCTATAATAACAGGCGCACCTTTTGTGTCTGTATTGTCTATAAATAAATTAACTCTATATTTTATAATAACGTCTTCAATATTCTTTTTGATTACAAAAGGAAGGATGGAAGATATTTGATCTTCTTCTTCAGTCTCACTGTCCAAAAATTCCTCAATATTTTCTAAAATATCTTCCTGGACAGCTTCTAAGTATTTATTGACTCTATCAAATTCTTTATATTTTTCTTTTAAAGCGCTGATATGATGCCCTACTGCAAAGAGCCCAATCTTATACTCTAAATCTTCTATCTCCTGCTTTGCCTTTTTTTCCAAATCTCTTAAAACCTTCACAATTTCCGATACTTCGTCTTGAATTTCCTCTGTCACTTTTGAGAATCTATCTTTTATTTCTTCATTTAAAGCATCATATTCACTTTCATCAATCGCCTCTCCATCAATAAGCGGAAGAAAATATATGCCGGAATTGGTGACCTTTACGCCAAAGCCTAATTCCTTTGCTCTTTCTTTCATTTTTTTAACGACTTCTTCTTTATTGGTTTGATAGCGTTTTATAATTTCTGCTTTTTCTTTCTCATATTCTTCTGAATTAAATGCCTTTGGAATCTCTTCAAGTAAGAACTCAATGAGTTCATCCATATCATCTCGAAATTCTTTTCCTAATCCTGGAGGAAAACGGAGGGCTAAAGGATTGCTCGGTTTAGTGAAATTGTATACATAACACCAATCATAAGGAACTGGTTCATTTTTAGCTACTTCTTTAACGCAGGATTTTGCATAAGTGGTTTTGCCTGAACNGGTTGGACCTGACATATAAATATTATAGCCCCTCATTTTGATATTCAGTCCGAACTCTACTGCTTTGACTGCTCTTTCCTGGCCGATAATGCCTTCCATTGGTTCCAGTTCATCGGTGGTTCTAAAATCAAAATCCGAGGGATTGATAAATTTCTTCAGATCTCTATAGGATAATTCGCGAAATTTCTTCATATTTCCACTCCTTTCTCTATACTATTATATTCAATAAGGAAGATTGATTTCCTCTTAATTCAAAATGTTTTTGTTAATATGACAACTTTCTCCCCTATAATAAAACGTCTTCTGGCTTAGAAGACGTTTTAATTATTAAAATATTTCCACATGATAATAGCATTTTCCCCTGTATCCTGATAATACCCTTTTCTTAGTCCTTCATTGATAAAACCAAATTTTTTATATAAATTCTGTGCTTTGACATTGCTTTCCCTTACTTCCAAAGTAAGACCAAAGAAGTTCTTACTTCTGGCTTCGTCTATAAGATGCTCCATTAATAAAGTTCCCACACCCTGATGCTGAAAATCAGGATGTACTGCTATATTCGTAATATGACCTTCGTCTGCAATCACCCACATGCCTGCGTATCCTAAAACAGTATTTTCTAGTTCTGCTACAATGTAATACGCTAGGGGGTTCTCCCTTAATTCTTTTTCAAAGGCTTCCTTAGACCAGGGAATTGTAAAACAGCTTTTTTCAATTTCATGGATTCCAGGGATATGCTCTTCTTTCATTGGAATTATCTTGATCATAGAATTCCCCTTGTCTTAGCTTCGTATTCTCTTTCTGCCTGAGATTTTCTTAGGTAAAAAGGCACAAACTCCATAGAATCCTGGAATTTTCCTTCCTTAGCAAGAAGCATTCCTAAACTTCCAATAGATGATGCCTTTTGCATATTGCAGGACTGGGGCGCAAAATAGTACTGCCAATCCCCTATTGCTTCTTTTATTCTGTCCTTGTATACAGGAACTCCATCTCCTAAGAAAATGATGGGTTTATTATACTCTTTGGCTTTTTTGATACACTCATTAATCTCAATGGCTAAATAGTCCGACTGCCTTTTTAAAACATCCTTTTCCCATAAATAGAAGGCTGTATACACTTGGTTCCTTTTTGCATCCATAATCGGACATATTAAATAGTCGGTATATGTAATATTATATGCCAGCCCATCGAGGGTTGGAACTCCAATGATCGGTTTATTAAGGGCATATGCGAGTCCCTTTGCAGTCGCAACCCCTATTCTAAGGCCTGTAAAAGAACCGGGACCGCTGGCTGCTGCAATATAATCTAAAGACTCTAAATCCACATTCACCATTTTGCAAATAGAATCAATCATAGGCAAAAGCGTTTGTGAATGGGTCTTTTTATAATTCATTGTAAGCTCGATTAATAATTTATCATCTTCTATAATAGCTACAGAGGCTACATTGCCCGATGAGTCCAATGCCAATATCTTCAATTCAATCAGTCCTTTTGTTCGAAATAGTAATTTCTCTATAATTTTCGCCTTTAGCTAAATCCTTTTTGATATGAATCCAAAGGGCAGAATCCGGTATTAAATCTTCTATGAGATCGGCCCATTCGATTAAGCATACGCCATCCCCAAAAAAGTATTCTTCATACCCTATTTCATCCATTTCATCTATATCGGTAATCCTATATACATCGAAATGATATAAAGGTAGCCTTCCTTCATATTCATTAACCACTGTAAAGGTAGGACTTGTAATGGGCTCGCTGATATTTAATCCTTCTGCTAAACCTTTTGCAAAAGCAGTCTTTCCAACGCCTAAATCTCCAATTAGGCAGTAGATGTCCCCACTTTTGCATCCATTACCTATATTTATACCAATTTGTTTCGTTTCTTCTTCAGAATGACTTTCATAAATCATTAATGTTTTCTTTCCTTTCGATTATACAATCTTAATATATTATGTTTAATTGTATTATTTTTTATAAAAATATGCAAGAAAAAAGAATGGGCAAGCCCATTCTATCATTCTTAAACTATTTATTTGTTCGGAATAAAGGTTGCAGCGCCTTATACACGCCATAGCCTAAAATAGAAATGCCGCTGGCTTTTAACAGGTTAAAAGGCACAATAGAGTATAATACCAAAGTTTTTAAATCGGTGATGCTTGCATTGACTTTAGTACCCATGGCAACGATCACGTCAACACCCATTCCAAATAGTACTGCATAAAACGGAATCATTACGAAATAATTCATAAGTCCGCCGACTGCCGCCATAGAAATTGTTCCACCAAAACATCCAATAATGAATCCTTTTAAATTTGGCTTATATTTATATACAAGCCCAAGAGGCAATACATATGCCGCTCCTACAATGAAATTGGCTAAAGGACCAACAAACCCTGTATCGCTTCCAGAAACCATGTAAAGAAATGCTTTAGCAAATTGAATAATTACCCCGGCAGCCGGACCCATAGCCAATGCACCAATTACTGAAGGGATATCGCTTACATCCATTTTTAAGAATGGCGGGAACCCTGGTATCGGGAAATCAAGCCTCATAAGGATAAATGCCAAAGCTGATAATAATCCCATCTTTACTAAATTGCTTGTTTCAAATACTCTTTTCTTTTGACCTGCTACTCTTTGAATGTTTTCCATTTAGATTCCTCCTTATTTTTTGGGGCTGCCTACAATAAAAAAAGCAGCCAGAGGATTCTTCGGACTGCTTGGAAATACAAAATAATCTCCATTCTTCTCCCATCCAGACTGTACTGTCGGTTTTGGAATTTCACCAAATCAGTGCATAACGCACTCGCGGACTATCACCGCCGGTCGGGAATTGCACCCTGCCCTGAAGAATCTTCTTATTTAATTTGAATTCATTATACTATATGATTTTATATGTGTCAACTTTCGTATATGATAAAACTTTTAATATTCAATTTCATATTTGTAGGTTTCTGTACTTTGTGTTTCTTCCATGCCACAGGACAAATAAAACTTTTTAACATTTTCCGATGAACTTTTTAAAGTAATACTAATCTTTTTCGTATCAGGCAAAGACCAATAATAATTTAAAACCGTCATATAAAGTACTTTACCCATTCCTCTTCTTCCATACTTATCAATGACGCCCAGGGTATCAATACGGCGATTGATTCCGGTATCTTCTTCTATACTTTCTACACCGCAGAAACCAATTAACAGTTCTTTTCCGGTGCTTCTGCTCACCCTAAACATTAGGAAAATCTCATGGTTATTATTTGGATCGGATAGAATGGCAAGCTGTTTTTCTCCATGTTTTATATTGCCAAAAATTTCTTTATAGGTTTCTAAGAACTGCTCTTGATCCTTTATTTTTTCTGTTCTTCTTATTTCAATATTTTCGGGACACTCTACTTCTTGATAGATCGGTTCATTCATTTCCATTCTAAAAAAGCTTCTTTTATACTCAAAGCCATACTTGATTAAAAAATCTATTCCTTCTTCATTTTCTGTGCCAACTTGAGCATAAATCGAATGGATGCCTACTTCTTTTGCTTTTTGAATTAAAGCTTCCATTAACGCACTGCCTACCCCTTGATTGCGATAAAGAGGATTTACGACAATCCCGTATAAATCCGCATTGGGGTTACCCTCTTTTCGGACTAAATCCAGTCCCCCGAAACCTATGATCTGATTGTCTTCTTCTGCAACCATCAAGATGAGTTCTTTTCCCTCCCAAGCCTTTTTCATTTCCTCCACTGTCGCATAGACCGGAGTGAAGAAATATGTTTCCTTATTTGCCTGTGCACTTAATACTAATTGGCCGACCTCGTGATAGTCATCATTAAACGACCTAACTTCCATTTTATTTCTCCTTCCTTAAATCCCTTTCATCGTTAATGCTATTCTCTTCTTATTTATGTCAACACTTAATACAGATACCTTAATAATATCACCCACACTGACTGCTTCTAATGGATGCTTGATAAATCGATCTGACATTTCTGATATATGAACGAGTCCGTCCTGATGAACGCCTATGTCCACAAAAGCGCCAAAGTCCGTAATATTGCGTACGGTTCCCATTAAAACCATGCCCGGTTTTAAATCTTCAAGCTCAAGGACATCGCTTCTTAATATTGGCTTTGGCATATCTTCCCTTGGATCTCTTCCTGGCTTTTCCAACTCTTTGATAATATCTTCCAGGGTAGGTACACCTATTTCTAATTCTTCTGCTAATATATTTATATCCTCTATTTGCTCTCTTATATTCTTTATTTTGGATTCTAATATATCTTTTTCAGTATAGCCCAGATATTTCAGCAAAGCCTTTGCTGCCTTATAAGATTCCGGGTGAACCCCCGTTCTGTCTAAACCATTGTCTGATTCGGGTATGCGTAAAAATCCGGCACACTGCTCAAATACTTTAGGACCTAATTTCTTTACTTCTAATAATTGTTTTCTGGTTGTAAACTTACCATTGGTTTCTCTATATTCTACGATATTTTTAGCTACAGTATTTCTGATTCCTGCAACATACTGAAGCAGAGAAACCGAAGCCGTATTTAAGTCTACCCCAACTCGATTCACACAATCCTCTACAACCCCATTCAGAGCTTCTTCCAATCTTTTTTGATTCATATCATGCTGATATTGCCCTACTCCAATGGATTTAGGATCAATCTTAACCAGCTCTGCTAAAGGATCTTGAAGTCTCCTTGCAATGGAAGCGGCACTTCTTATTCCAACATCGTACTGCGGAAACTCCTCCGAGCCTAAAGGAGAAGCAGAATATACAGAGGCTCCCGCCTCATTGACGATAATATAATGCACCTCTTTGTCTATCTCTTTTATAAGTTCCGAAACAATCATTTCGGATTCTCTGGATGCGGTTCCGTTTCCAATAGCAATAATGTCGATATTATATTTTTTAATCAACTCTTTTAATACTTCTTTTGCCTCTTTCACTTTATTTTGCGGAGGGGTTGGATATACTACCGTCGTATCTAACACTTTCCCTGTTTCATCCACAACGGCAATTTTGCATCCGGTACGAAATGCAGGGTCCCATCCCATAACCACTTTATTCTTAATAGAAGGCTGCATTAAAAGCTGTGAAAGATTGCTTTTAAAAACCGCTAATGCTCTGGTTTCAGCTTTTTCGGTTAACTCATTTCTTATTTCTCTCTCTATGGCAGGAGCAATTAATCTTTTATAGCTGTCTTCTATTACAGCTTTTAAGAGGTCTGCAAAAGGACTCTTGTCATTATTAATCACTTGTTTTTCTAAAAAGGCCTCTATTCTTTCTATAGGTGCTTCTATTTTAACGGATAAGGCTTTTTCTTTTTCTCCCCTGTTAATAGCTAAGATTCTATGTCCGGGAATACTTCTAATCGCTTCACTATAGTCATAGTACATTTCATATACGGATTCTAAATCTCCATCCTTTGCTTTAGTAACAAGCAGGCCTTTACTAAAGGTTTCTCGACGAATGTATTTGCGATAATTGGCCTCGTCAGAAATCCATTCCGCTAAAATATCCATTGCCCCTTGCAGAGCATCTTCTATCGTATGGACCTCTTTTTCGGGGTTGATATAATCCTTTGCAATTTCTTCCGGTGAAAGCTTAGAATCTTGTTCCCACAGGATTTTTGCAAAAGGTTCTAAGCCTTTTTCCATTGCGATGGTAGCCCTTGTCCTCCTCTTAGGCCTAAAAGGTCTATATATATCTTCTAATTCAGTGATCGTTTCAGCTTTTTCAATTTGCTTAACCAGTTCATCGGTTAATTTCCCCTGTTCTTCGATGCTTCTTGTAACCTGCTCCTTTTTATCTGCCAGATTACAAAGGTAATTTAATCTTTCATAAAAATTGCGGAGCGTTACATCATCTAAGGAACCTGTAGCTTCTTTTCGGTATCTTGCAATAAAAGGAATTGTATTTCCTTCATCAATGAGTTTTACTGTATTTTCAACCTGAAAAGGTTTTAACTCAAATTCTTCCTGCAATTTTTTTATAATGTCCATTTTACCCACCATTTCAATTTCTATTTTACATTAATACTATTATAAACGATTTGCCTGGTCTAAACAATATTTACAGAGAATTATTCCTGTTTTTTTCCATATATTGTAACACAACTTTATACTATACATATTATAATAATAAGTCAAGTCAAAACAAGCGGCCAAAAGCCGCTGTATATAAAAACGGCTCCATGAACTTATGTGTTCATGGAGCCGCTGTGTATTTAATCTATCTTTCTATTGCCAATCTAAATTGCTCGTGGATTGCATTCATAGCATCTTCTGTGTATTTTTCATCAATTAGTACGGAAATCTTTACTTCAGAGGTAGAAATCATATTGATATTAATTCCTGCATTATACATCGCTTCAAACATCATTGCCGCAACTCCCGGATTGGTTGCCATGCCTGCTCCAACAATAGATACTTTTGCTATTTTGTCACTGTATACAACATCTTTTGCAGTTAATCTTTCTTGATTTTCTTTAATGAGTTTTAGCGCATCGTGTAAATCATCTCTGGCTACTGTAAAGGAAATGTCCTTGGTTCCGTCTCTACCTATGGATTGTAAAATAATATCTACACTAATTTTATGCTTTGCCAATAATGAGAATAATTCAAATGCCTTTCCTGGAGTATCTTGTACACCGATCACCGAGATTCTGGCTACATTTTTATCGCCTGCTACACCGCTTACTAACATTTTTTCCATATTACATACCTCCTTAACAACTGTTCCTTCTGCATTGTTTAAGCTGGATCTTACAACGAGTTCTACATTATATTTTTTGGCAATTTCAACAGAACGGTTATGGAGAACCTTTGCTCCTAAAGAAGCCAGTTCCAACATTTCGTCATATGAGATTTCCTTCAATTTTCTCGCATTCTTAACAATTCTCGGGTCAGCAGTATATACCCCTTCAACATCCGTATAAATCTCACATTGATCTGCTCTTAGGGCAGCAGCTAAGGCAACTGCAGTAGTATCTGATCCGCTTCTTCCAAGAGTAGTAATATCCTCAAATCTATTAATTCCTTGAAAACCTGTAACCAATACAATATTTTTTCTGTCTAATTCAGCTTCTATTCTTTCCGTGTGAATTTTCTTTAATCTTGCGTTGCTATGGGTACGGTTAGTATGCATTCCTACTTGAAAAGCATTCAATGATACAGCAGGATACCCCAGTTTTTGAATTGCCATTGCCATAAGGGCAACAGATATTTGTTCCCCCGTAGATATAAGCATATCCATTTCTCTTCTGGAAGGATGTAAATCTATCTCATGAGCTTTCGCAATGAGTTCATCGGTAGTATCTCCTTGCGCTGATAAAACAACAACTACATCGTTTCCTTGTTTATAGGTTTCTATGATTCTTTTTGCAACATTAAATACTCTTTCTACGTTAGCGACGGAGCTTCCTCCAAATTTTTGTACAATTAACAAGTTCGTTTCCCTCCTCATTTCTTAAAAAAATAATCTATTAATTCATATCCCTTAGTAAAGCAATTATTACTATGCATAGTGGATATTTCATCATATTTTTGTTCTAAATTTGGCACTTCCTTATTTTTTCGATATATCAAATAAGGTACGGGGTCATCTGTATGGGTTCTTAGTCTAAGGGGTGTAGGATGATCCGGCAAAATCATAATTTTGTAGTCTTCTCCTAAAGCATCTAATTCTCGTACGATGGTTTTTACTACCTTTTCATCCAAAAGCTCTATGGATTTAACTTTATTCTCTAATTCATTCCTATGCCCACATTCATCCGGTGCTTCTACATGAACGTATACAAAATCCTGCCCTCTTTTTAATTCGTTGATCGCTGCCATGGCTTTACCTTCAAAATTTGTATGGATGTTCCCGGTAGCTCCTTCTACATCTATGGATTTAAGGCCTGCACAAATCCCAATCCCCTTTATTAAATCCACAGCGGAGATTACCGAACCTTTTAGTCCATACTTTTCCTCAAAAAGAGGGANCTTAGGTTTTCTGCCTTCTCCCCAAATCCAAATAGAGTTTGCAGGTCTTAAGCCTTTTTTNATTCTTTCTATGTTAATAGGATGAATACTTAAAAAATTATAGCTCTCCTTCATCATATTGTAAATAATATCTTTTTGTGAACCTTTTGGAAGATGATCCTTGATGCTTTTTCCCAAAATATCATGGGGAGGCGTTAAATCAAACTCGTCAGTGCCTTTATGCCATACCATTAAATGTCTATAACTGATTCCAGGATAAAATTCTATATCTTTAGACTTGAAGTGTTCATTAACAGCTTTGATTAATACCCTTGCTTCTTCCGTTGAAATCTCATCTGCGCTATGATCCAAGATGATCTTTTCTTCATAGTCTCCTTCATAGGAAAGCGTTACCAGGTTACACCTAAAGGTTACATCACTGTCTAAAAGCTCTACTCCCATACTTACTGCTTCCAAGGGAGATCTGCCTGAATAATAGATATTAGGATCATATCCTAATACAGCCAAATTTGCCGTATCGCTTCCGGGAGACATCCCTTTAGGAATTGTATAAACTCTGCCCACTTCTCCCAACTTAGCCAAAGAATCCATCATAGGCTTATTGGCATATTGGAGTGGGGTTTGATTATTGAGCTCTTTAATCGGTTCATCTGCCATGCCATCTCCAAGAATAATAACATATTTCATTATATCGCCTCTACTTTATCTTTCAATTCTAATATAACTGCCTATATCTGTTATAGCATCCTTTTCTTTAAGTGTAAATATTTTTTCTTGAAGAGTTCCTTCACTTTCTTCCGGCGTAATGAATGCAAATTCCTTTTCGCTCTTGTCTAATTGGATGATTTCTACAGGGCCAAATAAATTTTCTGCTTCTTTTCTTGCTTTGTCAAAATCATCGTATTGAACCCTTACAAGACATTGGGTAGTCACATCTTTTAATTCCATTAGACTCATTTTCTCGGTGCTCCAGAAGGACACAATATTACGGTTTAAATGTTTTACCGCATCTACAACATCCGCTACTACAGCACTGGCCGTAGGAAGTTTTCCTGCACCTTTACCGTAAAACATTACATCTCCGATCACATTACCTTTTATAAATATGGCATTAAACACACCGTTTACGGTTGCAAGAGGATGGTCTTTATCAATCATAACAGGAGATACCCTGGCAAAAATGCGATGATTAATCTTTTTGCTTGTAGCAAGTAATTTAATAGAGCATCCGAGCTTTTCTGCATACTCCATATCTTTCTTAGTGATCTTAGTGATACCTTCCGTGTAGATGTCCTCATAATCTACCTGCATACCAAAAGCCAGAGAAGATAAAATTGCAATTTTTCTGCAAGCATCATAACCCTCTACATCGGCTCTCGGATCTCTTTCTGCATATCCTTTGCTTTGGGCTTCTTTTAATACGTCTTCAAAATTTCTTCCTTCATCAGCCATTTTAGAAAGAATATAATTGGTTGTTCCGTTAAGAATACCTGTAATTTCATAAATTTCATCGGCAGTCAGGGATTGATTTAACGGGCGGATAATAGGAATTCCTCCACCTACGCTAGCCTCAAACAGGAAGTTTATATTCTTTCCCTTTGCAATTTCTAATAGCTCTGCTCCATGCTTTGCTACTAATTCTTTATTGGAAGTTACAACACTTTTTCCGCTAAGTAATGCCCTTTTTACATAGGTATAAGCAGGTTCAACCCCTCCCATAACTTCCACAATAATTTTTACTTCATCGTCATTTAATATATCTTCAACATTGTCAGTTAAGATCTCTTCAATAGGATCTCCAGGGAACTTTCTTAAATCCAATACATATTTAATATTGATGTGCTTTCCTGCTTTTTTGTCGATACTGCTTTGGTTCGTTTGAATAACTTCTACAACTCCAGACCCTACTGTTCCATAACCTAGTACAGCAATATTGATCATATACCTCACTCCCTAGCTATAATTTTAACATTTAGAACGCCTTCCATTGATTCCAATTTATCCATAAGTTCTTCGATCTGATCTTTCATAGGATCGGTTTCCATTGTAATGGTGACATTGGCAATTCGATTGACCGGTATGGTCTGATTAATGGTTAAAATATTTGCACCAACAGATGCAATTACATTCAAAACATGAGATAATAATCCCGAACGGTCTTCTAACTGAATAGAAATAGTAATGGTTCTTCCTCTGGAATTTTCAAAGAAAGGAAATACTGAATCCTTATACTTGTAGAAAGAACTCCTGCTAATTCCTACTAATTCGACAGCTTCCTGCACTGTTTGCACTTTTTCCGATTCCAGAAGTCTTTTTGCCTCTACTACTTTAACAAAGACTTCGGGAAGTACATCTTGATTTACTATGAAATATCCGGCTTTTTCCTTCATAAAAAGCCTCCTTGTATTTATATGATAGACATTTGTTTTTGATACAAGGAATATAACATATTTTTTCAAATAGTGCAAGCAGATTCATATAAAAAATGCTTATAAAAAAATACGGGTTTCCCCGTATTTTTTGTAAGTTTTAACTTAAGCATTATTTTCTTCTAATACCTGACTAATTTCTTTCTTTTCTTCTTCTTCCAATATTAAATCGACATCCAATAAAATGATCATGCGTTCTCCTACTTTACCTACGCCTGTAATATAGCGTCTGTCAATACCTGAAATAAGTTTGGGCGCCGGCTTTATGTCGCTTTCTTCTATATGTCTTATTTCAGACACCGCATCCACAATAAAACCAACCATCATATCATTGGAATTGACAATAATCATTTTTGTATCATCATCAATAGCTTTCTCTGGCATCTTAAATTTTTTTCTTAGGTTGTAAATAGGATGAACATCCCCTCTTAAATTGATGATGCCTTCAATATATTCCGGTGTATTGGGTACCTTTGTAATCTGCTGATACTTTTCAATGCCGTACACTTTCATGATATCCAAGCCGTATTCTTCTCCACCTAATTTAAAAATTACTTCTTGTTTTGTTGCCATATCGGTTCCTCCCCCCAAATATTTAATGAATCCATTTAAGATATGCATTGATGAATCGGTCAATATCACCGTCCATAACTGCAGAAACATTTCCTGTCTCTTCATTGGTTCGATGATCTTTAACCATATTATATGGATGGAAAACATAGGACCTAATCTGGCTTCCCCAGCCGATTTCTTTCACTTCACCCCGAATACCTTGAAGCTTTTCCATCTGTTCTTCCATCTTTTTTTCATATAATTTTGCTTTTAACATTTTTAGTGCCATATCTTTATTTTTGTGCTGCGAACGTTCGTTTTGACATTGAACTACAATATTGGTAGGTATATGAGTAATTCTTACAGCGGAATCGGTGGTGTTTACATGTTGTCCTCCTGCTCCGGTGGACCTGTAGGTATCAATTCGAATGTCTTCCGGATTAATTTCTATGTCCACATCATCGTCCATTTCAGGAATCACATCACAGGAGGCAAAGGAGGTATGTCTTCTTCCCGAAGCATCAAAAGGAGAAATTCTAACCAGGCGATGAACGCCTTTTTCAGACTTTAAGTACCCATAGGCATTTTCTCCATTAATTTTAATGGTAACGGATTTAATCCCTGCTTCATCTCCTGCTAAATAATCCAGGGTTTCTACCTTGTACTCTTTATCCTCTGCCCACCTGATATACATTCTAAGCAGCATGGATACCCAATCACAGGCTTCTGTTCCTCCGGCTCCCGAGTGGAGAGTGAGTATGGCATTATTTTTGTCATATTCACCATCGAGTAAAGTAGCGATTCGCATATCTTCATAATGGCTGATAAATGCCTTCGTACCCTGTTTCGCTTCAGGAATTAAGCTTTCTTCCTGCTCTTCCAGTCCCATTTCAACTAAGGTGACTATATCTTCGTATTCTTGATATAATTCGTTGTATTGTTCAATTTTTACTTTTAATGCTTTGATTTCTTGTAAAATCTTTTGAGCTTCTTCCATATTGCCCCAAAAATTCGGGTCCATGGAGCGCTCTTCTAAATCCTTTAGCTTCTCTTTGGCACCGGCAATGTCAAAGTGAAGCCCCCATTTCCTCTAATTTTTCTTGATAGGGTTGAAGTTCTAGCTTTAACTGTTCCAACTCTAACAACATAATCAACTCCTTAATCAGCTACATTATGCATTTCTGCCGCAGCAATGTTTATATTTTTTGCCGCTTCCACATGGACAGGGGTCGTTTCTTCCAACTTTATCTTCTTTTCTTTTGTAAGGGGTCTTTACATTGGAATCGTCTCCTCTGTTGGTAGAAGTCGGTTCTGCAACTCTTTCTCTCTCTGGCTTATATGCAATTTTTACATGATATAGGGCACGAATAGTGTCTTCTTGAATATTGGCACTCATTTCTTCAAACATATCGTATCCGACAAATTGATATTCTACTAATGGATCTCTTTGACCATATGCACGAAGTCCTATTCCCTGGCGCATTTGATCCATATTGTCGATATGATCCATCCATTTTTGGTCAATTACTCGAAGAAGAATAACCCGTTCGATTTCACGCATTTGTTCTTCGCCGATTTCTTGTTCCTTCTGCTCATATAATTTGATTGCCTGATCGATGAGCTTTTCCTTTAAAGCCTCTTTCGTAATGTCTTCTCTTTCTTCTTTTGATATTTCTATGCCTGCCATAGGAATAATTCTAAAGAGATATTCTCTTAAACCGGCAATATCCCAATCATCTGCATGGGGGGTTTCTCCTGTATGTGAATCTACAGCAGATTCAATAATATCTCTAATCATTTTTATAATATTTTCTCTTAGGTTATCCCCTTCTAATACCTTTCGGCGTTCACCGTATATGATCTCTCTTTGTTCATTCATTACTCTGTCATATTCCAGCAAATGCTTACGGATGGAGAAGTTATTGCCTTCAACTTTCTTTTGAGCATTTTCTATGGCTTTAGTAAGCATCTTATGCTCGATTGGTTCATCATCTGGCATGCCCATGGTTTCAACAAGCTTTAAAATTCTGTCGGAACCAAATAATCTCATCAAATCGTCTTCCAAAGAAATATAGAAACGGGATTCTCCCGGGTCTCCCTGACGACCTGAACGACCTCTTAACTGATTATCAATACGTCTTGATTCATGTCTTTCCGTACCTATAATCTTTAAGCCGCCTAATTCTTTTACCCCTTCTCCCAGTTTAATGTCAGTACCACGGCCTGCCATGTTGGTTGCAATGGTAACGGCACCTTTTTGTCCGGCTAAAGCTACTATTTCAGCTTCTCTTTCGTGATATTTAGCGTTTAATACCTCATGCTTTATGCCTCTTCTTTTTAGCATTTGACTGAGCATCTCAGAGGTTTCGATGGTAATAGTCCCAACAAGTACTGGCTGTCCTTTTTTATAAGACTCTTCTATTTCATTGACAACGGCATTGAACTTAGCTTTCTGAGTTTTATACACCACATCCGAGTGGTCGATACGTGCAACAGGCTTATTGGTAGGAATAACGATTACATCCATACCATAGATTTCACGAAATTCATTTTCTTCAGTTAAAGCAGTACCAGTCATTCCGCATTTTTTATTGTATTTATTAAAGTAGTTCTGGAAAGTAATTGTTGCTAAAGTTTTGCTTTCTCTATTCACTTCTACATTTTCTTTAGCTTCTATAGCCTGGTGAAGTCCGTCAGAATATCTTCTGCCGGGCATTAATCTTCCTGTGAATTCATCAACGATAACGATTTCTCCTTCGTTGATTACATAATCCTTATCTAAGTGCATAAGATTATGGGCTTTAAGGGCGATGTTAATATGATGCTGAATTTCCATATTTTCAGGGTCTGCTAAATTGGCCAACCCAAAGTACTGTTCGGCCTTTTTTACCCCTTCTTCTGTTAAGGTAACCGTCTTAGCCTTTTCGTCAACAACGAAGTCCCCTTCTTCTTCTATTTCTTGACGCATTAAATTATTTAATGCGGATTCTTCTGTAAGCACTTTTCCTTTTTTAAGTCGGCGTACAAAAATATCTGCCGCTTTATATAAATGGGTAGATTTAGAACTGCTTCCAGATATAATAAGAGGCGTTCTTGCTTCATCGATTAATACGGAGTCAACTTCGTCAATGATGGCATAATGCAGGTCTCTTTGTACCATTTCTTCTTTATAAATAACCATGTTGTCTCTTAAATAGTCAAAACCAAATTCATTATTCGTTCCATAGGTTATATCGCATGCATAGGCTTTTCTTCTTTCCTCGGAGTCCATCTGATTTAAAATAACTCCTACGGATAACCCTAAAAATTCATGGACTTTTCCCATCCATTCGGCGTCACGTTTTGCCAAATAGTCATTGACTGTTACTACATGAACACCTTTTCCTTCTAAAGCATTTAAATAAGCAGGCAGGGTAGCAACTAAAGTTTTACCTTCCCCTGTCTTCATTTCTGCTATTCTTCCCTGGTGAAGAATAATTCCACCAATCAATTGCACTCTAAAATGTCGCATACCAAGAACTCTGGATGCGGCTTCTCTTACAACCGCATAGGCTTCGGGGAGAATATCGTCTAATGTTTGTCCTTCTTGTAATCTTCTCTTAAATTCATCGGTTTTAGCTCTTAACTCTTCATCCGAAAGACTTTCCATCTTCGGTGCCAAATCTTCAATATCGTTAACTAATCCTTCTATTCTTTTTAATTCCCGTTCACTATGCGTTCCAAATATCTTTTCTAAAAAACCTTTCACAAGTTCACCTTCTTTATGATTACTCTATTAGTCGTACTTTTCCAAATTAGTATATCAAACATTATACGCATTTACAATACTGCAATATCTATATGTAAATAATTGGATTTTTATAAGGAAAACCCTCACGATAACCGTGAGGGCGTTTATTAAAATTCTGGTTCGATTAATCCGTAAGTACCGTTTTTACGTTTATAAACCACGTTTACTTCTTCTGTTTCTGCATCTCGGAAAACGAAAAAGTCATGTCCTAATAAATCCATCTGCATTGCCGCTTCTTCAACACTCATAGGTTTGATTGCAAAACGCTTGGTTTTCTGAATAACAATTGCTTCGTCATCATCGTCTTTGTCTATATCCTTAATGAACTCTTCTTTAAAAGGACTGTTGTTTCTGTGTCTATCTCTTAGTCTTCCTTTAAATTTTAAAAGTTGTTTTTCCAATACGTCCACCACTTCGTCAATGGCAGCATACATATCTTTTTCATCTACTTCAGCTCTTAAGATCGTTCCTTGGAAAGGAATCGTAACTTCTATGATATGTCTTAACTTTTCAACACTAAGTGTAACCTGCGCCTCTGTTTCAGCAACGAAAAACTTTTCCAATTTACTTAATTTATCCATTACCTTTTGCTGGAGTGCATTAGTGATTTCAATATTTGTTCCGCTGATGATGTAACGCATAAGGGACCAACTCCTTTTGAATATACTTTCCCAAAAAGGTTTTATCTTTTTGTATAATTATATATTCTACAAATTGTATCAAAATCCTTTTGCATAAATAAAATTCTTAATAAAAATATTGTCTTCATTATAATTATCCATAATACAATGTAAAATTATCCAAATTATAGCACTTTGCTTAAGAAAATTTTTGTTCTTTCTTCCCTTGGATTGGCAAATACCTCTTCGGGATCTCCCTGCTCAATGATTTTTCCTTCATCCATGAAAAGAAGTCTTGTACCTACTTCTTTTGCAAAACCCATTTCATGAGTTACGATCACCATAGTCATTCCCTCATGAGCCAATTCCTTGATTACTTCTAATACCTCTTTTACCATTTCCGGGTCTAATGCGGATGTAGGCTCATCAAAAAGCATCACATCAGGACTCATCGCCAGGGCTCTAGCGATGGCTATTCTCTGTTTTTGTCCCCCGGATAATTTATTGGGATACTCCAAAGCCTTATCCTTAAGTCCTACCTTATCCAATAGTTTATATGCAATCTCTTCTGCCTGTTCTTTAGTATACCCTTTTAATTTAATCGGTGCCAAAGTTAAATTTTCCATAACATTCATATGGGGAAATAAATTAAAATGCTGAAAAACCATGCCAACTTTCTGACGGATGAGATTGATATTGGTCTTCGGGGATGTAATATCTACACCTTCAAATAATATCTGCCCTTTTGTAGGCTGCTCCATCAAATTAATACATCTTAGGAATGTAGATTTCCCTGAACCACTGGGTCCTATGACAACAACTACTTCTCCCTTTTCAATATGTTCATTTATTCCTTTTAATACTTCTAATTTCCCAAAACTTTTATATAAATCAATAATCTCAATCACTGCGTCTCATCCTCCTTTCTACTATGCGCATAAGTTTAGTAAATATACCTGTTAAAGCAAGGTATATAAGTGCAACAGCCATCAATGGTTCAAATCCTCTGTAAGTCTGACTGGTAATGACATTGGCAGAACGAAGCAAGTCCATTCCTCCAATAAAACCTACAATAGAAGTTTCTTTTAATAAAATGATAAATTCACTTACTAAGGTTGGCAGTATATTTTTGATTGCCTGAGGAATAATAATGTAATACATTGACATTCCATAGCCCATACCAAGAGATCGTGCTGCTTCCATTTGGCCTTTATCAAGCCCTTGAATTCCTGCTCTAATGATTTCAGCAACATAAGCACCACTGTTGATTCCAAACGCCAATCCTGCTACCAAAAGTTTAGGCGCGGAAACTTTTCCGAAAATAACCGTATGCATAATCATAAGCTGTACTACTGCAGGGGTTCCTCTAATAAGATCAATATAAAGCATGGCTATAAAAGAAATAGGATTAAAATCAGCCCATTGATCCAATTTTGTTTCCTTTAAGAATTTAAAGGGTTTAAATTCAGAAATACGGAATAACGCAACGATAATTCCAATTAAAATTCCGATTACAGCTGCAAATGCTGTAACTAATAATGAAAATTTTAAGCCGTCTAAAATATACTTATACCTGTCGTTCCCCAAAAAAATCTCAGTTATTGACATCACTTCACCTCTTATCTTTTCTTTATAATAAACAATCTTCATATGGGTGGGCCATTAATACCTATTTTATCACAGAAAAAGGTTAGCAGCATAGACTGCCAACCTTATTTGTTATCATTATTTTACCTGTTTTTTATTCAGCTGTAAAATATTTTTTAACTAATTCATCATATTCTCCGCTATTTTTCATTTCTTCAAGAACAGAATTGATTGCGTCAACTAATTCGGTATTGCCTTTTTTCACTGCAATCGCATATTCTTCCTGAGTTAATTCAACATCAAGTATTTTAATCTGATCGTTTTGAGCTGCAAAGTTTTTAGCTGGTTCAGTATCCAGTACTACTGCATCTACTTTACCATTTTGTAAATCCATAATAGCAGCAAATCCTGCATTGAATTGTACTACTTCTGCACCTTCAATATTTTGCGCCTCTGCATCTCCTGTTGTTCCTAATTGTACACCGATTTTCTTATTCTTTAAATCTTCAGGTCCTTTGATTGTATCATTATCTTTAGTAACGATAATTACTTGGCTTGCTTCATAATATCCATTGGAGAAGTCAACGTTTTGCTTTCTTTCTTCAGTTACGCTCATTCCTGCTGCAATAAAATCAATTTTACCAGCTTCGAGAGCAGGAATTAATCCGTCAAACAACATATCTTCTATCTGTAGCTCAACCCCTAATTTTTCTGCTACTTTTTTTGCAATTTCAACGTCAAAACCTTCTACATTATCTCCTTCTCTGTATTCGAAAGGAGGAAACTCTGCATTGGTTCCCATAACGATCACTGCTTTATCTCCAGCACTTGATTGTGTATCATTTTTAGATTGACCACATCCAACTAATCCAATAAACATCATGATTGATATCATTAAACACATTAATTTTTTCATGTTTTTCTCTCCCTTTATTTTTTGTATAATTATACATCCATCTGAATAAATAGTCAACTGGTTCTTAGAATTTTTTATAAAAAAAATCCGTGTATGAAATACATTAACACGGATTAAGTATATGAATATATGTCAGTAGATTAAGAGAACATGTATTAAAAATTAATCATTAAGTCATTATTTAGCAAATACTCTTTGCCATAAACATTGATTTTAAGTTCTTTACCTTCGAGAAGCGTAAAGTTACATTGATTTTTGCTTATATGTACCTTTATCGTTCTTTCTTGATAACAGATCTTAAATTCATAGCTTTCCCATTGTTCAGGAATGATAGGATTAAAGAAAATACCCTGCTCTTTAATTCTAAGTCCTGCAAATCCATAAACCATACCCATATATGTTCCGCCCATGTTGGCCGTATGGATACCGTCTTTGGTATTGTGATGCACATTATCCAAATCAAGTCTTGTTGTTTGCATAAAGTAATCGTATGCTTTCTTAATATCTCCTAATTTGGAGGCAACGATACTAAATATGCAAGTTGATAAGGATGAATCATGGGTTGTAATCTTTTCATAGTATTCGTAAGAATTTTTGATTGTGCTTAATTTTTGCTCATCTTCCAACAGGAAATGGGCCAATACAGTATCAGCCTGCTTACATACTTGATATCTGTAAATATAAAGAGGATGATAATGCAATAATAGAGGATAGTGATCTTTAGGCGTATTTTCAAAATCCCAAACAGCCTTAGATAAAAATGAATCGTCTTGAGGATTAATATCTAATTTTTCATCGTAAGGCAGATACATTTTTTCGGATGCTTCCTGCCATTCACGAACTTCTTCTTCCGTTACTTCAAGCCTATCAGCCAAGGAATCCAAGCGATTGTTATCCTTAAGAAGCTCATAGAACTTAGCCGCCCATTTTAAATTGTATTTAGCCATACAATTTGTATAGTAATTGTTATTAACCACACAAGTATATTCATCCGGTCCTGTAACTGCATCTATCCTAAAGCTGTCACCTACATAATGTCCTGTATCCATCCATAGCCTTGCTGTTTCAAATAACACTTCAGCAGCTTTGTTTTCAACGAAATCAAGGTCTCCGGTTACAAAATAATATTGTACAAACATATATGCAATATCTGCATTAATATGATATTGTGCAGTACCAGAGGGGAAGTATGCGGAACATTCACTGCCCGATATGGTTCTCCAAGGATATAGAGCACCTTTTTTATGGCCCAGAATCCTAGCATTTTCTCTCGCCGCATCCAATTTTTCATGTCTATAGTTTAGTAAGTTTTCAGCCAATGCTTTGTCTGTTAACAGGAAAAATGGCAACATATAAATTTCCGTATCCCAAAAATAGTGACCTTCATAACCTTCTCCAGATAAGCCTTTTGCTGCAATATTACTATATTTATCCTTCCCAACCGATTGCAGTAATTCAAAAAGGTTGAAATGAATCCCCTGTTGCAGTCCATCATCACCATTTATCACTACATCTGCCTTAGCCCAGAATGAAGATAAATAAGATGCTTGTAATTCATATAAATTATCAATGGAAATTTCTAAAACTTCCTTCATCTTATCGACAGCAGCCTGATGACAATCCGAAAATCTAATGGAATCTGTAAAAATACAATATTTAATAAGTCGTTGAGTTTCTCCATCCTTAATATTGAGTTTAATTTTGGATGTTAAAGACTGATCATCCTGAATTCTTTCCAGCTCATGTTCTGCTGAAACCACGTGCTTAACTGCACTGCTAACTCTTATATTCGACTTATTGGTGATTGAGGTGATAATGTCAATACCATCAACCGAGTCTAACTTTTCTACCGTAAGATGCTTTTCGTATTCCCCCGCTACTCTCGGATCTGTAGGATCAAAGTAATTGGATACCTCTCCTTTTTGAGTCGATACAAATACTATTTCCCCCGCATAATTGATAGATTTAACAGCATAGTCTATAACAAATAATTCTGGTTTTATAAAACTAGCCATTCTTTGAATATTTATCTCAACAATATGACCCTTAGGAGATTTCCAAATGATATGTCGTTTAGAAATTCCTTCCCTCATGTCTAAAGTTCTTTTAAATTCCAATATTTCTCCATCGAATAAGGAAAATCTTTCTCCTGCAATATACAGTTCTATACCTTGCACATCGGTAATATTAATGATTTTTTGTTTATTATCTATAAAACCCTGCAATTTTTCGCCGTGTTTTACTTCAGATATATCATAAACGCCATTAATATATGTACCTCTGATGGTATTATACTGGTTGGGGTATCCCTCTTCAAAATTTCCTCTAATGCCTATATAGCCATTGGCAACATGAAATAATGTTTCGTCTACCAGAAGCTGAGAAGCCTCTAGAGAATTGCTTGTAATTTGCCATTTTAGGTTTTCTGTCATGTAAAATTCACTACTCCTTTACAGCTCCTGAAATTAAGCCGGACACAATTTGCTTTTGGAATAAAAGAACGATAATAAGTGTAGGTATCGTTACAACAACAGTGGCCGCTGACACTTGCCCCCATAAGATTTCAAACTGAGTTTTTAAGAACGAAACTGCTACAGGAACAGTATGATAATTCTTATCTGTATTAAGTGTTACTGTTAAAAGATACTCATTCCATGCGGAAATAAAAGTAATAATACCTGTTGTAAATACTCCCGGCGCTGCCAATGGGAAGATTACTTTTGACAAGGTTTCAAAAGGTGTTGCCCCGTCGATTTTAGCAGACTCCTCAATAGCTAAAGGTATTTGATTAAAGTGGGTTACCATGATCCAAACTGCAGAAGGCAATGTAATAGTGGAATATGGCAATACAACAAAATAACTGTTAGTAAGATTAAGACTTGTAAATAAGTTATATATAGGTCCTACAACAATCATTTGAGGGAACATGGATATCGCAAGGATAAGCCCTAAAAGGAAGGTTTTTCCCTTAAACTTAAATCTTGAAATAGCATACGCTGCAAGTACTGCTACAGATACAACGTATAGGGTTGTAACGGTTGAAACCACAAAACTATTCCATATAGAGTTAAGGATTCCCTTTTCTAAAATAACTGTTTTAAAGTGTTCTAATACCAATTGCCCTGCATAAATGGAGTATGCACCGTCTCCAAATATCTGGCTGGTAGGCTTAACAGAAGTAATCAATATCCAAAAGAACGGAAACACGATAATACCCATAAAAATCGTAATGATTGTTGTAATGGATACTCTCCATATTTTCTCCGCTCTTTGAGCCTTTACGTTAATATCTTCTGCATTATTAATAACTTGTGTTTTATTAACAGTTTGTGTTTTACTCATGATCCCACCCCCTATTTGTTAGACATAATGTCTGCTCCAAGAACTTTAACGAACAAGAACGCTATAGCTGCAACACAGAAGAACATCATTAAAACAATTACTGCACCATATCCGAAATTGGTTTGTCCAAACATTACTTTATAAGCATAAATGGATAATGTTTCTGTAGAACCTCCTGGTCCTCCACCTGTTAATACGGCAATTAAGTCATATACTCTGAATGCATCCAAGGTTCTGAAAAGAAGTGCTACTAATATGGATGGCTTAAGGAGTGGCAATGTGATTGCTGTAAAAGTTTTAATTCTGCCTGCTCCGTCAATTTGAGAACTTTCGTATAATCCCTTGTCGATGGTTTGAAGTCCTCCTAAAATAAGCAATGCCATATAAGGTGTTGTCTTCCAAACGTCTGATACAATCGCTGATGCCATCGCACCGGTACCGGTAAGTAAAAGATGTTCCGGACTTTGAACAAAACCTATATCAGATGCCAGTTTAGCTATAATTCCGCTGCCACCGTCATACATATAACTCCACATAAGAGCGGATACTGCCGTAGGTATTGCCCAAGGAATTAAGGATATTGTTCTTACTAATCCTACTCCCTTCATTGCTTTATTCATAATCATCGCAAGAGCAAGTCCTAATACGAATTCAATAAATACAGATACAACAGTGAAAAGCAATGTATTTTTAAGTGCTATCCAGAATCTAGCATCTGTTAAGATCTGAACATAAGATTGAGCGCCGATAAAGTTAGAACCTATAAATGATTTATCCAATTCAGAAATAACCATTTGTAAGTTTTCACCGTTAACTAAATTATCCGCTTTATTCGCTTCATAAAGCTTAACGGTATCCGCTTTGATATTTGTTATATACTCTTCTATTTCTTTTGCTTCATCAGAGGATAATTCTATAACTCCAATTTGAGTTTCGTATTTTGCCATAATCTCTTGGGTATAGCCGATCACTCTCTCAAATTCCTGTTTCTGAGCACTGTCCTGAACTAAATCCTTGTCCTTATTTAAATAGAAACGAACATATTTAACGTTTTCATTAAACGAACTGGTATTAAAACGATCTCCTAAAAACATTTGTGACTTTTGTTGGTCATTCAAACGATAATCAAATACTGTATACTTTAGTGTATCTAGTATGGGCCAAATAGAAAATATAGAGATAATTACAAGAATAGGAAGAATAAATAAAAACTCTCTGAAGGATAGTGTCTTTTGCACCTTACTTCCCCCCCAATACTAAATTGTATTTTTTATAAAGATGGGAATAGCCCTATACTTGGTTCTATTCCCATCTTCATTTCATTCACTATATGACTGTTTTATTTTGTTTTAATTATTTTAAAGCACCTTCAATTGCTGCTACAGTAGCGTCGATATCTTGGCTTCCAGATAAGTACTTGTGTACATTAACTTGGATAGTGTCGGATAATTTTGAGTATTCTGCGCTAACAGGTCTTGCAATTGTTGATGTAAGAGCTTTTTTGAAGCCTTCGGATTTAAGAAGGTCATTAGCTGCGATTACTTCTTCATCGCTAAGTAATGCATTGAATCCTGGTAAGTATCCACCTTTAGTAGAATTGATCTTTTGTCCTTCAGGACCTGCAACGAATTTAACGAATTCCCAAGCGCCTTCCATGTTCTTTGTGTTTTTGTTAATGGATAATAACCATCCACCTACAACGTCACCTTTTGGCAATGGAGCTACGCCAACTTGGTCAGGATTAATTTTGGAATCGTCACTCTTAATAACACCATATTGATATGGCCAGTTTCTGGAGAATACTGCTTTACCTTCTGCGAAGTTTGTATGTGTAGCACCTTCATCATAGTTTAAGATATCTGTTGGAGTAAGAGCAGAATCTGTGAATTTCTTCATTGTTTCAAGTCCAGCTTTAATATCTGTGAAAGCACCTGTAAATTCAGTAGAATTACATGTTAAACCTTCATATTGTTTGGATTGGAATGTGAAAGCTGTTTCTGTTCCGCCTTGACCTTTATATTTTTCCATCATTGCATAAAGATCATCGTATGTATAGTTTCCACTTTCAAGTTTTGCTGCATCTTCTGGGCTTACGATGTCAGAACGATAGTATAAAAGACCTAAGTCTGGGAAATAAGGTAATGTGTATTGTTTACCTTGATAGCTTCCGGATGCCATGGAACCAGCATTAAAATCTTCGATTTTTAATCCAGCTTCGTCCATCATCATGTCTAATGCTTCGATATAGCCTGCTGCTGCGAATTCTCCAGCCCAAACTACGTCAAGAGACATTACGTCGTATTCAGAAGATCCGGATGATAAGGATGTAATTAATTGGTCGTGCATTTGTGCGGAGTCGTTAGTGAACTCAACGATTTCAACTGTGTATTTGTCTTGACTTCCGTTAAATGTGCTTACAAGAGTTTCAAGAGCAGGTGTGCTGTCTGCTTGTACTGCAAAACTAATTTTTGTCTTTTCTGCAGGTGTTTCTGCTGCAGGTGTTTCGGTTTTTTGTTCAGCAGGTGTTTCTGCAGGTGTTTCTTGAGTTGCAGGAGCCTTTGAACAGCCTACGCTTAAAACCATAACCATAGCTACAAGAATACTTAACCATTTCTTCATTTTAATTTCCCCCTTAAATATTTTTTTGTTTTGTGCAAAGTGCTCTATTAAAACACTTGCACTGTTTTTACCAAAAGCTACTCTTTTGTAATCGCTTATTGGATGTTTTTATAATATACTAATTTAAAATTTTTGTATTTCATTATATTAATAAAAGTGTTATAATATTAATGGATAATTTATATATAAGATCATGTGAAATGAGGGGGTTTTTTATGGAATATAACTATATTTATAATACTGCCTTAGAAAAACTAGAAATTTTATACTACTTTGCCCGTGTACCAGTGAGTTTATATAGCAATAATTCCCCCGTGGTACAGTTCCCCGAAAAGCCTTTATCGATGGATGTATTACTAAAAAATCAATCAGAATTTCCGAGTATCATTTTTAGTAAAAATCAAATTCTGACATGTCAATTTGTGATAAATGACTATTTCGAATGCTATATTGTTTTTGAACTTAATGAAACAGATCTTATTTTAATAGGTCCTTTTTTAGATGAAGAAATGTATGATGCTAAGTTTTCAACACTTATAAAGAAAAATTCTCTTCCTATTAAATTAAAAAATAAGCTCGTTGATTATTTTGCTAAACTTCAGGTTTTAGATAATACAAGACGTTTTTATATCAATAAACTGCTCAACTATCTATTTCCTGATGATTCTAATATCCATGTGGATCAGCCTGCATCCACACATGCATCGGTTCCCGAGAATTACTTTGTCACTACATATAAAAATAGGATGAGTATGTTCCAGCATCCCCCGTATTTTTTGGAACAAGTTATTATTAAGATGATTAAAAACGGCACGAAATCCAATGCAAGGCAAATTCTTTCAGAAATCAATTCTTTAAATCGTGCAAAATTATCCGATGATCCCCTACGCTCTTTAAAGAATTCCCTCATATGTTCCTGTACCATCTTTACAAGGGCCGCCATAGAAGGGGGCGTAACGGACTATGAAGCATTTAATATGAGTGATGCATTTATTATAGAGATAGAAAAATCAAACTCCATGGCAGAGCTGGATAGCCTGGAATATAGAATGGTTGAAACTTTTATTGAAAAAGTCAATGAAGCAAATACTTTTAAATTCTCTCCCGTTATTAGAAACACGATGACATATATTGTTAATCACTTATCGGATAAACTTACCCTTAAGGATATTGCTGATAATGTATATGTTCATCCAAATTACCTGAGTGCTTTATTTAAAAAGGAGGTAGGAATAAGCCTTTTCCAATACATCATAAAAAGGAGGGTTGAAGAATCCACTTATTTCCTCAAATACAGCAATGAGTCCATTGCGGATATCGCAGCATTTTATCAATTTTGCAATCAAAGTTACTACATTAAGATGTTTAATAAATATATGGGAATTTCGCCCAATGCCTATAGGCAATCTAATAATTAAAAAAATATTTACTTCTTGAATTATTATATATATTAAATTATTATTATAATTATTAATATACTTCAATAAAATCTTGTCGATATTAGATATAATACAAGTATTTAATATCAAATTACTGGGGGGACTATATATGCTAATAAGAAAGAAAGGTCTTCAAAAAGCCGTTAAGCAAAAAACTGCTCATAGGCCAAAACTTAGAACAATGATTAAGAAAAATTCTATCCTCAAAAAATCTTTACTCACTAAGATTAACAAAACAAAACTGTCTTATCATATCATTGCTCTATTATTATCTATTGGCATCATTCCATGTCTGATCATTATGGGCATTACGAAAAGCAGTATTACTGGTTGTGTAGAAGATATCGTTTCACTTTATTCTCAGAAAATAGTAAATCAACTTAGTGCCAACATTAACGAATCCTTGTCCCTTGTTGATAATGTAATTTCCGAAGTCACTCTAGATCGTGATTTTAAGCAATATACCAGAAATTATGATACTTTAGATAGAGGAAAACTTCTTAACTTAAAAGTAGATATCGATGCACTTTTATTGAATATATTTAATAAAAATAAGGTCATAAACGGTTTATATACAATTAATAACGACAGGCTGATCTACTCTGCGGGGGGTTCCAGCCAAGCTGCTGAGTATTTTAACAGTGAAGAATTTTTAAATTCCGATGTTTATAAAGAACTCAAAGAGAATATTTCCTATGAACCTCAATGGGTATTCTTAGGCAATGATGATAGTAGAAAGATTTACATTGCAAGAAGACTGGATGATACCATTAAGAATAATGATCTTTTTATGTTCTTTTCCATTAATGAAAATTATTTTAATACTCTTATCAAAAACGCCAGTATCGATCCTGAAATTCCTATATTAATACTGGATAAAAATAGCGAGATTGCATTATGCGATAATACTCAATTGGTTAATAAAAATTTAGAAACCCATTATCTTAAATATATAGAAGATATCAGGAATAATCCTTCTCCTTCAAACTCTTTTGCTGACGGAAATCATTTAATCAGCTACAGTAAATATAGCAACGGCTGGCTCCTTATTATTAATTCCGATATCACGATATTGATGAGAGACTTTAATAATTCGTTTTTCAACATATTTATTTTGTTAGGAGTATTCTTAATCATCATCATATTTATTAGTATTTATTTCGCACAATTACTGTCCAAACCAATCTCTAAAATGTCACAGTATATGGAAGAGGTTGGTCGCGGTAATTTGAATGTTGTAGATCAATTTGAGAAAAAAGTTACTATTTCAAATCAGGAAATGGCAACTTTGGTCAATGGATTTACAAACATGGTTTCTTCCTTAAGACAATTGCTTAAAAACTCCCATGAAGTTACGGATATAGTAGAAGAAAATGCCAGCGTCCTTCAAAAAGTTGCATCTTCTACTTCCCAATCTGCCAGGGAAGTTGCTTTGGCCGTAGAAAGCTTAGCAAAAGGCGCTGAAGAACAAAGTATGCAGACTCAAGGCAGTGTACTCTTATTGAATGATTTATCCAATGATATTAACAATGTACATTCTGCTATATACAAAATAAGAGATATTTCCCAAGCAACGATGAAAATGAGCCAGGATACGAAGGAAAGCCTGGATATCTTATCCGATAACACAAACAGTACAATCAACAGCGCAAACAATATCTATACCTATGTAAAATCTCTAGGAGATGAAGCAAGTAATATAAGCAATATCTTAAACTTAGTTAAATCAGTAAATGATCAAACAAATCTTCTGGCACTCAATGCAGCAATAGAAGCTGCCAGAGCAGGCAAATACGGTAAAGGTTTTGCAGTCGTTGCAGACGAAGTTAGAAATCTTTCTTATCAAACTCAAAATGCGATCAATACCATAGCTGAAACAGTTAAAGCGATCCATGAAAAGAAAGAATTTGCTATGCAAGAAGTTGAAAAATCCATGACGAAGTTTAACAGTCAGATTCCTATTGTAAATCAAACCAATGAAACCTTTAATCAAATTTTCGTTAAAATGGAAAATATCAATGAAGAAATACAGAATACCACTACTCTTCTTAACGAAGTAATGTCAAATAAGGAGAATCTATATCGGGCTATATCTGAAATATCTCAAATCATTGAACAGTCCGCCAGCATAGCCGAAGAAGTAAGTGCAGAAACTTTAATGCAGACCCAGCATTCCGATAAAATCGCTGAGATGGCTAATGATCTCTTAAAGAGCATAGAAGAGTTAAAACAAACTTACTCCAAATTTAGATAATACTAATTTTCAATCATTCATAAAAATAACCTGTCGATCGACAGGTTATTTTTATTGCATAGGAAATTCCTCCNGGTAGAATGCACACTCACGCATAGTGTATATTATCTGATTTACATACTGCGTTCGGTGCGAGCGTTGTGCATGCCGAACGCTTTCTTGTATGATAAGAAGTGAATCCTGCAAAATTAAAACGATTTAGAACAAAATATAGAGTTCATTCTCATTTTGTGGATAACTTCACAGGTTTCCACAAAACATTTGTTTTGCGAACATAAATCCTGTGGATAATGTGGATAGTTTTGTGTATAACTAAAATATCCCATAAAATAGGACATTTCTTTGTGGATAATTTTGTGAGTGCCTTTGGGATATTTTATATTATGTAAAGTAGTTCATATGATCGCCATAAAAGTCTTAATGAATGAGTATGATTATTAATTATAAGTACTTTTTATCGTTAAATTTCGCCTTCTTTATTTCTAATTGTATAAATATTTCCAATAATATTTATACATTTCTTATACTTTTTACAAATAAATTCAATAATGCAAAAACAATTATCCTATGCTACAATGGGGATGATATTCAATTCAACACGTATCTTGAAAATGATCTATTAGAGGTGAAAAATCATGAACAGCGGTTTAGAGGTTCCTACCTATATGAAAATAGCTGTAGACATGGCAGGTAGAATCTATAAAGGAGAATTTTTAGAAGGGGAAAAATTAAGGGGGCGTTCAACCTTAGCCGGGGAATATAATGTATCCCCCGAGACCATAAGACGAGCAATGAGACTTCTGGAAGACATGGAAGTCGTAACGGTTACACAAGGAAGCGGTATCTATGTTAAGTCAAAAGAAAAAGCCTATCTCTTTATGGAGCGCTTTAAACAAAAAGAAAGTATTGGTGAACTCAAGAACAGTATCCGTAATCTTTTAGAGCAAAAGAAAATGATTGAATTAGAAATTCAGGATAAAATCAATACTATTGTAGAATTTGCAGATAAACTAAAACATAGTAATCTCATTACCCCTATAGAAATCGCTCTTCCTCCCAATTCTCATATCATAGGCAAAAACATTTACGATACAAAATTTTGGCAAAATACCGGAGCCACTATTGTAGGCATCAAAAGAGGAAAGCGCTTAATCATCTCTCCAGGCCCCTATCTTGAATTTCAGGAAGGCGACATCCTCCTTATCGTTGGAGACCCCTATATTCATGAACGTACAAGTCAATTCTTATCCAAATAACTCCCTAGAAAATATCTAGGGAGTTATTTATTTCCACTATTAATATTTGACAAGTGACAACTTGTATGTTAGTATAAAGTTGTTTTCGGAGGTGGAATAATGATCGAATTAAAGAATGTTACAAAATCCTATGATAACAATAAAATTATTGTTGACAAATTAAATCTAAAAATTGAAAAAGGTGAATTTATCGTATTAATTGGTGAAAGTGGATGTGGAAAAACAACAACTATGAAAATGATTAATCGGCTCATCGAACCAACTACAGGAAAGATTTATATCGAAGGAAAAGATATTATGTCTATGGATCCTATTGAATTAAGAAGAAAGATTGGCTATGTCATTCAAAAGGTAGGATTATTTCCCCATATGACTGTGGGACAAAATATTGAACTGATTCCAATGTTACAAAAATGGGATAAAGCCAAAAGAAAAGCCAGAGCTATGGAACTCCTTGATTTAGTAGACCTCCCTGCGAATGAATACTATAATCGTTATCCTAATGAACTTAGTGGAGGTCAACAACAAAGAGTAGGCGTTATAAGAGCTCTTGCAGCCAATCCGAATATCATCCTTATGGATGAACCTTTTAGTGCCCTGGACCCTTTAACAAGGGAACAATTACAAAAAGCACTTTTAAAACTTCAAGACGAACTCCAAAAAACCATCATTTTTGTCACCCATGACATGGATGAAGCTATAAAACTAGGAGATAAAATTGCCGTCATGAAAGATGGAAAAATCCTACAATATGATACGCCAGAGCAAATTTTAAAAAATCCAAAAGATGATTTTGTAGAATATTTTGTGGGCAAAAATCGTTTGTGGAAATCTCCAGAAATGCTTTTTGCAAGAGACATTATGAACAAAAAAGTAGCAACCATTAGCATTAAACGTTCCCATGCCCATGCGATAGAACTCATGAAAGAAAAAGGAGTTAATACTTTGGTGGTGTTGGATACAGAATCTTCAAAACCACAGCAGCCTTTAGGTATAGTCAGAAAAAAAGACCTTAAACTCAATGAAAAACATTCTGCAAAAATCAAAGACATTATGCACACAGATCTAATAACGGTTCCTGAATCTATGAATATGGTAGATGTGCTTAATTTAATGGCAGAACAACAATTAAAAAATGTTTTTGTTATTGACGATAATAAAAATTTATCTGGAATTATTACCCAATCATCTATTTTAAATGTAATAACGGAAGTAGTAACAGATTAAACCAATAAAAAAAGATTAAAAGGAGGAATGTCATTGAACTCACAAACTAATTTTTTTGAATTTTTATCTTATCGGGCAGATGAAATTATTCGCCTTTTATTCGAACATATACAGATAACTGGATTTGCTGTTTTATTAGCGATTTTAATTGGTGTTCCTATAGGTATATTTATTACAAGGAAAGAAAAATGCGCTAACATCATTATTGGAATTGCTAATATTTTTCAAACCCTTCCCAGCTTAGCATTATTCGGACTTATTATTCCTTTTTTGGGGATAGGCATCACCCCATCAATATTTGTACTTTTCCTTTATGCGCTACTTCCTATTATAAAGAATACGTATATAGGTATTAATAGTGTAGATCCTTCCATTATAGAAGCTGGAAAGGGTATGGGGATGAAGAGCTCCCAAATTTTAAGAATGGTAGAACTTCCCCTGGCTCTTCCCATGATTATGGGTGGTATTCGAATTTCAACTGTTATTAATATCGGTACTGCAACAATAGCCTCTCTAATAGGCGCCGGTGGTTTGGGCGACTTAATTTTCAAAGGCATTTCAATGAATGATTCCTATTTAACTTTAGCAGGTGCTATCCCTACCTCTCTATTGGCTATTGGAGCAGATACTTTATTAGGAATGATAGAAAATGCCTTAGTCCCCAAAGGCATAGCAAAGGTACAAAGAGACGGATAAAAATGATTAAAATACATTAAAGGAGGCATTTTATGATAAATCAAAAATTTAAAATCATTTATACTGTTATGGTTATACTCTGCTTAGGGATTATACTATCAGGATGTGGCAAAAAAAATACCATTAGGATTGGACATAAAAATTTTACAGAACAAAGAATTCTGGGGCAGATGTTTGCTCTTTTAATTGAAGAACATACAAATTATAAAACAGACGTCAAAGAATTTGGAAGTACGAGCTTGGTATTTGAAGCTCTTAAAAATAATCAAATAGATATATCTGGAGAGTATACAGGAACTGCTTATGCCGCAATATTAAACCAAAATGAATTGAAGGAACCACAAGCTATTTATGATTATGTAAAAAAAGAATATGCTGAACAATTTCAAATTAGTTGGTTAGAACCCATTGGCTTTAATAACACCTATACTTTTAGTGTTAGAAAAGAGATTGCTGAACAATATAATTTAAAAACCTTTTCTGATTTAGCCGAGGCTGCACCAAATTTACGTTTAGGGGTAACGATGGAATTCTTAGAAAGAGAAGATGGTCTGCCCGGTGTAAAAAAAGTCTATGGCGGATTTGAATTTAAAGAAGAAAAAGCCTTAGACCCTGGACTACGCTATACTGCAATTGCAGAAAATGAAGTAGATGTCATCGATGCATTTTCAACAGACGGAAAAATTGTTGAATATAATCTTACTATCTTAGAAGACGATAAACAATTTTTCCCACCCTACTTCGTTGCACCATTGATTCACCAGGAATCAGCAAAAAACTATCCTGAAATTGTAGAAGTCCTGTTAAAACTTAAAAACCAAATTTCAGATGAAGAAATGCAGGAATTAAATTATAAAGTCGATGAAAAACGTATCCCTGAAGCAAAGGTGGCAGAAGAATTTCTAAAAGCTAAAGGTTTAATAAAATAATGAAACGAAATCCTTATGTGTTAGACCTGATCTGATCCTCCTTAAGTAGACAAGATAAATAGAAAAAGTCTACTTAAGGAGGATTTCTATGTCTGGGCAAAAATATAATTAAAAGAAATTAGAAATAGTTACTATTAATGAAGCTTTGATAAGCATAAAAAATTTTATTTGTTCCAGCAAATTGAAATTTATAGTATAATAAATTAATAATATTTATAAAAGTAATTATTTTACTTATTAGGAATGATGCCTATGATAAGAAGTTTCTTAAATAATCCTATGCATAGATTTTCAATCAGGACAAAACTCATTGTTATCGTTTGTATCTTTATCTTTTATCCCCTGCTGTTCGTAGGGTATCTTGGCTATCGTAATTATGAAGAAATTATGAAAAGCAAGTTTATTCATTATGCCCACAACAACGTGAAGGAACTGTCCACCTTAGTCGGCAATGAAATAGAAAGTCTGAATACATTTGCCATGAATATTTTATACGACAATAAAATATATGAGAAACATGCACAACTTAAAAAGAATACGGATTTTTTTCTGGAATATAATATCAAAGAAGAACTGGAAGCTTATCTGCAGTCTATTCTTCTTTCCAAATCGGAAATCAACAGGATTTCTTTTAAATTTTCCGGCAGAGACCAGGTTTATTCTGCCTACCGTTTTACCCAAACATCCAATATTATCCCCATGGAAGAAATATATGAAAAGACTGCCGGTCAGCTTTTACCCATCTACTATGTAGAAAAAGAAAATAACAGGATTAAAAACATATATTTTTCTCGTATTGTTAACGACAGAAATACCCACGAAGAAATAGGCATTATTGTATTCACGATAAAGCAGGAAGCACTGTTTGGCATGATAGAAAATTTGATGCAAAATCCTGTACATAACGTATTTGTACATAATGAAGATAAAGATTCGCTTTTCGTACTAAACCCCAATGATACTTCCAATGAAAATATTACGTTAAATTATATAGATGCTTCAAAACAGGACGGAATTTATAAGCTGGACAATGACTATCTTATCATCGACACAATTCAGCCTCTTAACTGGAAAATATCTGCAATCATATCTTCTGATTTACTGCTTAAGGAAGTAAGAAATTTATCTAAAAGTATATTATTGATCTGTCTTGCTACTCTTCCTATTTTTATAATCTTAATAGAAATTCTGTATGCCGATATTATCAAACCAATGAACCTGCTTATCAAAAAAATGGATGATATTAAAAACGGTGAAATGGGCGTTACCATGGAAGTGAATCGCAAAGATGAGCTGGGGTATCTTTTTGAATGTTTTAATACCATGTCAAAAGAAATAAAACGATTAATCGATTATGTATATAAAGAAGAAATCGCTTTAAAAAATGCAGAATTAAAAACCCTGCAGTCTCAAATTAATCCTCATTTTTTGTACAATACACTGGAAACAATCAATTGGACCGCACAATTAAACGGGATTGAAGAAATCAGCGATATGGTCACAGCTTTATCCAATATAATGGAAGCAAATCTTGACAGAAAAAATCAGCGCATGATTCCGCTTCTAGAGGAAATACAGTACATCAATAATTATGAATTCCTCATCCAAAAGCGCTTTGGAAAGAAAATTCAATTTGAGCAGTCCATCGAAGAAGATGCGCTCTCAGTCCTGATTCCAAGGTTTTTACTGCAACCCCTGATAGAAAATGCCGTATATCATGGACTGGAACCAAGAGGGACTGGTACTGTTTCTCTAAAAATCCATACAGACAATGGACTTCTTAATATCACCGTCATGGATGACGGAATAGGTATTGAAGAAAATAGATTAGACGAACTAAAGAAGAATTTAAACGATAGTACTATGTATGAAACGCACAAGGAATCCTCGGCAAGAATAAGTATCGGTATTATAAATGTTCACCGAAGAATCCAGTTGATATACGGCAAAACCTATGGACTTCATATAGAAAGCGAATATGGAAAAGGAACAACCATTAAAATATCGCTTCCGATGGATTATGATGCTATAGAGGGGGAAAACAATGTACAAAGTGCTGCTCATTGATGATGAAGTGATTATCTTGGAAGGATTAAAGAAAATTATTGACTGGAAATCACTAGATTGTGAAATTATCGGAGAAGCCGAAGATGGTGAAACCGGATTGAAACTTATAGAATCTTTACTCCCTGATATTATATTAACGGATATCAGAATGCCTAAGATCGACGGATTAAAAATGATATCCATGATAAAAAAAATAAAGCCCGACTGTCAAATCATCATTCTNACGGGTTTCAGAAATTTCGATTATGCTCAACAGGCCTTAAATTTAGGTGTCTTTCGTCTTTTATTAAAACCTACTAAAAAAGCTGAAATCATCACTACAATTTCCGAAGCCATAGAACAAATTAAAACCATAAGAACAAGAGAGCTCCAGATTGCATCCCTTAAAAATAAAATAAAAACCATTTGCGGCGAAGAAGAATCCGATAAACCTGAAGATAACGATAAATTTCAGTACCTTGTCAATCAAGCGATTGCTTTTATGAAAATTAATTATCCTGAAAATATTGATTTGCAAACGGTTGCCAATCATCTGCAAATCAGTACCTGGCACCTTTCAAAATTATTAAAAAGAGAAACCGGGAACAATTTTGTGGATATTCTCAATGAAATTAGAATTGATGCAGCCAAAAAGCTGCTGACAGAATCCAATTACAAAATCTACGAAATTGCTTCTCAGGTGGGATACAGCGATATTGCATACTTTTCAAAAATTTTTAAAAGAACTACAGGGGTAACCCCCAGTCAATTCAGGAACAAAATGTATAAACTATAAAAAAGAAAATACCTGAGAGAGGTATTTTCTTTTTTATC